>JAABUQ010009378.1_pt1 | contig 13271 bp, 8 predicted proteins | sample 5560001 | NCBI WGS metagenome assembly JAABUQ01 (sample SAMN10711888, study PRJNA513371) | rock metagenome | isolation source: Antarctica rocks | place: Antarctica: Victoria Land, Finger Mt nord | collected 2015-12-18 | reverse complement strand
CCCGGAATCCGCCAGGGGGGCCGATCCGCGGGGATTCCGGGGTCGGAGGACCGACCCCAGCCACCCGGAGGGGATCGCCGAATCTCCAGAATCCAGAGCGACACCCCGCTGCCTGAGGGAGGCTCAGCCGGGGGCCTTCAGCGCAACGATCGTGAAGGTGTAATCCTGCTCGTTCCAGCGGATCGGGTTCTGGGGGTGCGTCATGTCCACCTGGCCGGGGTCCAGCAGGGTGTACCCCAGCGCCCGGAACTTGCCGATGAAGCCCTCCAGCTCCTCCGGGGTGAAGATCCGCCAGCTCTGGTTGAAGACGCGGAACTTCGGGTCGATCTCGTGCGGACGGCCCGAGCTGTCGAAGTCGGTCGAGAAGAGGAAGAGCCCGCCCGGCCGCAGCAGCCGCGCGACCTCCGCCACCATCGCGTCGAGCGGGACGCCGTGTTCGATCACCGACAGGCACGTCAAGACCCCGAACCGCCCGTCAGGGAAAGGGGTCTTCGTCAGGTCCGCCACGTGGTAGCGGATCGACGTCCAGTACGGCATCCACCGGCTCAAGGGGTTCAGGTCGCAGCCGTGAACGTCGCGGTATCCCAGGGCGTGCAGCGCGTACAAGACCTCGGAGTTGAAGCACCCCATGTCAAGTACCGGCGTCCCCCGGTCCGGGGCGTGCTGTTCGATGATCTTCAACGCGTGGTCGACATCCCAGCTCTTCATGACGTCGGTCGGCTGGAGGTCGTTGCGGAAGCGGAGCTTCCACAGCAGACGCCAGGTCCGCAGCCGACCCGGCTCGGTGAAGTCCAGGCCACGCGCCTTCAGGCCCGCACGGCTGGCATGGATCTCCTCCAGCGTCTTCAAAGTCTGGATCATGGCTCGGAAGTCGACCTCCCTCTCAGCGACCTCGGGGCCCCGCCGTCCGGAACCCTCGCGCGATGCAATACCCTAGCATAAGGCCATTTCGACCGCCAGCAGCGCCGCCCGCGGGCGGTTCCCGAATCCCTCAAGGCCGCAATCTTGACCTGCCTGGTCAAGCAACCGAAGATTGTCATGACCTCGCCGAGGGCTGATAATGCCTCGGGAACTGGACGGGACCCGGAACGGGCGATGCGGAGGGTGGGCGATGATCGGTCGGCTTGCCGCGGCGGCACTCCTGGGGGCGTTGGCGACGACGGCCCTCGCGGCCCCCCCACACCCCAACGTGGTGCTGATCCTGGCCGACGACCTGGGATGGGGCGACGTGGGATTCAATGGGCGCAAGGAATGGGCGACCCCGAACCTCGACCGGATCGCGGCGAGCGGGGCCACCGGCCGGCGGTTCTACGCGTCGGCGGTGGTCTGCGCCCCGAGCCGTGCGGCGCTGCTGACGGGGAAGCACCCGATCCACTGCGGCGTGTCCCGCAACGACGAGGACCTGCCGGCGGCCGAGGTCACCATCGCCGAGGCGCTCAAGGCCCAGGGGTATGCCACGGGCCTCTTCGGCAAGTGGCACCACGGCCGGCCCCCGCGCGGACAAACCAACTACACGCACCCGATGGACCAGGGGTTCGACGAGTTCTTCGGGTTCACCGACGCCACGGACGCCTGGCAGAAGTTCCCGGAGACCCTCTGGGACGGGCGCGAGCGCGTGGCTTCCTCGGGATATGCCGACGACCTCTTCGCCAGGCACGCGACGGCGTTCCTTGAAGGGCATCGCCGGGGGCCGTTCTTCCTGGAAGTGGCCTTCACCGCCCCGCACTTCGACGTTGAGGCGCCCGAGGACGAGGTGGCGAAGCACCGCGGCAAGTTCGCCGAGGCCGACCCCGCGCGGCCGGTCCACGCCTCGTATGCCGCGATGGTCACGAGGCTCGATCGCTGCGTCGGCCAGATCCTGGAGGCCCTGGAGCGGCTCGCGCTGGAGGACGAGACGCTGGTCCTCTTCACCAGCGACCACGGCGCGACGTTCGAGGCGGGCAACCTCGGGGCGAGCGACTTCCACGACAGTAACCGCCCCTTCCGTGGCCAGAAGCGGACCTTGTGGGAGGGCGGTACGCGGGTGCCCCTGGCCGTCCGCTGGCCGGGTCGGATCGCCGCGGGGACGGCCTGGTCCGCGCCCTTCGCGATGATCGACCTCTTTCCCACGATCCTCGCCGCGGCCGGGGCCGTCCCCGATCCGGCCTGGGGCGTCGACGGGGTGGACCTGCTGCCCTGCTGGACCGCGGCAGCGCCGTTCCCTGAGCGGACCCTCTTCTGGGAGTGGCGGAGTGAGGGGGCCGACCAGGCCGCCGCGATGCGGGGCGACCTGAAACTGGTCGTCAACCGGGGCGGGAAGCCCGAACTGTTCGACGTGGTGGCCGACCCCTCGGAGCGCCGGGACGTTTCGGCGGGCCACCCCGAGGCCGTCCAGCGGTTACGTTCCGAGCTGAAAACCTGGCTGGCGACCGAAGGGGCCGCCCCGGTTGCCGAAAGGACTCCGCGATGATTTTGCTCACCCCGACGACCCTCGTGTTGGCGGTCCTGGCCGCCTCGGCGGCATCGCCCTCCCCGGTCGCCGACCCCTCGGGCGACCTGGCCAGGCTCCAGGGCCGGTGGACGACCCGCGCCGGGCCGAAGGGGAATATCCCGGTCGTCCTGGAGGTAAAGGGGCGCCAGGCGACGGTCCGCATCACCACGCCGCAGGGGCTCAAGATCAAGGCGGAAGGGTCGATTCGCATCGACGAATCGGCCGCCCCCAAGGCCCTCGACTGGGTGGAGTTCACCGCGTCGGACGGCCAGGACTTCCCCGAAGTCCTGGGGATTTACGAGTTCGACGGCGAGTCGCTACGGGTCTGCAACGGCGGGCTCAACGACGCCCGCCCGGAAGCCTTTCGGCCCGGCGAGGGGCTGCTCGCCTCGGTCCTGGTCTTCAAGAAGGACGCGCCCGAGGAGAATCCGCCCGTCGCCCCCCAGACCCCCCTGGCGACCGGCGCCGGGTCGCGGTAAGTCCTAGGTCCCTGGCCCATGTTTCCTCGCTCGAACGCCCCGGGGGCCTTCCCGGATGACTCGGCCTGCAACCGCCCACCCGCTCGCGATCGTCGCCGTCGTGGCCTGGCTCACCGCCGCGACGGCCGCCGATGCGCCGAAGGTCGAGGGGGATGACCTGGGCGTGATCCAGGGGTCGTGGACGACCCTGGCCGGTCCGAGGAAGAACCTCCCGATGACGCTGACCCTCCAGGGGCAGGACGCCACGGTGAGCTTCACCACCCGCCAGCACGGCAAGGTGGAATTGAAGGGCAAGGTCATTCTGGACGAGTCGAAGTCGCCCAAGACGCTCGACTGGACCGGGTTCCTCGGGCCGATGGGCCAAGCCGTCCCGGACAACCTGGCGATTTACCGCCTCAGCGAAAAGGGCGACCAGCTCAAGATTTGCAGCGGCGGCCCGGGTAACGAGCGTCCCGACAGGTTCGAGGAGGGCGAGGGCGGCCCCCCCCACATCTTGATTTTCCGGCGCCCGCTGAACGATTCCGGCGCAACGGGCGTCAAATAACCCGAGCGCGGGTCGGATCGGATCGGAGTGGCCCCGGGGAGAGTCGAACTCCCACGTCCTCTCGGACATCGGCTCCTAAGACCGACGCGTCTGCCATTCCGCCACGGGGCCCGCGCGGGCGCCCCCAATCTTACCAGCCTCGGGACGCTTGCCAAGGGATCGGGGCCGTCTGCCTCCACGGGACGGGCCGGGAAATCGGATGAAAAAATTCATTGCGGACGGCACCGGATCGGGTATCCTACCGTCTTGGGAATGCCCCACATCGACGGTCGTTGTTGACACCGATCCAGGGGAGGGACACACGATGCGAGCATCGGGTACGGCTTTGGCTTTGGCAGTGCGCTCTGGCGCGTTCAAGCTGGGCTTGCTGGGGCTGGGCTGCCTGGCCAGCCAGGGGCTTTTCGGTGCCGGCGCCGCCACGGCCGCCAGCAAGGCGGCGCCGTCGGACGCCGTGGCCGAGGGCCGCGAAGTCTTCAACCGGGAATGGCTCCCCGACGACCCCCGCGGCCACGGCGGCGACGGCCTCGGGCCGGTCTACAACGACACCTCCTGCGTCGCTTGCCACAACTCCGGCGGCATCGGTGGCGCGGGGCCCGTCAGCAAGAACATCGACATCCTGAACGCCACCCGCAACCGCAACCAGCAGGTCCAGCCCCAGTCGACGCGGAACACCGGGGACCTGGCTCGGGCGCCGAAAATCCCCGCGGCCAACCTCGAGCCGCTGGTCGCGCTGCACGCCGGGTTCAAGAACGGCCGGACCGTCGTCTTGCACCGCTTCGGCACCGACCCGAATTATGAGAACTGGCGGCGGGCCGTCTCCCAGGGCCAGCTCTCGCAGGCGATGGACGTCCTCCCCAACAGTAATATGAACCCGAGTAATATCAATCCGTTCAACAGCATCGACGAGGGCGAGATCCTCGACGGCCGGGTGACCCAGACGCTTGCCGCCACGGACCTGGGCGGGCTGGCGCCGGCGACGTTGACGACCGCGACCATCTCGGGACCGGCTCCGGCCTTGTTTGGCTCGGGGATCGAGGAACTTCGCGTCGAGCCGGGCGGCAATGTTTCCAGTGGCCGGATGCTCATCCATCGTCGAAGCAATTCCGCCGTCGCCCAGATGCCGCAGGCCCAGGCGCAGGCCGTCACGCCCGAGATGCGGGCTCAGATCCGGATGCAGGAAGCCCGCAACTCGATGCAGGCTGTTGGCAACATGCAGATGCAGGTCGGCGAGTTCACCGTGTCGCGCTCGCAGCGCAACCCGACCCCGCTGTTCGGCCTGGGCCTGATCGACGCGATCCCCGAGAAGGCCATCGAGGAGGCCGCCGCCAGGCGGTTCCCCGAGTTCCCGGAAGTCCAGGGGCGCGTCAGCCGCTTGAAGGACGGCCGCGTCGGCCGGCTCGGCTGGAAGGGGCAGACGGCCAACTCCGAGGACTTCGTCCTGACGGCCTGCGCCGTGGAGTTGGGCCTGGAAGTCCCCGGCCACAACCAGGCGGTCGTCCCCCAGGCGCCGAAGTACCGTGCCGGCGGCATGGACCTCTCCGGCAGCGAGTGCGACAGCCTGGTGGCCTACGTCCGCAGCCTGCCCAAGCCCCAGGAGCGTGAGGGCAGCAACGCCGAGGAGGCCAAGGTCCTCGCCGCCGGCAAGTCGGCCTTCGCCGGCGCCGGCTGCGCCTCGTGCCACACGCCCCAGCTTGGCGCGGTCGCGGGGCTGTATAGCGACCTCTTGCTGCACGACATGGGCCCGGAGATGGCCGACCTCGGCTCCTACAACGGCGGCAACAGCACCGACGACGATTCCGAGCCCCTCGGCCCCCTGGCCAACACCGACACGCCGGCCGACGTCGCCGAGGGCCAGGCCCCGGCTCCGACCCCGGTCGCGGCCGTGGCCGTGGCTCTGAAGGGTGCCAACCGCCAGGAGTGGCGGACCCCGCCCCTGTGGGGCATGCGCGACTCCGCCCCGTACCTGCACGACGGCCGCGCCCAGACGCTGGAGCAGGCCATCGCCTTGCACGGCGGCCAGGCGGCCGGCGCGGCCAACCGCTACTTCAAGCTCTCGGCCAAGGAACGCGGCCAGATCGAAGCCTTCCTGAAGTCCCTGGTCGCCCCGACCCAGCTTGCCCAGGCCGGCGACTGAACGATCGTCGAGTGTCCCCGCGAATGACCCCCGACGCCCCGGCCCGGTTCCGCACCGGGCCGGGGCGATCCGTGGAGCCAAGGCCAAGGCCATGCCCAAGGGCTCCGCTGGGGAGCGCCCCCCGCGCCTGGCCCCGTTTGCAATCGATCGAGACACAACCAGAACCCTCAACCCACGCGACGGCACCTCGGGGGCCGACCGTCCCCGCGCCGTCCCAGGCCCGGGGAGGCCCGTCGGATGCCACCGTCCCAGCGGTTCGGAGAACCCTCGCGCCTTCGGCCTGCCGACGGGGCCGCGACCCGCCTTGCCCTGACCGCCGGGCTGGCGCTGGCCCTGGCCGCCGCAACAAGCCTCTTCGGCGGAGGCGCCGGCGCCGCGGGCCAGCCCGTGCCGACCCAGCCCGAGACCCGCAAGCAGGAAGTCCCGCGGTTCGATCCCGGTCGCGCTCCGGCCTCCGCACCGGGAGGGCCCCGGGGCGACGCGCAGCCCAAGGGGGTGGCCGGCGACATCTTCGGCGTCGCCTTCTCGCCCGACGGCAAGACGATCGCCGCGGCCGAGGCCGGCGGCAAGGTCCGGCTCTGGGACGCCGCGACCTCGAAGGTCCGGGTTTCGCTGGTCGGCCTGACCGACCGGGTCTCGGCCGTCGCCTTCAGCCCCGACGGCAAGACGGTGGCGGCCGGCGGCAAGGGGCGACAGATCGGGCTCTGGGACGCCGGCACCGGCAAGACGATCGGGACCCTCACGGGCCACACCGGCGAAGTCACCGGCGTGGCCTTCACGCCCGACGGCAAGACGCTCGCCTCGGGGGGCGTCGACTCCACGGTGCGGCTCTGGGACGTGGCCGCGAAGAAGGAGCGGCGCGTCCTGCGTGGGCATAAAGGCGCGATCCGGGGCCTGGCCGTCTCCCCGGACGGCAAAACGCTCGCCTCGGGGAGCTGGGACCAGTCGATCAAGATGTGGGACCTGCAAAGCGGTCGCGACCGCACCACCCTGCAAGGGGCGGGGAACATGACCTGGGCCCTGGCCTTCCACCCCGACGGCAAGCGGCTGGTCTCGGGTGGCCTGGACCAGACGATCCACGTCTGGGACCCGACCAGCGGCGGGCAGTTCAATAACTTCCAGCCTGGCGGCGACATTCTGGCGATCGCCTTCGCCCCGGACGGCAAGACCCTGGCCGTCTCCGCCTCCAGCGCCCGCTCCGCGCGGCCCGAGCCGGGGACGATCGTGCTGTTCACCACCGATCCCAACGTCAACAACAACAACTTGCAGCCGCGAGCGCGGCTTCGGGGCCACCTGGGCCCGGTCTGGTCGCTGGCCTTCCGCCCCGACGGCAAGGCGCTGGCCTCCGCGGGCGGCGACCGCGTCGTGCGGATCTGGGACCCCGCCGACGGCAAGTCGCTCGCCTCCCTGAAGGGGGAGCCGCCCGAGGGCGCGGGCCTGCCGACGATCATGGCGCACCTCGACCCGGTTGTCGCCCTGGCCGCCGCTCCCGACGGCAAGACGGTCGCCACCGCGGGCGAGGAGTCGCTGGTGACCCTGTGGGACGTGGCCCGCCGCGAGATCCGTCTGGCCCTGCGCGGCCACACCGGAAGAGTTCGCGCCCTGGCCTATTCCCCGGACGGCAAGCTGCTGGCCTCGGGCTCCGACGACAAGACGATCAAGCTCTGGGACCTGGCCACGGGGGCCGAGCGGGCGACCCTCAATGGCCACACCCTGGGCGTCACGTCGCTGGCCTTCCGCCCCGACGGCAAGGCGCTGGCCTCCGGCTCCCAGGACGCGACGGTGATGCTCTGGGACCTGGACGAGCGCGCCGACACCGCCACCCTGGCCAAGCACACCAGCGCCGTGACCTGCGTCGCGTTCTCGCCCGATGGCAAGACGGTCGCCTCCGGCGGGCACGACCGGACGGTCAAGCTCTGGGACGTCGCCACGGGCAATCCGCGCCTGAGCCTCACTGGCCACGACGACCGGGTCAACGCCCTGGCCTTCCGCCCCGACGGTAAGTGGCTCGCCTCCGCGGGCCAGGACGGGACTGCCCGCCTCTGGGACCCCGCCACCGGGGCCGAGCAGGGGACCCTGAAGGGGGCCGTCGGTGCGGTTCAGGCGCTCGCCTTCCTGCCCGAGGGCGGGGGCCTGGTCACCGGCGGCCAGGACTTCATCCTGAGGCGCTGGGACGCCGAGGGGCATCTTCAGTCGCAACTGTTGGGCGCGCATGCCGGCGCGATCCTGTGCCTGGCCGTTTTGCCCGACGGCAAGACGCTGGCCTCCGGAGGCGCCGACCGCGAGCTGAAGCTGTGGGACGTTTCCGAGAAGCTCGCCCCCGGCAAGTTCGTCGGCCATGCCAGCCGCATCGGCCTGCTGGCCGTGTCCCCCGACGGCAAGGCCCTCGCCACCGCCTCCGTCGACGGTCAGGTGAAGCTCTGGGATGTCGCCAGCGGGCAGGACCGGGCCACCCTCGCGGTCGTCGGCCAGCCGATCAGCGGCCTGGCCTTCAGCCCCGACGGTAAGACCCTCGCGACCGCGGCAGCCGCCGCCGACGTCAACAGCGTCGGCCCCTTGCAGGTCTGGGACGTGGCCACCGGCCAGCCGACCAAGGGCTGGGAGCTACCGGACTTCTCCGGTTTCAACCCCACGGGCCGCGCGGTGGTGTTCTCCGCCGACGGCAAGTCGCTCTTCTCCGGCACGGGCCAGAACGTTATCAAGTGGGAGGCCGCCGCGAGGAGCCAGCCCGGCGCCCTGATCGGCAACGCCTCCGGCATGATCCTGGGCATGGCCGTGTCCCCCGACGGCAAGACCCTCGTCACGGGCGACACCGGCCGGGGCACGACGCTCTGGGACCTCGACGCCGGCAAGGTGAAGGCGACCCTCAAGGGGCATACCCAATTCGTCACGGCCGTCGCCTTCAGCCCCGATGGCAAGACCCTCGCCACCGGCAGCCACGACCACGTCATCCGGCTCTGGGACGTGGCCGAGGGGATCGAGCGGGCGATGCTCCGCGGCCACAAGAAGGGCGTCACGTCGCTATCCTTCAGTCCCGACAGCAAGACCCTGGCCTCCGCCGCCGACCTCGACCAGACGATCTTCCTGTGGGACGTGACCGAGGGGCGCGAGCGGGCCTCCCTCGCGCTCGCGGCGCCCGATAAGGCGGCGGGCGTCACCTTCTCCTGCGTCACCTTCACCCCTGACGGCAAGCACCTTGTCACCGCCAGCGACCGGGGGATTGCCTTCCGCGACGCGGACCCCGACGGCCCCGACTTCACGCGCCTTGGCAAGCCGGTCGGCGACCAGTCCCGCGTTACCTTGAAGGGCCACAAGGGCGCCGTCAAGACCCTTGCCTTCACCGCCGACGGCCGGACTCTGATCTCGCGTGGCGAGGATGGGACCGCCCGCCAGTGGGACGTGCCCGGGGGGGGCGAGCGGGCCACCTTCGGCGACGAGACGCTCCGGGTCCGCAGCATGGGCCTCGCCCCCGACGGCACCATCCTCGCCACCGGACTCCGCGCCCCGGCCCAGGTCTCCCGGCAGGAGGCGGCCCCGGCCCTGCCTCCCGGGGGGATTAACGAGGTTCAGACGCGGACTCTGGTGACCAAGGCGGCGGCGCCCGAGGCGGCGCCTCCTGCTCCGGCCGAACCACCCGCGCCGGCGGCCCCGATGATCCCGGGTGAAGATCCCCCTCCGCCGGATCAGCAGGCCCTCGCGCCTGCCCCCGCGCCTGAGGTGAAGGTCTGGGACCTGAAGACGGGGAAAGACCTCGCGACGCTCTCGGGCCACAATGGCCCGGTCGTTTCGGTGGTCTTCGCCCCCGACGGCAAGCTGCTGGCCACGGCCAGCCGGCTGGGCGTCGTGAAGCTGTGGGACGCGAAGACCTACCAGGAGCGGTTCTCCCCCGCCGGCCGCACCGGGAGGGTCGACCTCCTCGCCTTCACCACCGACGGCAAGGGGCTGGTGGCAGCCAACGCCCAGGGCCTCGTGACGCTCTGGGACGTGGCCGAGGGACGCGAGCGAGCCTCCTTCACGCACCCCGATGGCATGGCCGCCATACGGATCTCCCCCGACGGCAAGCTCCTGGCCACTGGCGGCGGCAAGGCGCTATCCGCCGAGGAGGTTATGTTCGAGAGCAACCGCGGCGACGACTCCGGCGACGACCCCCTTGCCGAAGTGGGGAGCCTCCGGCTCTGGGATCTCGCCCAGGGCCAGGAGGTTTGCCAGCTCTCCGTCACCGAAGGCCGGGTGACGCGCCTGGCGTTCGCCCCGGACGGTAAGGCCCTCGCCTCGGCCACCGACGGCCCGGCCGTGGTGATCTGGGACGTGGCCAAGGGCCAACCCCGCACCACCCTGGAAGGGGTCGACGACCCGGCCATGTCCCTGACCTTCAGCCCCGACGGCAAGACCCTCGCCACCGGCGACGAGTTCGGCCTCCTGCGGCTGTGGGATGCCACCGATGGCCGCGAGCGGGCCACGCTCCACGGCCACCTCGACGCCATCGACTGGATCGCCTTCAGCCCCGATGGCAAGAGCCTTGCCACCGCCAGCAGGGACGGCACGATCAAGCTGTGGGATGCCCCCCGGCCCTGAATGAACGGCGCTGGGGGGCCGTCGCGTCGCGCCGCGATCAGCGGCGGTCCTGAATCTTGCGCAGGAGGCGCAGGATTTCCAGGTACAGCCAGACGAGCGTGACCATCAGGCCGAAGGCGCCGTACCACTCCATGTACTTGGGAGCACCGGCACGCTGGCCCTGCTCGATGGAGTCGAAGTCCAGCAGCAGGTTGAATGCCGCCAGGCCGACGACGAACAGGCTGAAGCCGATGCCCAGGGGCGAGGCGTCGTGGATGATCGGCATGGCGACGTGGAAAAGGCTCAGGACCATCGACGCGAGGTAGACCAGGGCGATGGCCCCGGTCGCCGCCACGATGCCGGCGGCCAGGCGCGGGGTGACCTTGATGAGGCCCGTCACGTAGATGAACAGCATGCAGAAAAGCGTCCCGCAGGTCAGCGCGACCGCCTGATACGGCAGGTCGTGATACCTCGGGCTCATCTGGGTGATGAAGTTCGAGAAGGCCCCGAGGAAGACGCCCTCGATCGCCGCGTACAGCGGCGCGGTGACGGGTGCCCAACGGTTCTTGGCGATGGTCACCCAGGCGACGATCATCCCGGCGATCAACGACCCCCAGAGCACCGCCGGATTGATGGTGTGCTGGGCGGCCTGGTTCCAGGACCAGGAGGCGGTCGTCATCAGGATGGCCAGCAGCGCGAACGACTTCAGGGCCGTGCCTTGCACGGTCATCGTCGTCGTCGTCGTGCCGGCGGCGTATCGCGAGGCGTCGTCGTCGAAGTGGCCGAACGTCGTTGGCGAAAACGCCGGATTGCTGGATGGCAAGGCAGGAGCCTCCCGCGGAAGGTGTCACTCGTCGGTCATTCTGCTATTCTTCCATTGTCGCCGGGACCGCCCCCCTTGGCAACTCCCGGCCCGGTCGCCGCCGCCAGACGCCCACGGTTTCGTCGCGATACGTAAGCGCGAATCCGCGGGCGGTCAGGGCGTCCAGCGCGGGGTCGGACCCCCATTCCACGACGACGTCGATCTCGTTGCGGTACTCTCCCAGCAAACGCCCCCAGAGCCAGGCGCGTCGGCCAGCGTCGCGGGGGTCTTCCATCAGGGCGATCTCCTCGAACTCCGAGGCGTCGGGCCGTCGCAGGCCGGGCCGGAACTGGACCGGGAAGTAGTAATGCCTCGTCTCGTAGTTGTTCCAGACGATGGCCCGCCGCTCGGCCCCGAGCAGGTTGTCGACGTGCAGCAGCGGGTTTGCCCGGAACCTCCCCTTGATCCCGACCAGCAGCGTGGCCACTCTCTGCCCCGGCCCCACGTGCGGCGAGGCCCGCAGGAAAGCCCCCGTCAGCCGGTCCGCCGTCCGGGCGTAATCCCAGACGGTGGCCGATTGCACCACCAGGGCCACCCCCAAGGCCGCCGCCGCCAGACGCACGACCGTGCGCGAGGCGTCCAGGTTCAGCGCGGGGATCAGCGCGACCAGCCCGAGCAGCACGACGCGCTGGGGCAGGTAGTTCCCGTGGCTCGGGCCGAGTGTGTCCGGGCAGACCAGGCCGCCAAGAAGCAGGAGTGCGGCCAGGATCACCCACCCTCTTCGCCCCGGATCGCGTTTGGAAAGCGTCGCGACCGCCCCGGCCCCCAGCGCGACCGTCAGCCAGAGGACCGGCGCCAGCAGGCCAAACGCGACGGAAGGCCGGTCGACGAACGGGGCGAAGACCTTGCTCCCCAGCGAGATCGGGTCGGCCCAGCCGAGCTGCGCCGCCCAGGATTGCCACGAGAGCGGACGGGTCAGATGTCCCCAGACCGGCCGCAATCCGCCCCCGTCGCGGCTCATCAGCGAGCGATACAGGAGCCCCAACGGGAGCAGCGGCGCGAGCCCGGCAAGGGTCCAGGCCCAGCGCCGCGCGGGCGACCCCCCGCCGGGAGTGGACGCGGCCAGGACGATCAGGCCGAAGACCGTCAGCCCGAGGCTCACCGGGTGGCAGAAGTAGCCCAGGACCACCAGAGCCGCCAGGCCCAGCGCGCGCCAAGGTCCCATCCGGTCGCGCCCCGCCCACCAGACGCCGAGCGTGATCGAGAAGAGGCCCGCGCCGAGCAGGAAGCTGGCGAACCCGAACAGCCACGCCACGTTCATCCCCAGCAAGACCGCCAGGGGCGCGGCCAGGGCCATCCCCCGCCACCCCGCGACTCGCCATCGCAGCCAGGCGGCCGAGCCGGCGAGGCCGACGAGCGTCCAGGTCGCCAACGCCCGATCCGCCGCCCCGGCGGGCAGGGTCTCGACGATCCCCAAGAGCGCCAGGTGTCCCGCCCAGTTCGGCAAAGGTTCCCAGCGGACGGCGTACGCATCCCGCAGCGGCGAGGCCGACCCGGCCCGCATCGCGTCGGCCAGAATCCGGGCGTTATACACGTGCGCCGGGCCGTCCTGCGTGACGAACCGGGGGAAGGCCCAGAGGGCGGTGATCGCCGGCGCGATCGCGATCGCGAACGCCAGCAGGCCCGGCCACCTTGCGCCGGGCGATTCGCGTTGCGACAAGGTGAGCCCTTCCCTGCCCCGGGGACGGGTGGGGTGCCTGGGATTGCAAGGCCAACCCGGCCCCCGCCGAGGTTCTCACCCCAGCGGGGGCGCGGGATCGGATGCGAGACAACCGGACAGACGCCCGATCAAATTCATTATCGGAGCGCTGCCGCTGTTGCGCGGCAAGGTCCTAAATCACGCGGAGCGTTCCGACACCGGGCAACGTGGGCCCGGCCTGGCGATACCCCCACTATACCGCACGTCTTCCGGCCCCGCCTCGGAAAAATTCAAGTTCCCGGGCTCCCGGTGCCGTCAGTGCGCGACGCCCGCGGCAACGGGCTTCCGGCGCTTGGTCGAGGACAGCCGCAAATCCTCAATGATGGCATGTTGCGGCGCGGTCAGGACGGCGTCGCATTCCGCCTTCATCTTCGCGGTCTCCTCCTCGATCCGGCGCCGGAGGGTGTCGATCTCGGTCTTGTGCTTGGCCTGGATCGCGTACACCTCGGCGCGCTGGGCGGCCGTCAGCCCGACCTGGCCGAAGTGGGGCGGCACCCGCCGGGTACCGACGGCAACGGCGACGGCGACG
>JAABUQ010009377.1_pt1 | contig 13271 bp, 12 predicted proteins | sample 5560001 | NCBI WGS metagenome assembly JAABUQ01 (sample SAMN10711888, study PRJNA513371) | rock metagenome | isolation source: Antarctica rocks | place: Antarctica: Victoria Land, Finger Mt nord | collected 2015-12-18 | reverse complement strand
CACCCAAAGCCATGCCCAAGCCTCACCGCTAGCCGTGCTCGGGTGGTGGATCCTGGCTATTACTTCAGAGGCCTCCTAGCGCCCTGACCGCTTACGTTTGCGCTGTGCGCGATTTTTGCACGCATGCGACGTTGATGAGCGGTGGAGGGACTGTGGGAAGTGACCGGAACGCTCGGAGGGCTGGTGCTCGAGGCAGCTGGGTGGAGTCGGATCACCCGCCCGCCGGTCCGAGGCCGCGTCGCGAAGCCCGCTGGCCTTGCCCTTTCCCTCCCCTCTGGGCACCAGATACACACGGAAGCCTGCGTTTGATGGATGTTAGGAGGAGGCAAACCGTCCTGGTTACCGAAATCCGTCGTGGGCCAAACGGATTTCGGTAACCACGACGAAATCGGCAGGCCCCGGCAGGCCCCGGCAGGCCCCGGCAGGCCCCGGCAGGCCCCGGCCCGGCAGGCCCCGGCAGGCCCGGAATCGGCCCACCCCGGCATGCCCGGAATCGGCAGGCCCCGGCCGGTGCCCCGGTGCCGGGCCTGCGGCCGAACGGCAGGTGGGGGACCCCCCCCGTCCCTGGGTAAGCCTCGAGGCGGCCGGCCCCGACGAGCTGCGGCCGACCCACCGGACCCGACAGCGGCAGGTCGGGCTGTCCTGGTTACCGAAATCCGTCGTGGGCCAACGGACACCGATGGTGGACCACCCGAACCGGGCGGTCCAGACCGCTCCGGGCTGGCAACGAGGACGCCATTGCGCCCGTCGCTCAGGCCTCGACCACGGTCAGGCCTCGACCACGGTCAGGCCACGGTCCGCCGTGTTGAGAAGACGGGGCCCACCCCCTTCGGTCACCACGATGTCTTCGATGCGGGCCCCGAAGCGCCCGTCGAGGTAGATGCCCGGCTCCACCGAGAAGGCGTGACCGGCCACCAGGGTCGATGCGTTGCCGACCACGATGTAGGGATCCTCGTGCTCCTCGAGCCCGATGCCGTGGCCGGTTCGATGCAGGAACGCGTCGCCGAAGCCGGCGTCGGTGATGGGGGCCCGGGCGGCGGCATCGACCTGCTCACAGGTGACGCCGATTCGAGCCGACGCCACGGCGTCCGCCTGGGCGGATTGCAGGACCCCGTAGAGCTCGGAGAACTCCGGGGCGGGTTCGCCGGTGACCACCGTGCGGGTGATGTCGGAGCAGTAGCCGGCCATGGTTCCGCCGAAGTCGCAGACCACCGCCTCGCCCGGCCCTATCCACCGGCCGGCGGGTTGATGGTGGGGACTGGCCGAGTTGGGGCCACTGCCGACGATGGCGAAGTTCACCTTGTCGTGGCCCTCATCGACCAGGCGCCGGCCCAGATCGGCGGAGACCTGCGCCTCCGACCTCCCGATGAGGGCGATCTCGCCAGCCAGGAGGGCCGACGCCACCCGGTCGGCGGCCCTGGACGCGGCGGCGAGTGCCGAGACCTCTGCTGCGTCCTTCACGGCCCGCAATGGACCCGTGACCAACGACGCCCGGATCCAACTGGCGGCGGGCAGCGCGGTCTGCAGAGCGAGGAGGAACGTGGCCCACGTCCGATCGGAGATGGCCAGATGGCTCCGGGACCCGACGAGATCGGCGACGATGGCCACGGGATCGTCGGTCTCGGCCCACGGGCGGAGGGAGAACACGTTGTCATCCGATTCGACCCGGGGTGCCTCCAGGCGTGGCACCACCATCGTGGCCGGAGCGTCGGAGGGGACCACCAGGAGGGTGAGGCGTTCGAGGGGCATGGCCTCATAGCCGCTCAGCCACGGGAGGTCGGCGCCCAGGGAGAGCAGGACGGCATCCACCCCGGCGTCGGCCATGGCCCCCCGAACCCGGGCCAGGCGAGCCGAGCGAACGTCGCTCACGACGCCCCGCCGGCGCCGGAGGCCACCCCGGACGGGGCCGGCGAGGAGCCGGCGCGCTCGGCCGCCTGGCGGGCGTGGTAGCTCGAACGGGTGAGCGGCGACGACTCAACGTGGGCGATGCCCATGGCCTGGCCCGCCCTGTGCAACTCCTCGAACTCCTCGGGTCGCCACCAGCGGGCGACGGGAACGTGGTGGGAGGTGGGCCGCAGGTACTGGCCGATGGTGACGATGCTCACGCCGATGGCGGCCAGATCGGCCAGGACGCCCAGGACCTCTTCGGCGGTCTCGCCCATGCCGACGATGAGCCCCGACTTGGTGGTCAGCCCTTCCGCGCGCGCCCGGGCCAGAACGGCCAGGCTGCGTGCGTACGAGGCGTTCGGCCGCACGGCCCGCTGCAGGCGGGGCACGGTCTCCACGTTGTGGTTGACCACCTCGGGTCGGGCCGAGAAGATGGCGTCGAGGGACTCCGGATTACCCCGGCAGTCCGAGATCAACACCTCGACTGCGGTTGCCGGCGAGATGGCGTGGATGGCCTCGATGGTCGCCCGGAAAGCCGCCGCCCCGTCGTCGTCGAGGTCGTCGCGAGCCACGGTGGTGACCACGGCGTGGGCCAAGGCCAACTCGGCCACCGCCTGGGCCACGCGGCTGGGCTCGCCCGGGTCGGGGGGCTTGGGTTTGCTGGTGTCGACCAGGCAGAACCCGCACGCCCGCGTGCAGCGATCACCGTTGATCATGAAGGTGGCCGTGCCGTCGGCCCAGCACTCGTAGATGTTGGGGCAGCCCGCCTCTTCACACACGGTGACCAGTTCGAGGGTTCGCATGGTCTTGCGCAGGGAGCGGTACTCCTCACCCATCCTGGCCTTGACCCGAAGCCACTCGGGCTTGCGATCGTCGAGGCCCAGCCCGCCGGCAGGATCGATGCCAGCCTGGGCCAGCCGGCCCAGCATTCGGACAGGCCGGGCGGTCGAAGGCCCAAGAGATGAAGGGCTGGTCGGCGCAGCGACGGCCACGCCCGGGCCTTCGCCCCGGGTGAAGGGGGCCAGGTCGGCGGGCGTCACCCGCCAGGCCACGTCGAGGCGTTGTCCCTCCCGGTAGCCCCAGTGGGGCACGGCCCGGGCGGTGACGGCGTCGACGACCTCGCGCATCGAGACCTCGACGCCCTCGGCGACCAGCGAGGTGACACTCTTGTCGGTGATCCCGCAGGGGACGATGTGATCGAAGTAGGCCAGGTCGGGGGCCACGTTGAGGGCGAAGCCGTGCATGGACCGACCCTTCGAAACCCTCACGCCGATGGCGCACACCTTGCGGGGCCTGGGTCCCTGCGGATCTAGCCAGACTCCGGGGTAGCCGGCGAGACGGGACGCCTCGCGCAGTCCCAGCCCGGCGAGCGTGTCGATGATGAGCTGCTCGATGCTCCAGACGTAGCGGGGGATGGCATCGGGACCCACGGCGACGTCGCGGATCGGGTAGCCGACGAGCTGACCGGGGCCGTGATAAGTGACGTCGCCGCCCCGATCGGTGGACACCAACTCGGCGCCCAGGGAGGCCGGATCGACCAGGACGTGCTCGGGCCGGGCCCGGACCCCGAGGGTGTAGGTGTGGGGATGTTCGAGGAGCAGCAACCAATCTCCGGCACCCGCACCGGCGCCCCACAGCGCCGTCTGCAGGGCATGAGCGTCGCGGTAGCGGACCCGACCCAGCCATCGGGAGCGCAACACCGCCGTCACAGCTCCGCGGCCCAATCCCGGCGTTCGAGGTTCTTCTTGATGGTGGCCAGGAAGGCCGCGGCATACGCTCCGTCAAAGGCCCGGTGGTCCCACGACAGGACCAGGTTGCCCACCGGATGCACGGCGATGCCGTCACTGCCGTCGGGCAGCTCGATGGCCACCGGCCGCTTCTTGACCCCGTCGGTGGAGAGGATAGCCACCTCGGGCTGGTTGATGACGGGCACGGTGATGAAGGTCCCGAAGGGTCCCGCGTTGGTGATGGTGAATGTCCCCGCCGAGATGTCGTCCATGGTCAGCTTCCGGCTCTTGGCCTTTCGGGCCAGCGTCGAGATGTCACGGGCCAGTTGACGGAGGCGCTTGCCGTCGGCGCGGTGGATCACCGGGACCAAGAGGCCCTCGAAGTCAAGGTCGACGGCGATGCCCAAGTTGAGCTCCCCATGCACGACAAGGGCATTGTCGCCCACCGAAGCGTTGACGTTGGGAAACTCCTCGATGGCGTCGAGGGTGGCCCGGGCGATGAAGGGAAGGTAGGTGAGGCTGAAACCCTCCGCCACCTTGAACGCCTCCCGCTCCGCCAGGCGGACCCGGTCCACCGCGGCATAATCGACCTCGATGGCCACCATGGTGTGAGCGGAGATGTGCTTGGAGCGCACCATGTGCTCGCCCGTGCGGCGCCTGATGTTGGTGAAGGGGATCACCGTGTCGGTCTCGGCCGGAGCCGACACCGGCTGGGCGGCGGCAGGGGGGGCAGCGGCAGGGGGGGCGGAGATCGGGCCGGTCTGGGCCGGAGCCGTGCGGGCCGACTCGTTGTTGTGGTCGATGACGGCCAGCACGTCGGAGCGGGTGATGCGGCCACCGGCGCCGGTGCCGGCGATGGACATCGGGTCGAGCTCGTGGTCATCGATGAGACGCCGAACCACCGGCGAGAGCAGCTTGCCGCCACCGCCGCCCGGCCGCCGCGACGGCGGGCGGTCGTCGCCCGGTCGGGTGCCCCCACCGCGCCGGCCGGCGCCCGGTGCCGGTTTGGCCGTCTCCCGCTCACCGGCCGGCGCCGGAGGGCCCTCGGCGTCGCTCCCCTCGGGGGCGCCGGCTTCGACGGCCCCGCCCTGGGCGTCGGCCGAAGCGGTCGTATCCTGCGCCCCCTCAGGCTCCGCCGGCGCGGCGGCTCCGTCAGAGATGACGGCCAGCTTGGTGCCGACATCGACGGTCTCGCCCTCGGGCACGAGGATCTCGGCGACCACCCCGGCGGCAGGCGAGGGGACCTCGGAGTCGACCTTGTCGGTGGAAACCTCGAAGAGCACCTCGTCTTCGGCCACCTCGTCGCCGACCTTTTTCATCCATCGGGTGATCGTCCCCTCGGTCACGGTCTCGCCGAGCTGGGGCATGGTGATGTCAGCCAACGTGGAGGCCTCTTCCGGTCAGGGCGAGGACCGTCTCGCCAAAGGTTTCCGACAGCGTGGGGTGGGGCTGGATGTAGGGGGCGACCTCTTCGGGGGTGGCCTCCCAGTTGACGGCCAGGTAGGCCTGACCCAGCTGCTCGGTGACCCACGCACCGACCATGTGCACACCGAGGATCCGGCCCGCGCCACCCGATGCCGTCTTCTCGCAGATCACCTTGACCATCCCCTCGGGCTCGCCGACGATGAGGGCGCGGCCGTTGCCGCGGAAGGGGTCCGTCTTGGCCACCACCGCGTATCCGGCCTCCTTGGCCGCTTCTTCGGACAGGCCCACAAACGCCACCTCGGGGTGGCAGTAGATGCACCACGGGACCTTTCCGTAGTCCACGGGGACCACGGCGTCGGCCCCGTCGAGGATCTGGTCGATGATCAAGACACCCTCTGCGAAGCCGACATGGGCCAGCGCCGGGGTGGCCACCAGATCGCCGGCGGCAAAGACGCCGGGCTCCGCGGTGCGCATCTGGTCGTCGACGATCACGAATCCCCGCTCGTCGATCTCCACCGCCGTTGCCGCCAGCCCGAGGTTGCCCGATAGGGGACTGCGCCCCACCGAGACCACCACGGCCTCGACATCGATCTCCTCACCGTCACCGAAGTGCACGGTGGTGGAGGCACCGTCGGGCGCCTTGGTGTGGCCCATGACCACGACCCCGCTGCGAACGTCGATGTGGCGCTTCTTGAAGGAGCGCAGCACGACGTCGGTTACATCCGCGTCACAGCCCGGGAGGATCTTGGGGAGCGCCTCGAGGATGGTGACTTCGGTGCCGAGATCGGAGAGCATGGACGCAAACTCGCAGCCGATGGCACCCCCTCCGATGACCGCCGCCGACGACGGCAGGTCCTCGAGCTCGAGGATCTCGTCGGAGGTCATGACCACCTTGCCGTCAACCTCAAAACCGGGGATCGTGCGCGGCACCGAGCCCGACGCCAGGATGACGTGGTTGCCATGCAGCTTGGTGCCGTCGTCGACGCTCACCACATGGTCGGGCCCGAGCGTGCCGACCCCGGCGAACATGGTGACCTTGCGCTTCTTCAAAAGGCCCTGCAGGCCCTTCCAGAGGCCGTCGACCACCTTCTGCTTGCGGGCCTGACTCCGGGAGAAGTCGAGCTTGGGCGCATCGACGGATACCCCGAACTCCGAGGCCCCGGCCACCGTCCGATACACCGTGGCCGTCTCCAGGAGCTCCTTGGCCGGGATGCAACCCCGGTGCAGGCAGGTGCCACCGACCCGGTCCTTTTCGACGATGGCAATGCTGAGGCCGGCGAGGCCGCCGCGCAGGGCAGCCGCGTACCCCGCGGGACCTCCTCCGATGATGACGACGTCGAACTCGTGGGCCGTGGGGACCACCTCCTTGCAAGCGCCGCCGAGCCTACTTCGATGCCGCGCCGATCCTCGAAGGGCGGCGAGCCGGGCCTGACGCCACCGCGTCGGGCCGATGCCTCCCTTCGATCACGTCGAGGGGGCTGCCTCCCGGGCCGCGGCGAGAACCGCCTGGCCGCCGGCCGCCGGCCCTTCCTGGTGGCCGAAGACCGCGGTTCCCGCCACCAGGACATTGGCGCCGGCCTCGACACAGGATCGAGCGTTGCCGGCGTCGACGCCACCATCGACCTCGATGTCGGTGGTCAGTCCCTGGCGGTCGACTTCGGCGCGCACCCGGGCCACCTTCGAGAGGGTCCGGGGGATGAGGCGCTGCCCGCCGAAACCTGGGTTGATGGTCATCACCAAGGCCAGGTCGCAGACCTCGAGCACGTCGTCGAGGCACGAGGCCGGGGTTGAGGGGTTGATGGCTGCGCCGGCGCGGCAGTCGAGATCTCGGATGCGGGTCAAGGTGCGGTGCAGATGGGGTGACGCCTCGTAGTGGACGGTGATGCCGTCGGCGCCGGCGGCGGCAAACATCTCGATGTGGCGTTCGGGCTCGACGATCATCAGGTGTAGCTCCAGGGGCAGGTCGGTGACCTTGCGAAGGCTGCGTACCGTGTCGGTGCCGAAAGTGAAGTTGGGGACGAAGACACCGTCCATGACGTCGACGTGGAGGCGTTCGGTCCCGCTGTCGGCCAGGGACGCAACGGCATCGGCCAGGTGTCCGAAATCGGCGGCCAGCATGCTGGGGGCGAGCTGGACGGCATCGGCACAGGGGGTCCACGTCGAGCGGGGCATGGCCGCCATCATGCCAGAGACGGTGAGAAGCGATCCTACGGGGCGGCGTTCACGCCTTCGACGAATCCCGGCGGCAGGTAGCGGTGCACGGCGATGTAGTGGGCGATCAGCGACGGCGCGCATAGAGCTGCCGGCCGGGGCGACCACCCGGATCTCGACACTGCCCAGCGTCACATCCTGGCCGTCGCATCCATGCGTAGGGCAACGGCGGGTCGGCGCACAGCTCGCAGCTGTGCCAACCCCGCGTCCGGTTGACCGGGCGATCCCGCACGGTGGGGAGTATGGCGGGGATCACCGGCTCGGCGACGGTGCCCAGAGCGAAAGTCGACGACGTTCGGTCGGCTCAGAAGGAGGGAACGGTAGCCCGTGCACGGGCGGACCCGAAAGAGGGCTCGGCCGTGCGGAAGGAGCGATCTTCTGTGGGTCAGAAGGAGGGGTCGCACGTTGATGCAACCAAGGAAGGGCCCGGATCTCGAAGGTCCGGCGATGGGGCTGTGACCCTTCCCACTCGGTACTGGGCGAAGGTGATGGCGACGCCTGGGTGTGCTTTTGGATCGGGGCTCTCGGCCGGAGGCTACCGACGGTGTGATGCCGGCGGCGACCGCATCGTGTCTGCTCACAAGGCGCTGTGGGAGGACGTGCCCGGCCCGCTCCCCGCCGGGGTGATCCTCCTCCACGCCTGCGACGAGACGTCGTGCGTGAGGCTCTCCTGTCTCAGTCCCGGCGACCAGCTCGCCGACCAGGCTCAGATGGCCAGGCGGGGACGGACAGCGAACCAGTGGGCTCGGGGCTGTGGCGACGGGCGCGGACCCGGTGGGCGGGCTCGGGCCGGACAGGTCGAGCCGGGCGGCGTGACCCTCCACAACGACAGCACCGCTGGCGTCGGGGACCGGTGGTCACCCGGGACAGACCGCCGCATCTCCTACAACGGCGGTCGGGCGTTCATCACCAACGGCGCGGTGTCGACGGTGACCGCCCGCGGGGGATGACGGCTCGCTCACGTTGGGCAATCGGGGCCACGCCGGCGTGGTCACGGTCCCGGCGGCGTACGTCGCCCGCTCTGTCGAGCTGGCCTACGCGTCGACGGTGCACCGGGCCCAGGGCATGACCGCCGACACCAGTTGCACGGTGGCCGGCGCGGAGACAGCTCGCGAGATGGCGTATGTGGCTGCCAGCCGAGGACGCCAGTTCAACGAGCTGTACCTCGACACCGGCGGTACCGTCGACATGGAGGGGGAACGTCCGGCCACGCCGCACGCCGCCCTGCCGCTCTCATGGCCCAGATGCTGGCCCATGAGAGCGCAGAGCGCTTTGTGACCGAGAACATCGCCGCCGAGCAGGCGGCCCAGGTCGACCAGACCATGATCGTCGCGCGCGGCAACCCCGTCGTGGACCGCTGGCCCCGTGACCCGGCCGACATCCTCGTTGCCGCCAGCGCCGAGGGCCTGGCGGCCAGCGCCACGATGCAGAAGCAGATCGCCAGGGCCGAACGCGAGGGCGTCGACACCTCCGCCTGGCTGGCCGCTCAGGCGGACAAGCCCGGCGTCGACTACCCGGCCACCATGGCCATGCGCATCGGTGGCCACGTCCGCGACGTGGGCCGCAGCGGCTGGCTGGCCGCCCCGCCCCCAGCCGCGCCGGAGCCCATCAAGGCGTGGTTGGCCGACACGGAGCGGTACCTCCAGACGGTCGGAGCCGGACGGGCCGCCGCCGATGCGGCGGCCAACAAGGCGTGGCTCGACTCGCCGGAGTTGGGCAACGCCAACCCCGACGACATCGCCAGCATCGCCGCCTACTGCGCCGGCTATGCCATTGACGATCAACGCAGCGCTCTCGGCGCCCCCGGCGGCTGGGCCCGCAGGCCGCCGGCGCCCGCAACCTGGCTGGCTGGCTGGCCGCCTTTGTCGGCCGGCACCAGCCGGCGAGCAGCCCGCAGACCGGCCCCAGGACGGCTCAGACGGCCCCGAGCCGCTCACCCCGGCCGTACAGCGCGGGCCCGCCTCGAAACGTCCTGGGCGCACAGACCCCCTTCACGGACACCCGCAGCGGCGCTGGCCCCGAGGTCCTGGACGAGGACCCGGCTTGACCGGTGATGTACGTCAGTGCGTCGTTCCGAGCCCGTCCCAGCACCTTCGTCCAATCGCTGGGGTCGATCGAGAAGGCGCGGCGACGTGGTCCCCCGCGGAGATCGTTGCGGGTATCTGGGTCAGCTGTGGGACCGGCGTGGTTCCAGGAGGTGATGTCGCTGAGGTAGAGCCCGCAGCCGCAGTCGGGGCCGCTTCGGCGGTGCCGGTGAGGGCGCCGTGGGGCAGGATCGAGTGCCTGTGTTCACGGCGGCAGGTGATCAGCCCGTCGAAGGAACGCCGGTCGGCCGCCACGCCCACCCGGCGTGGAGGATCCGGTCCGGGTAGGTGGACATGGGCTCCGCGATGGAGCGGTCTGCTCCGCCAGGCCCCTGGTAGCGTTCGCTCATCCCTGTCGAGTCGGCCATCGTAGGCACCCTGAGATCCGCCCGGCGCCGCATCGAGCCCCTGGCCCGCCGAGCTAAGCGCCGGGCGCAGATCGTCGTCCCTCGCCTACCGCCGCCGCAGCGGTCCACTCCCGTGCCCGCCGACGTGGCCGACAGCGACGCCGTCCGCTCCTATCTGATGGACACGGAGGGCATCTTCGGTGACCCCGAGGAGGGCCGCGGCTACCTCGCCGATGCCTTCGAGCGTTTTCGGATCACCCTGGGCATGGTCCCCGACCTGAAACCCGGCTCTCGAGTCCTCGAGCTGGGCTCCAACCCCTACTTCTTGACCCGCCTCCTGCGCCGTCGGGGTCTCGATGTGACCTCGGCCAACTGGTTCGGCGCCGGCTCGGGCCACGGCTCGCAGGGGACGCAGGAGATGACAATCCCCTCCACCGGCGAGCACATCGCATTCCCCTTCGATCACTTCAACTGCGAGACCGATCCGTTCCCCTATCCCGACGGCTCGTTCGACCTGGTGCTGTTCTGCGAGATCCTCGAGCATCTGCCGAACGACCCCATCCACGTCCTGGCAGAGATCCACCGGGTGCTGGCCCAGCCCCACGGACGCATGTTGCTGACCACCCCGAACGCCACCCGGGCCGAGAACCTGGTGAGGATGGTCCGCGGTGACAACGTCTACGAGGTGCTCTCCGGCTACGGCGTCTACGGACGCCACAACCGCGAGTACACCGTCAAGGAGCTGTGCAGCCTGCTCGGCGACTGCGGGTTCGTGGACGTCGACGTGTTCAGCGCCGACGTCCATCCGGTGCCGCCCCGATGGTCCGACGTGGTCGGCGGTGCCTCACTGGCCGACCGGGGAGACACCCTCTTCGCCTCGGCCGGGGCCGAAGGTGAGCCGAGGTGGCGCTACCCTGGCTGGTTGTACAACAGCCGGTTGGCCCTCCGCCGGATAATCCGAGCCGACGTCGTCGTCGGCGTCAATGACGACCTGCAGATGTCCGGCGCCCACCACCTGGAAGGCAACGGCGCCGACCGGTGGCGCTGGACCGGGCCGGGGGTGATCGAGTGCCTGCTGGCCGTCGGTGCCGACGGTGCCTGCAGCATCCGGGTCGAAGGCGTGGGACCCCCGGTCGGGTGGGGCCGCGACCTGCACCTGTCCATAACCGTGGCCGGCCACGAGCTTGACGCCACGATTCTCGCCGACGACCAGCCCTTCGCCGTCGACCTGGCCGTCACGGTGGGCCCTGGACACCATCGGGCCCAACTGCGCACCGACACGACATGGCAGCCCGACAGCGGTGATCCCCGCCTGCTCGGGTTCCGCCTCAAGCGAGTGGCCCTCGAACCGTGCCCGTTGGTCTGACGCTTCACGCAATGCTCGCCACCGCCGAGGTCGACCGCATCCCCGGCTTGGAGCTGGGCGCCGACGACTACGTGACCAAGCCGTTCTCGCCCCAGCTGCTCCTTGGCGAACTGAACCGATACCCTGCGAGAGATGAGGCCCTGGACGAGGCGCCGGAGGTCGTCGAGGTTGCGAGCCAGGCGGTCAAGGCTGTGAACCACCACGGTGTCACAATCCCGTACCTATGCCCTCTCCTCGTCCCGAGGGTGTCAGGTTGGACTCTTGGGCCTTCGAGGGTGAGTGTCAATCCTTATCGGATTTGACCCTAACTGGACACGTCAGCGAGCACGCTGGCTGACGTCGAGTTGGGGTGTACCCCAACCCGACAGAGGTGCGTAGCCTCCCACGGTTTTTCCCGCTCTCCTCGACGCGGTGTCGGCTGGGCGGTGATGGCGGCGCTTCAGGCCCGAGCGACGATCGCGCGGTTCACCGAGATGCACCTCGATACGGCGACCAACCAGCCCGAGGCGGTCGGGTTCCACAACGCCCTCGGATACCGGGAGGTCGGCCGGGAGATGCGCCCGGAATGGCGCTGGACGCTGGTTTACTTCTCGAAACTCCTTGTGTGATGTAGCCACGAGCGCGTTAGGTTAGGCGGGGCCAGCGGAGGGCGGGAGTCGCTCGTCATCGCCGGCTTAGCGCTCGTTCCAGGCTTCACGTTCCCTGGGTCTCAGTCCCGGTAGGTGACCGATACGCCGACTCTTCGCTGGCCACATCAGCCACCAGGTTGCCAAGGGCGAGCTGCACGTCGTCGTAGTGAAAGCCGGCCTGGGGACCGAGTAGCTCGGTCACCCTGGGTCGGGGGTCACCGGCTTGTGTACTGGCTGTCACCTGCAACCAGGTTGCCCCTCCCGCTTGCAAGCAAGATGCCGTGTATAGCCCGGGATACGACACCCACGGTGTCTCGACCGGTACCCCTCGCGCCTGAGCGGACGCGGCGAGGAAGTACGGCTGGAGAGGGGCAATTCCTCCTCCGAGGTCGGCCGGGTTGGTGCAAGCCACTTGTTGGCTTGAAGGGGCCTGTCCTGGGGCAAGGGTGCTCTGCTCCACCCTGCCAAACATTGAGCCGATGGGAGGAGGTGACCCGAACGGCGAGTAGGCGATCACGCAACCCACCTGGCCGGCAGAGGCGCAGAGGGGAATGTGGGCGAAGCTCCCACCAATCGGCTGTCCCGAGGCTACTTGCACGTTGGCGCCGAGAAGGATGGCTGACACCAACCGTCTGCGCAGCGTCGAGCTTGCGTCGATCTCGTCGTGGATCAGCTGGATCAGTATGGAGGCGCCCTGGGAGTCGCCGATGAACACGATCGGCTTCCCGTCATTGTGGTGGGCCAGGTAGTCGTGCCAGCCAGCAAGGAGGCTGCGGTAGGCCACGACGTGGGCCTCCCGCCGGGCCACGCCGGGCGACCCGGCAAGGGTGGCCTGACGGTACATCGGAGCCCAGACGTTGCAGACCGCGGAGAACCTCGACGCCTGCAGCCGCGCCACACCGACCTCCGAGGACTGGACAGTCAGGTCCGAGTTGTCGGCCGGCTCTTTGGAGACGGTGGGATACACGTAGAAGCAGTCGTACGCCGAGCTCTTCGGTGGGCTGGTCGTCTGCGCGACGGTAGCCCCCGTTGCTGACACGTCGGTCGAGTTCAGGCTCGCCGTGCACGGATCGTTCGTCAGGCCCGGTCGGCACAGCCACACCGTGTTGCCCGTGGCTGCGCCGGCGATGCTGGCCCGAGAGGAGGTTGACCCGCCGGCGCAGGCCGTGGCCAAGAGCGAGCAACTGCCCGCCAAAACGCCAGCCCAGCGACGAGCCCGCCGGCACGTGGAACTGCCGCCATCGTGCCTCCTACATAGGCCCATGCCACGAACCGTAGTTCGGGTTTGGTTCAACCGAGGCCGATTTGTCGTCGCCCGATCATCTCGGCCACCTCGTGGGCGAACCTTACAAACTCTTTGCAGAGATTCCTGACAACCGCCGCCCGGCCATTCTCGTCAAGGAGCATACGGCGCCAAATCGGCGACCAATGCTTCCGCTGATACGGGTTAGTTCGGCGAGGGCTGGTGACGATCAGCGGTGCGTGGTGTTGAGCGCCACGTTATTTGAGGATGGCGATGTCGCTGGGGGTGAGGATGGGGGTGGGGCACGACCGAACGACCGAAGCCCCCCGACCGGGAAGAAAACCAGGCAAGA
>JAABUQ010009376.1_pt1 | contig 13272 bp, 12 predicted proteins | sample 5560001 | NCBI WGS metagenome assembly JAABUQ01 (sample SAMN10711888, study PRJNA513371) | rock metagenome | isolation source: Antarctica rocks | place: Antarctica: Victoria Land, Finger Mt nord | collected 2015-12-18 | reverse complement strand
ATCGCGAACTTTTATGGTTGCTTCGTGCTTATCCAACACACTCTTCACAATAAACAAACCCAAACCAGTACCTTTTGTATTGCGGGTATCTTCATTGCCAACGCGATAAAATTTGTCAAAAATGTGTGGTTTTTCTGCATCTGCAATACCGATACCATGATCTGCAACCATTAAATGCACCGATTGTTCTTTGCGTTTCAGCTTTACTTCCACCACTTCGCAAGGGCCGGAATATTTAATTGCGTTTTCCACCAGGTTATTGATCATGGAAGAAAGGGCAAATTTATCGCCTACAATTTCAATGTTTGGATCAACATGGGCAGAAATAATCTGCTGGTTGCAACCGCATTTATTGATCTGCAAACGGCTGACAATGTTTTGCACCAGCTCGGATAAATTGAAGTTTTCTTTAGGAAAAGAGTAAGAACTATTGTCAATCCGGGAAGCAATCAACATATTTTCTACCAGATCGTTCAAACGCTCCACATCAACCAAACTTTTGCCAATAAAGTTCATCTGCTGCTCCCGGTTCAAATCCCGCTTTTGGATCGTTTGCAAATACAGCTTGATCGAAGCCATTGGTGATTTCAGTTCATGCGTAACCGACAATAAAAAGTTTTTTTGCTGCTGATGTAACCGCCGTTCTGAGTTGATGGATTTATGCAGAAAATAAGCTCCGACAGAAAAGATCAATACAAAAACGGAAAGTTCTCCCAAAATCATCCCGATACGGTTAGGCTGCGCACGGATTAGCAAAACGCTCCACCAGGTCAGTTCGGCCAGTGTATAAAAAACCAGGAAGTAAAAAATAAAAAATGGCTTACGCATCGTTTTCAGTTTTAGCAGGTCAATTTTTAGGTGATAAAAGAAGCATGAAGCTACTTATTTTTAAACACAAAATCCAAACTTTCAAATATCATCCGTTTTGCTTTCTCCAAATCAATTTTGGTGTGTGCCGAGGAAACAAACCCAACTTCGTAACCGGAAGGGCCGATGTAAATCCCATGGTTCAGCAATTCGCGATGGAACAGTTTAAATTTTTCCATACTTGCCGGATCAATTTCATCTGCCCTACGGATGTTTTCCTGATCGGTAAAAGCAAACCAAAAGATAGAACCAATCTGAAAAACCCGGAGCTTATAGCTTTTTGCAGAAGCATATCGCTGGATAGATTCTGCAAATTCTGCTGCCTTGGCATTCAAATCCTTATAAAAACCAGACTTGGCCAACTCGCCCAACTGGGCAATCCCGGCAGACATGGCAACCGGGTTCCCGGACAAGGTACCAGCTTGGTAAACAGCACCTTCGGGAGAAATGTTCGACATAATTTCTACAGAGGAACCATAAGCTCCCACCGGCAAACCGCCGCCAATGATTTTGCCATAAGTTACGATATCCGGCGAAATCTGGTAATGCCCGGCCGCGCCTTCAAAACCTAAACGGAAACCGGAAATCACTTCATCAAAAATGAGTAATGTTTTGTTTACCGTGCAAATTTCGCGGATGTATTGCAGAAACCCTTTTTCCTGTAACAGCAAGCCATTATTGGCTGGAACGGGTTCGATGATGATGGCAGCAATTTGGTCTTTAAATTCTTCGAAAGCTAATTTTAACGCTTCGCGGTCATTTAACGGGACCACAATGGTTTCATCCGCAAAAGATTTTGGTACGCCTGCGGAAGAAGTCTCGCCGAAAGTAACCAGACCGGAACCTGCTTTTACCAGCAAAGAATCCACGTGGCCGTGATAGCAGCCTTCAAATTTCAAAATTTTGTCGCGTTTGGTGTAACCGCGTGCCAAGCGGATGGCCGACATGACCGCTTCTGTGCCCGAACTTACAAAACGGAGTTTCTGCAAATATTTATTATGCTTTAAGATCAGCTCGGCCAGTTCGTTTTCCAAAGCCGTTGGCGCGCCGAAAGACATGCCGTTCTGCATGGTTTCCGTTACTTTTTCGCGGACTTTCGGATGATTATGACCCAAAATCAACGGTCCCCAGGATCCGCAGAAATCGATAAACTGATTGCCGTCTGCATCCCAAATATGGCAGCCGTCTCCTTTTTGAATAAACAAAGGCGTACCGTAAACAGCTTTAAAGGCCCGGACCGGCGAGTTTACGCCACCCGGAAAATACGTTTTGGCTTTCTCGTACAACTCCGCAGATTTCTCGCGGCTGATGTCTGGCTTACCGGCAGGCAGTGCCGCTAATTCTTCTGCTTCGGCAGGTGAAAATCTTTTTTTTATTGAATCAAACATCTTTTTTTCTGTTGTAGGTTTTCTGTTACCGGTGGTGAGTTTTAGGTTATCTGATAGCTGACTGCTGATACCTGACTGCTCACAACCATCCTTTTTCCAGCACTTCTTTAGCGTGATAAGTTAAGATAGCAGTTGCCCCGGCACGGCGGATGCCCAGTAAAACTTCTATGACCGCGCGGCGTTCGTCCAGCCAGCCATTTTGCACCGCTGCTTTGATCATGGCATATTCGCCGCTTACGTTGTATGCTGCAATTGGTAAATCAGAGTGATCATGCAGAAGCTTGATCACATCTAAGTAAGGCAATGCTGGTTTTACCATTAAAAAGTCGGCACCTTCTGCTTCGTCCAAACGGGCTTCAATCAAAGCTTCCCGTTGGTTGGCCGGGTTCATCTGGTAGCTCTTTTTATCGCCATGTTTTGGGGCAGATTTTAAAGCATCGCGGAACGGCCCATAAAAAGCACTGGCATATTTAGCGGCATAAGACATGATGGAAACATTGGTGAATTTGTTATCGTCCAAAACCTGGCGGATATAACCTACCCGGCCGTCCATCATGTCCGAAGGCGCAATGATATCCGCACCGGCATGTGCATGGGCCAAAGCCATTTTGCCCAGAACTTCCAGGCTTTCGTCATTTAAAATCTCTCCGTTTTCTACAATCCCATCATGCCCGTCGGAACTGTAAGGATCCATTGCTACATCTGTAAGCACGCAAACTTCCGGGAAATGTTGCTTTACTTCTTTTATCGCCCTTAAATACAAACTGTTCTCCCGGTAGCTTTCGGTGGCGTATTTATCTTTTAAAGATTCTTCGATGTTGGGGAAAAGATCAAAAGCTTTTAAACCCAGCTTTACGCAACTTTCCACTTCGCGCAGCAAATGGTCAATAGAATGCCGGAAAATGCCTGGCATCGAGTTTACTTCTGTTTTTTGTGCGTTTCCATCTACAATAAACAATGGAAAGATCAGGTTGGCCGGTTGCAAAACCGTTTCCTGCACCATCTGCCGAATTGTTTCTGATTTCCGGTTTCTTCTTGGTCGTTGGAGCATTTTTTGAGCTTTCAGGTATCAGCTTTCAGGTATCAGCTTTGAAAATCCAGCGTTTACCTTTCTGCCTTTATATTTTTAGTCTTTGTTTTAATTCGATTGTTTTCGGGCTGAAAGCTTATTGTTGACAACTAAAAACTGAGTCCAAAAAACGCTTCTGCCAAACCGATTTCGTCCGGCGAAAAAGGCAATGTGTACTTTACACCAATTTCATCCAGTTTTTTGCCGGTAGATTTACCGATAGCAATAACTTGCTGGCCCACGTCCAGTAAATTATCAGCAAAATAAGCTTCTACATTAGACGGGCTGGTAAAGATCAAAACTTCGGCAGATGACGCTTCTGCATCATCCTCCCAAACCGTTTCATAAACCGGCAGGTCAATCATTTTTGTTGCTGAGGACAAAGCCTGGTGAATACTGCGCATCGGGTCTTCGGCTGCCGGAAACAAGATGGTAGTACCATTGGCCAGTTTGGCAAATTCTGCCCCAACATCCGCGCTGTCCACACCTTCGCCGGTATAATCTGCCCGAAACCCTAATGAACGCAAAGCATTTTCGGAACCGCTGCCCATCACGCCGAACTTTACTTTTTTAGGCAATTGTGGTTGCAGGTTGAAAAAATATTCCACACCGTTTTTACTGGTGAAAAATATCCAGTCCACATTTTTCAAAATGTAAGGATCAAGCTTGGTGATGATCGGAACGGTACGGATCAAAGAACGCGCTTCTATTGCTGTCCCGTTTTTTTCTACCGCTTTACGAAAATAACTTTGTGCCGATAAATCCCTCGATATAAAAACAGTAGCCGGAAATTTACGCTCATTGCTGAATTTGGCAACCACCTTTTCCGGCAAACCTTTTGTTGTTGGTGCTTCTGTAAAATAACGGTCGGGCACCTGCTCATCATCCTTCGCTTTGGAAGTAAAAACCTGGAACTGGCCGTCCTCTTTTCGGCAGTAACAACCTAAAGGCAAATGGCATCCGCCGCCAAATAAGCGCAGCACTTTACGCTCCACCGATAAAGCTTCGGCTACTTCTGGGTGATTGAGGTTTTGCAAAATATCAAAAAGTTCTTTGTCAATTTCACGAATCTGGATTGCCAAAACGCCTTGTGCCGGAGCAGGGATAAATTCCGTCGGCCCGATTTCTTCGACATGAAACTCACTCATGTCCAAACCCAACCGCACAATTCCGGCTTTGGCCAGCATAATGGCGTCGTATTCTTCGTGGCGCAATTTGTTGATCCGTGTGGGTACGTTTCCCCGTAATTCTGCAATTTCCAAATCCGGGCGGACAGCCAGCAACTGCGCTTTGCGGCGGTTGGACGAAGTACCTACCAAAGCACCAAACTTGACAGTAAACTTTTGCTTAAAATCTATACAATCCTTCAGCATCAGTAAATATTCCGATGGGTCTTCCCGTTCAGAAACCGCTGCTATCACCAATCCGGGCGGATTTTCAGTTGGCAAATCTTTGTGAGAGTGCACGGCCAAGTCAATCGTTCCGGCCAGCAGTTCTTCCTCCAATTCTTTAGTGAAAAAACCCTTGCCTTCCAATTTATCAAAGCTGAGGTTTAAAATCCGGTCGCCCTGGGTTTTGATGATTTTAAGCTCTGCCAGAATATTTATTTCGGCCAAACGGTCTTTTACAAAGTTGGCCTGCCACAAAGCCAAATCACTTCCCCGTGTTCCTATGGTAATTTTTCTGTTCAAGGTTTTGCTTTTTGGATACAGCGCAAAGGTAAATTATTAAGAAAAATTATAAGCGTTTATCTTTAGAAAAGGGGATTTTTTGACAATAAAAGAAGCATTGGCAAATAAAGCAGAAAAATCAGTTGTCGTGGGACATGATTTCTTTGGCCATGATCATCGGCAAACTAATGAATTTTTTTTCCATATAATTCATCATCTTTTCCAGCACCTGGCGCGATTGATCGTCCATCAATTGTATCTCTTCTGCAAAAACAAAGTCAACGGCACGCTTGCGTATTTCCTTAATTTTTTCGGGCACTTCGCGCATCGCCAATTCAATACGGCGTTGTTTCAAAACCGGAATAAATTCGGCAATGTTTTGCTCAATGATCTTTTCCGCATAAACCAGTTCCTGATAACGTTCTTGCAAATTACTTTTAGAAAGCTCATTCAAAGTATGCACTTCAATATAATTGATCGGGAAATTTTCAACGACTTCAGCGGCAGTATCATTGGGAACAGCCAGGTCAACTATTATTTTACGGCCCGTTTCGCCGTTCAGTAAAGTTTTATAAATCTCTGTAGTGATAATCGGTTCAACAGAAGAAGTACAGGTAATGACCACATCAAAACCTTGCTGGTAATTGGCCAGATCTGCCAAGTCAAACGCTTTTCCATTTAATTCTGCCGCCAGTTCTTCAGCTTTGGATTTTGTACGGTTAAAAACAGCAAAGTTGGAATACTTGTGTTTTTGCAGGTACTTGGAAATATTTTTGTTGGTTTCGCCGGCACCGATGATCAAAATCCGGGCATTAGGGGTCAAAGCCAGTTCGCGCAATTTGCGGTAGGCCAAAGAAACCACCGAAATCGGGTTGCGGGAAATATTGGTATCGGTATAAACTTCTTTGGCTGCTTTTACCACGCGGTTCATCACCAAACGTAAATAATCACCGGTCAGATTGGCCAAACGGCAGCATTCGTAAGCTTTACGCATTTGAGCCAATATCTCTTTTTCGCCAACCACCAAACTTTCCATGGAGCAGGAAGTGCGCAACAAATGGCTTAAAGCTTCCTTTTCTTCATAAATAGAAGCACCGGAAATAAAAGTTTCGAGAAAATGAGAACAAAGCCCGATGTTCATAAAACTGATAAATTCCCGGGTAAAATCTTTGTCAACGACCTGCGAAGTCGCCATAACAAATTCTACCCGGTTGCAGGTAGCCAAATAAAAAATTTCGGGAATTTGAAAGCGGACCTTAGCTTCTTGCAGTTTAATGGTCAAATCTTCCTGACAGATCACCAGTTTCCCCAGTTCTTTCAGTTCGATTTGTTTGTGTGTAAAGGCAATAACTTTTAAATACTTCAAGGCCGTTTATCTATGAGGTTGACAAAAGTAATCACCACGGGTAGTTGCTGTGTCAGCACTTTGTCAAACACTTTTAATTTAGAATGCGTTTAAATTATAGCGGAAAATTATCTTTACAATCTATTGATCCCATTTCTAACAGAAAACACTAAGCTTGCTTATGCCAACCCTGAAAAAAACCAGTCTGATCCTGTTAATTGCCTTGTACCTGGTGGCCGGCAGCAACCATTTTGTGCATCCCACGGGTTATTGGAAGCTGATCCCGCCATATCTTCCATTTCCAAAAATATTAAATTTATCAGCAGGCTTTTTTGAAATCTTTTTTGGGTCGATGCTGATTTTTAAACCCAGCCGAAAATATGCCGTTTACGGAATTATTTTAATGCTGATTGCTTTTATTCCGGCACATGTTTACATGATCCAAATTGCACCTTTTATGCTGGGGAAATTAACGGTGACCAAAACCGGTGCCTGGATTCGGTTACCTTTGCAAGCGGTTTTAATTTTGTGGGCGTACTGGCACCGGAAAGATTGATTTTAAATCAGATTTTAGGTTGATAAAAGAAGCATGGTTTGCGCTGTCATTTCGACTAAAAGGAGAAACCTTCTTCGGATTAGTTTCTTTTGTCCGTTCTTTTTTCTTGATAAAAAAGAACCAAAAAATCAAGAATGCCGGATCGCCTCCGGGCGGCATTCAGCCCGCCGCGCCTGGGTCTATACCTTTCTGTCCGTAACCGTTCTGGCTTTTATAGTATAACAAAATGAAAATGAACACCAAATTTTACCTGATAAAAGAAGCATCAACATGAACGAATACATCAAACAAGAAACCTTTTTAATTCCCGGCGCTTCCGGTCGTAACATGTTGGCCGATCTTACTTTTGATGTCCGCAATCGGGAAGCACCTTTAGTTGTTTTTGCACATGGATTTAAAGGGTTTAAAGATTGGGGGACGCATAATTTAGTGGCGCGATACTTTGCAGAACATGGTTTCCGCTTTTTAAAATTCAACTTCTCCCACAACGGAACCACGCCGGAACATCCGTTGGATTTTGTTGACCTGGAAGCTTTCAGCGACAATACTTTTTCCATCGAACTGGAAGATTTAAAACTGGTGATCGATTTCGCTACAAACGGCGCCAATTTTTTACCGGTAAAAACAGTATCGCTGATCGGGCACAGCATGGGCGGCGGCATCAGTATTATTAAAACGACAGAAGATGAGCGTGTTGAAAAACTCATTACCTGGGCTTCCGTGGCTGATTTTCATAATTTGTGGCCGAAAGAAGCGGAAGCGCAATGGAGATTAAGCGGCAAGCAATACTTTTTGAATTCGCGTACCAACCAGCAGTTGCCGGTCAAAGTTACTTTGCTGGATGATCTCGACCAAAACCCAAAACGCTTAAATATTTTTTTAGCTGCCGCCGAAATTAAACAACCCTGGTTAATTGTTCATGGCGATGCTGATCCAACGGTAAACATCAGCCATGCCTTGCAACTGAACCGGAAACAGCCAAAATCTGACTTGGTGGTTGCACCCGGAGCCAACCATACTTTCAATTCCAATCATCCATACTTGGAAGATTCGTTGCCTACAAGTTTGGAACAGGTTTGCGAAGTTTCTGTGGGATTTTTGAAGTAGAACGCTTCTTTTAACGGATAAATCTAAGCAAATTCCATTTTAAGATAACTGAAATAATATTTTAAGCTTATCATTTAGTTCTGTTATTTTATCTAAAGTTAATCTTCCTAAAATACCTTTTACTAATTCCTTATCTAAAGTTGCAATTTTACTTGTTCTCAACAATGATTGCTTTTTAATACCATTGATTTCATCTGGAAAAAGCATAACATCCGTTTTTTCCAACCATCCAAGTTGTGTAGTTATAAAACAAACGGTAAGATCAAAGTTACTTTCAATAAGTACTACAGCCGGTCTTAACTTGCTGCCACTTAAATTGGTAAATGGAAAAGTAATCAGTACAATATCGCCTTTAGCCATTGTAGGCTTCTTTTAAATCTGCTTCTGTATAAAGGTCTTCTTCATCGTTTAGAAAATCAAAAGCATTGCTGTTGGCACTTAACTGTTGGACGCCTTTAGTAAAAATATGTTCTTCGTAACGCCTGGCTGTAAATTCAGCAAAATCAGAAATCTCAATTGCTTTTTCTTCAGGAAGCTGGTTGATTACCTGGATTGTTCGTTCTATAATTGTTTGTTTGGTCATGAGTTTAATAATTTATTTTATACTCAAATCTTTGTTATTTCTTGTAAGTTTTGCCATTCCGGTTCTGCTTAAATTACATTCCTTTCTAACGATTCTCAAATTAGCTTTTTCTTTATGATACTCTCGAAATTCTACTATTAAATTCTCGTTTTTAAACAGTAAAAGATTATTGTCGTTTACCAAATATTCTATCTCATCTAAGTCAATTTTAGTTACTTCTTTAAATCTGTCAACAATTATAGAAAAGGTATTTGGTTGTCTGTGATCAACTGCTAAATCTTCCCATTTTGATAATTCATTTGTCTCTTGACATTTCACAAACCCTTTCGTAGAATTCTCATCAAAATATCTTTGCTTAACAGCTCTCATATCATCCTGAATTGCATTTCTACAAGCAGTATTAAATAAATTTCCTACATCATATGCAGGTCTATTAATAATCATAATGTAGGAAATAAGCTGACTGCTTAAATCATCATAAACAAGTTCAAAACATTTAGTATTATATTGAACCTTTGCAATTCTAATATCTTCTATTATTAAATCTTCCTGTATTTCGTTGTCCTGTATTTCAGTTTCTACAAGTTTCTCTAATTTTTTTATTTCTTTATTGTCAATTGCATAATCATAATCTAACAAAGCAATTAGATTATCATAGTGCTCATTATTTAGAGATTGACCAAATTTGTATGAGTTTAAGATACTTTTATAGTGTGCTAAAGCATCTTTTTTATACTTATAAGTTTTTTCACCAATTTTAATAGGACTTTTCATTTGATGATTTATCATTAAGAGTTGTATTTAATAATTTAAACACAGCTCTCAAATATGCAAAAAAACCAACAAAAATTCATTTAAAATCCTTCCTTTATATCACATCTTTAATATGCTTGTAATTAGTCTTGACAAAACCAATCAAAGTAGCTTACTTCGGCATATGATTAACCGGATTAGATGCCTGAGCACGGTCATCAACCACAACATTTTCTCCTGATGTGAGCAACCATTTTCCATTATTTTTAACATAAACCAATAGTGCTAAATCATCAGCTTCAGGCATCGGGTGTCCATCAGGAGTTGTAAAAGAGCCAACATGGCTGTAAAAATGAACCAGAGCAACATCATTCCGAATCAGGCGAATCGAAACACTTTTTTTAGTCATGCTGGTATTTTTAAACATTTTCTCATGAAAAGCTCTGTGTGCAAACTCTACTTCTTTCTGATTTTTCCACCACATGCCTACAATGTTTACCCAATCACAATCTGCTGTAGTGTAGCTTTTCATATCGCTATAATTGTGCATGTTCCAACTGTTAATCATTGCATCTACCTGTTTTTCGATAGCTTGTTTTTCAGTTGAATTGCGCTGTGCTTCGGCCATAGAAGCGGAGAAAATGGCTACCATTAAAATAAGTGCTTTTTTCATGTTGTAAATAATTTTGTTGTTAACCAAAGTTATTTCAAACCTAAAAGCACTAATAGTAAAAAAACGACATCTTTAAAATAGCATCTTTTCCTGCAAACGGAAAGGTGCATCATTAATCTCGCGGGCAATAAAGCTTGGTGTTGTACCTGTAAATTCTTTAAAATCTTTGATCATGTGCATCTGATCGAAATAACCGGAAGCATTTGCAATGGAAGTCCAACTTAAATCCTGCCGCTTCTCCTTTAAGCGATAAGCACTTGAAAACCGGATCAGTCTGGAAAAAAATTTGGGCGAGTAACCTAATAATTCTTTTGATTTTCGTTCGAATTGTCGTAAACTAAGACACGCGAAAGAAGAAGCAGATTCCATGGAAAGTGCACCATTACTATTAATCAACTTTTTCATGGCATGTTCAGCAGGCAGCAAGGGCGAAGGAATAATTTTTCGAAGTAAAAAAGCCTCTACCATATTCTTCATTTCCAGGTGATTTTTTGCTTCCCGCAAGCGTTCATTCAATTCCTTTAAATCACTTCCTAATAACAACGACGCGTCAAAACATTCATCAAACAGCTCGTACATGGGTATTTTAAGCAAGCGATAAAGTCCGCCGGGATGAAAAGCAACTGATACAATAACGTGATGTAAACCCATTTTAATATTCACTTTGGTTACTACCTGCGGACCAACTATAATACTGTCTGGCTGCGTAGCAAAAGCAGAATTTTCTTTTTTTTGATTGCAAGTAACATCTCCCGGATAAAAGTGAATGCTGTTTTGAGGCGTGGGAGGAAAAGGACAAGCCAAATTTTTATCTGCGGAAAACTGAGCTTCGAAAATCATGATGTGACTAACAATATCAGTTAATGAAGGATGAGGTTTGTAAAACTGCGGCTCCATGAAATCTGGATTTAGAGTTGTTAAAAGAGGTAGGTCATCAGAATTAAATCTACAAAAAATAGTTGATATTCAATCAGTAACAATTTTTATAGCATAAAAACAGCATTACTACTTTAAGCAAAAAACGCACATCCAAAAAATTGAATGTGTGTTATAATCAACAGCAATAAAAGCTTCTGTTATAGCACATCCTTAATATGCTTATAATTAGCTTTTACCGTATCCAAAACTTCTTCCATTTTGCCGTTTAAAATAAGTTTGCTCATGGATAAAGCCATACCTTTTACTTGTGCAAATTCCACTTTTGGCGGCATGGCCAAGGCGTTCGGATCTGTCATGACGTTGACTAAAATCGGCCCGTCAAAAGCAAAAGCTTGTTGGATGGCTTGTTCTACGTTTTCAGGTTCGTTTACGGTGATGCCTTTGATACCGAAAGCGGCGGCAACGGCGGCAAAATCAGGGTTGGCCATATCGGTTTGCCAATCGGGCAGGCCGGCCACTTCCATTTCCAGCTTCACCATACCTAATGATCTGTTGTTGAAAACGATGAGTTTGATGGGCAGTTTGTATTGTGCAATAGTTCCTAAATCACCTAAAAGCATAGAAATTCCGCCATCGCCGCAAAAAGCAATGACTTGCCGTTGCGGAAAAGCCAGTGCAGCGCCAATTGCCTGCGGCATTGCATTGGCCATCGAGCCGTGGTTAAAAGAACCGATCATGCTTCTTTTACCGGTAGATTTTATGTATCGCGCGCCCCAAACACAACACATGCCGGTATCCATCGTAAAAATGGCATCCTGATCGGCCAGTTTATCTACGGTTGCCGCTACAAATTCCGGGTGGATCGCGTCTTTTTCGCCCCGGTCATCTACATAAGTCTGCATTTTCTCTTTCACTTTGCCGTAAAATTCCAACTGTGCTTTTAAAAAGCTGTCATCAGTTTTAGGGGTTAAAAGAGGCATCAATGCTTGTAAAGTGTATTTAATCCCTCCGCATAAACCCATGGTTAATTTGGCGCGGCGGCCCAAACGTTCTGGTTTCAAGTCGATTTGCACGATCTTATTTTTGGTTGGCATAAAGTTGACGTAAGGAAAATCTGTGCCTAAAAGAAGCACCAGGTCAGATTCGTGCATGCTGTGGTAAGCAGAAGGCAGGCCGAGCAAACCCGTCATGCCTACTTCGTAAGGGTTATCATGCTGGATGGCCATTTTCCCGCGGAAAGAATAACCAACTGTTGCTTTGATTTTTCCGGCCATTTCCACCACTTCATCATGCGCTTCTGCTACACCGATACCGCAAAAAATGGTGATCTTATGATGTGAGTTGATCAAGTCCGCCAGTTTCTGCAACTCCTTGTCAGACGGGCGGTTTACAGGTTCAGGCCGGTAAAAGTGCATAGCAGTTTCGCTTTCTTCAGCATCTTTTCCGGTCAAATCGCCCGGCAAACCAATTACCGAAACGCCTTTTCTATTAAGTGCATATTGAACGCCGGCCTGCAACATGCGCGGCAACTGCATTGGCGTAACGGCAACTTGGTTGTAATGGCTGCAATCGTCAAACAACTTGATGGTATTGGTTTCCTGGAAATATTCGGTGCCAAACTCCTGCGACATGATGGTAGAAGCAATAGCAACTACTGGCGCGCCCGAACGGTGTGCATCGTACAAACCATTGATTAAATGCACATGGCCTGGTCCGCTGCTGCCTGCGCAACAAGCCAGTTCGTCTGTCAATTGCGCCTCGGCACCTGCGGCATACGCGCCTGCTTCTTCATGGCGGACGTGGATCCACTGGATTTTGCCGTTGGTGCGCACGGCATTGTTTACGTTGTTTAAACTGTCGCCCGTTACGGCGTATATTCTTTTAACACCGGCTTCGGAAAGCATGTCTACCAATTGGTCTGCTACTGTTTTTGCCATGATATTTTTTATTTTGATATAAATTGAATGTTCTGTTTGAATTAAACCTGATTAAACAAGCAGTGTTTTCAATTAAATTGAAATCAACCGGTAACGAATTGGTTAGGTAGGCGCTTTGCCGCGTGAGGGATTGCAGTGGAAAGCCCGCAGCGCAGCGAGGACTTGCAACGGAAAGCCGACCCGCAGGGGCACGCCCAAAACTTAGAAGAGCGGGGAATGCAGAAAAGAGCGAAGAGCGAAAACAGAGCACAGAAAAGACCGGAGGCCGTAAATGAGAAATATGGCGCTTATTCATTCCCGCTCCCTGATCTCTGGTCTCCCGCTCCACGTTAAACACTGATTTTTAGGTGGTAAAAGAAGTATGCTTATTAAAATTGATTGAAATAATGCTGTTTGTTTTTTGTGTATTTTTGAATGATCAGGAGAATTATATTGTAAACCTTTA
>JAABUQ010009374.1_pt1 | contig 13276 bp, 8 predicted proteins | sample 5560001 | NCBI WGS metagenome assembly JAABUQ01 (sample SAMN10711888, study PRJNA513371) | rock metagenome | isolation source: Antarctica rocks | place: Antarctica: Victoria Land, Finger Mt nord | collected 2015-12-18 | reverse complement strand
TGCGTAGAACCACCGCGACAAGCGTGCCGAGCCGAGCACGCGATCGTCATCTTCGCTCAGCGCATCTTTGTCATTCTTGCCGTAGACCTCCGAGGTCGAGGCGATCAGGACGCGTCGGCCACCCTCGACGCCGGCGCAAGCACGCAGAACGTGCTCCGTTCCCTGGATGTTGGTCTCGAGCGAGCGAAGCGGGTGGCGGAGCAACAAGTCCACGCCGACAGCCGCCGCAAGGTGGTACACGACGTCGACCCGACCGACCAGGTGTGTGACCAGGTCCTGGTCCAGCACCGAGCCTTCGATGATCTCGAAGCCGACTCGGTCCTGGACGGCGGCAAGATTGGCATGGCGGCCTGTCGACAGGTCGTCGAGCACGGTGACCTGTTCGTCCTGCTCGAGCAAGCGCTCCACGAGATGCGACCCGATAAAACCCGCACCGCCGGTCACGAGCACGCGCGACACTACGCGGCGACTCCAACGGCTGGGCGCCGACCCAATGTGGCAAGCTCGCGAAGATACAGGTTTGTCACATCCTCGACCAGTCGGCTCGAATCGTAGCGCGGGTAGACGTGTTGCCGCCCCGCGGCGCCGAGCCGTTCGGCCAGTGCGCGATCGCGAAGCAAGGTCAGACTCGCTTCGGCAAGCGCGGCCGCGTCCGAGACGGGCACGGTCAAGCCAGTTTGGCCGTGGACGACAACTTCGGGCACACCGCCGACGGCAGTCGAGACGACCGGGCGCGCTGACGCCAGGGCCTCGATCAGCGCTACGGGCGAGCCCTCGTTGCGCGAGGTAAGAGCAACGACGTCCAGGTCGGCGTACACCCGGACCATGTCGCGCCGCCAGCCGAGCCAGTGCACGGCGGCCTCGAGGCCAAGCTGCTTTGCCAGTTTTTCGAGGTCCTGGCGGCGTTCGCCGTCGCCGACGACCAGGAACTGGGCGCTGGGCAAGGCGGCCCGGATCTCGACCGCAGCTTGCAGGAAGACTTCAGGCGCTTTGATCGGCACCAGGCGAGCGACAATGCCGATCAGCGGGACGTCTGCCTGGATGGCAAGCTCGCGGCGGAGCTCGCCACGGCTGCGCTCGGCGTCCAGGAACTGGCCAAGCTCCAGGCCAAGCCGAATGGTGACCAGCTTGTTCAGCGGCCCGACGCCGTAGCTGGCGATTTCCGCGCGCTGGCCGTCGCCGATCACGACGATGCGGTTGGTCATCAGCCCGAGCGCGCGCTCGATGGTGAGGAAGATCCGCGTCCTGGCCGGGCTGAAGTAGCTGTGAAAGACGTGGCCGTGGTACGTGTGGATCACAACGGGCACACCGCAGATCCGCGCCGCGAGGCGGCCGACCGTGCCGGCCTTGGCCATGTGGGTATGCAGGATGTCCGGCTTCAGACGATGGACGAGCTGAACCATACGGGCGAGTGCGCCAAGGTCGTCGAGGGGGCTGATCTCGCGGCCGAGGGCGGGCAGCACGATAGGTTTGACGCCGCGCGCATGAGCGAAGTCGAGCATGTCGCCTTCGTGTGGGGCGGTGGTGCCGGCAACCAGGGTGGATTGGAAGGCTGCGCCGTCGTTGAGCGCCTGCGTCAGCAAGACCGCGTGGATCGCGGGCCCGCCGATGTTCAGGCGCGTGATGACGCGGACAACCCTGATCGGCGACGACACGAGACCATTCTGCGGGAACCAGCCCAGCCGATGCCGCCTCGCAGCCCCCCTCCGCCCCAAATCGTTCGCGGGAGGCTGGCTGAGGTGGTACAACCTGGCCGGGTTGACTAGCGCGACGCTAGAGGCTAGCGTGCGGGCGCGGGCTGTGCCGAGGGCGTGGGCGAATTGGCGGGCACTCTTGCCGCTCATGGTGCCGTGCGGCCTGATCGTTGCGGGTGGATGCGTCGGCTTCCTTTTCACGCTCGACGCGGCCGTCGCCACCGAACGCCTTCTGGGTCTCATTGTCGGCAGCATCGTCGCGATCGTCGCGATGCTCCTGCTGAGGCGCGTAGAGCGACCCGAGGCGTTGCTGGTGGCCGCGGGCGCGCTGGCCTGGCTCGGGGCAGTCTGGGTAATCGCCGCCACCGGCGCGGACGCATTCCGTGGCACCGTAGGCGCAATCTTGCAGGTCATCTTTCGGCCGGTGTTCGGGCTGGCTCGGGTTACGGACCCGGTCGAGGTGGCCAACACGCGCTTCATCGTCGGCTACAACGGTCTGGCGGACCTGTGCCTGGTGGCCATCTTTTGCTGCGGCGCGGCCCTGGCGACTCGTCCGCGGACACGATTCGCGGCGGCGTTGCTCGGCGCGATCGGCGTCAGCTTCGTCGTGCTGGTTGGCGCCGGCTCTCGAGGCGGGCTGACCGGCCTGGCCGCCGGCGTGTGCATGATCGGTTTGTTCGCTTGGCCGCGGCGGTTTGACTTGATTGCGCTGGCCGCGGCGCCAGTCGCCCTGATCGCAACAACCGTGGGCATGTTCGACAAAGGTCTCGAGTTCAGCTCCACGGCCGGCAGGCTGACCTACTGGGGCGACCTGGTACGGCTTCTGGTCGAATTCCCCGTGACCGGCACCGGGCTTGGAGTCGATACAGCGAACCGCGTTGCCCTGCGCTACCAGATCAACCCTGATCCCGAGCGAATCTTCTACGCCCACAATACCTACGTCCAGAGCTATCTCGAACTCGGCCCGCTGGGCGCACTGGGCATGCTCGCGATTCCGTTGATCGCCCTCGCCGCGGCCCTTGTCGCACGCCGAGATGGTGCGGCGCCGGCTCGCCGCGCGTTGCTGATCGCGGGGCTGGGGGTGGTTGGCGGACTCACCGCCCACGGACTGACTGATCAGGTCGTCACTACCAACGTCGGTACGGGCCTGCTCTTGCTTGGCCTGGCCGCGGTCCTCGCGGGATTGAGACCAGCCACATTGGCGAGACTGGCGCGCTGGGTGGATTGGGCGTGGCTAGCAATGGCCGCCGTCGCAGCCCTGCTCATACTGGTGGTTGTAGCCACTCCGTTCGGCCGAGCCCAGGTGTTGCTCAACGCTGGCGGACTGAAAATGAACCAGGCACTGGCCATGGAGCCGCAGACTGCCAGCCGGGCCACTGGCCTCGCCGACGCTGAATACCTCCTGAGCCTGGCACTGACTCAGGACAGCGGCCATCCGGCCGTGCTACGCGACCTGGCCAGCGCGCGCTCAGCCCACTTCGACGACACCGGAGCGCTGAACGCCCTCCAGCAAGCGGCGGCAGCGGCACGCCTGGACGCCTTCGACATGCTGCAGATCGCCCGCGTCTACCGCGATCTCGGCTTCGCCGAGGATGCCTACGCCTGGGCAGCACACGCTTATGCCACCCAGCAACGACCGCCCGAAGACGCCGTCATGCAGGTGTATGCGCAGAGCACGCTGGCCGTCCTCGACGACGATCGAGCTCGCACCCTGGCCGAGCAGGCCGAGGCGGCCATGCGGGCGCGCACCTTCGGTCAGGCGGTCTCGCTCTTTCAACAAGCGTTGACGTTCAAACCCGAGAGCGCGTATCTGCAGGACCGTCTCGGGGCAGCCCAGCGCGCGGTGGCCAAGTACGGCGGCTAGCTAACTAGCGGACGGGAGCAAGCGCATAGCCGTGGTTGCGGATCACGTAGAAAACGGGATTGTTGAACCGGTCCCGCATCAGGTAGGCCGTCTCGAGATTGGGCTTGCTCGCCAGCACCTCGTACGTCTGACGCCACTGCCTGGCTTTCTCGCCGCTTGGATCGGTCCAATCCACGTTGAAGTCGATGACGTACATCACGCCGCGCGGCCCCACCCGATCGAGGATGTAGGCGCGGCGCTGCTCCTGGTCGCGCTCCTGCGACAAGAGGTTGATCAGGTTGTCCAAGTCGTCGGCGCTCATGTCGGAATACCAGGCCAGCTGCCGCGGAATGCCCGTGAGAATCAGATCATTGTGCTGCAAGTTCTGCTGAAGCCAGCCCTGGGCACCAACCAGCGCCTCGACGCGCAAACCCTCGGCTTTGGTCACATCAGCGCCGCGGTCGGCCACACGCCCGAGCAAGGGCTGAGCCGAGAAACGCTCGCGCAGCACCGGCGACCAGAACGTCACCACGATTACGCAGGTCAGCAGCGCCACCACCGCCCGCGCAGAGCGCGCCGCCGGAACCAGCAGGCCAAGTGCGCCAGCGCCCGCCCACAGTCCGCCCGCTGCCACAAGCGCGAACAACGGCACGACAGGCATGAATTCACGGAACGACAGCGCCGCCGCGCTCACTTTGGGTGTCACCGCGATCACCAGACGCTCGGCGAACACGGCGACCACCACCAATCCGAGCAAGGCCAGCCCCCAGCCCGAACGCCGCGCGTTGCGCAGGTACAGTTCGATCGTGCCGACTGCGACCAGCAGGGCGGCGGCAGCTACCCCAACCCAGGCGTCGGTCTGGTGCAGCGAGGCGAGATCCCGCCATGGCGTAACCATCGCGGGCAGCCACACAAGCGTGGCCACCAGCCAGCCCAGTACCCAGAGGCTGAGGCGCGGACGGTTCGTGACCAGCGCGACCCCCGTCTGCGCGAGCAGCCACGTAAAGCCGACCAATGTAGCCCACAGGAAGCCGCTCCCCAGCTCCCGCGGGCCTATCAAGGTTACCAGCTGCTGTGAGTACTGGGGGATGCGTGGGATCGCGTCGCGAACGCTGTAAAAAATGAGCGGCCCGGCGCCGAACGTTTTCTGCAGCAAGGCGCTCCGCGCCAGGTCACCCGGAGCGCCGGCGAGGACGACTCCGACGCTCGCAACCGCGATGAGCGCCAGACCGACCGCCAGGGCAGCGTACCTTCGACCAGAGCTGGTCAATCGGCGACTGAGCGGGATAACGACGGCCAGAACCAGAAACGGCGAACACGTCACCGCCGCGCTCTCCTTGGTCAGCAAAAGTAGACCCAGCCAGGCCAGGCCAAGCCCGGCGCTGAGCGGCGATGGCCGACGAATAGACGCCACCAGTGCTGACAGGTAAATCAGGCTCAGGAAGGTGGCCTGGCTGTCGGTCCAGAATCGCCACGCCAGCTCCTGGAACTCGGGCACCGCCATGAGCAACAGCGCCCCGACCAGTGAGGCCGATCGGGTCATCCCCACATACCGCCCCAGGACGAAGGTTGCTGGTATACACAGCGCATTCAAGGCCGCCTGCAGCGTGCGGCCGATGGTGAGCGGGTCCCAAGGCAGGATCAACGACAACGCGGCCGATTCGACAGCTACCGAGCGGCCTTCGACGCTCAGGCTGTCGACCGACACCGGCTCGCCGGACGCCCAGCCCCGAGCCAGGTCGCGCGCGTGCACGGCGTACAGGTATTCGTCAGGTGTGGGCTCGCCGAGCAGACTGTTGGTCGTGTACACACGGCTGACCAACGCCACGAACGTCAGCGTCAGGACAATCCACAGGTAGCTGTGCCCGAAGCCGCGGACGCGCAAGTTCGTGGGCGCGACACTCTCCGGCGAAGCCGACGTGCGCGAGGCGCTTCGGCCGAGCAGGACGGGAACTGCCATCAGTGGGTGGGAGAGCTGCCTGGGTCCGCGAGCCCGAGGGCTACCTCGGCTGTCTCGGGCGGGGGCAAGACCGGTAAGCCGGCGAAGTGCATCTCGACAAACGTCGAGGCGGCCAACGCAGGCAGGTCGAGCACTTTGCAGCGCTGCCGGATGCGCTCGGCCAGGTCGGCGTAGGCCGGCCCGAGGGCCAGCACCACCAGATCAACCGCGTGCTGACCGGTGACGGCGGCCAGATCATCTGGCGTACCCAGGACGCGCACGCTGTGCAGGGTGCGGTTCCGCGTGCCGGGATCTGGGTCGAGGAAACCAACCGCTTGATACAACGCCGGCCGCGACCGAATGATCGATCTCAGCACCAGCTCGCCGAGATCGCCAGCACCCACGATGAGCACGTGCGGCTGCCAACGACTCTGCAGTCGAATGAAGCTGTCGTTGAGGGCGGCAAAGGACACACGCGAGCCGATCAGCAGCACCGTGAAAAGCAGGAAGTCGATCACCAGCACCGAACGCGGGATGATGACGCTGCCTCGCACCAGAAGCGGCAAGCCGACGACCAGCAGAACACTGCTGAGCAAAGTCACCTTGGCCAGCGTCATCAGGTCGGTTATGCCGAGGTAGCGCCACATGCCGCGGTACGCCTGGAAGACCAGCAACAGTGTCATCTTGACCACGAGCACGTAAGCTAGAGACGCGGACAACATGACCGGGATCGCGACGTAGGGATCGGGGCCCGGCGCGGCTGGGTTGGGGAACCCGTAGTGCAGGACGAAAGCTCCGAGATAGGCCACGCAGACCAGAACGAAGTCGAGCGCCGCCTCGCCGAGCTCGCGCTTGAACATGAGTGCCCCGTTCACCACGGGTCGATCGCGGAGTGCTCCGGCGCGCTCGGCAAATTGCAACGGGTTGTAGATGCGCACCTGGGCCAGGGTTGCTCCGAAGAGCACCGTGATCACCAGGTAGACCCCGGCCAGGAGCAAGCTCAGCCACACGCCGGCTGAGCGGGCGACCAGGCCCAGACTGCCGAAACTGGCGGCCAGGACGTAGAGCACCAGCACGGATTGGCGCTCGCTCAAGCCGAGGGCAACCAGACGATGGCTGAGATGATCGCGGCCGCCCTGTGAAAGCGGGCGCCCTTCGAGCGTGCGCATGATGGTCACCAGCGCCGTGTCGAAAATCGGCAAACCCATCATGGCTGCCGGCACCAACAGCACGAAGAAGATGTCCGAAGCCGTGTCACGCGAGCCCAGCAGGGTGATGCCGCTGAGCATGAACCCGAGATACATGCTGCCCGAATCGCCCATGAAGATGCGGGCCGGGTTGAAATTGTAAATCAGGAAGCCGAGCGCGCCGCCACCCAGGGCGAGGCTCAGCACGGCGACGTTGGGATTGCCCACCGAGACGCTGAATGCGAACAGAAACGCCGCGGCGATCACAGCCGTCCCGGCTGAGAGACCGTCCATGTTGTCGAGGAGATTGAAGGCGTTGGTGATCCCGACGATCCACAGAATCGTGACGGGAATCGCGATGGTCGCCAGCCACGGCGTGCCAACCTGGACGCCACCGACCACCATGACGCAGGCGGCCAGGATCTGGGCGATGAGCTTGGTATGCGGTCGCAGGTGACGGAAGTCGTCGATGAGGCCAGTCACAAACAGCAGCGCACCGCCAACTTCAAGGCCGATCAGGCGGGCGTCGAGACGCGCGAACAGGAAAATCGAAATGCTGGTGGCTACGTAAATGGCGACGCCGCCGAGCAGCGGAGTAGGCTGTCGGTGCCAGCGATCCTGCCGCGGCATCGCGACCATGCCATGCCTGCGTCCCCAGCGTGCCACGAGCGGAGTCAGCGCGGCGGAGATACCGAGAGCGACTCCTACGCAGAGCGCATACGGCAGCAAGTCGCCTGAGAACGGAAGCGGCACTGAGGTAATTTTCTTCTGTTCCGATGCTAGTTGCGGAAAGTAGGGCTGGTCAACTCGATAGCGTAACTTGGCACGCTTTTCTTCGTCCTTGACTACGTGGAAGGAGCCTTGCGAGAATCGGGCAACCTCCCTACGGGGATGGGAAGCCGTCGAGTGAAACGCAAATCGTTTAACGTCGGCGCGCTCAACCCTGTTACACACAGTCAAGGAGCGCATCTGCCGGTGAACGAACATGCCCTTGAACGCAAGCTCCGGGCGCGCTCGGCGCGCATCGCGGTTATCGGACTTGGCTACGCTGGCCTGCCCATGGCCGTCGAGTTCGCGCGCGCGGGCTTCGTGACCGTCGGCCTCGACGTCGACGTCTCCAAAGTCGAGCGCATCCGGCTTGGCCGGAGCCCCGTCTCGAACGTCGCGGACGGTGAAATCGCGCCGCTCCGGAGTGGCGGCCGCCTGACAGCCAGCACCGATCCGCGCGTTCTGGATGCAGCCGACGTGGCCGTCATTTGCGTACCCACGCCGCTCACCCCGACTGGCCAACCCGACTTGCGTTTCGTCCAAGCGGCCGGCGCCACGATTGGCAAACACCTGCACGAAGGCATGCTGGTCATTCTCCAGAGCACGTGCGGGCCAGGCACGACGTCGAAGACGCTGCAGCCACTGCTCGAAAACGCCAGCGGCCTGCGGACAGGCGACGACTTCTACCTCGTCTTCGCGCCCGAGCGAATCGACCCGGGCAACACGCGCTACACCGTGAAGAACACCCCCAAGATCGTCGGTGGCAGGACGCCTGAAGCGACGCGACTTGGATGTCTTCTGTACTCGGCGTGCATCGATGAAGTCGTGCCCGTAAACTCGCCTGAAATCGCCGAGCTTGCCAAACTGGTTGAAAACACCTTCCGGTTCATCAATATCAGCTTCATTAATGAGATGGCATTGTTATGCGACCGACTCGGCGTCAACGTCTGGGAAGTCATCGAGGCCGCGAAAACGAAGCCGTTCGCGTTCATGGCACACTATCCTAGCCCGGGCGTCGGCGGGCACTGCATTCCCGTTGTGCCGCAGTATTTGCAAGCCGCCGCACTCGATCATGGCCTGGCAAGCGAGCTCATTCCGGCTGCCAACCGCATCAACAATGCCATGCCCAAGCTCGTCGTCGACAAGCTCGAAACTGCACTCGAAGAGCGCGGTAAGCGGCTGGTCGATGCGAGCATTCTGGTGGTCGGCGTGACGTACAAGCCCGACATCGCCGATATTCGCGAGTCGGCCGCTCTGCGCGTGCTCGAGGAGACGCTGGCCCGCGGCGGGCGAGTCGCCTACCACGACCCGCACGTGCCGACGCTCACGCTGGCTGGCAAGACGGTGGCTTCGGTCGAGCTCGACGCGGCCGATATCGGCGCTCTGGACGCGGTCGTTCTGCTAACCCCGCACACCAGTATTGACTACGTCCGCGTCATTCGCGCCGCGCGCCTGGTCATCGACACCCACTCCGGCCTCCAGCCCCGCGAAGCCCCCAACGTCGTCAACATCTGGGTCCCAGCCACCCCCGCAGCCGTCGGCCTCCAGTCCTCAGCCGTCGGCTAAATGCGCAACGCGCGGAGGTGGGCGACTATGGTGTTTACCGTTCCGGTTGGGATGCTGGCTGGCTCGGGGTCGTTGCCGAGGGCGGCGGCGGTGGCGCGGGCTACGTGCTCTACCAGGGCAGGGATAGAGACCTGAGGTTGTTCGGCGAGCTTTGAACGCACGGCTGTGTCGATCGTCTGCCACACGCTGAGCGACTCCTCGAGCGTTTGCCGCACCTCGAGCCCTGTACGAACCGCCTCATTCGTTGGGGCCGACCAACGGTAGCGGTGCGCCTGGGCCAGCGTGGAGGCGTTCAGGTCGAGCAAACGTCGCAGCGACCTGGCGTAGTCAGTCGCCGAAAAGTAGAGCGGAAAGCCGCCCGCGCGTGAACCCCGACCGCCCACGGCGTCGCCGCTGAAGATCAGGCTCTGGCTCTCCCAGTAAAACGAGGCCGAGCCAGGCGTGTGCCCCGGCGTGTGGACCACGTGGAGCCGTACGTCGCCGCCCAGGTCAATCTCGTCACCGTCCTCGAGCTGGCGGTCGATGCCCCATTCCTGCCCGAGAAGCTGGCGCTGGAAGGCCTCGCTACCAGCAATCTCAGCCGCCTGGCCCATGAGCCGCAAGGCGTCCCAACAGTACTTCTCGAGGTAGAGCTCGCGGTCGGTGTACTCCGCATCGGCCTTGTGGAGATGGATACCGGCGCCCGAGACCTCCTGCATCTCGGCGTTGCCGCCGGCGTGATCCCCATGCAGGTGGGTGTTGATAATGACGCGCAGGTCAGACAGCTCCCAGCCCAACTCCTTGAGCGCGGGCAGGAGCGACGCCTGAGGCACACTGGAGGTTCCTGTATCGATGAGTGCCCGCCGCGGCGCGTCGATCAAGTAACAGTTGACGAGGCCACCGTGTTCGAACGGGGCAGCGATCTGGAACACGCGCGGGTGTATCTGCGAAGCGAGCCGGGCCATCAGCTTCAGTTCACCACTTCGGCATGTGCGGCAGCCAGTCCGGGTTGCGCTCGCGCATCGCACTAACGTCATCCCGAGCCAGAGAGGAGCTGCCGCGACGCTCATACGCCTCGTTCGCGGCAGCGAGTTTATCTTCGTCGATGGTGACGCCCAGGCCAGGTGTCTCCCACACGTCGATGGCGCCGTCGCGGAACCGGAACAGGTCGGTCTCGCGCACGACGTCCGACGCCGCGTTCCACGGGTAGTGCGTGTCGCTGGCGTAGATCAGATTCGGAATGGCCGCGCCGGCATGGATCATCGCGGCGAAGCTGATGCCGAGGTGGCTGTTGGAGTGCTGCGACAATCCCCAGCCTAGCGTCTTGCAGATCACCCCGAGATGGCGGAAGGCGGTCAGGCCACCCCAACCATGGTGGTCACCCAGCACTACCTGGACCGCTCGTTCTCGGAATGCCATCGGGATGTGCTCGAAGGCCGTCACGCACATGTTGGTGCTCAGCGGGATCGGCGTATGGCGCGCCACCTGCGCCATACCCTCGATGTTGGCGGTTGGATCCTCGAGGTACTCGATGAACGTTTCGCGTAGCTGTTCGGCAACCCGGATCGAGGTCTCGACCGACCAGGCGGCATTGGGATCGATCCGCAGACCGGCGCGCGGACCAAAACGCTCGCGCATCAGCTTGACCGTCTGGATCTCTACGTCGGGCTCCAGCACGCCGCCCTTCAGCTTGAAGACCGTCATGCCGAAGCGCTCGGAAAACCGCTCAGCCTGGCGCACCAGCTCCTCGGGGGTGAGGGCGCGGCCCCACTCGTCGTCGCCTGCTTCTTTGTAGAAGAGATACGCCGCGAACGGCACGCGCCGACGCGCCGGTCCTCCCAGCAGATCGTAGACCGGTCGGCCAGCCGCCTTGCCCAGCAGATCTAGGCACGCAACTTCGATCGTCGAAAAGACGTTCGGCCGACCGATCAGCACCCGCAGCGCCTCCAGGTGGTACGCACTCGCGCCGACGACGTGCCGCGCCGCGGCACGCAGTTGCTGGACGTACAGGCCACCGCCCGGACCTTCGCCGACCCCCTCCAGGCCGCCCTCGGTTCGGAGACGAACGATCACGCGCAGGAAGCTCGACTCGTGCACACCGTGATGATTCAGCAGAGGTGGGTCGGGGCACGCGACAGGGGTCACGATCATCTCGCTGATGCGAAGTTCTCGCTGTGTCCGCGCTGCAACGGTGGAACTCACAGGCGCCAGTGTACCCGGCACTCGCTGGTACACTTCCGCGCGTATGCCCCAGGCGGACTCCGAGCGGGATCTAGGTGTCGCCATCTTCGGTGCCGGTCGGGCCGGTCACGGCCACGCGCGCGCCATCGCTCAGACCACGGGCGCGCATCTAGTGGCCGTTTTCGACGCCGACCGAGAGCGCGCCGAAGCATTCGCCCACGAGCATGGCTGTTTGGCCTTCACCAGCCGCGACGAAACGCTCGAACGCTCGGACGTCGATCTGATCATGGTCGCGCTACCGAACTTCCTGCACGAGCAAGCGACCATTGCGGCAGCGTCGGCTGGCAAGCACATCTTTCTCGAGAAGCCGATGGCGGACACGCTGCAAGAGTGCGATCGCATGCTTGCCGCCGTGGAACGAGGCGGTGTGCATCTGCTGGTCGCCCACAGCCAACGCTATTTCACCGCCAGCATCCGTGCTCGCGAGCTGGTTCAGAACGGCTCTTTGGGCCAACCGGTCTTTGCCACCGACACCTGGTACAAGCCCTTCGGGGTCCAGGCACGCCTGCCGTGGTTTCTCGACCGCGCCACCGGGGGCGGCATGTGGCTGATGAACGGGGCGCACATGATCGATCGGACGTGCTGGGTGCTCGACACCCAGGTTGAGTCGGTGCGCGCGTGGATCGGCTCGCCGTTTCACCAGCTTCCGGCTGACGATGCCAACATGGCGTTGTTGACGTTGCGGAACGGGCTCCACGCGACGATCGTGCATGCCGGCTACCGGGAGCGGGGCGTGGAAAAGTGCGAGGTCGAGGTGACCTGCAGCAACGGCATGCTGCGGTTCGACTCGTACTCCAACCGGGTGGCGGTGGACCAAGACGGGGCGTACGTGCCCATCGAGGTGCAGCGGGTCGAGCCGTTCGCCGAGGAGCTCAAGAACCTGGTCGGGGCGATCCGCGGCCGCGAGCCGCTGCGAGTGACGCCTGCGTGGGGCCGCCATATCGTCGAAGTGCTGCTCGCGGCAGAGGAGTCGTCAAGAACCGGCCGCGAGATAGCCATCAGCTCGTAACGGCTTGTTTCCTGGTCGTAGGCTACGGCAGCAGTGCCGCGGCAGTGGCGGCAAGCGGTCAGTAAGCGCCTCTGAGCAGGTTCGACCTCAGCGCGCGGCGAGGGACAGGCCGTCGAGCAGGAGCGGAGCTACACGCTCGATGGTGTAGTGGGCGGCGACGGTCTCGCGACCCGCGGCGGCCAACCGTTCTCGCATTTGAGCGTCGGCGACGACCGCCTTCAGGCCGGCGCGCCAGTCTTCGAGTGAGCCAGCTAGCAGGCCATTGCGGCCGGGCTCGATCACGTCGCAGGCGACCCCGACCCGGGCACTCAGCGCCGGGACCCCCAGCGCGAGGTACTGCAGGAGCTTGAACGGAAACTTGGCTTGCTCAAAAGGCGTATCGTCGAGCGGCACCAGCCCAATATCGAACGCCTTCATCTCGGCGAGCGCGGTCGCGGCTCGCCAGGGGCGAGCTTCGACCGGCACGCCGGGCAGGCGCACGTCGCGGTAGCCACCCGAGATGACCCGCACCACGCTGGACGTGGCAAGACACACCGCACGCAACACAGGCGCGAGAGCCTCCAGGTAGCGCAGGCCGCCGGCCGTACCGGCCCAGCCCAGCACGAGACCTGCTCGGCGCGGGCCAGAGACAGCGGGCACGCGATCGTATTCGGCCAGGTCGACAGCCATCGGAACAATAGACACGCTCGAGTTGTACTGGCGCGCCCACGCTGCGATGGGCGCGCTGGCCACGCTCACCCAGCGGGCTCGGGAGACCACTTCGGCAACTTTGTCGAATCGCCGCAGGTGCTGAAACGGCGTGCTCGGCGTGAACGCCGGCCGCAAGTACGTTGCGTCGTCCGTGTCGTAGACGAGGCGGGCGCTCCGCCGGGCGAGCAAACGCTCGAGCAAGGGCGGACCAAACGGGAACAGGTCGCGCTGAATGACGACCACGTCTCGAGGATTGGCGCGCAACACGTCGAGCAGGCGAGACACCAGGAACAAGCCGTAGAAGGCTGGTTTGGCGGCACCACCAGCGCCACCCCGGCCTTCGACGAGGCGCTGGTAGAC
>JAABUQ010009373.1_pt1 | contig 13276 bp, 10 predicted proteins | sample 5560001 | NCBI WGS metagenome assembly JAABUQ01 (sample SAMN10711888, study PRJNA513371) | rock metagenome | isolation source: Antarctica rocks | place: Antarctica: Victoria Land, Finger Mt nord | collected 2015-12-18 | reverse complement strand
CGGTATCGGCGCTGATCGCCGCGATCGAGGAACATATCCACGTTCATAATGCCGATCCCAAACCGTTCATCTGGACGGCGAAGGCCACCGACATTCTCGAGAAAGTTACGCGTGCGCGAACGAAACTGCAAACGTTGCATCTGTTTGACGGCCTACACTAGCAAAGTCTGATTGTTCACGAGGGGAAATACGCATGACGAAACTTCCGCAGATGATGTCGGCGATCAAGATTGAAGGGGGCCGTGGGCCCGCGTCCGCCTTGATCCTGACGGAAATGCCAGTGCCTCACCCAAACGACGGGGAGGTCCTCATCCGGGTGGAAGCGGCCGGTGTGAACCGGCCCGACGTCTTCCAGCGAATGGGCTTTTATCCGCCGCCGCCGGGCGCATCCGCGACCCTGGGGCTGGAAGTGGCCGGCGAGATCGTGGTTGCGGCGGGGCGCTGGAAGGTCGGCGACAAGGTATGCGCGCTTCTCGGCGGCGGCGGCTACGCCGATTATGCCGTGGCGGACGCACGACATGTGCTGCCCGCGCCGCCAAGCTTGGACGTAATCTCGGCGTCGGCGCTGCCGGAGACCGTGTTCACGGTTTTTGCAAACGTATTCGAAGACGGCCGTCTGCGGCCCGGCGAAACGCTGCTGCTCCACGGCGCGACTTCAGGCATCGGCACGACCGCCATCCAGATGGCCAAGGCGGCCGGAGCCAAGGTCATTGCGACCGCGCGCGGAGCCGAGAAGGCGAAGACCGCGCTCGAACTCGGTGCAGACGTCGCCATCGACACCGAAACCGACAACTTTGCCGAGATCACGACGGCCAACGGCGGCGCCGATGTCGTGCTTGACATGGTCGGCGGCGACTATTTCCCGCGCAACCTCGCCGCGCTCAAACATGGCGGCCGCATCGTCTACATCGCTGGATTGGCGGGAATGGAAATCACCGTGCCGATCATGGCGATGATGGCCAAACAGGCGATAATTACCGGCTCAACGTTGCGCGCCCGCAGCGCGCAGGCGAAAAGCGACTTGGCCCGACGCGTCGAAGAGGTCGTCTGGCCATGGATCGAGCAGGGCAAGCTGCGTCCGCGCATCGATTCGACCTTTTCGCTCGGCCGTGCTGCACAGGCGCACGAACGCATGGAAGGTGGATCACACGTGGGCAAGATCGTCCTCGTTACAGGTGCCGAACACCAGCTGGGCACCGAACGCTCTCGCTAACTGTCGCGAGTGCATACGCTCGAATTTAGCATGAGCGAAGGCAGGTTGAGTTCATGACAGAAGCGCGAGCAACATCTCGCATGACAGACAGGCAGGAACGCCAATTTGATTTTGTTGTTTTCGGTGCGACCGGTCTTACCGGACGACTCGTCGTGGAGCAGTTTGCCGGACTAGATCACTTGCTTCAGTCAGCGGACGGTGTTCGCCGATGGGCGGTTGCCGGCCGCGACCGTGAGCGCGTCGCTCAAGTCCTCTCCGAGCTCTCGCTTGAAAAGGTCGAGATCATCGTCGCCGACCTCGGTGACGGCCCGTCGCTCGAGGCACTCGCGCTGAAGGCGGGAGTCGTGCTGAATCTGGCGGGACCGTACACCCGCAAGGCGCAGGACCTGATTGCCGCCTGTATCAAGGGCGGGACGTCATACGTGGACCTTAGCGGCGAGATCCCACTGTTGCGCCGGGTCATTGACCGATTCGACGAGCCGGCGAGGAAGGCCGGCGTCCAGGTGGTGCAGATGGCCGGCTGGGAAGCCATGCCCGCGGACCTAACCGCGCTGATCGCCTGCAAGCGAGCAGTGAAGGGCGGGGCGGGTGACGATGGACCTGGCGCAGCGGAACCGATTGAGAGCGTCACAGTCTCGATCAGCTTCAAGCGCATGCCGGCAGGTGGCGTCCCGTTCAAGCAATCAGTCTCGGCGGGGACGCTGGCGAGCATCGTCGAGATGCTGGACGATGTGGAGGCCGGACTGGTCGGACGTCCCGACGCCTTGCTGCCACCAGGAGCCGTCTACCGAGGTGGGCCGCGACCTGCCGCGATGCGCTTCGGGGCAAGCGAAGTCGATGGCCGCGTTATGGGGCCGGTCGTGCCCGTCGCGTTCCTGAACCCGCCGATCGTCCACCGCACCGCGGCGCTGCTGGCGGCTGAACGCGGCGCGACATACCGCCCCGCCGTCTACAGCGAAGGCGTCGACGTCGGGCGTTCAAATGGCTCTGCAGGATTTCGGCGCAAGGTCAGGGCAGCCCTAAGAGGAAGCGTCCAGGGCATCGCGGTCGGCATGAGCCGACTGCCGCTGATGGTTCGACATGCGATTGCAAGCCAGATTCGGAAGATTCTTCCCGACGCAGGCACGGGGCCTTCCGGATCCTACCTGCATGACTGGAAATGGGCGGTGACAGCCTGCGCGACCAGCCGCGAGGGTGTTGTCGGCACCGCGACCATCGAAGGCACCGGTCATCCCGGGTATACTGCCACTGCCGCCATCATTGTCGAAGTCGCCTTGAGCATGGCAAAACACGCTGGCCAGTCGTACCGATCGGGATGTATTACGCCCGCGCTGGCCATAGGTGCGGGTGCCGAGCGGCTTCAGGTCAGCTCGCTCAACCTGCGCTAGTCAAGAATCTGGTCCATCGGCGCTGACCTTGGCACCGATCTGCACCGGCCGCAGCTTTCGGATTTGCTTTTCAGTACCTTCGCCATCGCCTTCGGCAAGATGGCGGCTACTATCAGCGTTCGTTTCGGGTACCTAACTAGAAAACGATGTAATCTGCGGCTCCACAAACGCCGATGGCAGCTTAGGAATAATCGCGGCGGCGATCTACTCCCGTCGTGCTTCAGCGAATTGTGTCGCTCCTCGCTAGCTGCACTCAGCGGAGGCCTTCGCCGGCTGAGATCCGGTCATGTGCGCTGCCTCTCTTAGGGTGCGGCAAGCAGACGAACCGCCGTCTCAGCCCAATCGATCCACTGGCGTTCGTAGCTGATGCCACCCTGCAAAGCGAGGAAACGACCGAGCTTGGCACCGTCGAGTGCCTCGCCCTCCGGAAAAGCCACCTTTTTCATGGATTCGTACTCCGCCAGACGCTCGACGTGGTGAGCGCGCCGTTTAGCGATCTTCCTCGACAGGTCTTCACGCGGGATCAGCCCCAGCGTAAGGCATTTCACCAGCAGATCCTCTTTGATGGAGGCGGTCTGTGTGGGTTCGCGCGCCCACTCCGCCAGATACTCGCGACCCTTGTCGGTAATTACCCGGTCACGTTCCCCGCGGGAGCCCGGTTCGCCTGGGAGGAAATTGACCAGGCCACCCCCTTGAAACCCGCCTCGTTCAGTTCGTCGAGCTGTCTATCGGATATATCGCGCTTGATTGTGGCAATGCCTCGCAACTTGTCAGGATAGCGGCGTAGCGCGTCCAAGGTGACCGCGTTGTCTGACTCCTGGTCTCCAAGGTGGGCAATGACGCCGCGGGAAATCCCAATGTCTTTCCACGTCTGCAATAACAACTCGATTGGATATTCTCTCGTCGGTGCAAAGCGACTTCCTATTCCAGAAAAGGTGTCGTCCGGGGGAAATCGGTTGAGCGGACCGTAGATATGCACATGGCAGTCGCAACTACCGGGCGGGAAGGTCCCGGAGACAATATCTCGATTTGTCATTTCTTCGCTCCTGTTATCGGCCAACGAAGTTCGCCCTGCGGCGCTCTGCCATCAACTGAACTCCCTCACTAAAATCGTTCGTGCCGCGAAGGTAGTTCTGTTCGGCAAGCCCATGACCCATTGCCGCCACATGGCCATGCGTTTCGACCCCGGCGTCGTTGAACGCGGCCGTGATCAAGGGCGCACCACGACGCTCTCAAGGTTTGTGACGTTCCCCGCCGCCTCTATCGCCTGCGGGAGATCCTCGAGGGCGAATGCCTTGGGGACGATAGCGCCGATGTTGAGGAGGCCCGTGCTCACGAGATTGAGCAGGCGGAGGCAAGCATCCGCAGGGTACATCAACTGGCCGATGATCTCCAGATCGTTGGTCATCACCTGATTGTACGAAATGGGAAGCGGGACGGTCATGCTGCCCATGAGCACGAGTCGGCCACCTCGGCGAAGTGCGCCCAAGGCGGCCAAAGTCGCATTGGGATCCGTGGCCTGACCAAGCATATCGAACGCCATAGGAGCGCCGCCGTCAGCGGCAGCACGCAAGGCCGCAGCATCCGCCTGAACATCCCCTGTCAGGGCCACGGCATGGACCCGGGCTCCGCCCGCGCGCACCAGACGGTCCAACGCTTCGACATTGCGGCCTGCGGCGATCACCTTCGCAGCGCCCATGGCCAGCGCGACGAGCGTGGCGGCGCTCCCGTAGGAGCCGCTCGCGCCCATCACGATAATCGTTTCGCCTCCCGCCAGCCGGCCTCGCAACAAGCCGCCATAGGGAATGGCGCACCGGACGACACTTGCGAGCTGCGCGGAGTCGAAATTGGACAGACCATCGACCGGTGTGACTGCTGCCGCTGGATAAAGCGCATATTCTGCGAGAGTGCCGTTGGGCCAGTCGGCCTGCAGCGCCTTGCCCCCGGCATCCATAGCCGTGACGCCGATCAGCAGTCGGGCTGGATCAGCCACACGCTCGTCAGCCACGAAAAGCGACGAAAGCAGCACTCTCTGGCCGGGTTTCACGCTCCAGACGCCCCGCCCAACCGCCTCGACGGTTCCCACGCCGTTACCGACCGGCGTGAACGGCTCGTCAGGCGTCATATAGAACGTCAGGTGGCCGTTCACGTAGGGCTTGATGTAGGACATCAGAAGCGAGGCCTCTATCCGGACAAGCACGCTACCCGGACGCACCTCCGGCATCGGAACATCCTCAAGATTGAAAGCCCCGCCCATCCGTTCCAGCCGCCATGCCTTCATACTGCGTTCCGTCATGATCTTCTCACATTCAGGCCCGGTGGGACTATGGTGACAAACAACCTGCTGATGGGCTGACCGTTTGAAAGTCGATGAGATATCCAGGTCTATCGAGACGCTGTCCAAAGTTTTTCTAGCCTAAGGCGGCAAGTGGGTGCTGTCGAGGGGCTACGCATGAGATTTCTCTCGCCTGCCGCGGCCTGACGTATGATGACGCGCCCTCGCGGTTGCGGGGGAGCGAAGCATGTCGATCGAGAAGCTGAGCCAGCTTCAACCCTTCTCTAGGCGGCTTAGTTCGCGATAGATCTGCTGATGCGTCGCTCGCCAGTAAAAGCCGTCCGCGCCGAACTGCCTAGCAAGCTCGTAACCGGTCTTTGCGCCGCCGTTGAGGGAGGCCAGTATCGCGTGTCCAAGTGCCATGCTGCTATGTCGCTAACGTCTCGCAACGCCGTTGTCAGATCGTGTCCCAGGACGTGGTGTACGAGTGGAGGCTACTTAGCGACGGCTGAGATGCGATGAAGGCCGTTATCGCTCACGGTTTGGAGTCCTTCGAGCCCGTGCAACCAGTTCGCCCCACTCTTGTACGAAGTGGCCCGCTTCCTCGGACAATCAGCGGTTCCAGACAACCCCAATCTGGTTGCGAACCGCATGCATCGTCTCCACGTCCGGGTCCTTTGCTCCAATAGCTTTGAAAGAGTGGCCCGACCATCTTCTTTCCAGAACTTAAGAGCTGCCTCGGATTCGGCGACTCCATCCATCTCAGGCTCAACCATGGCGAGATCCGGAAACGTTCGCACTCCTGCCTTGAAGCGGCCGTCGTGAAAAGGAGCATCGTATGGCAGCTATCTCCTGATCGATGAGCTGTGGCGCGAATCCACTTCCCTACCGGCGAATCAGGCGTGTTGCGGACCAGCGAATCTCCACTGATAAAATGCGGACCAAGCGGCTTACCGACGGAAGAACTGTGTCACCACAAGCAGTCTGTCCAACTTTGAACGGAAGCCAAGATCGACGGGTAAGGTGAGTCTCAGCGTCTCTCCCCAATCCTGAACGACCAAGGTGATATTACAAAGTGCGACGTGTTCAACGAAACGCAGTAGAAAGTCTCGATGGAGGTGGAAGATATATATAGAGTCCTGCACAGGCTTGTCGGAACGAAGCCGAAGAGACCCGGGGGCAACGACCCGCCCACCACTTTCCAGCTCACAGGAATCATTTTGCGCTTAGCTCGGACAAAGCGCCGTATGGCTAGAGAGGGCTCGATGCACCTACTATGGTGACAATGCCGACTAGCCGCATACCCGGTTCCGCTGCCATCGCTCCGCTACCCCGAACCTCCGTGATTTGATGTCATCGCGAGCTCCTCGAAGTAGTTAAGGAGAGTCCGTGGCTCCCGCCCCAGGATCGCACGCAAGGTAAGTGAGTTACCAAGCAATTCGTGCAAGTCATACCAATCGTACATGGTCTTGGCGGACACCATTTGGTCCGCATCGTATGGGGTGTCCACCTGCAGTGCCCAATCACTGAATGAAGGGGATTGCGCCTCCACCGCCCGGCCTAGCGCACGGCCCATCAGTGCCGCGACATCGCGCCGGTTCAGGTCGCCCGCCGCACAAAGCTCGAATGTGCCGTGTAGCAACCGGGCCTCCGTCAATGCGATTGCCGCGACCTCCGCCACGTCGCGGTAATCGACGAGGGTCATGTGCTTGTCGGCACTGTAGGGTTCGCCTACTACGCCGGTTTTAAGCACGCTTGGCCATGCCGCAGCGTAATTTTGAAAAAACAAGGCTGGATGCAGGAAGGTGTACTCCATCCCCGAGGTCAGCACAGCCTCTTCCACTGGCCCCTTCGAGATGTGGTTGACTAGTGCGCTCAGGATGGGATGGATGATAGACGAGAAGACAAACCGCTGGACGCCCGCCCGCGACGCAACGTCTACAACGTTTTGGCCCATCTCGGCCTCGTCTTTCGCAAAAATAGGCGCGATGTAGAACATCCGATCCACCCCGGCCATCGCCGCGCTGAGCGCCTTCATATCCTGCAGGTCGGCCACCGCGATTTCTGATGCGCCATGCACCCGAACCTTATCTGCCTCGCTCGGGTGTCGGATGAGCGCCCGAACAGTAACACCCCGCTTGACAAGCTCGGGTACCACCATCCCCGCAAAATGCCCGGCAGCTCCGACGACCAGAACCGTCGATTTTTCATCCATTCTTGTCCCTCTTCTATATGTGTTTCGATCGGGTCCCAGGAGGTGGTGTAGAGGCGAGGCTACTTAGCGACGGCTGAGATGCGATGAAGGCCGTTGTCGCTCACGGTTCGGAGTCCTTCGAGCTGCATACAGTGGCGCTGTTATTGCCACTCAGCACGATGAGGCGATAGCCGCCCCGCTCGATCAGGAGTGCGAGATGACTCGCGCGCGCAATCTCCGGGCCGCCGGCGAGCCAAGCATCCCGCTCGCTATCGTAGATACGCATGCGATACGCGGCATTGCCGTCGAGCAGCGCATCGAAGCGAACGTCGAACGTCGTCGTGACCGACGCGCTGCTGCCGACAAAGAGCGCGATCTCATCCGCTCGTCGGAGTGCGACGACGCTCGCGTCACCCGGAACGATCTCGACCGACGCCGAGACGTTCTCATCGTACAACTCCGTCTCGAACTCGCAATCGACGCCGCTCGTCGCGCTGATGTGGAACGTGCCGTTGCGGCGCGTTGCGAAATAGGAGAATTCGGCGCCGTGATACGGCAGGCGCTTGAGCGCAACCCACTTCCAGTTCGACGGCACGATCGGCGCGACGCGCGGAAGCCCGGTCGTCAGCATCACGCCGCACACGCCTTCGATCGCGGCCCAAAGAAAGCGCGGCGGTTCCCACGGGCTCAGGCGCATCCCGCGATTGATCAGGCTCTCGCCGTCGAAGTATTCGCTGAACTGGCCGGGTACCGTATTGTTCTTGCGCGGGTTCGCAGCGTAGTGTTCGAACGACGCCGTGAGCGCCGCGACCATAAACTCCGGGTGGTAGCGGGCGGCCGCGAACGCATACCACCACGTCAACCCTGGCCACACGCCGCCGAGCAGGCCGACGTTGCCGCTCGGGTCGTATTGCGGATCGTGCTTGGAGACGGTACGCAGCCCGGCCGACGTCCAGAAGTCCGGCGTGTTGAGCCGGCGGATGATGCGATAACCCGTCTCCTCGTCGCAGGTGCGGAACATCACAGGGAAGATCTCGTCGCCTGTGACATCGGTATGGATCACGCCGTCGACATCGATGTTGAGGTAATAGAGCCCGTTGTCCGGGTTGATGAGATGCTCGTCCATCGCACTGATGATGCGCCGCGACGCGTTCGAGAATATGTCGGCTTCCGCGGCGTCGCCGTCGATGTTGCGCGTGAGGTGACCCGCGGCGCGTAACGCAGCGGCGCACTCGGCATTGATTTCCGTGACCGCACCGTTCAGCGTGTAGCCCGGGATGACGTTGCGCCAGCCCGCGATCGCCCATACGTTGCCGCGTTCGTCGCGCGCCGTGCAGAACGCGAGCCCACGGTCGTCGAGCTGCGAGACGATGTAGCCGGCCGCGCGCGCGACGCTCGGAAGATGGTCTGCAGCCATGCGACGTCGCCCGTGGCGCGGAAATGATGGTTGACCGCGAGGATGAAGAGCGGCGTGTCGTCGTTGATGTTGAGTCCATCATCCTCGACGGACTCGTCGAGGGCGTTGTAATATTCGGGGATCTTGCCGCTCGGATATTGGAGGCGCGCAAACGTGTCGAGCAGCGCACGCGAAAAGGCCGGCAAGAAGTGATCGTTGCCGTAGACGAACCACGCCGCATCCCGGCCGACGACGTTGGACGATACGCCCGGCTCGTTCGTGAATGCTCGGCCGCTCTCGTAGTCGCTCATGACGCGCCGCATGTTGACCTTGCTCCAGCGAGCCCCCGCGTTGATCGACGCGTTCGGTGTCGCCGGTTCGCCGATCCGAACGACGTCGGCGAGATGCGCGATCGTCGCCGCGAGCGCCTCGGCGGGCGGCGGCAGCGCGCGATACGCCTCGACGGCGGCCGCTGGCTCCGCGTCGAGCGCGGCACACAGGAACGCCACCTCGTTCGACGCGCCGGGCTCGAGCGCGATTTCATGCTGTAAAGCGCCGAGGACGTCGCCCGTTGCGCTCGTATCGTTCTCGAACGCGTGCAGGTGCGACGGGTCGTAAGCGCGGCCGACGTCTGTCGTCGTGCCGTAGTCCGGCCGCGGCACCGTCGAGCCGAAGCAACGCGTCGCTCCGGGCCGGCTGGCGTTCGTCGCGACGAGCGCGCCGATCGTGTCGTTGAAAAGCGCGGCGACGTCGGGCGCGAAAGCGCCGCGCAACCGTGCGCTGGCGACGATGCGCAGCGTCCGCGACACCGCACCGGCATTGTGCAGTTCGACACGGAGGTACGCCGCCGCCGGATCGCCGGTGTCGTGTTCCGCCTGAGCGCTGAGCGGCACAAACATCGTTTCGCTCACCTCGACGCCGCCGGGCAGCGAGAAGCGGCGGCGCTGATACGCCGGATGCAACTCGACCGACGTCGGGCCCTCCGGTTCGACCGGCACGGCCGCGCTGCGGTCCCTGCGCTGCGGCGCGACGATCCCGTCGACGGGTTGGGAGCAGAACGCGTAGCGAACGCTGCCGGCACCGAACATGCTCGCGCCGACGCGCGCGCTGAAGATGCGCTCGATCGCACCCGTGCTCTTCATGGTGACCCACACCGCGCTATTGCCAAGACTCGCGCCCATCGCGAGATCGGTTGCTGGTAAAACGTAGGACTCCATCGACCATTCTTTCGCGCGGTTGTCGCGGATCCCATCGCTCACGCGCGGCCAGCGCGTGCGCCTCGGACCGGCGGCGACCGCGAGGATCGCGCGATCGTGCGTCGCACTGTTTCTCGACGGCGCGATCACGCGACCCGGCCGTCATTTGAAACGCTTCCGATACGAGATCGGGCTGACGTTCATGTGTCCCTGAAACGCTCGACGCATCACCGCTTCGCTCGCGAAAGCGGATTTGCGCGGACCGCCGAGATGCTATCGCGCTCTGCTCGAGCAGAAGGTTCGCTGCCTCGAGCTGATCGCGAACGACGTAATCCGGAGGAGTTGTGTCGAGCTCGTATTGAAAATAGGGCGCACGAGCGTTAGCTGGCTCACCGCCACCTTCGCCAGCGAGCGCGGACACCGAGAGATCGCCGCGCGGCTCGTACGACGAGGTCGACAGCGCGCTGCAGCTCGGGCGACTCAAGGCCGTGGCGGCCGCAGAACGCGGCAAAGTCGGCCCAGTCATGCGTGTAGGACCGTTCGGTGGCCGGCGCGTGGTCTGGCGTCGCGAGGTCGTGCTCAACGGCCGCGCGAGCTCCGCGAGAACGGCTCCGCCTCCCTCGAGCGGCTGAATTGTTGCCAAGTTGTTGCCGCAGCGCCGTTTCCGACGATCGGGCTGACCGGGGAGCCGTCCGCGGGCGTTTCCCGCCGTCTTCTTCGTCTGGACTTAGTCACGGTTCCCGTGCCTTAGAATGGCTGCGTTCTCAGGCCATCACGCTTTAGCGACTATAGACGTGCACATCCACGCGAGTGGATCTAAAACAGCATCCTTTCGGGACGCGGTCGTTCATGTGAACGAGTCAGGCTATCGTCCCGGAAGAGATCGTTTTTAGGACGAAGCCTTCGGTGCGTCGAGATGCATATCGACCTTGCGACGTGGCGTCGTGTCGGTTGCTTGAGCTAACGGCATCGAGTCGGCTATTGTCCCGGAATGGGTCGTTTGTGGAACTACTACGGAGCCAATTCCCAAGGACACCGCGGCGCAGCTCATTGTATAGAAATGCAGCCTTGCCGATAGCGATGAGCTCGACCGAGTCGATTTTCCGATCCTGAGTCGCACCGCAATACTGCTTGAACGTTCGTTCGCTACGACCCGAGTATTAGGCCACGCACAAGCCGGAAACGGCGATCTTCTGAAAGAGGTGCGGCGAGGAGACCACGCTCGCCGGGTAGTCCGCCAATTTCGTCTGAAACTCGGGCAGACCGAACGCGTCGCGAAACAACGCGACGGACTCCCAGACGGCACAGTTAACGAACACGCCGCTGCCGCGTGAGTTGGGCGCCTATGATCTGCTCGGTAGTGTCGTCGACGAACCGCTTGTAGGTAAGCGGGGAATGGCAAGATGGAGGCGGTCCCTGGACTCCGTTCGGGGTGACAAACGAGAGAACGCGCGTTTAGCCTTCTATTGAGCGGCGCAGGTCGCGGTATGCGGAGGCCTTCGACGTTGGTTGGTCCGGGACAAGGAAGCAGCAGTAGAACGGGTTCTTCGCGCCCGGTTGTGCGAGCACACACATGGCGAAGCGGAGCGGTCCGTAGCTGGGATGGGCGAGCATTAGCGGCGGGACGTCTCCCAGTTCGGCGACGTCGCGTTCGGTCCAGAAGCGCCGGAACGTCTCGCTCGTTTCCAGCAGCTTGTTCATTAGCCGTGTGTACGCAGGATCGTTGCCGCATTTGCACATCGAGGCGTGAAACGTAGCGGTCAGTTCGCGCGCTTGCGCTTCCCACTCGTGCACCATGTGGTGGTTCTCGTAAAGATACCAGAGCCAGTTCTTCTCGTATTCGGGCGAAGCGGCAAGGTCGCCGAAGATCGCCTTGGCGAGCGCGTTCGCGGCAAACACATCCATGCGCACGTTGAGGAGCATCGCCGGCCCGAGATGGTAGCCGTCGAGCACGTCGCGCAAGGTCGGGTCCACCGCTTCATCCGGACTGATTGCCGGCACCGACCCGGTGGCAAGTTGGAACAGATGCTTCTGTTCGGCCGGCGTCAGCCGTAACGCCTTGGCAACCTCCCCGATGGTGCGGTGCGAGACGCCGGTGTCCTTGACCATCTCGAAGAGCGTGTACCACTCCGTGCTCAGGCCGGCGAGTTGAGCAACTTCCTCGCGGCGCAGGCCGGGGGTGCGGCGCCTCGCCGTCACGGGCAGGCCCACGTCGGCCGGGCGCAAGCGAGCGCGACGGCTCATGAGGAACGCGCGCAGTTCCTGGCGGCGCTTGGCGTCATCTTTGGGCTTGAGCGGCGTTGCCGGCCCGGCGCTATCCTGGTGGCTGCTATCCCCATGATATTTCACGTCTTCCTGCTCCGCTCGCGTGAGAATACACTCCAGCCATGCAAACCTCCACTACATCCCAGACGTATGCAATCGATCCGGCTCATTCCGAGGTCGGCTTCGCAGTCCGACACCTCATGATAACCAAAGTCCGCGGTCAGTTCACCGGCTTCAGCGGCACGATCGTCGTCGCCGCGGACAACATCCCCACCGCGATCGAAGGCACGGTCGCCACGGCGACGGTCGCTACCCGCGAAGAGAAGCGCGACGCGCACTTGCGCTCGGCCGACTTCTTCGACGCCGAGAAATTCCCGACGATCACGTTCAAGAGCACGTCGATCACAGGAAGGGCAAGCGGGTTCATCGTCATCGGCGATCTCACGATCCACGGCGTCAGCAAGAACGTTACGCTCGAGGGTGAACTCGGCGGAACGACCACCGACCCGCGGGGCAACGCGCGCCTCGGCTATAGCGCGACCGGCCGTATCAACCGCGCGGATTTCGGCATGAACTTCAATCAAGCACTCGAGTTGGGCGGAGTCATGGTGAGCAATGAGGTCGACCTCACGCTCGAAGTCTCGGCGGTTCTCCAGAAATAGGTTCGCCGGTGGATACTCAACGCGGTTGAAGAAGCGTCGTCGGTCGAACGAAGCGGCGACGCTGCTGCTTCGCTACGACGAGTTGGTATTTCGTCCGTATCCGAGGACGCCGTGGACAGCATCTTGCGGTCTTGCGTGTCGGAGAACGGTCGCCGCCCGAGGATAAGGCGGTCTCAGCCGCTTTTATTGGATACTGCGAATACCGCACTGGCGGCCGCGCGCGGAATGTCACTTCCGAAACGTACGATATCGACGGAAAATGCTCCGCTCATAATCACGATCGCGGAAGCCGACGACGGCGCTCAGCGCTGTCGCCTATCGACCACCCTCCCCTTACGTCGTTCCGTCCGTCATCCGTCATCTTCCGCTGGTTTCGGACACGATGGAGGCATGGCGTCAGCGTGACGCCCGCTGAACAACTGCTATAAGGTCATCTCAAAGGGACACGATCCATGACACAGACACGGCTACCGACCTATTTCCTCTCTCACGGCGGCGGCCCATGGCCATGGCTGAAAGCTGAACGGGGTTCCATTTACGATCAGCTTGAGAATTCGCTTCGCGAAGTGCGGCGTGAACTCGGCGACGCACCCCGCGCCGTGCTGATGATCTCTGCACACTGGGAGGCGGACCGCTTTCTGCTGTCTTCGGCTCCTCGTCCACCGATGCTATTCGACTACAACGGTT
>JAABUQ010009372.1_pt1 | contig 13277 bp, 7 predicted proteins | sample 5560001 | NCBI WGS metagenome assembly JAABUQ01 (sample SAMN10711888, study PRJNA513371) | rock metagenome | isolation source: Antarctica rocks | place: Antarctica: Victoria Land, Finger Mt nord | collected 2015-12-18 | reverse complement strand
GGGGCAGGCGGCGGGGCATACAGGCTGTTGAGCACTGCGATGCCCGCCTCGTCAAAGGCCGCCTTTACGCGCAGGCGCAGCTCGCAGGCGACTGCCCACTGATCGCCCGGTGCGGTGCGCAGCAGCAGGCGCAGGGTGACATTCTGCTCTGTGAAGGCATCCATCCCCAAAATCTCGGCAGGAGTGGGAAGACGCTCCGCCCACTCATCTTGGAGAGCCTGCACGGCTTGCGTCAGTATCTCCAAGGCTTTGTGGGCATCACTATAATACGACACGCCGATGCGGAAGTCCACCTGCGCCCACTGCGCGGTTAAATTGGCGACTTCCGTAATGCTGCGGTTGGACAGCGTGATTAATCGCCCTGATGCATCCCGCAGCTGCGTGACGCGCAAATTGAGACGCTCCACTTTGCCGTCCCACGCTCCCACCTGAATGGTATCCCCGACCCCAAATCTATCGTCTGCGAGAACGGACACGCCCGCGATGATGTCCCGCAAAGTGTCCTGCGCGACCAGGCCCAGCGCGACCCCGATCAGCCCCGCCGAAGCCAGCAGCGCGGACAGGTTCACCCCGTACCACGACAAGCCAATCACTGTCGCCACAATCCATAGCAGGGTCACGCCGGTCACATCGGCCACGCCTGCCAGGGTGATGCGCCGCAGCACGCTCCGGTGCGCCAGGTCGTGCCCCGTAGGATGATCAGCCAGCGGCGGGAAAAGCCTCCGCAGCACCACCCCCCAGATGCGGGCGAGCGACGCGGTTGGCAGCCCGATAATCACCATCAGAGCCAGCGGACGCGGCCACGCGGTCAGCAGAAACGGCAGCAGAGGCCGGGTTTGTGGGAATAAGTCTACAATGCGCGCCAGCACAATCACCCACAGCAATGTCGGCAACGGCCAGCGCAGCCGCTCGCGCAGCCCGCGCGCCAGAAGCCATAGCAGCGCGTGCAGCCCCAGCCCGACGAGTGCCAGCAGGGCAGCGCGCTTCGCCGCCCAGCGCAGGTACGCGGGCCGACGCTCGCGCAAGGCTTCCTGGAACGCTCCGTTAATCTTCTGCGCCCAGGTTGCGGCCAGCGCGGCGGGCAGCACCCCGGCATGGTCGTCATCCGCCTCGGTCACTGTCAGCAGGGTTTCTTTGTCTACGCGCAGGACGGTTCCCGCCGCTTCGCTGTCCATGGTCACTTGCGGCGCTTCGCGCAGGTCGTTTGCTTCCTGCCTTTGGCGCAGCAGGTCAGCCAGCCGCAGCGATGCCAGGTCGGCCCGGTCTTGCGCTGTTTGTTCTCCCGACGCAAAGACAGGAAACAGCAGGCGATGATTAAACTGCACCCACGCAAAGTCCGGGGGCGCAACCACAGCGGGCGGCGGCGCGGGCGCGCTCGGCACACCCGGAACAGCCGTGGGGGGAGCCGCTCGCCCAGCACCCCCAAGCAGGAGCCAGCCCAGAACGCACAGCGCAAGCCGCCCGCCCAGGCTTTGTTCCCGGCGATTAAAACCAGCAATTCGTTTGTGCAAGGCGTTGATTATACCCGCCCTTCAGAAGCGTTCCCTCGGGAGTGCCAACGGGTTGCTGCCGGGTTTCCAGCGCGTACCAACGACGGAACAAATCCGTCCGTCGTTGGCATGGGTTTGCAACGAGTAGTCAAAGCTAAAGAGAAGCCCTCAAGAGGCCCCCCCGCCCCAATTCTGGGGAGCAATACAGAAGGAAAACATTGGCTGCCCCCGGTATGGCTCTGCTCCGGCTCCCTTCTGGCTCCCCAGCATTGGGGCGGGGGGGCCTATTTTCTTCACCCCAGTATCGCCCCTAGTCTGCTTGCGCATTACTGCGTATCGCAGAGCCTCCACCTTCCAGGTGCGCCAGTGCGCCCGCGGGAAACAGGGTAGGGGGCTACTAGAAACGCGGGACAATATCCAGCCCGCAACATTTCATTAATAGTACCAGTGCCGAACACGCCCTCTGCCCCCGACAATAACACTGGAGCATACAAGCGATGAATGATTTGCTGACGGCGAGGCCCCGCATTCTGGTGCTCGACAACGAGCCGATGAGCCGTACCGTCATGGAAGCCGTGCTGCGGACGGAAAACTGCTACGAAGTGCTGGCCGCGCCTCACAGCGGCAATGGCCTGGAAACGGCACGGAGCCTGCGCCCGGATTTGCTGCTGCTGGACGTAGCGGGACGCGCCCCGGAAGCCGGGCTGGCGCTGTGCCGCGCACTCAAAGGCGATGCACACATGCGTCGGCTGCCGGTCGTGCTGGTCACGCCGCCGCCTGTCTGCGGAGAGCAAAGCTCGCTGAGCGCGACTGGGGCGGATGAGTTTCTCGCCAAGCCCTTCAACCGGGCCGAGCTGCTGGGGCGCGTTCGTTCGCTGCTCAAGATCAAAGCCCTCAACGACCACTTGGACGAAGTGGAAAGCGTGATCTACGCGCTGAGCCGCATCATTGAAGCGCGCGAAGGCCGGGAAGGCGAGGCGCATACGGAACGGGTGGTGCTGTATGCGACGGCCTTAAGCCGCCAGGCCGGGCTGAGCGAAGATGCCGTGCGAATTGTGGGGCAGGCCGCCATGCTGCGCGATCTGGGCAAGATTGGGGTGCCTGACCGTCTGCTGCAAAAGCGCGGCGCGCTCAGCGAAGACGAGCAAAAGCGCATGCAGCATCATGCCACTCTGGGCGAGCAAATTATTGCGCCGCTCCGTTCCACCGCCGCACTACTGCCTATTGTCCGCTCGCACCATGAGCGGGTGGATGGCAAAGGCTATCCCGATGCGCTCAGGGGCGAGGAAATCCCTCAAGGCGCGCGGATTGTCGCAATCGCCGATGCGTATGATGCCATGCTGTCGCCGCGTCCGTACCGCCCCGCTATGAGCACCGCCAAAGCGCTGGCGACGCTGCAGGCAGGCGCAGGCAAGCAGTGGGACGCCCGGCTGGTCTCGCTGTTTGTCGCCTGGATCCAGTCCCATCCCCATACCTCCCACAACTTGAAATAACCCGCACGCGCAAAAATCAGGCAGGAAATCCGTTCCTGCCTGTCGTATCTTCTCCCTATCCAGCATTAATTAGAACGCTTTGGTGCGCAGGCTCCGCTCCTTGCAGTGCGGTGAGGGCCTGGTGTTTGGCTCCGGCTGTTCTTGGGTACAAGTGCCCCATTCGCTATTTGCCGGCAGTCACAATTTTTATATAAACGTAAGTCGAACTACTGAAATAACTGTCCAAGTTTGAGAGAATAGATGCGTTTGCTGCGTATATCTAGAAAGCGGCAGCCAAAAAGCAAGTCTATTCACGCAGGCCACCGGGGACTTGAATGCATGACACAGAGCGGGAACGCGCAAGGCAGCCTGGGTGTTAACAAAGTAGAGAATCAGTGAGCAAAATCAACCGTGAAAGATTCAGACAGGAGGCAGCTCTTGGGAAGCAGCATGATTTTGACGGAAAAGCCAGGCGCAGCAGCGACGTTGCGGGGGAGAACATTGGGAGACGAGGGTACACGAACAGGGTTTGGCGGGGCGGACGAAGAAGCGATTGGCGCATCAGGGGCACTGGATGACCCGGATGCGGTGCGCTTTCTTGCGCTTGCCACCGGGGCGGATGAAGACACCGCCACGCCGCTTTTAGACACGTCTGCAGGCGACGACGACACGGAGTCCGAGACGGAAGGGCTGGCATCGGAAGACGAGACGCCTGAAACGCCATACCCGGTTGCCGAGGAGAACCCGCGCGACGAGTCCCTGCAAATGTGGATGCGCAAGACAAAGAACACCAAGCTTTTGTCGGCGCAGGAAGAAGTGGATTTGGCGCGCAAGGTCGCCGACGGCGACCAGCAGGCGAAAGACCAGTTGACCGAGGCCAACTTGCGTTTGGTGGTGAGCATCGCGCGCCGCTATTCGGTGCCCGGCATCAGCCTCGCCGACCTGATCCAAGAAGGCAACATTGGCCTTATTCGCGCTGTGGAGAAGTTCGACTACACCAAAGGCTATCGCTTTAGCACCTACGCCACCTGGTGGATTAGGCGCGCGATTGCCCGTGCAGTCATCAACCAGGGACGCACAATCCGCATTCCTGTGTATGTCGCCGAGACCATTCACAAGCTAGTACGCACTTCGGGCCTGCTGCGTCAGCAGTTGTCCCGCGAGCCGACTCAGGAAGAGCTGGCGGCGGAAATGGAAGTGCCGGTCGAGCGCGTAAATGAGATTATGCGCATCGCTTCGGAGCCATTAAGCTTGGAAACGCCGGTGGGCGAGAAAGACTCGGCGCAGTTAGCCGACTTCATCCAAAGCAGTGCCAATCAGTCGCCGTCCGACGCTGCGGTGAACCTGATTCGGCGCGAGCAGCTAGACGCTGTGCTGGACAAGCTGACCGAGCGCGAGCGGGCGGTCGTGCGCATGCGCTTCGGCCTGGACGATGGCTACGCGCACACATTGGAAGAAGTCGGCCAGCGTTTCGCCGTCACCCGAGAGCGTGTGCGGCAGATCGAGCTGCGCGCGCTCAAGAAGCTGCGCCGTATGGGGCCGGTAGACATCCGCGCCTAGTGCAAGCATAAGCCAAAAGCCCCCGCCATCGTGGCGGGGGCTTTTGGCTTGTCCGGTACTGCGTAAGGCTAGGGATGGCATGTCCAAGCGCCTCGCTTTAAGAACCAGGGGAACACGCCGAAGTGGCCATGCCGCTGAAGTGCTTCGTTTATGCAGTACGACTCGCAGCCTCCTTGTCATTGTTGGTGCAGCTAAAGTGAGTGCTGCCAGAGGCTTTGTAATTGTTACAGCCGCTGCCGCTGCAAGCCCAATTCTTCCAGGTGCGGCGTTTGTACGCATCTGCATCTGTCGGGCCTGCGCCATAGCCGTCCAAGCGGACGCACCAGAACTCAGTTGCTATTCCGTGTGTTCGAGGCGGTCAGGCCGGGAGCATGGATGGCGCGGAGGACGAAGGAGCCGGAAAGGGACTTTCCTCGGACAGCATGGATGGCGTGGTCGGCCATCCATGAGCCGCTAAGCCCATGCGGGCCGGCAACTTCGCGGCTGGCAAACAGCACCGTACCGGTCGCGGTCGTGCCGGCACGACCCACAAGAGGAACATCGGTCGGCACCAGCGCAAGGCCTGCGCCGCTGCCATCCGAAAGCGTCAGCCAGTGCAGTCCGCGCTTGGAGGCCCGGAACAGGGTGTCGCCAGCCAGAGCCGTTCCCGATGGCTCGCCTAGATGCCCGACGGGATAGTCGGTGAAGTATGAGTCACGCTGCCAGGCCATTCGGGTCATCCTCGCTGGAACCCCGAATTTCAGGCCTTCTTCCCATAGCTCAGTGTTGGGCGCGGTCCAGTTCAAAGTCCAGTTCACCGTCATCTCGGCGTTTGGCTTGAGGTCGTAAGTTGAAATGAGCGTACCGAGAGTAGCCCCGCCCGCCGCCGCAAGGACAGTGCTGGTCACGGTGACACGCATCGCGCCGCCCGCTCCCGGTGCTGCCGACACCTGAGCATTCTCTATGACCGGTGGCTGCTTGGCGCGGTACATCTCCTGCTCGCTCCCAGCCTTCCCCTCGCCCAAATTGAGTGTTGGGCCACCTAACAGCAGGTCTCGACCGTTGACGCGCCAGGCCTGGATGGTTCCCGTGTGCTTGTCAAACGCAATCTGCTGAACGGAATTGCCGATGGAAAGCGTGTCGGGGCTGTCCCGCGTGGTCAGAGCGCTGCCTGCCGTCAGTGCTGCTGGCGCGGCGGGCAGGGAGACACCGGCCACGGCGAGGTTAAACGCTATCACAGAGGTGCCGTCAGGATGGAAAAACTCCAGCCGCAGTGCCGTCATGCCGGATGGGGCCGGGAATGATGCCTCCGTGGACTGCATCGGCCTGCAGGAGATGGGCAGAACGCCGCTTTGCAGCTTGGCATTGCTGTTCATCGCGGTCCAGCGGCAGGTCAACTCTTTTAAATCCGTGAACGAGTAATGGTTTGTAATTGGAACCGTGCAGGTTCCACCCGCCGGGCTGACTGTTCGTGTTCCAACCACAACTGGGCTGTAGACGCTCTTGACGATCCACCATTCGGGTTTGGGCACACGGTAGGCGCTCACAACGCCCTTGTTGTTCTCCTGGCGTAGATGGCCTGGGCCGTACCAGAAGTCGGTTGTCGTGTCGTCGTTCTTGTCGGCAATGCCCTGGTTCTGCCATTCCCAGATGAACGAGCCGAGGATGTTGGGAGCTTTCCACAGCTTGTTCCAGGTTTTGATGAGAGCCTCGGACCAGAGGTCAGAAGCGCCGGGGTCGTAGTCCTGGACTTCCTTTTCAAAGAAGGTATGCGGGTGCTCCGTGAGGTTCGTGCCCCAGCGTGTATCCCGGGCGTAACGGTCTACGGAGTCCGGGCCGGGATAGTGGTCGTCCTTCCAGAGCTGGCCTTTGATGCTGTCCGGGTCCTGCCCCGAGACGAACGCCGGGCGGGTTGGGTCGGTCTTGCGGACAAGGTCCATGACCAGCTGCGAGTCGATCCCGTTAGGGTTCTCGTTGCCCAGGCTCCAGGCTAGGACGCAGGGGCGGTTCTTATCCCGCGCGACTGTTTCCTGCCCGCGCTGAAGCAGGTAAGGTGCGTAGGCAGGGTCTTTGACCTGGTCATTAATCCAGCAGTAAGGGACTTCGTCTAAAATGTACATGCCTTTCTCGTCGCATAGCTCCAAGAAGCGCTGGGCATGGTTGTAGTGGCTGGTTCGGACTGCGTTGATGTTGGCAGCCTTCATGAGCGTCAGGTCTTTGACCCAGTTGGCCTCGGTCAGCGCGAAGCCTTTGTCCGCCCAGAAGTCATGGCGGCAGATGCCGGTGCATTTGATGGGCATGCCGTTCCACAGGACGACATTGTTCTTGACCTCAATCTGCTTGAACCCGAACCGCTGCTCGACTTGTTCCACGGGCTTGTTATTGCTGGTCAGCGAAAAAACGACATAGTAAAGGTTCGGCTTCTCTGCCGACCAGAGCGCAGGCGCTGTCACCGGGGCGCTCATCGTGACCTGCATGGTTCCATCCGCCTGGATGCGTCCCTTGCCTGCCAGCGTCACAGGAGTCGAACGCCCATCGCTGTGCATCAGCCTGCCTGCGACGGCCACTGTCTGGCCCGGCGTCCCTTTGACGCTGAGCTGCGTGAACAGGGTCGCGTCTTTGTAGTTCGCGGCCAGCGGCGTCCGCACGATGATGTCGTCCACATGCGTCTGCGGGACGGCGATCAGCGACGTGTCCCGGTAGATGCCTCCCATCGCCTGGAAGTCGCCGGTCTCGCAGTCATCCGACGGCGTTGTTTTAGACACACGCACGGCAAAAAGATTAGGCTGGCCCGGCTTCACCAGCCCGGTCAGGTCCACGTCAAAGGCGGTGTAGCCGCTCTCATGGTAGCCGGCCTTCTGGCCGTTGATGAACACTTCCGCGCCGTCGAGTGCGCCGTCAAAGTGCCATATGATGCGCTTGCCCGCCCACGCCGCCGGGACAGTGACGTAACGCCGGTATAGGCCGACAGTGTTGTCCACCGCATCGTAAGTCGGCAGCGAATAGCCGGCCATCTCCCAGTTGGATGGCACCGGCAGGTTGTGCCAGCCTGCGTCGCTAAAGCCAGGCGAGGCGAACGCATCCCGCGTTGCCACAGACACATTCGCGTTGACAGGTTTGGGGGCAGGGGGACGCCAGGCAACTTCCTGTCCGTTTTCGGCAACTCGGATTTGGAACTCCCGCAGCGAGGCCCAGTGTGCGCCGGAGGTATCGGTCACGGTGATACGAACATAGCGGACATCGGCAGGCGTCAGAGTGACCGGGCCGTTGCCGATCCCCGGCGTGGCGCTTTCGTCCGCCAGGGTCTTCCATGCCCCGCCTTGCACCCGCCCTTCAATGCGGCACCCGTAGTGGTCTCCTGGAAACTCCCAGGCGAGGGTCGCGCCAGAGACGTGCCGCGTTTTTCCGAGGTCCGCTTGAAGCCACTGCGGGAAGTCAGGGCCGGTGGCGCACCAGCGCGTGTCGGCGTTGCCGTCAAACGCCGCTTCCGGCGGGTTTTCGGTTTGACTAGTCGAGGCCGTCACGTCGTGACTGACGGGTGCAGACGGGTGAAACTGCCCTGCCTTGATCTCTCCATGTGTCAGTTGGAACCGCCAGAGGCCGGTCATGGGAAGGTTCCAGGGGTTATGAGCGCGCAGGCGGTCCGGCGGCATCGGCGCGGTGGCCGGCAGCGGCAACGGGAGCGTCGCGGGCGAAACGCGCCCGACATCCTGAGCGCCCGCCGAAGCAGCCAGCGCGGCCAGGAGCGGCGACAGGAGAAATGGAAAATGCCGTAATTTCATGGTCGCCTTTCGTTAGCTGACGAAATGGTTGCTGTCGCAGTGAGTGCAGCGCGGAGGTGGGGGTATGTAATGGCTCGCCTTACCCGGTCAGGCCAAAAGGCTTGATCCTTGCGGCTCAAGCAAGCCGGTTCCGATTGCGCCGAGATGTCAAGGGTGGTTATAATTGCGCATCTGCTGCTGCATGTGCGCGCCGTAATCGAACTTCTTGTAGGGCACCGGAGGGCGCGCCGCCGGGTCACTCGCTCGGAGGAAGTGAATCAAGAGGCCGACGATGACCACGACCGCCGCCGCCATAATACCCACGAGCACCTTCTGAGAGATCTCTGCTTTCAATTCAATAAATCCTTTCGCGGCAGTGCGCGGCAGAGGGCGCTGCGTCTTCGCCTGCAGCGCCCTTGACTTCCGAAAGACAACTAGGATTTCGGGTCATTCGGGTAGGTCCACCAGCGCCCCCAGAACTCCTGAACCCGAGACGCCGTTGTGCCGGTTCCATCGGGTGCATTGGCGCCGGGCGAAAAATACTTGCCCTCGCAAGCCCCGCCGGACACATCGCCGCCGATGTACTGCTTGATGTTGACTGCCTTGGCGTGCGCATCGGCGTACAGTACGGGCAGGAAGTCATGATGATAATCGTGTGCGCCCTGGTAAACATGGTCATAGTCCCAGTTGGACGCGTTCTTGTAGTCGTTGACGTCCGGGCAGGACGACCGCCCGCCGTCAACCCAGTGCATGTCGTAAAGGTGGCCGGCGGCGGTGTTGGCAGTGGGGTCGCCCGTGGCAACAAACGCAGCGCGATTGGACGAGCTGTTCAACTGATCCGGAAAAACCGTCCATTTGGAGTCGCCCCCATTCGCCGCCGAGGTGTAGCCCCATCGGTTGGCGGCGATTGTCGTGCTCCATCCCCACTGGCCGGCCTGGTCTATCTGGACATAGGGGACCGAACGCTGGGCGTCAAAGCAGACATTGGGCGACTTGATGTACGGCTGCAGCAGGACGCTCCACGCGGGGAATGTATCCCCCCAGCGCTGGAACGGGACGCTGGCCCCTTCGTAGTCTTGCTGGTACTGCGTCGCCGCCAGCCCAACCTGCTTGAGGTTGGAAATGGTCGTGATGTCCCGCGCCTTGCTGCGTGCTTGTGCAAAGACAGGAAAGAGGATCGCCGCAAGGATGGCGATGATGGCGATTACCACAAGAAGCTCAATTAGAGTGAAGCCACGGAACTTACTAGGACGTTGCATGATGAATTCTCTCCTTCAATGACGCTGTTTGAATTATAGTCTGGAGCCTTAAACAGCATGGCTCCAGGAAGAACTATTGGTTCTTTATAGTTTGTACCATGAGTTTAACATAATATATAAACCTTGTCAAGTATTTGTTGCCATGATTTTTGGTACCACAAAGCACAGCTTAATAGCATAAAAACAGGGCTGGCACTTGGTACCAGCCCTGTTTCCTGATGTCCTGACAGCACAGCTAAGCCGTGCTGCTTGCTCGCACAATGAGCTGCGTCGGCAGCTCTACAGAGACCGGAGGCGGATGGCTGTCTTTGATACGGCGCATCAGCAAGTCCACAGCAGTGGAGCCAATCTCCTCATAAGGCTGCGCCACCGTCGTCAAACCTGTGCCGTTTGGAAGCGCCGGGACGATGTTGTCAAACCCTGTCAGTGCCACGTCTTTGGGAACCGAAAGCCCTAGAAACTCAAGGCGCTCCGCAAGGCTGACTGCCATGTAGTCCGTAAAGCAGACCGCCGCCGTTGGACGCTGCTCCTTCGGCAGGCGAAAAACAGCATCCACGACCCCCCAGGCACGGTCGTCCTCGTATGGAGGCACATTCAGGATCATTTCCGTCACACCGGCGGGGGCGGCACTGCGCATCGCGTCAAGGTATCCCTGAACCCGATCCTGAACGGACTGGATCGGCTCGCTGCGCGTCACATGAACAATTCTCCGGTGTCCCTGGGCAATGAGATGTTTGGTGATCTCAAACAGCGCCTCGTAGTTCTTGATTCCAACAAAATCAACAGCCACGCCAGGCATCTTTCTGTCAAGCAAAACAAGGGGAACGCTGCGGCTGACCTCCTGCACCAGGGCGTGGTTGTGGCGGTACGCATACGGATAGAACAACGCCCCGCCGAAGCCCTGATCCCGGATATATTGCAGCTGCTCGGCCTCTCGTGCCGCATTTTGGTCTTCTGATCCAATTCGTCCGCCTATGTCCAGAAACACCGCGTGGTACCCAAGCTTCGTCAGCGACTGGTTCATTCCCCAAAATATCCGCTGCTGCGAGGTTCCGGCATGCTCCAGCGGGCCGCCGCCATGCCACATCAGCAGGGCAATCAAGTTCAAGGTAGAAATACGTTGGGCAGCGAGAGCGCGCTGAGGAGGGAAAGCGCGCTGAGTTTGGGCCGTCTCAGAAGACGATTGGCCGACCAGAGGCCGGCAGTTGGGCCGCCGCGAGACAAGGCCAACCTGTACCAAATGCTCAATCGCTGTCCGCACGGAGCGTCGGTGAACATGCAGGTCGGCGGCCAATACCCGTTCGGTTGGGAGCAGGTCACCGTCGCTGTACAAGCCCGACCGAATGCGGTCGGAGAGGATACTCGCCACGCGCTCCGAGGCGCCTGCCCGAGAGCCTTGTTCTGATAAAATAAGAGGGTCAGATAAATTAGACTTCATGTTTTAATCTCGAGGGGTGACGGGCAACTCATCTTATCCTTGTCACTCTAATACCAACTATGATACCAAATAACTGCTTTGAATGCTTTCTTCTCTTGGCGATAATCTTGTTGGGCCAGAGTGCTGCGACTGAACCTGTTCCTATGGATGAACTGGTACAAAGTTCTCAGCACTCTCTTGACATAAAGCCTGATGCTCAGGATTGGCTTTCTTTCTGCGGCCAACGAGACGCTTGTATACAAAGAAAATGCCCACAAAAGCTTGGTTTGTGTCGCTGTGGCGAGGGCGCTGCCTGCGCCCTGCCACGGCGTTGCCAAGGCATAATCAGCGCATACCAACGACGGAACAAATTGTTCCGTCGTTGATGCAGGCTCGCGCTGCGCTTTGCACGCCCTCGGAGCGCGCAGGCAAGGCGGTGGAAGCGGTCAAACCGAGCCTTCGTAGGCAGTACCTAAACAAAGCCGCAATTGACGATGCCGGCGGACGTGTGTTATAATGCCGCAACATCTTGACGGATTGGGGACGGAGGGCGCAACATATGGCAGGCGGCACAAATGGATACGCGAAAAACGGCACGGCGTCAGCAAACGCCTATGCCCTGCCCTCGGCGGCGCCAATAAAGGCCCAACGCCTCGCCGTCGGAACCGTGGTGCGCGGCAGCCTGCAAGCCGGTATCCAGATGAAGCTGACAGGCCTGCACTCCGTAGAAGACATTCGGGCAGGCAAGTTTGTCGTGGTGGACGGCGCGCAGCATGAGTTCTTTGCCATGATTACCGATGTGACACTCGACTGCGCCTCCCCCAATATCCTGGCCGACCCGCCCAAGCCCGATGACGTGTTCCTGCGTCAAGTGCTGGCAGGCACATCCACGTTTGGCACGGTCACGCTGAAGCCCCTGCTGATGCGCGCTAAGTTTGCGGGCGGCGAGTTTGAGCCTGTCAAGACAGTGCCCACCCACTTCAGCGGGGTGGGAGAAGCCACCGAGGACGACATTGCCGACATCTTCGGGGCGGAAGCCGAAGGCGGCAAGCACTTCCATATCGGCTCGCCCCTAGACATGGAAGACATCCCCGTGTGCCTGGATTTAGAGCGCTTCGTGGAGCGCTCCAACGGCATCTTCGGCAAGTCCGGCACGGGCAAGACGTTCCTGACACGCATCTGCCTATGCGGCACCATCAAGCATAAAAAGGCCGTCAATCTGGTGTTTGATATGCACGGCGAGTATGGGTGGAAAGGCACCACGGAAGACCCTGCCAAAGAAGGCGTAGACGGGCTGAAGAAGTACTTCGGCAGCCGCGTCCAAGTCTTCACCATGGATATGGAGTCATCGCGCAGGCGCAAGGTGCCGGTGGAAACGCAGGTGCGCATACCCTACAGCCAGATCAGCGTGGAAGACATCCTGCTGCTCGCCAGCGAACTCAACCTGAACCAGAGTGCTGCGGAGACGACGTATCTTCTAGAACAGCACTACAAAAGCAAATGGCTGGCCGCCCTGCTCCAAATGGACAATGATGCCCAGAAAGAGTTCTGCGAAAAGAGCGGGGCCAACGCGCTCTCGCTGGGCGCGCTGAGGCGCAAGCTGGGCCGCATGGTGGAAGAATGCAAAGGCTTTCTTATAGAAGAAGTGCCTGACCAGTCAGACGATGCCGTGCGCCAAATCATGGCCTGCCTCTTGAAAGACATCCATGTCGTGCTGGAGTTCGGCAACTTCCGCAAGCCTTTGCAGTACATGCTGGTCGCCAACATCCTTACCCGGCAAATCCATACCCAGTATGTCAAGCTGACCGAAGACAGCATGGGCGACAAAGGCAAAAAGCCCACGCCCCTAGTGATTACCATTGAGGAAGCGCACAAGTTCCTCAGTCCCCATCTCGCCGCGCAGACCATCTTCGGCACCATCGCCCGTGAGCTGCGCAAGTACAATGTCACATTGCTGGTGGTAGACCAGCGCCCGTCGGGGATAGACACGGAAGTGCTGTCTCAGCTTGGCACGCGCATTACCTGCCTGCTCAATGACGAGCGCGACATTGACGCTGTGCTGACCGGCATTGCGGGCGCGCAGAGCCTGCGCAGCGTCCTGGCCTCTTTGGATAGCAAGCAGCAGGCATTGCTGATGGGCCATGCCGTGCCCATGCCGGTCGTCGTTCAGTCCCGCACGTATGATGACCAGGCCTTCCGCGACAGCATGGGTGCGTCCCGCAAAGCGTCTGTTGTTCTTGATACCGGCGACTTCAAGTAGTTTAAGTATGACACACGCTGCGCCCCTGTCCGCTGCGGCATTGCTGGCCCTGCTGCTTGCCCTTTCGCCCGCCTGCGCG
>JAABUQ010009371.1_pt1 | contig 13279 bp, 13 predicted proteins | sample 5560001 | NCBI WGS metagenome assembly JAABUQ01 (sample SAMN10711888, study PRJNA513371) | rock metagenome | isolation source: Antarctica rocks | place: Antarctica: Victoria Land, Finger Mt nord | collected 2015-12-18 | reverse complement strand
ATCAACACGTCCGGCTTATGATCACCATTCAAATCTTGTATAGTAAGAATGATTGGCGTCTTCGCACCAGCATCACCTAGAAGCGACAAACCTGTTGAGTAGATCTTCGCCTTGGAAATATCTCCACCGGGAACAGCCTCAATCAAGAGCGTTCCGTGCAAATTGATGGCAACAATCTCCGTCTGATTGGTTTGAGAGTCGTTATGACCAAAGACCCCACTCACGACGGTAGTGCGGTTTGGACCGTAGTGGTACGTATTGGAGACATCGGTGCAAACATCCACAATCGCCAGGATCGTTCGTATAAGCATCCAGAGAACAAGAGCCGCAACGAGCAATCCAGCAGTGATCTTGACCCAGGGGAAAGGGTGTTGCCGAGAGTGTGCAGAGGCTACAACACGCTTTCTCCGGCGAATGGGCGTGACTTTTGCCACTTCTGGACGAGTGACAGGAGCATCTTCATCAGCAACCAGATCATCAGTATCTTTCATCTGTTCCTCTTCATAGGCAACATCTGCCTGTACAGGACGACGGTTGAGAGTAACGGTGCTCTGTTTTCGAGTGCCATCGCGTTGTTCTGGGGTGAGGCTACGACGCTGTTTGATTGGAGTCTGAGTTTCGTCAGGCTCGAAGCCAAGAGGGTGACGATCTCTACGTATCACTGGTGCTAGAATTGCCATAGTGTAGGCTTCCTTCCTCATACTACTCTCTGGAGAGTTCGCGCCAATCAAACAGCGTCCAGGTCATAGCAACTAAAACGTTTGTTCACGTTGCCAAAGGAAGCCAGCATATGCAACAATAGACGGGTGCTGGTCTTTCCAAAGGCTGGTGGCTAACCGAAGGGCGAGCTTCTTGGCGGGAGACGCCCTTCGGGACAACATCAAATTTTTTTACTTCGTACTCATGTATTTGCCGCCGATGCGTAAGCAGCTTCTCTGCTTGATGACACAGGAGCATGTGGTGTAAAAAATTCCTCTCGTATCCTTCGAGGAACTGCAGTCTCGTTCTGCTCTAGCTCCGCATCGCCCAAGAAAAGCAGCTTGAGACGAAGCGACACCACGACAGCAGCTGTGCGATCCGCCGTATTCAGCTTTTTCAAGATACTCGTGATGTGATTTTTTACCGTTTGATCACTGATCCCCAGGACACGACCAATCTGCTTGTTACTACGACCCTTCATGATATGTCGCAAGATTTCAACCTCTCGAGGTGAGACTGGAGGCTCAATACGCTCCTGTGTCTGTACTTCAATTGGAGAGTAAACCTCATCAAACTCTGTGTCAGTTTCTGGCGTCTCGACAGAATTCTGGAGAAGCGCATTTGTAATCACGTATTCACCAACAGCGACCTGTCGGATTTTCTTTACCAGATCGCTCCCACAAAGAGTAGAGCGTTCGTATGCAGCAGCTCCATGTTTCAGAAACTGGAAAAGTTGCTCTTCATCTACCGAGCCGGTTGAAGGCGCGAAAACGAAGATGCCGCGTCCCCCCGCTAAGCGAAGCTGAGAAACTAACCCCATAGCAGTGAATGCAGGGAGAGAGGAGGTAAGACCTCCATCAAACAAGACGACATCTGGATGTCGCTCATGAATAATGGCAAGCATCTCTTCTCGCTCAATGGTTTCTCCAACGATCTGGATATCTGCTATTGGTTTGAGCAAGGTGCGGAGTCCCTGACGAAAGATAGGACTCTCGTGAACTAGAAGAAGACGTAGCATCACTTGCTTTCCCCTTGCACTTCCACTAGAGAAGTATTAATCCCTCCTTGGGAAATACAGGCGTGCAGATCAGTCTGAAAGAAGCGCCAGGTACTGCCTACTTTACGTCCAGTGAGTTGACCGGACCCCATCAAACGATAGATGGTCGAGCGGCTGACACGCAGGTAGCTCATTGCTTCCTTGAACGTGTACAGTGTCTCGTGAGCAGTAGGGCTACTCGAAACAAACGAAGAGGGTTGAAGCTGGAGATGATGTGCAAGCATCGCCATAGCGAGACGTCCTTCCTATTTCTTTCCTGTCCAGGTTATCTGTTCAGGTCATGGCAAATACGAACAACAGTTGTTGACGTTGCCATTGAAAGGCGGCTTGGCGAGAAGACACACATCAAGCTCGCCTTTCGCTGGCTAGTGACTAACGAAGGGGCGAGCTTCTTGGCGGGAGACGCCCCTGGACAATATTTCATACCCTTACCACTTACTTTAAAATAAAGAGCATTCCGCTTTCAAAGTGTCTGTAGCTACAGACACTTTTCAGTCATGCCTCAACGTCTACTTACATAACCCTTAGCGGATTGGTTTGTAGACGTTGAGGTTTACTTTGATCTCCTCGCGGCTTGGAACACTTATGGCTCCGTCCGAACTGGCTACCTTCATAGACTTGCCGCTCGTGGTTGCGCCATGTTCTTGCACCAAGTCCACTTCGATAATCAGTTTGTCACCTTCAACACGAGTCACGATGTTTGTTGCCATCGGCTTCCCTCCTGTATTGCATGTACACATCTCAGTATTCCCTCTCCACTTGCTTTATAGTAGCGGTAGAATCCCGCTTTCAAAGTGTCTGTAGCTACAGACACTCTTCTCATTCGTTCAATAAAGAGCAGTGCTTGATTGATGCGAATAGGGTAAGGTCAAAAACGTTCATTCGCGTCACCTCGCACCACTCATGACAGTAGTGTAGCAGTTACAAAGTGTGTCATGATGGCCTATAACGGCCATTTGCATATCTGTATAAGCCAGACATAAACCATTAGCAATTCTCAGATGACCGCAAATGCTTACCAGAAAAGTTTTTCAAAATTTGTATGTTGTAAGGCTTCACAAGCGTAGCGATGCTGAGGATAAAGTGGATTAATTCTGAAAGAATAGCTCTTTATATCTCGCTAATGGCCGCTAGCAGCCATTAGCGAGTTTGTTTTTTTGCTATACTCAGGAGTAGAGTGAGCCATCGAGCATATAGCTTCAACGGTTCAGAATATATGAAGAGCAGAACCAGGTATGCTATACTGAGCGAAGTAAAGAAGTTGGTGAAGAAAGCATCTTGGTCTGGTCCAGCAAAGAATACTGGAGAGGATTATTAGAGGAATGCAAAAAGTAAAATCTTTACGGTCAAAGCAATTTATCCAGCCAATCGTGCATATTAACACCTTCGGAGCCTTTCTGTGTTATCTACGGGATCGGACACAAATGACTCAGATCGGGTTTGCAGAATCGCTTCCTTATTTTTTTGAAGAGTATAAAGTTGCTTCATTAACCCCAGACATGTATCGGAAGATAGAAAAAGGCAAGCGTGCTGCTCAATACGAGGACTTACTTCCTCTCTACGCCGCTCTTATAGGAAACGATTTCAAAGTTTCTCCACAAGAAAGAAGCACGTTTGTACGTCTCGCGCGGTTAAAACTGGAAGGACTCCAACGTAGAAGACCAAAACTGCGACCGGATGCAGAATGGCGGCTACTAGAAATTCAACTAGCACAACTCGACCAAGATACAAAATCAGTACAAGAGATTGAAGATAGAAGTAAAGGAACTGAAAAACACACACGACAAAAGAGTTCGCTTGATACAAGTCATATTGTTGGTCGCGAAACGTGGCTTGCGAAAATGCTCTCGTACCTTGATACAGAGGTGAAAAAGCTCGTACTGGTCCAAGGTATGATGGGTTTAGGGAAAACATCAGGTATCAAGCTGCTGTTGCAAAACCTTCTGGACCGTGAAGAGTGTTGGCCTATACTGTATAGCTTTTCGACAGTTGCTGACATCACGCCTGCCGATCACTTAGATACATTTTTAGCAACTATCCTGGCAGAACTACAGGTTTCTGAGCCAGAGGCTAGTAAAACACCACCATTGACGAAGCGCATAGACCTGGTAATAAAATGCTTAGCAGAAACAAACCAACGTGTTGTTCTCTTAGTTGATGATGGGCAAGTCATCATGGATGAACGAGGTCAGCTTCCACATGAGTGGGAACAATTTTTTACAGAGTACCTTAGATCGAACCATCAAGCACTCATCTATCTTGCGACACGCGAGTGGCCTTTATGGACAGGGCGGAATCGAAGCTTTGTCGTTGATGGCGATGAAGCAATCCTTCCACCACTTGATCAGCAAGCCGGTATAGAGGTTTGGCGACGTTTGGGGTTTGTAGATGTACCAGAGAACCTCTTACAAGAAGCTACAGTACGTTGTGGCGGCAATGCACTCGTCATTGAGTGGAGTGCCGCGAGTCTTCAACGACCACGTTTCTCTTTTGATTGGTTAGAGGATGAGTCAGACCAGCTATCCCAAGAAAAGAAAAGCGAACATCAGCAACTCATTGAACAACTCCTTAAAGAGACACACATCTTTGGATCGGCTGATGTTGAGGCACGGAAACTTCTGCAGCAGGCCATAGGAAGTCGGCTCTCCTATGATGCTCATCAGATTCTAGAGGCACTGGCGGCAACACCACTAGCACTCCCATTTCCTCTTCTGCATGAAATCAATCAGGAAGCTGAATACGTGTTAGTAGAGTTGCTTCAGTCATCACTGATTGATCGCAACATTATGAAGCAGGAGAAACGAGCTGTCTTACAACCATTAGCACGTGAGGCTGTTATCCATCAACTGCATGCGGACAAACGCACACTGGAAACCGAACAACAGCTCATTCGCGCTTATACTGTCTGGTTGGAGCGAGGAAAGTTCCGTAGCGAACAAGAACAAGCCATGCTCATTAGCGAGCTAACAGTAGCTCTTATTAAAGAGCATCATCTTCTTGAGGCAGCTGAACTGCTTATCGAATATGGATGGTTAAGTTTTGCGTTTGGACATGCTCCACGCCTCGCTCGTATCGCAGATGAGGTCATGCGTTCCTCTAACTGGCATCATTCGATAGAAGAAGAAGTGGGCGGACTACTCATCCAATATGATTTGCTGGCCCGCGCGCTCGATAAGGATCTCGGTAACGCCGAGCGCAAAAAGGCATACCTACATCTATATGAGGTCATGGTCGATGAAAAGGTTGCTTTCAGGCCGAGAACAATTGTTTATCTCGTCCATCATAAACTGCGTTACATGATTAGTGCCAAACAGCATGCCGAAGCTTGGGCATTAATTGACGAAGCCTGTCAGAGACATGAAGATCTTCAGCATACTAAACCCATTACTTATGCAGAACTGCTTGATCGGCGGGCATATGTCTTGGGGCGATGGGGAGATCATCAGGACGCTCAGTCTAAAAAGGAGCCAGATAAGACAACGGCAAAACACCTGCAAGAAGAATCATTTCGTCATTGGCAAGAAGCAGTAGTGGTACATCAACAATGTATTGACATGCTAAGACGATATGAACGATTTTCCTCGCCAGTAGAACAAAGCCATACCCGTTTCAAAAGAGCACGACTCCTCAACGACTTGTCTTACTATCGACGCTGTGTCGGGCAACTAGAAGAGGCCAAGCAAGCAATGGCAGAGTGCTTAAAGCTGAAAGAGGTAAGGTTGGCCTGGGCGAACTCCCTAGCAGTTTCATATGGCGATTACGGTCAATTGCTTGGGCAGCTCGGGTACTATCAAGATGCATTGATGTACAGTGACCGTGCTTTGCAAATAGTACAAAAAATCCTTGATGATGGTGATACGTCTTCTCTGCAAGAAAAGGGAATGCAACTTGTAGATAAAGGGAAACTGTTCTTGCTACTCGGCCATCTGGATGAGGCCAAAGCACATTTCAACGAGGGTATTAATCTGGTCGAAGGAACATCGCGGAGCGTATATAAAGAACATGCAGAAGAAGGTTTGAGGATCGTTGAGACATGGCACAAAGAGAACCCACGTCACCAACTAGACTGGCGTTGGTACTCAAGATATCACCAGCTTGTCTCCTATGATGATATCGCTTGGCTCACTCAAGCCGGACCGTTCCTTGAAGCAGAACAGCAAGAATGGGAGCATCTCATTAACCAAAGGGAAGATGCTGAGGTAGCCAAACGATTGTCTGCAATCGTTGTCCAGTCCAGAAAAAGAGAATTAGCTTTATCCCTCGAAGACCAACGTGAGCCTCACTTCCATTACCCACTCATTCCACATAAGGAAGTACAATCAAAATTAGCACAGTTATCGAAGTTAAGAACGGAGATCGAGCAGGACGAACCCAATATTATTGTTCGTCGGCTCTACTCAGCTGCCATTGAAGAGCGGCTCAATGAATTGAGACTGGTTGACGCAACTCATAAAGGGAACGATAACGACTTCTGGATATGTAGCCAGCAACTGGCAGAAAAAACTACTCAGCTTGAAATGCAAATAGCACTCTCTCAGCTACTTTATAGGGTGGAACAAGGAAGTAAGTATGCTCATACGCAAGAGGTAAGCAACTCTATTCTTCTAAAGCTTCAACAATGGCATATGATGCCACTTATCCATGATTTTGAAGCTTCAGATTGTGAACATAGGGCAACGATGAGTACGGACCAAGCTTCGTCAAATGCTGATTCTGTTCAAGAAATGTGTCCAGCCAATACAGTGAAAAGTTTCTTTGAAGATGTATTCAAAAATTATCAATTTAACTGGACTGTAGTAATTGATTCAGCAGCAGCCTCTGAACGTGTTGACCTTAACCGCCGTCGTTTAATTTTGACGGACAAGCCCATGAGTAGAACAAAAATACGCGAATTACTGGCACATGAGATAGAGGTACATGTGTTTCGATCCTCATCAGGATCCAAGTCTTCTCTAGCAATCCTTTCGTCAGGTCTTCAGGGCTACCTTGATACGGAAGAGGGCCTCGCAACTTTTTACGCTGATGAGGCCATACGCCAGGGCATTGGTATTGAACCAAAGCCCAAATTGTGGATTGGAACTCTTGCTTGTGGATTAGCATCAGGAGTAGCTTGTTCGCCGCTATCTTTCCGTGAACTTTTGGGTTTTGTCGAGTTAGTAAGCTTGCTGGTTGATTTACTCGATAAGGGTGGCGTTGCACTTACTCAGTTACAGGAGAAGGCACGAAGATATGCTGAAAATCGATGCCTACGTACATACCGTGGTGTAACAAATCTTGAACATCGAGGGATTTGCTCCAACAAGGATACTTACTATCTGCGAGGCTTCCTCAAGATATGCAAGGAATTAGAAAGAGATCCTCAGATTTTTGATCAGCTTATGGTAGGGTCAGTAGGTCTACACCAGTTAGTAGATCTAGGAGAACTGGGTATTAGAAAGCCAGGTGTTGTTCATAGACATCTTGGGACGGATCGCGAATTGGATAGCTATATTGCAAAATTTGCTAATCAAGCTTGTTCAGCTCGTTCATAAAGCTTGAAAAAATGCACTAAATGGTGTAAACTCTATATAGGGTAAGGTCTACTCTTGCGAAAGGAGACCATAACAGATGAAGGATTTACTTTTGGCTTACGGCACAAAAGAACCCCAGGGGCCGGAAAATGACGACGAACCCGGCGAATAAGATTACCTGAGTTCAAATTTAGCAGCCCTCTCTATTCCATTTGAGTAGAGAGGGTTTGTTGTGAAGAAAGCAATATTACTATCTATTGGTGCAGGCAGCCATTATCGACACAAATCATCTACTATACTCAAGAGGTGAAAGAACTGTCTCTAGTTTCTCTTCGCCACAATATTTACTTAAAAAACGATACCTTCTATAAGCAAGTATAGAAGGTATCGTTTTTCTGGATGATAAACTCTCGAAACTATTCGCTTTCAGAAACAGGCTCCAAGGTAATGAGCGGATCATTCAGCTTAATCTTTCCATTTTCGGGTACGTGTAGATATATGACGCGGTGTGGTACGGATACAGTAGGTGGAGTTGGAATGTCAAAAAACCCTGGAGGAGTTTCTAACGAAACCATAAGAGTATGAGGCTGAATAATATCCCCTTCACGAATATACCATTTCTCAACGATTAATGTCTCACGAACAGTATGTGTTGGAAATAGCTTTGGAACGTGTATTTCTTTTGTTTCCATCTTGGATGTCACTCCAATCATTACTACCATATGTATTTGTCTCCTTATCGTTCATAATACAATTTTTCGCAGTTACTTATATATCTGCTCTTGTTTTCACACATTATAGCAGGTCCACTTCTTGCGAAACGCCCGCTAGCGACCATTTGACAAATTATCACTAGCTGTTAGATCTGCAGGGATAGTTCTAGCAAAAGGCTAAGGTCAACCATAATATTTAAATGGCCGCTAGCGGCCATTATGAGAAGCTATCATTGATGTACAATGTTCATAGATACAGTTGGTATACAAACTGACAAGAGAAATCTGGAAATATTGGAGCTAGAAAGGAGTAAAGAGCCATATGTTGATTGACATGATACAAAGAGGGCCTGAAGCTGATGAGGATGACGAGGGTGAGAAGTTAGGATAGTTCAAGTAACGCTTTTTAGAATAGAGCACAAGTTCATATACTAGTCTCACTGTAAGAAGCTGTGTAGGACAAACTCTTATTTGTCCTACACAGCTTCTTACATTTTTTTTGTAAGCTTTTGATGAACTGGCAAATGGCCTCTAATCATAAGCAAATGGCCTCTAACGGCCATTAGAAAGTAGGATATTTCTCTATACTCAAAAGAGGATATCAAAGTTACAGTCTCTCTTCTAATAAAGAATAGTATAGAGGCAAATCAATCACAATTGCCACTACAGAAGGCAACGTTGCTTTGCCTGATAGAGAAGAGGTCAAGATTAGACTGAACATTTACAAGTCACACACAAGAGGATAATTAGCGAAAGAGAACAGAAGCAAAAATAATACATAGCTTCTACTCTTTACAATAAGGATGAAAATCGGTGAGCAAACAAAACGTAGAGAATGAGGTGACAGGTATACCTGAGCAAAAACAACCCTGTGTAAGCGAATGGTGCCTTCAAGAAATCAAAGCGCATTGTGAGGCAATACGGCGAGACGGAAAAACCGTTACTATTCATCGAGTGAAGCTCTACGCCTTTCTAGAGAGTCAAACTTGGGGAGTTGGATATATTGAAGTTGCATTGCATATGCTTTATCCAGAGCAATTTCCTCCATATGAAGTGGACTGCGAGGTAAGCTAACCTTTTGTTTAAAAAAACATATAACTTGCTTTTACTAGTACTCTTATATAGCGTTTATGATATACTTCTAACGCTTTATCACCTATGCTATACTCTACGTGAGTAGGACATAGAAACAGGTAAGGAGTAAACATGGCGGTGAAAATTCGCCTTCGAGAACTAGCAGAAGCTCAAGGGCTGAATATCTCGCAAGTACAAAGGCGTAGCGGTCTCACAATGACGTTGGTAAGACGATACTGGCGTAATGAAACAACGAGTGTCACACTTGAAGCACTAGAGGTTCTTTCAAATCTCCTTCGCATCGCTCCTGGAGATTTGTTAGAGAGGGGAGGCACTGATAGAGAACTTAGAGACGAGTGCCTAGTAAAAGACGAGGTAGCAGTAGAGAGGTCGTAGCATGATCATACACATCATTTTCTTACAGCCAAAGGTGAGCTGATTTAGTGATGAAAGAGTGACTAGTATGAGTGAACAAGGAAGGAGAGGGAATAATGATTACCTGCTATACACGTCCAGTTGGTAGGGAGGATCGTCAGAATGTCCTCGTAGAAAATGGGGTTGTCATGAGGCAATATGTAGTAACGACAACGCAAGGCTTTAGAGGAAAGGATGACAATCCTGAGCTTGTTGGACAACCAGAAGCTGCTTTGCAAAGCTTAGGGTTTGAGCAAGTTCCCGGCCCAATTGCATTCCGTTGGGGACGATGGGTCAGCATAACATTGGACGAGTTGAAAAAAGATGAGGAGAAATGGCAAGAGTTTTTTGAACAAACGAGAAAGGATGCTTTAGAAGTATTTGGCACCACGACGAAACTCTATGTACCAAAGTTTTACCCGTCACTTGGCAAGGAAGACTGGTTTACCATCGAAAAGTGGCACATCTCGGAAGGTGATATCGTCAAAGAGGACGATCCCCTTGTTTCCATTGATTGTGCGATTGGCCTTTTTGATATTCCCGCTCCGCCTCAAGAGAAACCATACAGAGTGGAACGTATTGCTGTTCGGGCAGGGTCACCCACTCATCTTGGGGAACTGATCTTGGTACTAGAGCAGATTGAACCAAACCATGCATAATTTATTGATGCAGTGATAAAACGGCATCATCAATAAATTATAGTTATATAACTTCTTCTGTGGAACCAGAGTCAGCAGAAGTGTCTTTGTTCAGACTCGAACAATTTGTATGGGATTCTGAATTAGAGCAAAAATACAGAAGAAGCTGTACAGCTAACAAGAATAAGGAAGTTTTGCAATGGTACTATTTTCTTTCCCACATATGTTCGATATCGATGGAGTCACAACGCGCCATGCCTCAGCACTAGTTGTTGTTGGGGAAGAACACGCGCTACGCCGCTTAGCCCAAGAGCTTTCTACCATCTCAAGTTTCGGTAAATATCTGGAAGTTACGCTCTATCAGTATCCAGTTGGACTGCGCTTGGTTGCACTTTCACTCGAATACGAACATCTTGTCACGACGGGAAGTGAATTCGTCCGGCAACGCATTCAGGAGGGGTATCCGGTGGAACTTGCGAATGCTGAGTCGCAACTTCCACTGGAGCGTTTTTCCTATACGTATGACCCTCAACGCTCTCAAATAAACACACCGGACACAGAGCCATTTTAATACGAAGGTAGAGAGATGGCCTATCTGGGTGAAAGGAATACAATTTATTGAAATATCGATAAAATGATAGTATCAATAAATTATAATGGTTGATACGTGTTGTGTTTGGTGGATAAGCAGGACAACTCTAGGCACTGAACCTGAAAACAGCGTGTGTCGAGAATGGATGAATTGCAGATACTAATCAGACGTCTGAGTAAAGAAAGAGAGTGTATAGATGATAGATAAGGATAATTGGGAGACGCAAGAAGTCATTAACTGGCTCAGTAATGATGAAGAAGCATGGCGCAATGCACCTGATACAAGTACCTAGAAATTGAAGCAATGGGTACTTGAGAGAAATGCTCCAGCAGGATTGTACGAATCGTTCGAGAGTTCACCGGCGAGTTCTTTTGAGAATGTAGATTGGAAAAGTGTGCTTGAGGCTCTGGATGGCGAAGAGGTGGAGGAGTAAGCAGGATATATTTCTAAATTTAATGCATGGCTTTTGAAGAGTCTGAACCATTTTCTCTTCTATGGAAAGGATACTACTCATAATCATGCCGAAAAAGCAGCATCAGGAAGCACAAGAGGATATCCAGCTTGATTCTCGTCTTCGCGCTCGATTAGATGAGAAAAAAGCGAAACTTGATCTGCATCGGCCTCTTGCACCACTTATTGTGCAGAGATTGTATGAGGACTTGCGTATTCGTCTGACCTATCACTCCAATGCGCTAGAAGGCAATACACTCAGCCTTCGTGAAACACAGGTAGTTATCGAGGAAGGCATTACCATCGGCGGTCATAGCCTCCGTGAGCATCTGGAAGCAACCAATCATGCAAGTGCGTTTGATGAACTCACGCGACTGGTAGACCATTCGGATCCGATCACGGTCGAAACTATTTTACACGTACATGCATTGGTCTTGCACGATGTTCACGAGACAGCAGGTCAATTTCGACAAACGCAGGTTTTTATTCGAGGAAGTGAGCATCTTCCGCCACCAGCACCTCAGGTACCGGAATTCATGGCACAGTGGGTTCGCTGGCAAGAGAGAGAGGGAATAGCCTATCATCCAGTGATACGCGCTGCTCTCGCGCATCACGGTTTTGTCGCGGTTCATCCTTTTCTTGACGGTAATGGTCGTACATCACGGCTGCTTTTGAATTTACAACTCTTACGAGATGGATATGCACCAGCGTTCTTGCTTCGCGAGTGGAAAGGGCGGTATTTGCAAGCCCTCCAAGCTGCAGATGTCGGGCGATATTCGTCTCTTGTGAATGTGATTGGTCAAGCGGTTGAGGCAGGCTTGGATTTCTATCTTGATGCCTTTGTAGCGACCCCAGATGAAAACTACCAACCGTTAACAGAACTAGCCTTGAAACATGGGTATGATGTGAATTATCTCGGATTATTGGCTCGCCAGGGAAAACTCGAAGCACGCAAATGGAATCGACGTTGGCACTCAACATCGGCGGCTCTTGCTCACTATGAGGAGCAGGTGCAAGCAGAGCCACGAGGTCGGCCTCCACGTCTTCGGGAAGGCTCTGATACTCAATAAAGAGGGATATGATATCGAATATCGAATGAGGATTGAAACATGAAAAGAAAATCACTATTCTGACGAGAAGTGGGAAAGCATTGTACTCATCCAGGATAGGTATAGATGGCTGTCTTCGTACATAAGTAGAAGTAATTGTTCCAAATAAAGAGGAAGGAAGACGAACCTATGTCAGGTAAATATACTGAATTTGACATTCAACACAATGGAAACTTACGTATTACCCTTCTCGATACTGCACGAGAAGACGTGCAGGAAATACTGACGATGAACGTAACTGCTGATAACAAGCTTGCTGAGGCGATAGAATACTAACTTGCGAATGGATGGACATGGGTCAATCCAGAGGATATAGGCGCACTCACTGAAGCCCCCATTCTTACTGATGATATTGATGTGGATGCTCATGGGAAGGTGTCACATGTGGGTGTCACCTATTGGTATCCGCAGTATGAGGTGCTCGATCCTCTTGAGCAACTCATACTGCGGATATGTTGAATTTACGCGTGATGAGCAAGAGAATACTCACCAAAAGAGTGCATCCTAGCATCCTTGTAGAACAAGGGTGTACTACAGGCAGGAGGAACCTATGGAGAGTCGACTGTCCTATGATGAGTTGAGCAATCACTTTCGTCACCTCTACAGTGGTATAGCCAGGAGAGGGAACAGCTTTCTGCCTATTTTCTCTGGCGATCTCAGTGTTGCCTTACGTATACGACACCGTGATGTAAAAGACGTTATTGAGCAACACTTTCGAGAGTTACAGCAGGCACATGGCAGGAGGATTCAAGTCGTTCGCTACAAGAGGCGTGGAGGCAGCAGAGCAATGAGAGGCTATCTTCTGCCCCTACGAGCTGCCGCCCAGCTCCTTCCCTATTTTCGGTGGACATCTCACTCATTGTTAGATATACCAGAGGTTCTCTACATCTGTTTTGTTGATGGAGGTCCTTATTTGGACCTCTTGAATTAATTCTCTGTCAATACGGATATCGTCAGCGACCCACACGTACAGAACGCAGGAGCCTCCTGAAAGGATTTGGATGAAACATATCACTCTTCTTG
>JAABUQ010009370.1_pt1 | contig 13279 bp, 19 predicted proteins | sample 5560001 | NCBI WGS metagenome assembly JAABUQ01 (sample SAMN10711888, study PRJNA513371) | rock metagenome | isolation source: Antarctica rocks | place: Antarctica: Victoria Land, Finger Mt nord | collected 2015-12-18 | reverse complement strand
GAAGGGGTAGAGGTAGGGGCGGTGGCGGTGGGTTTAGGGGTGGGGGGAGGGGTAGGGGCGGGGGCAGAGGGTTCTAAGGGGCTTGGGCGTTGGCTAAGGGAGAGTCGGTGCAGGTGGATTGATGCTGAATTGTGGTCCTTGGTTACGGCAATATCTGCCTGGCCGACATCCAGGCCAAGGGGAAAGCAAATTGAATCCTACTGGCGAAGTCGATTTCGTCTCAGCAGGAGGAAGCACAAAGAGATGTGTCACCCTGGGGAGAAGTGGAATAGGGGCGCATTAAGATCATGATCTATGTTGACACTAACAGGTCGCGGAATACGAGCTTCAGACTGGCTTGCTCTGATCACATCAAATTCAAATTATTTGAGATCCTCTGAATTCTGATAACACAAAGTTTCTCCCATCCTGCCTTCTCCCCAGACAGGCCGACAATGTCTACAACCCAAGTGGGTCCCCAGCCTCTAATAGATTGCATTACTTCTTCGGGCTTGTTCTGCTGGCATAGCAGAACATACGCTACACCCCTCTCCCTGTTCAGCACATCCGGTAGCTGTTTCAAAAACCGATTAGTGACCTCCATGCCATCTATTCCACCTTCATAGGATAGAGAAAGCAAATGAGAGTCGTTGTCAAGATTTGTTCTTTTGGCAATCTCGATTTCAGTAGCCTCTCCGTCTGCACACCTAGGGACTGAGGACGAGGGCACATATGGTGGATTGAAGATTAGCACGTCTACCACCCCAGGTCGTAGGGAACTCGTAAGATCTGCACTGAGCATCGCCATGAGGAACCCAGAACATTGAGAGTGGTCGGCTGCGGTAGCATCTCTATCAGCCTCTTGGCAAGCTTGTTGAACAGTCGAATATGATGCCTGACATGCGAATTGGTTGATATCAGAGCCAATGGTCACCACGTCCGCTCGTCCAAATATTTGTTGGGCATGAGCAGTCAAAAAGGCGAGGACTACGCCAGAGCCAGTCCCAACTTCAACCAGCAGTGGTGAGGCTGCTGCGACATCGTGGTTTGCAGCGTCTGGCTTTTGAGTAAATCGTTCTGTCAAGAAACGGGTCTCTGTGCGAGAAGAGAGCGTATCGAGGAATAGAAAGGAGTCTTCAGCTGGCTCATAGATTCGATTCGCATCAACATGAGATGTTGATGGCGTGGGTAACATGACATTTTTGTGGTGCACGAAAATCGCTGGTCGAAAAGTGGACGAGGGGGAGATGGGTCCAATCGGTAGATGTTGGTTGGTGGATGACCATTAAACAGACAAAACCCTCCATTCCTCTATCAACGTACAAACACCAGAACCATCCTCACGGCAGGAGCCAACTATGAGGCTCTCCACCCGATGGCTGGCCAATCCTACCACTGTCGGCACTACTCAAGGACTCAAACCAGCGCCATTGGCCCTCCTCCCACCGATTCCGCTTTACCGCCGACTCCTTCGAACCCATCGGAAATTCCTTCCTAATGAGATGCGAGTCTTGGGCGACGAATACGTGAAGAGTGAATTCCGCTCCCATAGAAACGTTGAGAACCCAATGCATATCGTGGGTACCCTCTCTCTTGCGTGCAAAGCCACCGCGGCTGAATTAGCATCAACAGATCGGATTCTTGACCGAATGGCAGATGTACGCGCAGAAGATCGAGGGTGATTCCTGGGTTGGGGCGAAAATGGACAAGGGCAAGATTGACAAAATGAGCGGTAATTGATTGGCGCCTACTGGACGAAAGTTGTCTATACTGACACGTGTGTGCCATACAGACCAGCAATTGGGTCAGCTCTACGAACTCATGCAAGCCATTCAAAAACAAGGGCGAGAGGGTGGCGTAGAGGAGCAAGGCGTGTACGAGCCGCCCGACTCCGATAGCGATAGGTCTGGTTCATAATTCGGATATCGTGGAGGACATGATTATCTCGGTCATGCGTGAAGACGAATGAAAATTCGGGTTGCACCGTACGAGACAAATTGGATTACACCCCGGCTTTACAACCGTGTGACTTGCTGGTTATAAGTAAGGGACATTGTTGTCGTTCCCAAGACCCAAGTCCACAACGTCTATCCATCACATCGTATCTAACGTCCCTGTCGACGTCTTACCAAACAACGACACAAACACGCTCCAGGCCGCTCTTTACAACACTGAACGCAGAACCACCTCCCTACCACCCTACTAACTCAAAACAAACCAGAACAATGTGCAAGACCAAGTTCCTCAAAGGTCCAGCGTGTACACACTCCTGGGCAGAGATCGTGATCCCGTGCGCCAAAGACCGTGGCTTCACCACATGTCCCTCTTTCACCGACAATCGGGTGCACGATGGGAGGAAGCTCATCGCCACAATGGCTTCCGCAGAATCATGTCCAATGTGCGACAAGAAGAACAAATATGATGGCAACAAGATCAGGATAATTGCGCGGATCGACAGCGGCTTCAGGTGGGGCACGGGACCTGGGCGCAAGAATACAGGCGTTGATGTGGATGTTGGATCTAGGCCTGGGTTTTTGAGGCAGAATGGGGGAGGGAATGCGCCGGGCGGGTGTTGCGATGTTATGTGAGCTGTCGAGAGGATAGACACAGCGAGAAATATAGGTTGAAGGGGTGCTGGGATTGGGTGTAAGTAATCGGGAAGCACTACGGGATGGAGGTCCATGTTGGCTTGGTTTGAGCGGGATAGCTCTTGTATGCATTGGGCTGGTTTCTACATGCTTCAGGGGAGCTTTATGCCGTTCCTTTTCAGGGGTATTCCCACTAGGTATGCAGGTTCCTGGGGTGTTTTGGCGGATAGATTAACGATGAAAAAGCCTATGCTTCTAGCCAGGCAAAAATCTGTCCTTGATGAAACGATCTAAGCTCAAGGTGTCCTTCAAAAGTCGCAATATTGAACTCCCCATCACTCATTCTCGGAGCCTTCAAAACCGCGAAGACTTTGTAGAGGTCCACGAACAGCTTAGCGTCGATCCATCTATCTCCGAGCCGATCGCCGGTTATTCCCCGCTATCAAACTAGTTATCACCAGCATGCCGTCATTCCTTTTAGAGGATTCCAAAAAGTTCAATTATGAATCATGGCCAACCCTTTGCTTGCGTTCTCAGCTTACTCTGTTGATCTTCTCGTCTTCGAATCACTGTCCGAATTCCGTTGTGCCAGTCGGTTGATGCCCGTGTTTACAAATCTCCCTTTGGATGATTTCGATAATGTCCCCTATGCGACAGAATGCAGATACCAACTCGTAAGACCACACGTCGCGTGCTGGGGTTGAGCGCAGTAGTCGAATACTGAGCGGCAGAATTAAGGAGGCCCACCTCCAATCGGCTGTCCATCAGTTCCCTTCCCAAGGTGAGATCTCAAGGCTCCCCACCAGACATGTTGAGTCGCTATTGAGGACTCTGCAGACCAAAATATTCGGCGCACAAACGGGACCGAACCCTTCTCCACGCTGGCATCCCATCATCGCCGATATCAAAGCTATCTCTGTAGGCATGGCAGACGATACGAGCACTGGGCCCGCTATCTCGGAGGAAGATTCCCATCAACAGGCAGAGCGAAGCGAGTGGAAAACACCAGAAGGCGCTGAAGCGCCTGGGGCAATTATGGAGAAGCTGTCGCCGCCTGATGAAAAAAGTGCAGCCGCTGCCGATAGACTCAGCCCACGTCCAGCACTTAAGCAGACGAACGGCCGCGGTGGCGCCTCTTTCCACAGCACACGCTCCCACGGAGATGGCCATGGATGGGCGTGTGTGGCCCCGGACCCAGAAGCTGCGAAGGGAGAGGAAGATAGTGAAGATTCAGAGGAGAAGCAGTTCGAAGTAAAATGGGACGACGAAGACCCTCACAATCCGAAGAACTTGAATCTTGCAAAGAAGTGGATGGTCGTATTTATAGTGTCGGCTGGGAGTACATGCGTCACCTGCTGCTCTTCTATGGTTCGTAATGTTCAAATAAGCTTTGCGTCATCTCCAGGGAGCATTCTCTTGATACGTTTGTTGATCATGCTCTTGCCTGAGAAGAGTAATACTGATTTCGAAATGTGCACAATAGTACACCCTGACCTACAGCCAAATCACAGAGGAATTCGGCTGCTCTCGCATTGTCGCCACACTCGGGCTATCCCTGTTCGTTATGGGCCTTGGATTAGCCCCTATGGTGTTGGGCCCGTTATCAGAGGTATAATCGCACATTCCCTCTTCATTGCATTGCTGATAGATGCAGTTCTATGGACGTCGTCCCATCTACATTCTTAGCTTCATCTTTTTTATCATATTTTTGATACCCTGTGCTGTAGCACAGAATATTCAAACAATGCTAATTGCGCGCTTCCTCGATGGCATGGCAGGGAGTGCGTTTCTGAGTGTAGCCGGTGGTAGCGTTGGTGATATGTTCAATCGCGATCAACTTCAAGCCCCTATGATGGTCTTCACAGCAAGCCCATTTATTGGCCCACCAGGTAAGCTTTCTTTTTGGTCTCATTCATCCCCAATGCATGCACGAAAGGAGTCGTGAGCCATGCTTTCCTGGAGCACTTCCCCCCAAGAGACTAGCGAGAATCATTCCATAACTCCAATTTCTGCCTCAAAAGGGTAACACTGACTCAGAAAAAATGCAGTTGGTCCGATCATTGCTGGCTTCATCAATCAGTTCGCAAATTGGCAAGCCTCTTTACCTTTCGTGATCTTTATTCGAGCTGACGAAGTAGGCGTTGGACGTTCTATGTACTCCTCATCTGGTCCGGCGTGATGCTAGTCTGCATAACAGCACTGGTTCCTGAGACCTACTCTCCAGTGCTTTTACGGCACAGAGCAATCAAGATACGCAAGGACAAGCATGATGAAAGATGGAAAGCGCCGATTGAGGTCATGAACCGCTCCATATTACAAACGGTGATCAGATCATGTTACAGACCTTTCTTACTACTCGCTTTGGAACCAATGGTGAGTCATCTTTTCAGTATCTCATCCCAAGTCTCTACAGACGGAGATTCTAGAGATTTGTCTCACAGCTCCGGGTTCTGTCTTGAAGGGGTAATGCTGATCCGAATATCTTGCAGTGTCTAAACCTTTGCATGTTCTCAGCCATCCTATTGGGAGTACTTTATTTATTCTTCGGAGCGTTCGAGGTCGTCTTCGAGAATAACCACAACTTTAACTTGTGGCAAGTGGTAAGTTTGTTCGCAGCTGATGGCTCTCTACCTATCCATTAGCATAATCTTCATACACGTTCCCATACATAGCGCCGTGCTCTTGGCCGTATTTGAAGAGTATGCTGACTTTTCGATATGCGAAAAGGGGATGAGTTTCACAGGACTCTTGATCGGGCAGCTGGTAGCTATTTCCACGGATCCATTCTGGCAGAATAATTACTTGAGGTTGGTTAAGAAGCGAGAGAGAGACGGGGGCGAACCTGGCGGCAGCGAGCCTGAGTATCGACTTCCTCCCGCCATCATTGGAGCCTTCCTGGTACCGATAGGTTTATTTTGGTTCGCTTGGACGACTTATGCCTCTGTGCACTGGATAGTCCCTATCATTGGTTCTGCAGTCTTTGCGGCCGGAATGCTGCTCGTCTTCTCCGGAATCTTGTAAGTTGTCTTTTCGCCCCTTCCCCTTACCGATTTCAACACTTTCGAAAATACATGATGTGTTACAACCCCACTTCAGGTATATGCCGGGAGTAGGGCTCTTGAACAATACTTCACTACTCCTCTATCTGCTTTATCACGGGTAATCGCTGACTCTGGAACAATCCAGCACTTTCTTAGTGGATGCTTACCCCCTCTACGCCGCCTCCGCCCTGGCCGCGAACAGCTTCACCAGATCGAGCTTCGCGGCCGCTTTCCCTCTGTTCGGGGTTCAGATGTACGAAAAGCTGGGCTACCAGTGGAGCACCTCGTTGTTAGCGTTCCTCACTGTGGTCTGCGCCCCTTTTCCATATCTGTTCTTCGTGTATGGGAAGAGGATACGCGGGACTTCTCGCTTTGCATCGGGTCGGTAGGGGGAACTCTGGGTTTTGGTAGCGTGGCATCGAGGGCGCGTAGGATTTGGCGTTGGAATCTAAGAGAGCGAATACAACTCTTTGATCTTTGCCACAATGAGAACGGTTCCAGGCAGCTGCGGCCCAGACGGATGACATGATTGAATGAGAAGTCGTCGAGCAGTGCTGCACCTCGAATTGGAGTAATCTAGGGCCTGCTTCGAGGGTATGGCTAGGTCTAACCTGTAGCAATACGCAGCACAAAGTGCTCACCTCCGGGTAAATAACTCTCGAAGCAAACCAAAGCAATCTCCTCACCATATCCCGCTCATTTCTGCACAGCAGCGCAATCCCCGAACTTCCCGGCCAATGATACAAATTGAAGCTCCGCCCGTTTTTGTCGCGTCTCAAGATTTTCAAACCTCTTATTGACTATTTCGAACCCGTCCTTCGTTACCGCCTTGACATCTTATATCTTGCGCTGAATATTGTTTATTTCCCCCCCGAGAATGTAGGTGTTGCTAAGGATTCCTAGGCCTGTTAGGATAGCTAGGTATATGAATTGCTAGAGGGCTGATCATTGACATTCGCGGTGTCGATGTTGAGGATCATGAAGATTTACTGCTCGGTAGTAGCAGGAAAGTGATTGGGGGGTGTCGCTGGTGTGTTGGGGTGACGTATCTTCTGTAAATGTAAGTTATAAGTTTGAAGAATAGAAATAAATGTACTTACATTAATTTGGCGATATGGCGATGCAATTTTGTGGATTGCAACACGTGATGGCAGATTGCCGAGTACTTACAGTATCTTGCCATCTCGGCAGGCCGGACGCTACGAAATCCTGCACAACGAGACCACCGAACACAGAAATCGACCCTCGGACCATAAACTCTTTGTCGAGTCCTCTGCAATACCGCACAATATCGACCCACCATCCGCCCCACCGCGACCCCCCTCCACCTCGATCACCCTCCCCAAAAATGCCCTCCCGCTCCAACCCCAACACCCCCACCCCCCTCAAACGCAACCACCCCTCCACCCACCGCCTCAAACTCCAACGCCAATCTATCTCTAAACGTATACCTAAAACCCCCATGACCAGCCACGCGATCCGTAAAGCGGCGAGGCCGTCGAAGAAGAAGGCTAGGAAGTTGGAGAGGAAGGGGGGGTTTGCGAGACGGAGGGCGGAGGAGGCGCTTGAGGAGGCCGGGGGGAGGGGGGAGGTTGAGATGAGGGATTTAGAGGGGGGGAGGAAGGGGAGGAAGGGGAGGGAGGAGGGGGAGGGGGAGGGGATGCAGGTGGATGGTGTGAAATGAAGGAGAAGTTACGTCGATAGTTTCGCTGGGTGTCGTGGGCGGGTGGTGGATGGTGTGGGAGAAGGCTCGCCAGCCTGTGTGGAGGATTACGGAAAGATGAAGCCGAGCTGGGGGGTCGAGGGTGCCGCGATTGAGAGATGTGGGCGAGTGGTGCATCCGTTCCGCGGCTCCGAATGGTTGCTTATACAGCTGTGGAGATGCAGAGCGAGGTTGTCGTACTGTCGTATCTGCAAAAGCGGTTACCGAGCGCCCTGGATCCGCCCCTCGCCCTTTTCATGATGATTCATCTCCTTTGTGGATGTTATCGCCTTGTCGATCGTCCGTCTCATCGCCTCATGATCGTTTGCAAAGAAAGGATTTGGCTGGTGGGGACGAAGGGTTGGTAGAAGAAGCGCTGTGCATGCCGTCTTGGAATCAATGAACTCGCCGTGAATGAGTTGGTTTCTCCATATCTTAATACTATCTGTATGGGCATAGGGTGCATGCCTACTTGTTTTATCCATAGTTTGTACAGCGGGATTGCCTTGATGATCACAGAAGAAGGTACGTCCAAGGAACAGGTGTAGCAATATACCAATTGATCTCCGGTGTTACTTATGAATAATCATGATTCGTATAGTGACAAACCGCCATCAATGTCGTAAAAATCATTGAAACATCAGTCTCAACGGACTCGGCTTCTTAGCCTTTTTCTCGCCCTTCACCTTGGAGCCGCCCGGCGTGGACGATCTCCCTTTCAACGCCAGACTCCCCGCTTCAGAGCCAGTCTTGCTTCCGCTCCTCGCGCTCTGCCTCCTGCTCCGATCACTTCCCTCTTCACTCCTAGTCCTTCTCCTCGACGACCCCTCAGTTCTCCTACTTCTCGACGACCCCCCAGTCCTCCTACTCCTCCCATCCTCGCTTCTCCGTCTCCCCATCCCACCAGTCTCTTCCAACCGCAAACTCCCCAACCGTGCTGCAATCGGCGTGATAAGCTCGCCTTCAACACTCGTGCCTGCACTGCCAACGCTACCTCCCTCGATTTCAATCCCCCGCCTCCAACTCTCAATACTCCCCACCCCACTCTCTCCATTCTCAAATGCCAACATCTCCATCGTGTCAGGTTCCTCACCCTCCCTCTTCTCCTTCAACTTCTTAATAACCTTGAAACCCCCAAACGCCACAACCGTAACCCCCAACGCCACACCTCCCGCAATCAAGAACTGCGGGGAACTCAGCAACGCGAACACAGCCGGGCTACTCGTCCTTAAAGCCGCCAACACGCTTGGCGCCGTTTTTCTGAGCAGATTCGATATCTCTGCGAGTGCGAGCGCCACTGCTGCCATCGCGTCCGGATGTTTCTGCAAGTGCGCGATCGTGTGCGCGGCACTGTGGTGCAGGCAGTCGAATTCTTCAAGCAGGCGGGAGGTGCGGTTTACGAGCCCTGGAAGATTGGTTGGGTTTGAAGTAGGGAGAGGTGGCGGGATTGGGCCGTAGGCTAAGTCCATGTCAATTGTTGGGGTGGACGGGGCCGTGGAAGAGCGTTTTGGGGGGCCTGGGTGGGTGGCTAGGGCGAAGGAGGTGTGGCGTCCGTGAGCGGTGGGGGAGGAGGGTGATGAGGGAGAAGTTGGGTGGGGGGAGGTGGGTGAGTGGGAGGTGCTGGAGTGGTGGTAGTGAGTGGGAGAGGGACGGCTGCGGTGGTGGTGGTGTCTTGAGGAGGTTCCGGAGTGGACATCTTCGAGGTCGGGTGCCGTGAGTGTTCGGTGGAGAACTCTTCGAGAGGGGTCGTGCTGCCGGTTCGCGACCACTTCTGCTTTCCGGGAGGAGTAGGCGGCTTTGGCTTCTTTGAAGACGTTGACAATGTGTTTGCTCTGTTTGGAAATGTTAGCCGGAAGGTTCATAAGCCGTGAGGACGGGTGGATGATTCGTACTGTAGAGACTGCCTTTCCAGACTTGTCCACCACTGCTATCGTCTGGACTAGAGCTGCCATGATAGAGAGCGAGTGGGTCTCTGGTTTGTAGACGATTTGCCGGTTTCGGTGTTGACTTCCAATCTGTGGTTGTTCTTGCTGTGTACAATCCCGAGTACGACAAGCGGTAGATAGAGAAGTGGCTTTGGCATGTGGTCAAGAGATTAATAGAGTCGAGGAGGGAATTCGCAGAGAGGGAAGAAATAGAATGGCTGGTCAGTATTGGACACGGCTCTAAACAAGAGAAACGGGAGGATTTAGGAGATCAGAGCACGATGAACAAGATTGAGGCAACTGCCGACGAGAATGACAGCTCGTACAAAAGACAATGGAATCATCATTGTGCGCAGGTTGAGATGTTTTAATATTTGCTGTGGATGTGGCAGGCACCCGATTAATCGCTCGCCTCCGATGTTTGCCTCCAGCACCAAGCGGATCGGGCCACAAGTCAGATGGACCAGTCCGATTCCAATGCCAATCCTACCTACTTTTAGGAGTCAGTGACCTGTGTTGGCAGACTTAGTTACAAGAAGAGTCACAGTGGCAAAAGCAGCTATTGGACTTGGTCTTTGACGTTGTGATTGTTCCTGGCATAGTGGCCAATCCCAGTAGAAGTGGTGCCTGAAGCTGTCCTGCTCTCAGCTGAAAAATGGCCCTAATGACGTGGGCTTCAGGCGCAGTCTGGCTCCTAGGGCCCCTAGACTCTTCTGGCTTTTTCGCGCTACAATCATGTCACATCCACCATCGGCTTGCGCTATCAAAGATGTGGGAGAAGACGATCTTGGATATCGTAATGCATCATCCTCTGGAAAGACCATGGGAGCTCATGGTGGAAACCCTTCTAATTCCACCATAGGATCACAGCCAAAGTTGTTCCACAGGATCAAAACCCAGGCCTCCATTCTTGCGCTATTGATATCCGATTCGAAAATCTATGCAGGCACTCAAGATGGTGATCTGTTGATTTGGTCCTTGAAAACATACGAACTTCTCTCCACCATTCATGCGCATCGGCAAGCTTTACTCTGTTTGTCTCTCTCCGAAGATGGTCAGCTCCTCTTCTCCAGTGCTGGTGATGCCATTGTGAATGTATGGAGTACTCGAACACTCAAGCGGCTGTATTCTATCTATTCAAAGTATGATGTTGGCGATGTCTTTTGCGTTGTCTACTCTTCAGCGTTGCAGACCGTGTACTTGGGCGCGCAGAATACCAGCATCCAGTGGTACAATTTGGCCGAGAGGGATGTAAGACCTGCCCCAGATCCAACCTCGCACCCATCGTCTCGCAGCCATCGATTTTTCGATTCAAAAGGACCTACGGGAGTGTCTACACCGCGATCACAGTCAGCACACGGGGATCGGTCTCTCGGAGGCCGAGAACTTGCGATTGACAAGGACCGCATTGTCCAATATGCTCACTACGGCTATGTGTATTGCATGTTGCTTATCAGGGATCTCGGTAATCACCTTGGAGAAAAGTTGATATCCGGAGGCGGTGATGGAATCATCAACATCTGGAACATAGATCTGCATGCAGGAAACACCATCACAGAGCCAACGAGTCTCGAGAACGGCGATGAATCGATTCTTACGTTGGCACTTGACGGGACCTTTCTCTACAGTGGAAGGCTAGAGGGAGACGTCAACATCTGGGATCTAGAAACCAGACAGCTTATCCGAAGGGTGAAAGCCTACAATGCCGACGTACTGACGATATCTGTCGGTCATGGTCTGATCTTCAGTGGAAGCTCAGAGGGTATTGCAAAAGTGATAGGTTCCACGAATTTAATACTTCAAAGCCACAAGCTAATCAATGATAGATCTTCAATTCGCAGCATGCGAACATCAGTGGATGGGAAGCTCATGATCAGCTGATCCTTGCATCTGCTGTTGCTTCGTTCGATGGGAAGGAGTTCTTTATCACTGGAGGCAATGATGGCCTCGTTTCTGTGTGGGACATCAGCGACAGCTTTGATCGACCAAGCAAAGGAAGCATCACTAGTAATGGCAAGTGCCCTCGGTCAGTGTACGAGTGTAGCTCATGATCAATTTCTGCAGAACGGCTCGTGATATCGCTCAGTAGATTCATATCTTATCGGACGATATCGTCAATGCCTGAATATGCACAGGATTGTCGGAGAGGAGCATCTTTCTTAAGGAGCCTGTGTAAACAATTTGGAGCCGAGACCGCATTGTTGAACACTCAAGATCAAAAGAATCCTGTTGTTTTCGCGCGCTTTCGAGGCAAGAATTCAAAACGTGCAAAGGCAAGGACAATCTTATTCTACGGACATTACGATGTCATACCAGCGGAGAACAATGATCAGTCATGGCATAGCGATCCCTGGGAATTACGTGGGGTAAACGGCTATCTATACGGGAGAGGTGTATCTGACAACAAGGGACCTGTTTTGGCAGCTCTCTATGCTGTAGCCGATATCATCAATACCCTGAGTATTGACATTGTCTTCTTGGTAGAGGGGGAAGAAGAGTCCGGTTCTCGGGGATTCGAGGATGCAATCAAGACGAACAAGGATATGATTGGACCGGTCGATTGGATCCTGCTAGCGAATAGCTATTGGCTGAACGATGACATCCCTTGCCTCACCTATGGTCTTCGTGGAGTGATCCGTGCAACCATCGAGGTTTCCAGTGAACGTCCCGACTTACATAGCGGAGTTGATGGCAGCCAATTGATCAACGAAGCGCTGAAGGATCTTATTGCTCTCTTAGCAAAGCTGACCGACAGAGAAGGAAGGCTCACCATTCCCGGGTTTTATGATGACATACCAACCATCACAAAGGTTGAAGACGAGCGCTTTGACAGAATAAGTAATACACTTCTCCGGCAGGATCCTGGACTTGGCGACGTGGGAAGTCTTACAGCGTCCTTCAAAGCACGATGGAGAGAGCCTTCTCTGACCATCCATCGGGTTGACAACTCAGGACCCGCTAATTCAAATATCATATCACGAGTGGCCAAGGCCGACATCTCTCTCCGCCTGGTACCAAACCAAACCACCTCAATAGTCACTCACGCCTTGCAGGACTTCCTCCGCTCAACCTTCAAACAACTAAACTCCTCCAACGCATTGACCATCAAAATCGAGCACCAAGCCGAACCCTGGCTGGGCGACCCCAACAACAAAATCTTCCAAACGCTCGAAGAAGCCATTGTCGAAACCTGGGCTCCCGAGGTCCAGCACCGCCAAAATTCCCTCCCAACCAGAACCCGCACCTCAAGCTCCTCGTTAAGCGGACCCAAAAGCCCTAAGCAGCACCCCGCAACCTCTCTCACCCTCTCCAACAGCAGCGCCCCCTCAAACTCCAAGCACCAAAGCCAATCCCCGCAAAATCAGAAACCCCTCTACATCCGCGAAGGCGGCTCCATCCCCGCTATCAGGTTCTTGGAGCAGGAATTTGATGCCCCCGCCGCGCACCTGCCCTGCGGTCAGGCTAGTGATAGCGCGCATCTTGATAACGAGAGGTTACGGTTGTTGAATTTGTACAAGAGCCGGGATATCTTTCGGAAGGTATTCCTCGACTTGCCGCTCAAATGAATGAGATCGGATCGAGGGAGTTTGCTTGTTTGCTATCGATTGGGGCGGGAAGTGTGGTGGGCTGTTGCGGATGATCTATGCCATTCGATGCACCTCGACTCGGTAGAAGCGTATCTATACCCCTTAAGTAGAGTTATCAGATAATCCCACGATCACATGTTTGCCTCTGTCCCTATAGACCCATCAATACCCGTAAACCCACCCACCTCAGCTCCAAACCCAATTTATACTTCCCTCCCAACCCTCCCCTCCCCTCATCACTAAATCCCTCTTCCCCCCTTTCCTCCTCTCCCTTTTCCTCCTCTCCCTTTCCCCCTCCACTTCCCCCCCTCCACTCCCCCCCCCCAAAATTTCCCCTCCCTTCACCATTCACAAACAACCATGGCCCCCCCAACCAGCCCAAAACTAATAATCCACGGCGGCGCCGGCGCCATCACTCGCGCCAACCTGCCCCCTCACGCATGGTCGTGGTACCGCG
>JAABUQ010009369.1_pt1 | contig 13280 bp, 11 predicted proteins | sample 5560001 | NCBI WGS metagenome assembly JAABUQ01 (sample SAMN10711888, study PRJNA513371) | rock metagenome | isolation source: Antarctica rocks | place: Antarctica: Victoria Land, Finger Mt nord | collected 2015-12-18 | reverse complement strand
GCCGCCCGCTACCATCCGCCGTGCCGTGACCTCTATGCGGCAGGGGCGCCGCCGCCGCCGCCGCGCATGATCATCGCCGGCTGGGCCTGCCAGTATCGCCTGATGCCCGATGGGCACCGGCAGATCATCAGCCTCAGGCTGCCCGGAGACATCGTCGGGCCATTGGTGCAGCTCCGCCTGCCTACCTCCAGCGCCGTCGCCGCGCTCACCGAGTTGGAGACGGTGAACGTCCAGCCACTCACCGATGCGGTCGCCAACGCTGACCCGGCGCATCCTGGCTTAGCCCACGCCGTCCGGGTCAAGGCGCATCTCGACCATGCCCTGCTTTGCGACCAGGTCGTGCGCCTGGGCCGGCAGACCGCGTGCGGGCGCTTTGCGCATTTGATGCTGGAGTTGCGCGAGCGGTTGAGCCGTGTCGGCCTCGCCGAGCATGACTGTTTTGCGATGCCTTTGACGCAGGACGTGCTTGCCGACGTGCTCGGCTTCAGCGTCGTCCACGTCAACCGCACCGTGCAGCAACTGCGCCGCGACAATCTGCTGGATGTGAGGAACGGCGTGGTGGCGTTGACGCAGCTTGAGCGGCTGCAAGACTTGGCAGGCTGGACGCCGCCGCCCCGCACCCTTCTCTCATAACGCTGTCCAAGGACGCACGGGACACGCCGACGCCGGACCCGTCCCAGGCCACGGCTTCGACGTCGGCCCGCCAAGCCTTATGCTCTCGCCACAATGCAGCAGGCATAGGCGTTGCCGAAATGGCATTAGTGGCACGCATCTGCCTGGAATGCAGGGGGTCCGTCTCATACAGCAGACGGGCCGGATCGGTGAGGGGCAGGGCTTGCCTCAACTGGCACCTCATACGTTGCAGCGCCAGGCGGATGGCAACCCCGACGCACCATGAGGGGCAACTCGGGATGGGCTGCCCTGGATGACTATGTTATGACAGCAGTCTAGATTAACCGCAAGTAATAATCCAGGTTTTCACCCATTTTCCCGTTCTATCTTATTTATAATGCATAGTGCCGCATTGCTTGCGTCTTGGCCTGCGTGGCGCTGTGGCCACCCCTTTGAAGCGGCACGCATATCGAAGCGGCTACAGCGCCCGACGGAAGGTCAGGTTGTAGCGGGCGGCTCCGGTCAACGGGTGCCCGCCGTCCCGCAAGGTGTCGACGCCGTGGAAGGCCATGCGCGCCGGTCCGCCCCAGGCTACGACGTCGCCGTGGACGAGGCGCACGCGCTGGGTCCGGTCCGAGCGCGACAGGCCGCCCCATAGGAAGGTGGCCGGCAGGCCCAGGGACACGGAGACGATTGGCGCGCCGAAGTCCCGCTCGTCATTGTCCTGGTGCAGCGAAAGCCGCGCGCCCGGCGCGTAGCGGTTGATGAGGCAGGCATCGGGGGTGAAGGCGGGGAACCCTGCCCGTTCGGCCGCTCGGGTGGCAAGCCCGGCGAAGGCCGGCGGCATGGCGGGCCAAGGACGGCGGCTCGCGGGATCGATGGCGTCGTAGCGGTAGCCGCGCCGGTCCGTGATCCAGCCGGCCTCGCCGCAGTTGGTCATGGCCACCGACATCGCGAAGCCGCCCGGCGTGACCATGCGGCGGAACGGCGAGGCCCGGAGGATATCCGCCAGGGCAGCAAGGAGCGCACGGTCCGACGCCAGGGCGAACCCGCCCAGCACGACGGCTCCTGGCCCAAGCGCCACATCTTCCGTCGGCTCCTGGGCCGGACCCTCGGAAAAATCCAGCGGCGTGGGCTCAAGCGGCGTCATGGAAGATAATCCCCAGCGTATGGCGGCAGCCGGCGCGGACCTTGCTCACGCCATGGCGCAGCATGACCCGGTAGTCGCCGCGGCCACCTTGGACCGGCCGGTTGTTCACGGCGAACAGCACGGCGTCACCCTTGGCGAGCGGCACGACGGCGACGCGGGTCTGCATGCGCGGCCTCTGCTCGGTCAGCACGAACTCGCCGCCCTGGAAGTCCCGGCCCGGCTCGGACAGGAGGGCTGCGGCCTGCAACGGGAAGGCATGCTCGCCATACAGGTCCTGGTGCAGACAGTTGTAGTCGTCCGGCCCGTATTGCAGCAGCAGCGGCGTCGGCCGTGTCTGCCCGGCCCGGTGGCAGCGGTCGATGAAGGCGGCGTGGCCGGCGGGAAAGCGGACATCGATCCCCATGCGCTCATGCCAGCGGTTGGCGACCGGGGCAAGGTGCGGATAGAGCGCAGCCCGCAGGCCCTCCACCAAGGGCGGCAGCGGATAGGCGAAGTAGCGGTACTCGCCGCGCCCGAACCCGTGCCGCGCCATGATGACATGGTTGCGGAAGCCCTCGCCCCCGCCGTAAAGCCCGGCAACGGCGTCGCACTCCGCGCCGGTCAGCAGCTTGGGCAGGACCGCCCAGCCCTGCGCGTTGAGGCTGTGGAAAACGGCCGGCCAGTCGACCGCTTCTGTCCGGCTTGCTGGCGCCGAGCCGGGATTGGTGTCCATGGTTATGTCCCCCCGCTCTCTGAGCAGCGCTAAGCGGCCCTGCCCGCCCGTCGCCACGCCGAGCGCGGCAGCCGCCCATCCAAGAGCATCAAGCCCATGCCGATCAACGCCATCCCACCGACCTGCCGCGGCAGCAAGGCCTCGTGCAGCACAAGGACGCCCAACAAGATGGCGCTGACCGGGATCAGGAACGTGACCAGCAACAGGTTGGTCGCCCCCGCCACGGCCAGGATGCGGAAGTACAATACGTAGGCCAACGCCGTGGACAGCAGCCCCACCCCGAGCACCGCGCCCCAGGTGGCGGCGTGCGGTGCCGCCAACGTCCATGGCCGGTCCACCAGCAGCATGATGGGCAGCAGCATCAACGTGGAGGCGCTGACCTGACCCGCCGCGGTGGCGACCGGCGTCACGCCCATGCGACGGAACCGGCGCCCAAAGATGCCGGCGAAGGCATAGGTGAGCGCTGCCGCGAGGCACGCAAACTGCGCCAGCGCGCCCGTCCCAAGCCCACCCAAAGCATCAGGGCCGATCATCACTGCCGCTCCCGCGAAGCCGACAACGACACCCGCGGCCTTAGCCGGCGTCAGCCGCTCATCAGGCGTCAACGCATGTGCGACCAGCACCGTGAACAGCGGGGTCGTGGCGTTCAGGATCGACGCCAGCCCGCTTGCGATGCGGTGCTGGCCCCAGACGATCAGCACGAACGGCAGCACGTTGTTCAGCAGTCCCATGCCGAAGAACGCGGCCCAGACCCGGCGCTCCGTCGGCATGCGCTGCCCCAGGATGCGCAATGTTGACAGCAGCGCCACGGCAGCCACGGCCACCCGCAGCCAAACCAGCGTAAAAGAGGGCAGCTCGCGCACCGCCACGCCGTTGAAGAAAAACGAGCCGCCCCAAAGCACCGCAAGCCCCAGCAGCATGGCCCACTCCCGTCCGCCCATCACCGGACCCTGCACGCTCCGATCCATCATGCCCGCTCCCCTGTTGCTGCGGCGGCAGGGTGGTGGAAGCGGGACGGCGGCGCACTCCGGATCTTGCTGCCTAACGGCTGAGCCGGATGAAGCGCTCGGCGAGGGCGATGTCGTCCGCGACCCGTTGGCGGCGCAGGGTGGCCTCCGCGTCCTCTCCCCACGCCTCCACTTGGAACAGCTCGTCGAGGCTCGCCAACTCGTGCGCGGCGGCGGCGTCGAGCGCCCCATCGGCGAGCGCCAGGCCCAGGACCGCGCTGCCCAGCAACGGCACGGCGACGCCAAGCGCCGCGAGCGTGGGCACCGGCTGCCCGGCCATCGCCCGCCGGATCGCGTCAAGCGCCGCCGGGTCCTGCGGCAGGTGCATGATGTCGGCGGTCACTTGCAACCGCGCCCCGTAGGTCCGCGCCGCCCAATCCAGCCAGGGCTGCCAGGCATGGGCCTGGCGCACCACCAGCGCCACCGGATGCTCGGCGCGGTAGCACAGCAGGTCGGTCTCGGCATACTGCGCGAGCGCCATGGCCACCGGCGCCGGGTCGGGGGCGATGCGGTCCTGCGCGGTCCCAGCGAGCCGGGTCAGCGGCACGTCGTCCAGCGAGAACTCGCCGCCCTTCGCGTAGCCGGCTTGCTGCCACTCGGCGGCGATGCCTTCGGCCAGCGCCGGGGCGGAGATGGTGAGCGGCTTGCCGCCCGGAATGCGCATGGGCTTGTTGTCCAGCAGCACGGCAAAGCCATCATCGGTCGGCGTAGCAGCAGCGGTGTCCCAAAAACGACGCACGCGGTGTTCCCTTATCGCAAAAGGCTACGGAGCAGGTCAGCCGGCTTTGGAAGGCGCGACGCCTCGGCTGGCCCAGACGGCGCGGCCGGCACCGGCCCAGCCCGGCCGTCGCGCGCCAAGGTCAGTTGCGCCGGGCAGGCGTCCGGACCCGGCGCAGCGCCGATCACCAGCGCGCCCTGCCCTGCTCCGCCGTTGATCGCCACCTGGGGCCGTGGCGAGCGCCAGGGTCCGGCCAGATGAACCGGCACCGCAATGGCCGTGCCGCCCAGGCGCACCAGGGCGTGCAGGCGCAGGTCCAGCGTCTCATCCGCCAGGTTGACGTCGCCCTCGCCGTCCAGGTGCAGGCGGGACGCATCCAGCAGCAACGCCCGGCTGGTGGCTTGGCCCGCCGCCGCGTCGAACCGCACGGCCAGGCACCGGACGGCGCTCCTGCCCTTCAACTCCACCGGCAGGCCGCGCAGCGCGTCGCCGAACAGGCCGGCGAGCCAACGGTTGTCGACCTCGCCGTCCACCATCGCCAGGCCCACATGGCCATCGAGCGACGCCGCGATCGCCCGGACGCTGGCGCCAACGCCCTTGAGCTGGACATCGGCGTCGACACGGCCCGTCGTAAGCTCAGGCGCGCCGAATGCTGCGAACAATGGACCCGCGTCCATGCCCGGCGCTCGCAACTCGACCGCGACGGTTGGCGCCGGCGCCGCAGCGTCCGCCAGCACCAAGCCTTGGACCGCGCCGCCCGGCACCTGGGCCTGCAACGGCTCCAGCCGCAAGCGGCCATCTTGCAGCAGCAACCGGCCAGTTACCGCATGGTAGGCCGTGTTGCGCCAGAGCACCTCGGCCAATGCCAAATGCAGGTCAGCGTCGGCGCGGCGCAGCGCATCGAACGGCAGCGGTGCGTCTGAGAGCAGCCGGGCCGGCGATAGCGGCACGCCGGTTGGCGGCGAAGTTGGGCCAACTGGCGCAGGGTTGGGCGGCGCAGGGTTAGGCGGCACAGTGGGCGGGGTTGCCGCTGCCTCTGCCATCAACGCATCGAGGTTCAGGCGCTGCGAGGTCAGCGTTCCCACCACCGAGGGCCGCGGCTTCCATCCCAGCACGGCATCGCCCGACACGTCGCCCTGCGGCATGGTCAAGTGCAGGGCCTGCAACGCGATGCCATCTGAACCCAGCGTGCCGTTCGCGCTGCCCTGGACCCCACTGCCCTCCAGCGCCAACTGCAACGGCCATGCCCCCGCGCCAATTGCGCCCAGCGGCCCCGCCGTGCCCTTCACCTCCAGGTCACGGCCGCCTATCACCAGCCTGCCGGCAATCGCGACCGGTTCGGCCGGGCCTGCCGCCGCTGCGGTGAAGGCCGGCGTCGTCAGCGTGTAGACGCCTGTGCCGCTCCGCCAAGCCACCCGGCCGTCACGGACCCGGACGGCATCGACGGACACCCGCATCCGCGGCTCCGACATCGTTGTCGCAGTGGGCGCCGAGGGTGGCGGGGCCGCTGGCGCAAACACCCAGTTTGGCTGGCCCGCCGCATCACGCTCCAGCAGGACATCCGGCCCCGCCAACGTGATCCCGCGCACCTCCACTTGGCGCGACAGCAGGGGCAGCAGCGCGAACCGGACTTCGACCCGCGCCGCATGCGCCATCGCCGGGCGGGACATGCCGGGTGGATTGGACAACGAAACGTCGTCCAACGTGACGGTGGGGATCAGCGACCACGTCAGCCCGACCGGCCCGGCGATCGTCAACTCGCGGCCCGTGGAGCGCCGGACCGCATCGGCTGCCCGGACCTTGAGCATGTTGGGGTCGAACAACGCCATGAACGCTGCAACGGCCGCCAACGGGAGCAGCACGGCCAAGGCCGCGACAACAAGCCCAATGCGCCGGCCGCGCGTCATCGCCAGGCGGGCGCCTGGGCTGGGCCGCCATGGAAGCCCAGGGTCTTGAACGTTTCACGCATGTGCGGCGGCAGCTCGGCCTCGATGACCAGGCGCCCGCCCGCCGGGTGCGGCAGGTCCAGCGCCCTGGCGTGCAGGTGCAGCTTGTCCGACAGCCCCTCGACTAGGGCGGTGCCGGCGCCGTTATGGTCGGGTTCGTGATACTTCACGTCGCCCACGATCGGCGCGCCGATCCCCACGCAATGCACCCGCAACTGGTGCGTGCGCCCGGTGATCGGCGACAGCTCCAGCCAAGCGAGCTTCTGCCCGGCGTTGTCCAGCGTCCGGTAGTCGGTGACGGCCCGCAGGCCATCCTCGTCGTCCCGTGTCGCCGGCACGCTGCGCTCGCCGCGCAGGCCGGTGTAGCGCAACAGCGGCATGTCGATCCGGCCCTCCACCGGCACCGGGCGGCCGGCGACCACAGCCCAATACGTCTTGTTCACGTCCCGCCCACGAAATGCCGCCGCCAGCTTCGCCGCCGTGCCCGGCGTGCGCGCCAGCACCAGCGCGCCCGAGGTGTCGCGGTCCAGCCGGTGCACCAGGCGCGGCCGGTGCTCGCTGCCGGTGCGCAGGCCGTCCAGCATGCCGTCCAGGTGCCGAACGATGCCGGGGCCGCCCTGCACCGCCAGGCCATGCGGCTTGTTCAGCACGATGATGTGGTCGTCGCGATACAGCACCATGCGCTCCAATTCGCGCGCGATCTCGGGGTTGAACACATGCACCACCGGCGCCGGCGCAGCCGCGGGCGGCAAGGGCGGCACCCGGACGGCCTGGCCCGCCGCCAACCGAGTGCCCGCGTCCGCCCGCTTGCCGTCGATGCGGACCTGCCCGGTGCGGCACAGTTTCTGGATCGCCCCCTGGGTCACGCCGGGGAAGTGGCGGCGGAACCAGCGGTCCAGGCGTAGGTCGGCCTCGTCCTCCGTCACCGCGCGGGTCTGCACAGTTGTGCTCATTGGCGGCGTTCCTGCCTCAGCTTGGCCCAGTGGCCCAACCGCCGGGCCACCTCGCGCTCGAACCCACGGCTGGACGGGAGATGGTCCTGGCCGGAGACCGCATCCTCCGTCTCGTGGTCTTGGACGTAGCCCTTGCCGTAGCCGAACTCCTGCATGGGCCGGGTCGGCGCGTTCAGGATGTAAGCGGGCAGCGGCAGGCTGCCGGTCGCCTTCGCCGCCGCTGCCTGCTTCAGCCCGGCGTGCAGCGCGTTTGATTTCGGCGCGGCGTCGCGATTGGAGCCGCGCTGCGGCTTGTGCAGGGCGGAAATCAGGCCGTGATCTCCCCTGCTTGACCGAGGAGGCTGTTGCATGAGTTCAGGGGTCACCGCGATGCCAATTCTGTATGGGCTGTGTCGATGGAGTTCGGACTATCAGGGCTTGGGGTCAAGCCTTGATCGCCAGCGCGAGCCCATTGCAACGTACGCTGTCGATCTTGGCGCCCGCGTGACCTGGCTTCCAATCTTGGGCGGCGTGTCCGCTGCGATCCTGGCTCCGCCCGCGCCGCGGCGTCTCGCAAGGCAAGTTGCCCCTCTGCCTCGGCCCCTTCCAGGGCCGTGCAGGAACGTTGTTGCATATGCCGGGCGACCGGCCGCGCGGAAATGAAACAGTTAAAGTCTGGCCCCACTCATGGTACGTGGCTTGCACAGATTGCAGCATGTTGGAGAAAACTCGTTGGTGCATGGCGTCGAGTTGATCGCGGTGAGCAAGCGCTTCGGCAGCGTGAGCGCCGTCGACGCCGTTACGCTCCGGGTTCCCCGCGGCGTCTATTGCTGCCTGTTGGGTCCCAGCGGCTGTGGCAAGACCACGACGTTGCGCATGATCGCCGGGCACGAGACGGTGTCCGACGGCGACGTGCTGGTCGATGGCCGCAACGTCACCAACACGCCGCCGGCGGGGCGCGGCACCGCCATGATGTTCCAAAGCTACGCGCTGTTCCCGCACCGCGACTGTCTCGACAACGTGGCGTTCGGGCTCAAGATGCGCGGCGTCGGCCGGGCCGAGCGGCACGCCAGGGCGCGGCGCGGGCTGGAGATGGTGCAAATGCAGGCATTCGCCGACCGGATGCCCGCCCAACTTTCGGGCGGCCAGCAGCAGCGGGTGGCGCTGGCACGGGCGCTGCTGACCGAGCCCAGCGTGCTGCTGCTGGACGAGCCCTTGTCGGCGCTCGACCCGTTCCTGCGCGGCCGGATGCGCGCCGAGCTGAAACGGCTGCAACAGGAGCTTGGCCTGACGTTCATCCATGTCACCCACAGCCAAGAGGAGGCGATGGCGCTGGCCGATCTGGTCGTGGTGATGGACGGTGGCCGCATCCAGCAGGCGGCGACGCCGCGAGAGGTGTTCGACCGGCCTGCCGCCGCGTTCGTCGCCCGCTTCATCGGCGGCCACAACGTGCTGGGCGATCCTGGCCGGCAGGTCGCCGTCCGTGCCGACCGCTGCCGGCTGGCCGCTGTGGCGCAAGTGGGGCTGCAAGCGGGGCCGCACGCCGGCACCCCTGGCATGCAGGGCACGGTTTCGCTGGTCGAGTACCAGGGCGCCTCGGTCCGCGTGGCGCTCACCACCTCGTCCGGGGAGGATGCGGTGGCGATCCTGCCCGACGCCGTGTTCTTCGCCAACCCGGTGGGTGTCGGCCAACCCGCCTGGATCGGCTGGTCCGCTGCCGACGCCCACCCCTTGACCGCCTGATCCCCCCTCGCCCCAGGAGAGCCGCCATGGCAACTGCACCGAAAATCGGCCGCCGCGCTGCGTTGACGCTTGCCGGGGCGGCGGCCGGGTCGGGCGCGATCACCGGTTTCCCGACCATCTGGGCGCAGAACATCCGCAACATCACGCTGCGGCAGTTCGGCACCGGGGTGTCGAACCTGAACGCGCTGGCGGACAAGGTGAAACAGGACCTGGGCTTCACCCTGGCCATGACCGCGCTCGACACCGACGCGGTCTCGCAGAAGGCCGTGACCCAGCCGCGGTCCTACGACATCGCCGACATCGAGTACTTCATCTGCAAGAAGGTTTTCCCGGCCGGCGTGCTGCAGCCGATGGATGTGAAGCGGATCAAGAACTACGATAAGATTGTGCCGATCTTCACCACGGGCCGGCTGTCGGCCGGCAGCCGGATCGCCCAGGGCACCGCGCCGCACACCGTGGGCTTCGTCGAGGGTCCAACGTCGGTTAAGTTCGCCGCCGAGCCGACCGGATGGATGACGCTGATCCCCACCATCTACAACGCCGACACGCTCGGCATCCGCCCCGACCTAGTCGGCCGGCCCATCCGCAACTGGCGCGACCTGGTGGACCCGGCGTTCAAAGGCCGCGCGTCGATCCTGAACATCCCGTCCATTGGCATCATGGACGCCGCCATGGTGATGGAGAGCCTGGGCCGCCTGAAATACGGCGACAAGGGCAACATGACGCGCGACGAGATCGAGAAGACGACCGCCTTCCTGATCGAAGCCAAGCGCGCCGGGCAGTTCCGCGCGTTCTGGAAGAGCTTCGACGAGAGCGTGAACCTGATGGCGTCGGGCGAGGTGGTGATCCAGTCGATGTGGTCGCCGGCCGTGACCGCAGTACGCTCCCGCGGCATCGCCTGCACCTACCAGCCGCTGGAGGAGGGATACCGCGCCTGGGGCGGCGGCCTCGGGCTGTCCAAGTACCTGACTGGCTTGGAGCTTGATGCGGCCTATGACTACATCAACTGGTACTTGTCCGGCTGGGCCGGCGCGTATTTGAACCGCCAGGGCTACTACAGCGCGGTGCTGGATACGGCGAAGGAGAACATGACCCCCGACGAGTGGGGCTTCTGGATGGAGGGCAAGCCGGCGCACTCCGACATCACGGCGCCGGATGGCAAGGTGCTGGAAAAGGCCGGCGCGGTGCGCGACGGCGGGTCGTTCACTGAGCGCATGGGACAGGTCGCGTGCTGGAATTCGGTGATGACTGAGGACCGCTTCCTCGTGCAGAAGTGGAACGAGTTCGTGGTCGCTTGAGGCCCGCGGCGCCGTATCTTCTTGCTGCGCCGCTGGCCACGGTTCTCGGCGCGTTCCTGCTGTTGCCGATGGCGGCAATCCTGGTGGTCAGCTTCTTCGACTACGACAGCGTGCGGCTCATCCCGGACGCCGTGCTGACCAACTACGCCGACGTGTTGCTATCGCCGGTGACCTGGTGGACCTACCTGAACACGCTGAAGTACACGGCGCTGGTTTGGGCGCTGACGGTCACGGTCGCGGTCCCCGTTGCCTTGTTCCTGGCGTTCTGCGTCCGCAGCCCGGCCCTGCAAACGGCGTTGTTCCTGGTCTGCACCGTGCCGTTCCTCACATCGAACGTCATCCGCATGATCTCGTGGGTGCCGTTCCTCGGGCGCGAGGGGCTGTTCAACGCTGGCCTGCTGCGCGCCGGGCTGATCGGCCGGCCGCTCGACATGCTGCTGTTCTCCGACTTCGCCGTCGTGCTCGCCTTCGTCCACCTGTATGCGCTGTTCATGGTGGTGCCGGTGTTCAACACGATGGTGCGTATCGACCGCCGGCTGATCGAGGCCGCGGTGGACGGCGGCGCAGGCCCGTGGGCGGTGCTTTGGGAGGTGGTCCTGCCGTTGTCCAAGCCCGGCATCGCCATCGGTTCGGTGTTCATCATCACCCTCGTGATGGGCGACTTCACGACGGTGCGGCTGATGGGCGGCGGGCAGCGCGCGTCGGTCGGGCTGATGATCTCGAACCAGATCGCGCTGCTGCAGTATCCCGCTGCCTGCGCCAACGCCGTCGTGCTGCTAGCGCTCGTGCTGCTGATGGTCGCCGCCTTGCTGCGCGTCGTCGACATCCGGCGGGAGCTTTGATCCCGGATACGGTGCAGCCGTGATCCCGGATACGGCGCAGCCGTGATCACCGGGATCGGACGCTGGCTGCTGGGCGGATTTTTCGCGCTGTTCGTGCTGTTCCTGTACGGGCCGACGCTCACCATCGTCGTGCTGTCGTTCCAGGGGCCGGAGGGCGGGCTGACGTTCCCGATGCGCGGGGCCTCGCTGGTGTGGTTCGCCCGCCTGTTCCAGCCGCAGGCGGTGGGCGACCTGGGCGCCGCGTTTGCCCGGTCCCTCGCGCTCGGGGTCATGGTGATGGCGGCGACCACCGTGGTCGCAGTCGCCGCCGCGGTCGCGTTCCGCCAGCGCTTCCGTGGCGCGGGCGCGCTGTTCACCCTCACGGTCGCCAGCCTGATCGTGCCGGGCGTGCTGGTCAGCCTGGGCATCGGCCTGACGTTCAGCCTGCTGGGCTGGGACGCCTCATGGTGGAACTCGGCATTCGGCGCACAGCTCACCTGGACGCTGCCGTTCGGGCTGCTGATTATGTTCGCGGTGTTCAACCGCTTCGACCGCGCGTGGGAGGAGGCGGCCCGCGACCTCGGCGCGTCCGCCTGGGGCGTGTTCCGCCATGTCGTGCTGCCGATCGTGGCGCCCGGCGTGGTCGGCATCGCGCTGTTCGGCTTCACGCTGTCCTATGACGAGTTCGCCCGGACGATGCTGACCGCCGGCAGCACCAACACCTTGCCGCTCGAAATCGTCGGCATGACCACGAACGTGACGTCGCCGGTGCTGTATGCGCTCGGCACCCTCACGACCGCGGTCTCGCTTGCCGCCATCACCGCGGCGATGCTGGCCATGCGTGCGCTGCGGCGGGGCCGTGCCGGCGGGGCCGGGCCAGGAGGCTGACACGGCACTGGCCGGTCCCACGTAGGGAGCGCCATCCCGAACGGCCCGGCGCCGCCTGCGCCGCCCGCCTACGTCCCCGTCTACGTCCCCGCCTACCTCATCGAGCTGGGCCGGTAAAACGGCTGGTGCTGTGCTGTGTCCATGTAGCCGGCATAGAACCGCTTCACATGCGGCAGCAGCGCCTTCGACAGCTTGCGCCGCTGCACCTCGTCGTCGGACAGGGCGCGTGCGAGGTCGTCGTGCAGTTCCTTCAGCGCCGCCGCCTGGTCCACACGGGTGAAGCGCCCATCGGCGTAGATCGTCTCGCCGCCGCACATCACATGGCGGACGCCGCCCGTCTTCGCCCGCTGGATCACCGCGTCGAGCACCGGCGTTTCCTCGTCCAAATAAGGGAAACTGATCTGCTGCCAGTCCAGCAGCACCAGGTCCGCCGCCGTCCCGACCTCCAGCGTGCCCAACTGGTCGCCGAACGCCGTGGTCCGCGCGCCGCCCACCGTCGCCATGGTCAGCACCTGGTCCATCGTCGGCACGTCATCCTCCATCCCCGGCACGCGGTGCGCCCGCAGCACCAGCCGCATTTCCTGCAGCATGTCGCGGTCGTCGTTGATCCCGGCCTCGTCCAGCCCGATCGCGACGTTGACCCCCGCTGCGGCGAACCGGTTCAACGGCGCGACGCCGGAGCGCAGCCGGAAGTTGGAGCTGCAATTATGGCAAATGCAGGTGCCCGTCTCCGCTGCCCGCGCAATGTCTTTCTCGTTCAGCCAAACGCCGTGGCCCAGCGTCATGCGCTTGTTCATCAGCCCGAACCGGTCGAGGTAGTCGACCGCGGTGCCGCCGCCCCGCCGCTTCGCATACTCCTTTTGGTACGCCGTCTCGACCAGGTGCATGTGCAGCGGCACGTCGTAGCGCTCCGACGTGTCCGCGAGCCGGGCCAGCGCCGTGTCGCTGCACCAGTGCAGGTTGGCCGGCGCCAACTGGATGCGCACCCGGTCCTTCCCTGCGTTCGTCGCGTGCATCGAGGCGAACATATCCGTGGCATCGTCGAGCGTCAGCCGGAAGCGGTCGAACCACGCCTGCATCGGCCCGCGCAGCTCCGACGGCAGCGAGGCGACCAGCTCCGCGTCGTCCTGGTAGGCCAGCCGGTTCTGGTCCCGGATCGCGTAGCAGTAGGACACCCGCATGCCGATGTCCTCGTAGGCGCGCACCACGTCGTTGGCGCGGGCCTGCACCTCGTCCGGCGTGCCCGGCAGCCAGCCGTGGATGTGCTGCACCGTCGTAATGCCCGACCCCACCATCTCGAACGCCGAATACAGCGTGTCGAGGTACAGGTTGAGGTTGCGCGCCATCATCCGGGTCACGAACCACAGTTCGAGCGGCATGTCGGGCGAGCCGAGCTGCACCGGCGTCAGCCCGACATGGTGGTGCCCGTTCACGAAGCCCGGCAGCAGGATCT
>JAABUQ010009368.1_pt1 | contig 13282 bp, 14 predicted proteins | sample 5560001 | NCBI WGS metagenome assembly JAABUQ01 (sample SAMN10711888, study PRJNA513371) | rock metagenome | isolation source: Antarctica rocks | place: Antarctica: Victoria Land, Finger Mt nord | collected 2015-12-18 | reverse complement strand
TCGCCTGCGCACTGCGAAAGGCCGGCGCGTAGCGGCATGGAAAGGCAGTCGCGAGCTTGACACTGTGCGCGCGGCAGCAGTCAATCATCGCCTGCGCATCGGCCTGTGTATGGGCCAGGGGCTTTTCGCACAGGATGGAACGCACATTGGCCGCTACTGCGCGCTCTACCAGGCGGCGATGGTCGGCGTTCTCGCTGGTGACAATGACTCCGTCCAGCCCTTGCGCGAGCAGGGCGTCCTCGCTGGCAAAGTATTCAATGCCCCAGCGTGCGCAGGCTTCCCGCCCGCGTGCCGCGTCTTTGTCTGCCGCGCCGACCAGCCGCGCGCCGGGCGAGGCGGCGAGGATTTGCGCATACGCGTGCGCGTGCAGATGGGCAAACGAGAAAATGCCGAGTTTAGGGGCATCGGTGTGTATCATAAACATCCTGCGTTCAGCAGTGCAGTACCCACTCCAATAATAAATTAAACGCGCATTGGCGAATATTGAAAACTTCCTGTATAATGGACTGCCGCAGCCCGCTGCCGTGCTTTCCAGTTTGTAGTCAATAGAAAGCCTTTGAAGCCCCATGCCCCGACGTGTTTTCCTTGCCCTCGCCGCCCTCACGGCGCTGCTTTGTTGGTCTCCGCGCCCTGCCGCCGCCCAGTCCCCCGATCCGTGTGCGCCAAACTATGCGCGCATTTCCCGCATGCAGGGCCTGCTGCACTGGGATCATTTTCCCCTGCGCCTCGCCGTTGCCTCGCCCCCGGACAGCGTGCCGGACAAAGATGCCTACCGGCAGGCTGTGCTGGCGGGCTTTGCGCAGTGGGTGGAGGCCTCACGCGGATTGGTTTCCTACACTCTTGTGGCCCAGCCCGCGCAGGCCGACATCACGGTTTCGTTCACGCCTGAAGGCACAGTGCCGGGACAGGGCGCAGCGGTCGGCTACACCAGCATGATATTTCGCGGCACATGCCTGCACGGCGCGCAGATGTGCCTGGCGACCGGCGGCGCGACCCCCGGCGATATGCAGACCGTCGCCGCCCATGAGTTTGGACATGCGCTGGGCATTGACGGCCACAGTGACGACCCGGATGACATCATGTACCCCTCCACCCTGCGCACGGTGTCCGAGAACGGCATCCCCGTCGCGCCGCCGCTGCATCCTATCACCGCCCGCGACCTGAACACCCTCAAAGTCTGCTACTCCGCCCCGCCTGCCCTGCATCTCGCCGCACGCCCTCAGCCTCTTTTTGCGCATGGACATCTTGGGGCTGCCCTGCTGGGCGCGCGCCGCACTGCCTCGCATCCTGTCTACGCCCGCCACTTCGTGCATCGCTGACTTCGTGCATCGCTGATGCTTCTCTTTTCGGCGGCTCCCGCGTGGCAGGATTTCCCGCGCCTGGTGGGGAACGGGCTGCCATGACTGAGTTTATCCGCACTTATCCCCCCGCAAAGCCTGCCGATGGCCCTGCTGTTTGGCTTCCCTTTTTTGACAAAGAACTGCTCGTGCAGGACAGCGGCGACTTTTCACATCTGCTGCGCTCCCCGACAAACGCTCCTCCCACTCCCGCCCTTGACGACGCGCTTGATTTAGCAGACGCGCTTTATTTAGGCACTCTGGATGGTATCCCCTGCCTGGCTTACAGCGCGCAGGGCGTACCCCCTCGTTTCCCCGCCGGGCAAAGCGCCCGCAGCCTGCGCTCCCTGCTCGCCCGGCTGCCTGCGCCCGAAGCCGCCATTGCGGGATACGCCTCCCAACTGCTTTACTGGGGGCGCACCAGCCGCTTTTGTCCTGTTTGCGGCACCGCGACTGAGGCAAAAGCAAGCGATTGGGGCCGTCAGTGCCCCCGTTGCGGGCACTCGGCCTACCCGCATATCAGCCCTGCCGTGCTGGCCCTGGTGCATGACGGCCCGCGTCTTCTCCTGGTTCACAAGCCCGAGTGGACAACCATGCACAGCATCGTGGCAGGCTTTGTGGAGCCGAATGAAAGCCTGGAAGACTGCGTGCGCCGCGAGGTGCGCGAGGAAGTGGGCCTGGATGTTGCCGATGTTGCTTATCAGGGCAGCCAGGCATGGCCGTTCCCGCATCAATTGATGGTCGGCTTTACGGCGCGCTATGCAGGCGGCGAGATTGCCCCTGAAGAGGCTGAGCTTGACGGCGCGGCCTGGTTCACCTCGGACACCCTGCCCGACCTGCCCCCCGCAACAAGCCTTTCCCGCCAGCTTATCAACGCCTGGCTGGAAAGTCAGTAGGCGCTTGCAATATCTTCCCCCTGGCTTTCCCAGCGCGTATTCAGAGCATACCGACGACGGAACAATTTCTTCCGTCGCTTCAACGCGCTCAACCGGCCGTGAAAACGCCCACAACCAGCCGCCGCTTCCCGCACACAACGTCTCAGCCGTGCTTCAATTGCGCTTCGGCGGCCCGCAGGAAATTGAGCACGGCTTCCTCTTCGTGCCGGTCGGGCGGGGTAGGGGTGTCTAGGCTTTCGGGGGAGCGCGACTGCAAGGCGTCTAGGAGTGTCCCTGTGGTATAGGACTCCAAGACGGCGGGGTGGACGTAGCATTTGCGGCAGACGGCGGGGGTGTTGCCAAGCTGCGCGGCTACTTGTTTGATAGCCTGGGTGATGTTGCGCTTGCCGTGTGTCTCGCTTGCGCATGGCTCGCAGGCAGCGAGGGTGCGGGCGGCCAGGATGGTTCCCGCCCAGGTGCGGAAGTCTTTGGCGGTGAAGTCCAGGCCGCTGGCTTGGTGCAGGTAGTCGTTCACATCGGATGAGTCTATGGTGTGGGGCTGGCCGTCAGCATCAACATACTCAAACAGCTCATCGCCCGGCAAGTCCTGGCAGCGGCGGATGATGCGAGCAAGCCTTGCATCGCGCAGGTCAATGGCATGATCCTTGCCGCTTTTGCCCCGAAAGTGGAAGTGCGAGGTTTTGCCCTCAATATCTACGTGCTGGTTGTGCAGGGTGGTCAGGCCGAACGACTGGTTTTCCCGCGCATAGGTTTCGTTGCCGATGCGGATATGGGTTTCTTCCAGGAGGCGCACGACGGCGGCCAGCACCTTCTCGCGGGGCAGGCCGTGCCGGGCAAGGTCGGTGTCTACGACGGCGCGGATTCGGGGGAGGGCCTCGCCGAACGCGATCATGCGCCCGTATTTGGATTCATCGCGCACGGCACGCCACTTTTCATGGTAGCGGTACTGCTTGCGTCCTCGGGCATCATGGCCCGTGGCCTGCAAGTGGCCGTTCGCCTGGGGGCAAATCCAGACATCTTCGTAGGCTGGAGGGATGCCGAGTTTTCGGATGCGCGTCAGGGTGGCTTCGTCGGTGACAATCTCGCCGTGTGGGGTGTAGTAATCAAAGCCGCCTTCGGTGCGTTGCCGGGTGATGCCGGGCTTGTCGTCGTTGACATAGCGCAGTCCGGCTTCTTTGGCGGAAACGATGGGGTCGGTCTTGGTGGCTGTGTCGGGGCTGAGTGTTGTGGTCATGAAAGCACTTGTCTAGGGGCGGGCAAACACAAATTGCTGGCGGGCAACTTCGGCGACTTTCTCCAGGGCCGAGGTGCGGACGCGCTGGCTGAACACGTCATAGTCGGCGTCTTCAATCTTGTCCAGGATGCGCGAATACAGCACGCGGGCCAGGCGCACGGGGCGCTGGGCAGCAATGGGCAGTTGGAGAATGCCCTGGTCGGCGGAAGCATAACACGCGCGGGCGCGGGCAATCTCAAACGACATCAGGGCGCGAAACTCTGGGTTAACGACGCCCTGGGCAAGCATGGCCTCGGTGTAGCCGAAGCGTTGCATGTCGCTGAGGGGAATGTAGATGCGCCCGCGCAGGCGGTAGTCTTCGCCGATGTCGCGCCAGAAGTTTGTTAATTGCATGGCAAGGCCGAGGTCATAGGCATGGCGCAGGGTGTCTTCGCTGCTGACGCCGAACAGGCAGCACATCATCAGGCCGACCACGGACGCGCTGCCGTAGGTATAGGTCAGGAGGTCGTCAAAGGTCTGGTAGCGGGTGCGGGTGATGTCCATCGCCATCGCATCTAAAAAGGCGAGGGGATAGTCTGCCTCCATGCCCACCTGGCGGGCCATGTCGGCAAAGGCGCGCAGAACAGGCAGGTCGGAGTGTCCGGTTTGCAAAGCGTGCAGGGTGGCGGCGCGATAGTCAGCCAATGTCGCAGCAGGGTTTGCGCCGGGCAGGGGGTTGTCTACCAGCTCATCAGGGTAGCGCACAAAGCCATACAGCGCGTGTACCTGGCGGCGCAGCAGAGCAGGGAAGAACAAAGTGCTGAAGTAGTAGGTCTTGCCGTGGTGGGCATTCAGGCGGCGGCAGGCTTCATAGTCGGACGCCAGGGTCGCGGGGCGGACGGTGGGCAGGCGTGTCAGCATAACAATTGGGTTTCTAGGCAGCGTCTGCCGTGATGCGTTCCACAACCAGCTTGGCCCCTAGACAAACAAGGGGCACGCCGGTGCCGGGAACCGTGCTGGCCCCGACAAAGTACAGGTTGTCAATGTCGGGCGCTTTGTTGGACGGGCGGAACCAGCCGACCTGCCCGATGCCGTGGGACAGGCCGAAGGCAGCCCCATACTTCAGATTATATTGATCGCGCCAGTCGTGGGGGGTGACCACTTGCTCCACTTGGACATGGCGGCGGAGGTCGGCGAGGCCCCAGCCTTCCAGTTTGTCGTACACTTTGTCCTTGAAGCGGGCAATCTGAGTTGTGTCCCATTTCTGCTGGTCGGTGAGGTGGGGGATGGGGGCCAGAACAAAGATGTTGTCGCAGCCGGGCGGGGCGACGGACGGGTCAGTGCGGGAAGGGCAGTTGACATACAAAGAAGGGTCGCGGGGGGGCACTTTGGCATGGAAGATTTCGTCAAAGTTGCGCTTGTAGTCCGACGACAGGAAGAAGTTGTGATGGAGCAATTGCGGGTACTGCTTGTCGGTGCCTAGGTACAGCATAAACGCGGACGAGGTGAAGGGCTGACGCTTCCACGCGGCTTCTTCGCAGCGGGCGGGGCGGTGGGCGAGTAAATCAGTGTAGGAGTAGGGCAGGTCGGCATTGGAAACAACGATGTCGGCGGGCAGCATTTCGCCGTCCACGCAGACGCCGTGCGCGTGGTTGTCCTTGACCATAATCTGCGTCACGGTGCGGTTGGTTTGGATGTCTACGCCGAGCTTGCGGGCAATGTCTGCCATGGCCGTAGGCAGTTGATAAATGCCGCCTTGAGGATAATAAAGGCCGTCTTCGGCGAGTTCGGTGTAGGGGAGCAGGGTGTAGACGGCAGGGGCTTCGTAGGGGGAGATGCCCAGGTACATGGACTGCATGGAGAACGCCTGGCGCAGCCTGTCATCCTGGAAGAACTTGGAAACATGGGCGTACATTTTATCAAGAGCGTTGAGCTTGCCGAGCAGCAGAAGATTGGGGGCGGTGAAGAAGTCCCGCGCGCGATTGAAGTTCTTTTCCACAAACTGCTTGCGGCCAATGCGGTATTTCTTGCCCGCGTCTTCTAGAAAGCGATAGTAGCCGGACGTGACGCCGGGTTCAATCTTTTCCAGGTTCGCGACCATCTTGACAAGGTCACTGGACATCTCAAGCTGGGAGCCGTCGCCGAAGTGGACACGGTAGTTCGGCTCCATTTTGATGAGGGGGACGAGGGTGTCAAAGTCTTCGCCGCAGGCTTGGAACAGGTCGCGGTAGACATCGGTCATGAGCAGGAGGGAGGGGCCGGTGTCAAAGCGGAAGCCGCCCTCCTGCCGGATGTTGGCGCGTCCGCCCACTGTGGGGTTCTTTTCCAGGAGGGTGACTTGATAGCCGCCCTGGGCTTGCAGGCGCATGGCGGTGGCAAGTCCGCCGATGCCGCCGCCGATGATAACAACCTGCTTGACGCTGTGCGTGGTCATGGGGTCTCAATTCTAATGGTGAGAGTATACCCATGTTAGCGGGTGTCGGCTATCTGCGGCTATAATAGCGCATGACTTACGCTGTGTTTCTGCTGGTGTTTTTGGTGGTTCCCATTGGGGCGCTGGGGCTGGTGTTGCGAAAGAGAGTGTCGCGGCGATTAGCGGTGTCGTGCGGGCTGGTGTGTCTGCTGGCGTTTGTGTATACGTCGCCCTGGGACAACTATGCCGCCAAAGTGGGCTTGTGGTCGTATGACCCGCTGTTTGCGCCTGCATCACACTTCATTTATTATCTGCCGTGGGAGGAGTATGCGTTCTATGGCTTGCAAGGGGTCTTGGTGTGTTTGCTGACGGTGGGGCTGGCGCGCGTGCTGAAGCCCTCAGGGGGCGGGGAATTATGATTGGCTTGATAAGCGGGCATGGAGCGTATTTGCGCTATGAGTTGTGGTGGGCGTTGCCGGTGATTGTGGTGCAATGGCTCTTTGCGGGGCGGGAACTGTGGCGATGGCGTCGGCTGCTGTGCGTGGTGATCCTGGGGGCGACTGTGTACCTGGGGGCGTGTGATGGGTTTGCTTTGGGGCATGGCATCTGGCGGGTGGACGGGGCGCGGGTGGTGGGCATTCATGCGGGGCCGCTGCCGCTGGAAGAATTGCTGTTTTACTTTGTGACCAATATCATGGCGGTGCAGGGGTTTGTGCTGATTGCGGGGTTTCTGCGGGAGCGCAAGAAGTAGGGGAAGATGGCCCCCTAGCCCCCAATTCTGGGGGAATAGGAGGAGGGCGGTTGCCGACAAGAGGGTCAATGAGGGCGGCGGGGAGCAGGTTTTGTTACCCTGTACCGGACAGTTTGAGGTAACTCTTTTGGAGCCAGCCGTCTTTTGTCTTTAGCCATATGTCCTTTGTGGTGCCGCCGCCCCAGTCTGTTGCCACAGGTTTATTGGTATCGCCATCAACAAGCCCCACTCCGCGAATACGCACCTTTGTTAAGACAGTGGCTTGGGAGCCGTTGACCTCTATCTTGTCAATGCTGGTGATGCGCTCAAAGTGCCCGTGTAGTTTCTTCATGTTTAGGAACAATTGCCTGACGGCGACGACAAGCATTGGCTTGCGGAGAACTTGTTTGCCGTTACCCCCAATGAAATCCGGTGCGGTGTGAGACAGGGCAGCCTTGTCGTCAAGTTTTAGGTAGCCTATGTTCTAGTCGCTGTAGGCGGCTTGGATTGCGGCCTTGGCGTCGGAAGTGCTGTCTGCCCAGGTGGCTTTTGGAACTGCTAGGGTGAAAGAAGCAAAAAGGGCAATGATTATCAGTTTGTTTAGCATGGAAGTAATCTTCTCGGCGCAAACACGGACGGGCGTGCGGGTGCCGCCGATGATGGGTTCGCCGCTCAAGAGGACGGGGTCGGTGACAATGTAGCGGTGCTGAGTGGCGGTGGTCATGGAAAAGAGTGTACCCAAGTCTGAGGGGAAAGCGGAAAGCGGCCTGGGGCGGGTCGTAGGGCAAAAGCGTGGGCGGGTGAGGGGTATCTGTGCGGGGCCATTGCCTGGGAAGGAGATAGCCTTTTGCTATGTCGCCGGTCTGGTCGGCGGGGACGGAGTTCTGCGGGAGCGGGACGGGCAGAGGCAGGACGGGGGCGGCTGATTGGGTGGGCGCGGGGACGAGGGTGGCGATGACGGCTTGGGTGCGGGGAGCGCCGCGAAAGCCGTTGGGGGTGAGGGGGACAAGCTGAAGGGCGACTTTCATGCCGGGCGCGGGGGCGCAAGGGAATTGGGCCAGGTAGGCGTCGGCAAGGGAGATAGGCGTGCCGGGCAGAGCGTCGAGAAGGGCAATGGGGCGGAAGTCTTTGGGCGAGGGCTGGCCGATACCGGCAGAAAGAGGGCGGGTGGCAAGCACCTGGACAGGGCCATGAAAGGCAGGGCTGCTGACGGACAGGGCGAATGTGCCGGTGCCTGGCTGGGCGGGGCTGAGGGCACTGGCGGGAGCGGTCGCGTGCGTGGCGTCCAGGGTGAAGGCGGGCAGGTTGGCGACAAAGTCGGGCTGGGCGGTGGCATCGCGCAGGATGTTTTGCTGGCCTGTGTTGAGGCGAATGGCGTTAAGCGCTTGAAAGACGACGATGCCTTTGGCGGTGGACTGCCGGGCGTGGGGGACCAGGTTTGTCCGAGGCCAGTCCATGTTTGGCGCTGGCTGTCGGAAAGCGTGCGCCAGGTGCGGGAGGCGAGCGAAAGGTTGGCGGCGATTTCCTGTTGGCGCGGCGAACGGGCGCGGGTGGGGTGGGTGCGTGTTTGGGCGAGGGTGTCGGCGGCTTTAAGAAGCGCGCGGGCGGCGGCGGCGTGCATGGCGTGTGTTTCCTCCGGCGTTTGCGTGCGAGGGGCTGGGAAGTGCGGCCCTGGTATTGTTATCGGGTGGGGCGGGAGGAAACTTTAGGGTGAGTTTGCGGGTGTTGGGTGCAGCCGTTGTTATGCTGGTGGCTGAGGAGCCTTCCATATGAAACTCACCTGGACCCTGTACGCATTGTTAGAGGTTTCCGAGATCACCTCCCGAACCAGGTAATCCGTCCCACAACGGCTACAGCGGGCGGGCTGAAACGTACCCCCGTACTTTATTCCCAACTCGCGCAGTTCGTCATACTTGAACGGGCCAGTTGGGACCTCCGACGACAAAGCCCAGCCGAGCGGCACGTCCACCTGATCCTGGCAGACCGCACAGGTGAACTGGAATACCGTGTCCAGGTGCAGTCGCAGGTCTGTATACACGAAAGGGACAACGCCCCAGTTCCTTAGGTCCAGCATAAGAATGACCTACTACCCCTGGACCAGCGGCATAACTCGTTGCTATGCTGTTCTGAGTGGTGAGAATATTTAGCTGCGGCATTTGGCTGCTGCCGGGGCCTTGCTGCCACTCCATTGCAGTATACCTGGCGGGGCATGGATTGCTTGCTGAGGGGCAGTATTTACTCTCGCGGGCCGTCTCCGCTTTAGTAGTTCTTTAGTAGGTGTTCAGTAGTTCTTTAGTGGTTCTTTAGTCGCGCAGTAGTGGCGGGGTAGGGGCGGGCTGTCAAATCAGCAGTGCCGGGTATACTGGGGGGCAGTGCCGAAGTTGTGTTTGGCCTATTCCCCCGGTGACGAAGATTAATCCCATGCCTGAACTTGATGTTGTTTCCACCGACCACCTGCGTAAAGTGTATGGCGGCGCGGGCGGCAGAAGGGCGTTTACAGCGGTGCAGGATTTAAGCCTGCGCGTGCCACGGGGGCATGTCTTCGGCTTTTTGGGGCCGAACGGGGCGGGCAAGACGACCACCATCAACATGCTGCTGGGCAATATCTACCCCACATCGGGGACGGCAACGCTGCTGGGATACCCGATTGGGCATCAGGAGGCGCGGCGGAAGCTGGGCTTTCTGCCGGAGAAGTTTCAGTTCCATGACTTCTTGACGGCGGAGGAGTTTCTGCGTCTGCACGGCAGATTATACGGCATGAGTGCGCGTGCTATCAATGCCCGCATCCCGGATGTGCTGGAGATTGTGGGCCTCACATCGCGGGCGCGGAGCCGTATCCGCGAGTTCAGTAAGGGAATGCAGCAGCGGGTCGGGCTGGCGCAGGCGATACTTAATGACCCTGATTTGGTGATACTGGATGAGCCGACGTCCGCTCTGGACCCATTGGGGCGGCGGGAAGTGCGCGAGATTGTGTCGTTGCTGAAAGCGCAGGGCAAGACAGTCATGCTGAACTCGCACCTGCTTTCTGAGATTGAGATGACGTGCGATCAAGTCGCTATCTTAAAGAACGGGGTGGTGGTGCGTCAGGGGCGCATTGACGATCTGCTGGCCGCGCCGTCTGTGGTGAACATGCGCGTGGGAAATGTGACGCCTTCTTTAATTGCCGCCCTAGAAAGCCTGTCCCGCACGGTGACGCAGACTGGGGAAGACGTGGCGGCGACAATCACCGACGAGGCAGCAATTCCTGACCTGGTGGCGGCGGTTGTTGCCGAAGGAGGGCGCTTGATGTCGCTGGTTCCCATGCGGGAGTCGCTGGAAGATTTGTTTATCCGCACCGTGGAGACGCCCAGCCTATGAGCGCAGTTTGGACACTGGCGGGCCTGACTATCAAGGAAGCCGTGCGCCGCCGCTTGTTTGTGGCGGGGCTGTTGATAGCCTTGCTGCTTGCCGGGCTGGCGTTTGTGCATATTCCCCTGCGGCCCAGCACGTTTGCCGATGACCCTCCCTCCGAGCGTTTGCTGCTGTCGCAGAGCCTGGGATGGCTTGGCTGCGGCATGATCAAGTTCTTCGCGTCCATTCTCGCCGTAACGCTTGCGGCGGGGGCGGTGTCTGCCGAAGTGGATCGGGGCGTCCTGTCTACCATTGTGCCGAAGCCTTTGCCGCGCATGGCTATTTATATCGGCAAGTGGCTGGGTTTGCTGATTATCCTCGCTGTTTTCCTGCTGGTGTGGGGCATATTACTGGCGTGGGCTATCTGGATACAAACTCATTTGTTCCACCCGCGCCTGTTTGTAGGCTTGCTGTCGGTGGCCTTGTTTCCCCTGCTGTTTACCACGCTCACTTTGTTTTTCTCGTCGTTTGCCACCTATGCGCTGTCGGCGGGGCTGGCGTTGATTGCCGCCGGGGTAGCCCTGGCGGAAGACACCTTGCTGCTGTTTTCGCGCATCTTCTCCGCGCACTCCCTGAGCGTGATGGCGCATGTGGTCAGCTACATTGTGCCGCTGAGCCGCATGAACCACTGGATTACCAAAGGTCTGGGCGGGGCGGGCTTTGACTGGAGCGCGTTCAGCCCGCGCGGGCCGGGCGAGGCGGCTGTGGCGACCACCAATGCCGACATGGGTTATATTTTGCTGTACATCAGCGTGTTCCTTGTGCTAGGCCTGCTCATCTTCCAGCGCCGCGACTTGTAGGCACGGCAGGCCATCTCCTTTCCTCCGGCATTGCATTCATGTTTCTCTCTCGCTTCCTGCGCGTTGCAGCGACGGACGGTTTTGTTCCGTCGTTGGTCTGCCCTGTAAACACCGGGTTGATACCGGGTAAACACCAGGGCTGCGCCGAAGAAAGCAGGTGGGAATGCGCTTGCCGCTAAGATAAGCCTTTGATGATAGTCATTCGTTTCATGGCGAGGGTTAGAGAAGGTCTTCTGGTAGATCAGCTTACCAAAATAACGCTTGACAGGAATCAATTCCTGTGTTAGTATGAAGGCAGCCCGGTATGGTTACCAGGCTGCTCCTTGCTTTCCTCCCGCACTTTAGGCGGAAGCAGTGCGAAGTTGTCGTTCGGTTCCAACGCTGGTTGGATTGCCCGTGTACGTCGTTCGTGTTGTTCCTGCCACCTCCCCTGTGGCCCGTCTTTCGGAGGAAATGCTATGCGCCCTTGTTCCGTCACTCCCCCTTTGTTTCGCACCGTCCGCCGCCTGCCTGTCCTGCGCGGGCTGGCTTCTGCCCTCGCTTGTCTCATGGCGCTGCCGCTGTGCCTGCCGTTCGCGCAAGCAGCACGGGCAGATATGCCTCCGGCCCACTCATCTCTCGCCACTGTGTTCCAGCTTCAGCAGATGGAGGCGCAGGCCAAGGCGCACCCAGCCCCGCCAGTTCCAAGCCCCGCCAACCGACTGGCGAACACGCCGTATGCCGCGCCCCGCGTGTCTGCTCCCGCCCTAGTTCCGGCGTCTGCGGCTCCTGTTCTGTCCAATCCTGCGCCAACGCGCCCCGTCTCGGTGACCTTGCTGGATGAAGTCGGGCGGCTGGCGCGGACAGTGGCCCCTGCGGAAGCGGCAGGCTGGAAACGCATTCTGCACACGCAGGCCCCTGCCCCCACTCGTGCCGCCGTGCTGCACCTGTGGCTGGGGGAATGGGAACTGGCGGCCAACCAGCAGCCCCGCGCGGCACGGGCACAGTTCGCGCAGGCGCAGCGGCTGACCACTGCCAAAGAGGACGTGTATGGACTGGCGGCGTATGACACGGCCACCGCGCTGTTCTACGAGGGCGCTTACGGGGACGCGCAGGAGGCGTTCCATCGCCTGCTTGTGCTGCAAACCTGTCTGCCGGGCTACAGCCGCCGCACCTGCGCCCGCTGGTATCGCCATGCCGCCGCCTGCGCGGGCAATCATGCCGACCATGAAAAGCTGGGCATCCCCGAACCGCCGCGCCTGGACCCAGAATGCGGGGCGGCGGCTCTGGCGGCGTGCCTGCGCGGGCTGGCTGTGCCCTATGACCGCAGCACAGTGCTGGCGGCGTGCCGGGTGACGGGCGAAGGCAGCTCGTTGCAGGATGTGCTGGATGCGGCGCATAAGCTGGGCTTAACCGGGCGGGCTATTACTGCCGATGATACCGGCCTGATGGCACTGCCCAAGCCGATGGTCGCTTATGTGGAGCAGGATCACTTTGTCGCGCTAGTGCGGGCGGACAAAAGGGGCGTATCTTACCTGTGCTCGGACTGCGGGCCGTGGCCGGGCGGGCGGGTGAACCTGACGTGGGCGCAGTGGCACTCGCTCAGCCCAGGCTTGTACGGCTCGGTGGTAAAGCCTGGGAGCGCGTGGGACAAGAAGTTAGCTTCTGCTCTGGCCCCGCTGCCTGCCACTGGTTCTTCGGTGCGTCTGGCGAGTGCGCGGCCTCTGGTGGGGTTGGGCGTGGCGCAGGTATCTGCTTTGCTGCCGTCGCTGTCCCTGCTGCGCGGCCATGTGCAGCGGTACATCGCGCCGACAGGGCCGGTGGCGTGCGGCTACAAGCCGACCACGCAGCAATGTCCCTCTTATATCACCTGCCCTATGAGTTGCCCAACCAACCTAGGCCATGCCATGAACCAGGGGCCGTCGGACGGTGATCCGGTTAACCTAGCCACCGGCGAAGAAGAGTATCAGCCTGCGCCGGATTTGACGGTGTACAATCCGGTGGGGCCATCGGTGGTTTGGAGCCGGGTCTACAACAGCCTGCGGGACAACTACAATCCCACTCCTCAATACCTCGCGACAGGCAGTAACTTCGGCTCCGGTTGGGACTACTCCTACGACATCTATGTCTCCATATCTGCTTCCGATCCAACAACGGGCAAGGTCGTTTTTCCTAATGGTTCAAGTATTTATTTCTCAAACATCTACGTACCGCAGCAAAACCCGCAATTCCCAGCCCAAGGCGGACAACCTATTGGGACTTATTACCGCCAATGCAATGTTCCCGCCGGCGCGGGCATGACAGTTGCAGCCGGGTACCAGGATTACAGAGCCTTTCTAATCGGCCCTAACAATACTGAAACCCCATACACTTACACCCTTGCGCTGAATAGTTATGTAGAAGCTATCTCATAAACGTCGGAGCAAGATAATGATGCAGCCAAGCTGCACAAAACCCAGAAAGTTCTGCGCCTTGCGCTCCCAGCGCGTGACCACACGCCGAAAGTTGTGAAGCCAGGCGAAAA
>JAABUQ010009367.1_pt1 | contig 13282 bp, 7 predicted proteins | sample 5560001 | NCBI WGS metagenome assembly JAABUQ01 (sample SAMN10711888, study PRJNA513371) | rock metagenome | isolation source: Antarctica rocks | place: Antarctica: Victoria Land, Finger Mt nord | collected 2015-12-18 | reverse complement strand
GTATGCTCCCCCGTACGTCCCCTTAAGCCTAAATGCTTCCCCCGTATACCTATGGACCCCCTATACGCTCCCCTAGGCCTAAATGCTCCCCTATTTATTATGTTTTCAAATTTTTCAAATTTTCTATACTAATCCCAATCGGGTAATCAGCTTTTTCGTGGTATTGGTGGTGGGGGAAATCCAAATTGCGGAACCGCCAACCGTAATGCAATCAGCTGTACTTGCTCGGAAATTTCGCTTCCTCCCGCTTTACCAATAACTAGCCTTTCGACACCGACAACACACCCAAATCGCCTACTCTTCATGTAGCCCATCCACGATGACGACCTCGACCTTAGGAGTAGATGAGAGATTGGCGCTCATCAAAGAAAATCTGACCGAAGTTCTAAATCCAGAGATTGTTGAGCGCGTCTTAGCTGAAGGGCGCAACCCGAGGATCTACTGGGGTGTGTGCAGATATAGTCCATCTTCCCAGATCCCCTGTTCTCGCACCTGGAAATAATCTAAAGGGATTTATTAACGCTTTTGTTTCTCGAAAGGAACCTCACCAACAGGACGACCCCATGCCGGCTGCAAGTCCCTGAATCCTGAAGCCATTCGGGCTCCTAATGACTCCCAGACTTTGTCCCCGCCATAAAACTAGCGCAGCTCGTCGCAGCCGGCTGTGATGTCGTCGTGCTGATCGCAGATATCCATGGCTTTCTCGATAATCTCAAGGCACCGATAGATCTGGTGGAGCAGAGAGCGAAGTTCTACGAGCTGATCATTTCCTCGATTCTCAAAGCCGTCGGTTTATCCACCGAGATGGGGAACCTTAGCTTCGTTCTAGGCAGCTCTTACCAAAAGAGCGCTGAATACGCTATGGACGTCTACAAGCTCTGCTCTCTCGTTTCAGAACACGATGCCAAAAAAGCTGGCGCCGAGATCGTCAAGCAATCGGACAATGCGCCGCTGAGCGGACTTCTCTATCCCATTCTCCAATGTTTGGACGAGCAATATTTGGATGTTGACGCGCAGTTCGGGGGTGAGTCCTGCTCCTCGCATTTCTACTACGATCTTGACTAAGTTTGATCAGGCCTTGATCAGCGGAAGTTGTTTATCGCTGCCAAGGATTGGTTGCCCAAGATTGGATACAGAGAGGTGCGACCGCAACCACCCCCGATCTTACGTCCAACTGTGATTCAGAACTTACGTACCCGCAGCGTGCCCATCTCATCAACCCGATGGTTCCAGGGCTGCACGGCGGAAAGTAAGGCAGCACGATCCCCTCACCAAATCATTCTAACTCGCAGAGCAGAATGTCCTCAAGCGATCCAGACAGCAAAATCGACCTCCTCGACCCCCCCGAAGTAGTCACCCAAAAAATACGCAAAGCAGTAGCCGCCCCCCGAACCGTCGAAGAAAACGGCGTCCTAGCATTCGTGGAATTCGTCCTGCTCCCCGCAGCAGCCCTGAAGGGTCGTCGGGAATTCCGCGTCGATCGCGAGAGAGATGGCTTGGACCCGCTGATCTACACGAGCATTGTCCAGATCCATCAGGATTACAAGGATGACATCGTATGCCCCATGCGCTCCTCACGCATACTGTTTTGATACTAATTGCAGGTATTCTAGCTATCGCCTCAGATCCTAAAACCAGCGGTAGCGACGGCCTTAAACAAGCTTCTGGCACCGATTCAGGAAGCGTACCGCGCGTCGACCGAGTGGCAGGAAGTGGCGTTGAAAGCATACCCGCCGCCGGAGAAGAAGGCGAAGAAAGTCAAGAATAGAGGCTCGCGATACCCTGGTTCAAAGGAGGGTGAAAGAACCGAGCCCGAGCCCCAGAATCAAGCATAAGTACCTTATCTAAATTACTAGAATTGGAATCGAGCTTGTTCTGATTCCCCTCATGGCTTTTACCTTAGTCATTACCATCCTCCATGAAATTGTCGAGTTGATTCCTCGGCTCGTAGTCCCCTCTATTCATCACCTTCGTCAAAATCATTTGACTCCAAATTCCACCTCCCATCGTCCGTGTCCTCGCCTTCCGCCTCCAGCGTATCTCCTTAATCAAAACACGCCCGACTCCCTCCTACAATGTCAGCCATTTGAGGCGCCATCTCGAAATACTGGTGAGACGCGAGTTCACTCGTTGGTAAAAGGTCTCTCCCACCTTCCTCGACCTTAAAAAACAAACATACCCACCTGCGTCATTTAGTCCCTTGTGAAAGCATATTGTTGAAAAAGGAGTCTTGAAACCTCCGGTCACGAACGCTTAAAAAGCTCCGGCGCAAACCCCTTGGGCAGACTAGACAGACCCAATTTCTCGTTCAACTGTGGCACGAATACTTCATCTCTCCAAGTCGTCGCCCCCATCTGCCAATTGTCCTTATCCTCCAAGCGAAATGTCCCAAGAACGCAGTCACGCGGAATACGATGAATTGCCAGGACCTCATCTCTGTAATACTCATGACGCCATGGTTCACCTGCAATATAATGTTCGAACCGAAGATCACCAGCCTCCAACTCATCCGCCATGCGCAAAAGTTTCCACGGCTTCTGCGCCAACTTCTGCGCGTCAATGGCGGTGATGTACGTGTATCCTCTCCCCCCTCGACGGGTATTCCGCTTACGAGCCTGCACCATCAACGCATTCCAATCCATCTGCATTGAAACGAAACAGACATTGTAGTGTTTGTACGTCGCATGAGCTGTGAGAGCTACGGCTCGTTTATCAAAAGTATTGAGCTCCTGTTCTAGCACGTCGTCGTTCTCGAATGCACTGCTTTCGAACCCATCGCCTCTTTGGGGGTCAGAGCCAGCGTTTGGGAGCAATGGCATTTGACTGTAGGAGTAATCGTCCCAGGCTCGTAGAAGGACTCCGGTGCACCACGAGGGTTGGGAGATTGCTTGCAAAAAGGGTGAGTCGATTGAGACTGTAGAGACAGGATTGCGCCAGGACGGCACGAAGCGAGATTGGAAGATACTCATAGAGCAAAAGTAGCCTGCAATACAGGAATAGGGGTGGGTTCAAGTGGTGAGCCGCGAAGCGCTGAGGTCAATGTTGACAGGAGATGGGTAGGAAACGGTCAAATGTAATACGAAAAGTCTTGAATTTGTCGCGACCGTGCACATGGGGGCTTATAGGATTTTATTGACTGAAGAGCAATCAACTCCAGGAGTGGAAGCAGGAGAGCTCCCCAAGCATCATATGTACACGACGTTTTACAGTGTTATGCGCTAATCCTGATAGGGCTCAGTGTCGTGGAATATGCTGGGAAGAATAAAGTACATAAGCACATGAGCAATAGGGCGGCTCAACCACGAGGGTAATGTGTAGCCGATGAGAGTGGCGAGGCCCGCTCAAAGCAGTCGTGAGCTATAAGGGAGGAAATGATACTGTCCCTGTATATAGTGGCACTGGTCTGTGTTGAATAAAGGAGCCTTGTTGGCTCATTCATACAGCTTATATACCATTCCTATCTGTATGCATGGAAGCTTCCATAAAGCTATCTAGATAATTCCAAATAGCTGTTGTTCTTGTATATTAGATAGATCTCCTCTAATAGATTTCTAAATATAAGCAATATAATTAATAAAACTATAATAGGTTATAAGCCCGGGAGCCCTTAATATATTATTAAATAATATTATTCTTTAAATATATTATATTTTCAAGCCCCTAAAGCCTTATTATTATAGCCGATAAAAGCAAAATAATATAATCTTTCTAGAAACTAAAAGGAGCAAATAATTAGAAGGAATAATATTGCAATATTATATATATCTTAATAGATTATTCCCTAGATAAATATATCTTTAAAAACTTTTTATATTTTAAAAATAAAATTTAGAGTAATAAAAATCAAGGTATCTTTTAAAGTAAATAAGATAAAAAGGATAAGTAAATTAAAGCAAAAATAGGCTTTATATATTCCCTTAAGATTTAGCAGATCCTAAATTTAATAAATAAGAAGATATTATTTAAGAAATAATAAGTATTCTAAGCTAAATATATATTAACTAGCTTAGTTATAAAATAAAATATCTTTATTAAATTAACGAAAATAATATATTTAAGGTTGAAAAGGATCTTTAATATATTTATCAAAATTAAAATAATAATAAAAAAGATAAAAGATCTTAATATAATAATTAAGAAAATAATCTTATTAATATTAATTAATAATTTAAAATCTAGTTAAAATTAATATTAAATAATATTCTAAGATAAAGCCTCTTTAATTAATCTAAAATATAAGGATATTATAAAGAACCTTAAAGATTAAGAGCAAATTATAAAGAAGGATTCCTTAATTAATAATATAAAAATAGTAAAAAAGGGAAAAGATAACTTTAATAAAGGTTCTAAGGCTAAAGATTAGAAGGGATCTTATTCTTATTATAAAAGAAATAATTATAAAAAGAATAATTATAAATTTAAAGACTATAACTACCGTAAATATAGGAAAAAAGGATATTTTAAAAAGGTATATAGGAGTAAGCCGGAAAAGAACGAATCTAGTATAAAATTTAATAAAAATAATATAAAAATAGAGATTATTAATTGCTTAATATATATTATAAATATAAAGCCGATTTATAAGGTTCCTTAAGAAGTTTTATTTTTAATAAATATAATATTAATTAGAAATATAAAAAGCGTATTAATTAATAATTAAATATTAAATTCTAATTATATTAACTATTATAACCCTAATAGGGGTTTATTCTTTAATTATTAAAAAATTAATAATAACTTAAAGATTATATATAATAAAATAAATAGAATTTAAAAGAGAGGCGATATTCGTTTAAAACTAGATTAACTAAATAATAATATAATTAAATTAATTTTTCGGAATATTATTTATATTCCTATTATTTAAAATCTTATTAATATAATAAAATAAATAATAAATAGAAGTAATATATTCCTTAAGGGGCTTAGAAAAAATATTTATTTTATTTTAAATAATAAAATAATTGATTATAATAGAATAAAAAATAAATTATATTAATTAAAAATCCGTAAAGAATATAGAGCTAGCTAAATTAGGAAATTTATAAAGCTTTAGCTTTATTAAATTAATTAAACAGAACTAGATCTTATATTTTAATAAACTATTTTATTCTAAATTAATATTAATAAAATTTACAAAAATTATATATTTACTTTTTATATTAATAATTTTAATTCCTAATATTTTATAAATAATTCCGGGAAATTATCCGAATAATATAAATTATAATATAAAAGATTAAGATATATAAGATTTACAAATTTTCAAAAATATTCGAAAATAATTATTAAAATAGATTTAAAAGGAGATTTTCCAAAATATATTTATAAAAACTATATAAAAGGCAAATAAAGTTAAAAGATTAATTAGAAATTAATAATATAAGCAAAAAAGGTTTTCGAAAAAATTTATATAGATTTTAAAAAGTTCTATTTCTAAGTTATATATAAAGAAACAGGGTATTTAGCCTTAATCGATAATATAATTTCTATTATTAAAATTTATTTAATAAAATATAAGTCCCTTAATTCCTTTTATATAATAATAAAGTAAGTAAAGATAATAGAGCAATAAATAGGGAGAAAGTTAAAAGAATTCCGAAGTAATTAGGGAATAAAATTTAATAATAATTTATTCAAAAAATATTTCAAAGAATAAAAAGTAAAATAAATATTATTTGCTATATATATATTATAATAAAATAAGAAATCTGAAAGAAAAAACCTTATTTTTATAAAATTAATAAAATTTATCTTAATTTTTAAGAAATTATTAAAATATTTATAAATTAAAATAATAATTAAAATATATTATATTCGGAATCGTTTATTAATTATAATATTTAATAATATAACTTTATATAAAATTTTTAATAATATTAAATTAAATATTTTTTATTTTAGGACCTTAAGAAGCTAGTATTAAATATTAATTTTAAAGATATTATAATATTACAAATTAAACAAAAGATCTTAATAAGGTATTTTAATAAGATATAAAGGATTTAATTATCAAATTTATAACTTATTAAAGAAACGCGTTATTATTAATAAGAATATAAAAATAAATAAGGATAATATTTATAAATTTATAAAAGATATTTAAAAAAATAAGATTTTCTTTTCTTAAGGCGAATAAGATAATAAATAATTAATATAATATAAGCTTCTTAAAAAAAATATTCCTTTTAAAGATATTCCTAAGAATAAGATTTCTTCAAATAATAACGATTTAAAAGAAGATAAGGAGCCAAAGGAGTTTAATAATTTCCTTATTCTAAATAATCCTCGTCCTTCTAAGAAGCTAAGAGTTCCTAAAGGCTTTTAACTTTACTTAAAAATTAGGAATAATAAGAGAAATTATTAATTAGCAAATAATATTATTATAATATATAATACAAATATTTTCCTAATTATAATTAATAATAAATTTAATATAAAAATTCAGAAAAATATTTTTCTAATTCTAAAATTTTATATTTATATAATATAAATACTTTTAAGCCTATATCAAAATATTATATTAAATTAATATTATTATAAATTAAAGATTATAAAGGAAGTATTAAGACTTTTAAATATTATATAATAATATTAAATAACTTAATTTAAAATAAATTTATTAAATAAGAATAAGATTTAAAAATCAATAGCCCCGAATATATAAAAAGCTCTTATTAGAAAATAAATCTTTAAAATTAAAATAAAAAGTAATAAAATACTCTAATATAAAATATAATAAGTTATTTATAAATATTATTAATAATATAAAATCAATTATAACAAAACCTTTATTTTAATAATAAAGGCTATTTCTTATAAAATTATTATATTTATAATTATAAAGCGAAATCTTCTTATATATTAGATAAATATTATTATAGCCTTTCTATATAGATTCTTAAATAAGTTAATATTCGTTATTTAACTAATTAAATTTGAAAATAAAACGAATAAAATATATTATTTACTTAAGATATTTTATAAATTTAAATAATTATTAAAAGTTTAATATATTATAATTGAAACTTTCTTAAAGAAACTAGGCCTAAAATTTATTTAAGCCGATTAATATATCTTCGTCTCTAATAACGGGAGTATTATCCTAATAGTTTATATAAATAATTTATTAATAATTAATAAGGATAAGAAACATATTTTATTTATAAAAATAAAGCTTAATTAACAATTTAATATAATTAATTTAGGCCCTATAATTAAATATTTAGGAATTAAAATTTTATATATTATTAAAGGGATTATTATTTATTAAATTAGTTATTTTATTAATTTATTAAAGAAATTCGGAATAAATAATTATATAATAATATTTTTATTAATAAATATTAGGTTTTTAAGAGTTATAATATTAAGCAAAGAAAAAGTTAAAGACTTAATAATAAAATAATATTAATAAGTTATTAAATTATTTTTATATATAATAATATAAATAAGATTTAATATTTTATATATTATATTAATATTAAATTATTATTACTCAAATCCTGGAATATAATATCTTAGAGTATTAAACTAATTATTTTATTATATTAAGAGATCTTTAAACCTTAATATTTACTTTTAAAAAAAATAAAATAATATTATTATTAATAAAAGAAAGAATATTAAAGATTATATATTTATATTTAATAAAAGTCTTATTTTATAAGCAATAAAACGATAAATAGCTATAATCTTATTATTGACGGAGTTTAAATATATAACAATAATAGAAATAATTAAGGAAGCTATATAATTTTATTATTTAAAAGTAAAATTAAAGATCAAGAAAGCTAATTAATTAATACTTTTGAATATTAATAATCAAAGAATTATTATCTTATATATTAACCCTGAATTCTACCGGAAAATAAAATATATTAATATTATATAATATTATATTAAGGAGATAATAAAATAAAGCTATATTAATATATATTATATTTCTATTTATAAAATAGTAACTAATAATCTTATAAAATTATTAATAATAATAAAGTTTACCAAGTTTGTTCAGATAATAAATATAAGGAAGGAATATTAAGTAGTAAGATAATTTATAATAGAAAAGCTTCGTTTCTTTTTAATCAAGGAAATAGCTAAAAAAGGCTTAGGGGAGTATTAAATAAAGGAGCCTTATTAGCTTATTTATATAGCTTATATATTATTCCTATCTGTATATATAGAAGCTTTTATAAAGCTATCTAGATAGTTCCAAATAGCTGTTATTCTTGTATATTAAATAGATCTCCTCTGATAGATTTCTAGATACAAGCAATGCAATCAATGAAACTGCAACAGTCTGCCCTCCCACCTTCTTACAACACAAAGAGAGCACGGCAGCTATCCTTCTCTCCTCTAAAAGCAGATCATTTAGTAAAGCTTGTCTCTCAGCTCTAAAGAAAAAAGTCTCATTGAGCGCTACCTAAAACTCCTAAGAATACGATCTAATGCTACGGACCCTTCGTCGTACTACAAATAGAACATGGTGTTTCTCAAGTTGGCGTGAATCAACACATCTTCCGTCCTTGCCTCCGGGTTTCCTCCTTCCCCAACATTGCTCTGCACTGGGGTAGGCATGTCAAAGAGCCCACTAAGATAGCATCTAGCCCTTTCACATACGATATCTGCATAGTAAGCAGGCGGGCAAATGCTGACAGGCATGGTGGCGCGACTATAAAGATAGCATATGTTGTGGGTCAGCTCCTCGAGCACATCGGCGACGTTCTGGAGCGGAGGTGGGGCTTTCCGCTTTCCAAATATTTCGTCCAGTACGATAAAGTAATGGGCAGGGCGAGCGGTGCCTTTGATCGCGGCGTGCGACTGCAAGAAGAAGTCCCAGTTGCGGGCCTCGGTAACGCCGCGGTCGACAACGGTACCGTTCTTGGGATTGGAGAAAATATCGGCGTGGTCCTTAATTGTAGGATAGAAGCGGGTATGGTGGCGCTTGCCGACTATGACAATGGTGATGCGTGGGAGATCTTTCTTCGTATCCGAAGCTGGGTAGAGCTCGCGGTAAGCCTCGCGTAACAGCGGGAGCTCGGTATTGATGACCGTTGCGTACTGTCCTTCAGAGACGCCATCACGATAGACCAGGATGTTATCGGGGAACGCGTTGTGTTTTCCCTGTGTCTTCCAAAGCCGTAGACGGGATTTGAGCATTGAGTCGAGCTCAGATACCATCTCTTTACGTGACTCCTGAACGCGAAGATCAGCCGGCCACTGTCCGAGGAATTTATCAACGCTGGCGACCATGGCGGCTACACTTGGAGCGTTCGACGCGGATCCCGGGGAAGGATGGGTCACGTCTATACCGACTACTATCGTTTTGTCCTCGTTGATGATGCCAAGTCCTTTGGGATCAACCAAGAGATTGATACCACCGAGCTTGAGATTAAACTTGAGTGCCACATTCCCAAAGTACTGTGGTTTCGCTTCGGCAAATTCTCACCAATGACGCAAACAGTGTGGACACCTAATTTGACATCTCCGATGTGTTTGATCTGATTGTACAACAGCGTGGCTCTGAATGGTAGGATAACGAGAATAAGTCTTGCCCGCGTCGGATCGCCAGCAAGATTTTTCATTGCAGACTCGATCTCCACGTCGTTGGGACTGTGGACTTTGAGCCAGGATCCTTGAGTATGCTTAGCCGCAGTGATGCCCGCAGTTTGCAAATGTTTGTGGAACTGAGCCAAAGTGGAGTTTAAGCTGTCTTGATTGAGTTCATCTCGCGAATCTGGCGTGGAGATCATTAGGTAGGTCCAATTATGCAATGTTGCTCCAATAATAAATTTGATATGTTCCATATTCCAGCTTGCGCCCCGAAAGCTAGGTGATTTATCTTGTCTGTATTTGATACTCGGTCGGGTCAGAACGCGCCCAGGGACCGTGATCAATCTCTTTGACACCGACACACCAAAACGAGCCTAATGACATCAGTCTACATTCACAATCGAGTGACTTCCAAAGTCTCACCAGGTTGGGGTTTCCTTCTGGCGAAAGCCCCACAGCTTGGAAACCTTCCTGAGTTATAATTTCTGCAGTTTCGTGGGGCTTACGAATGGCGAAGGTGATCATCTGGGTTGTTTGATTGCGATCAAGCTTTGACTGTGAGTTCTGTCCAGGCATCACGCGGCAAACCTCGGGAGGGAGATAAATCGGGTTCTCTCTGTTTCCAACATTGACAACGGGTAATTTTGTGTCCGCAATCAACCGGCCGTATTCTATTCACTTGGTTACAAAGATAAAGAGTGAATTAACGGGGGGGACAGATACCTGTTTTGAAGAAGTCATAGACGCTGATGTACTCGCTCAATTTTTGGCCGGTGCCATGGGTCGAGGCGCCGCCCTTACTACCTTTGCCCTTCTTTGTACCTCCTGTTGTCCCGCTTGCTTGACTCGTGGATGAGCTTGGCGTCGCTTCGGAGGAATCCTTGCGGAAGAACTCTACACCCTTTGGTCCTTCACCGAAACTCGACACCCGCGGTGGATAGTCCAGGCTGTGACCATCGTTTCCGGTCGCAAGACCAAAGATAGTCTTGACTCTTGGGACAACTATACCGGCTTTGTTCCTCTTCTTCGGTAGATGGGTCACCTCGACCCGTACTCGCCTGAGGAAGGATTGCAGCTTTAGCAGGTTACCTGCGTCGTAAACCCGAATCAAATGATCCAGCGGAATGGGGTTGTAAAAGGCTCCATGGTTGACGTTGACGTTGACTAGGATGCGGCAGGTCGCGACTCGAACACTCGCGAAGAATCCTCGAAGAGCGGACAACCCGGCTCCCAGGTCTCTTCTCCGAGCGGCTTGGTCGAGGGGAAAGCTCTTACTGCTACCGACCGTCGTGATTGTGGGAGCGGACTTGGCAAAATGGCCCAAAACTATGTTGAGAGCGTACAACATGGGCAGCTTGTCCGTATAATTCAAGTTCACATTGGTCGAACCCAGATAGTCTGTGAGATCAGAGACAGTAAGAGTGCCCGTTTCTTCAATGCGTAGCTGATAAGTTTGCGCTTTAGGACGTGGCTCATCTTCACCCTCCACCCGGTACTGAAGTGTCGATTCCGGCACGGCAAGACTTAGCCTTCTTCGCGAAACCAGAGTCGTTTTGAAATCGGTGACTATCTCATCTCTAGATCCGGCATACTCTGGGAGTTGTAGTAATAGTCTGATGATCTGGGTCAATTTCTTGCCTGTTGCAGCAGGCTGGACCTCTACATTGTAGCGATACAGGAGCAGACCTGGGCTTGGAATCATTTCAAAGTAGTTTGTCCACAAAACGGTTGGTTGTCCTTTGGTGCCGTATCCAGGGCGGCAAGAAAGCTTTGCATCTGTTTGACGGGCCCCAATGCCTAGATCTCCACTGGAAGAAAGGCCTTTTGGGAAGCCATCTTCAACATTTGTGACTCGAGCGCTAGGAGAAGGGGCTGGTCCATCCGGAGACCTAGCAGGGTCAGTTCAGCGGAGATCTATTGACACGGGAGGGAAGATTGACGTGTAAACTTTCACCTCGTCAGCACCGCCGCGTGGTCCTCCACCCCTCCCGCCTCGAGTTCTTGGGCCATGTCCTCTAGCTCGCCCTGGTACCTGGTTTTGGAAACCACCACGGTCCCCACGATCATCGTCATCACCTTGACGACTGTTAAACCCACCTCGATCACCACCACTACGATTGCTTTGATTTCGATATGACATTACAAATTTTCGTTAATGATATCGTCACGGAAAAGTCTTGCTCGTTGATGAAAAGAAATGCTGATGATGAACTGGCTGAGGGATGCTGAGGGAAGAAGAAGAAGAAGAAGAAGTCAAGCGTACATGTCTCCGAAGAAGCCCAAGAGCGGGGTAGGATGTTTGCCGTGTAGTCCGCTGTTGCCTCTTTCTACCCAAACCTGTCGCCAGGGCAGCAAACTGCTCTTTCGGCAGAGTGTTCTGCGCTTGCGGCCCGGGGCCCAGGGAGAGCCGAGGAGGCGGTGAAAGAGGGTTTGGGTGAAGAATGCTGTTAACAAGGTCAAATTTTAAGGGAGAGCAGATAAGGAGGGAAAGGAGAGCGCAGTAGGAGTCGCTCGAGGGGAGATACGCTGCCTCTATACAAAAACCGAGTTGGCTGGAACAGCGCTATCATGTAGGTACTGCATTGTCGTAATACTACCTTAGATATTACCGTGGTTAAACCTTGACGATTTTCTCACCGATAATACGGATATGGGCAGAGGCAATCAGGCATTGGCATTGGATTCCTAGGATTCCTAGGTAATTTTCCCGAGACACACCACCTACTAGCTTACATAGCCGCGGTAAGCCAGCACATGGCCAATAAAAAAAATGCAGGCACCGCGACTCCCCGCGAGAAAGAGCAAGCCCACTCGCTGGAACGGTAAGTCTACGGGCCTGCGCAGGCACAGAGCCGGGTTCGAAAAACGACGGGTCGACACACAAGAAAAGCTAGAGCCGAAGGTGGGACTCTAACTGCAGCCGACTGGGTAGTCGTGGTAGTTTGGTTTGAATCTTTACTTGAAAGAATTCTTGGCCCGTGGCTTTGAGGTGTGCTCGTGATAAGGGGCACTGCGGTGATGTGGGCCGTGTTTCTGGGAACAGGCAGCGGAGAATGCCACACGCTGCCGATTGACCTCTGCAATCGGTCTGAGTTGTGCGGTGGATGGAGGGTTGTACACCTGATTGCATTACGGTTGGCGGTTCCGCAATTTGGATTTCCCCCACCACCAACACCACGAAAAAGCTGATTACCCGATTGGGCTTAGCATAGAAAATTTGAAAAATTTGAAAACATAATAAATAAGGGAGCATTTAGGCCTAGGGGAGCGTATAGGGGGTCTATAAGTATACAGGGGAAGTATTTAGGCTTAAGGGGACGTACAGGGGAGCATATATATACAAAGGGAATATATATATATAAGGGGAGTATACAGACTCTATATAAGGGAATATATAGGCTTAAATAGGGGAGTATATAGGCTTAAATAGGTAGAATATATAACCCTAAATAGGAGGAGTATATAGCCTTAAATAAAGGGAGTATATAGGGCCTAAATATACGTATATATAAGCCCAAACGGGGGAGTATATAGGGCCCAAATATACGTATATACAGGCCCAAATAGGGGGAACATACAGGGCCCAAATACACGTATATATAGGCCCAAATAGGGGAGGTATATAGGCCCAAATAGGTAGAGCATATAGTCCCAAATAGGGGGAGTATACAGGCCCAAATAGGGGGAGTATATAGGCCCAAATAGGGGGAGTATATAGGGCCTAAAT
>JAABUQ010009366.1_pt1 | contig 13282 bp, 11 predicted proteins | sample 5560001 | NCBI WGS metagenome assembly JAABUQ01 (sample SAMN10711888, study PRJNA513371) | rock metagenome | isolation source: Antarctica rocks | place: Antarctica: Victoria Land, Finger Mt nord | collected 2015-12-18 | reverse complement strand
GCGCCATCGCTTGGTCCGTGTCTTGGGAGAGCAACGATAGAATCGTGCTTCGCCAGAGCCGTCAACACCGAAGCGCACCACAACACGTCATCACGACGTTCCCGAAGCCGATTGTGCAACAGGCTCTCGAAAGGGCGAATTGTATCCAGATGGAGGCCTGCATCGGCACCAGCCGATCCAGACCGAGGGCAGGAACGTGGCTTCCCATTTCCAGTATGAACACCGGGAGTGCCAGCACCAGCCCGATCCAGAACCGGCGCGTCATGTCGGCCAGTTCGTGATTGGGTGGAGCCTGGGCGGTGACCTCCACCGGCTCCAATGTCATGCCGCAAATGGGACAGTTGCCCGGACCCGGCTGGCGGATCTGGGGGTGCATGGGACAGGTGTAGATCGCGCCGGGTTTGACCGGAGCTGGTTCTGTCTTCGTTGCCAGGTACCTGGCCGGGTCAGCCTCGAACTTCGACCGGCACCCAGCGGAGCAGAAGTTGAAGGTCGTCCCGGCATGATCTAAGCGATGCTTCGATGTCGCGGGGTTCACGGGCATTCCGCAAACCGGATCCGTGACGGTCAAAACATCAGCAGCCTTGCCGGCTCGGCTTGGGGGCGCATCGACGCCCAGGCCAGTGTCGGGGGCCATGGCTACATCATGCCCATCGGACCCGGCATGAGGTCGTCGGCGATCTTGCGCTGGCTCTCGGTGAGAACCGCGTAGAGCGCCTTGTCGGCTTCCGCCGAGGATTTCATGCCGTCGAGCCGCGCCGTCATCATCTGGATCCTGGCATCCGCCCGGCCCGGCGCCGTCATCGATATCCCGGCCTGCATCATCTTCGCCATGGCATCCTGCATGCCCTTCGAATTGGTGCGCATGGTCGCCGCGTAGCTGTCCCACTGCGGGGTCTGGGCGTCGGTGATGGCGAGTTCGGCCTTGAGGAACGCGATGCGGCCTTCAATGTGCCCGGGCGGCATCATGGCCCCGCCGCCACCCATCATGCCGGCCATCATCGGCGGCTTCCCGCCCATGCCGTCCGCCATCATCTTGGCCATGTCCATCGGTGGCATCCCAGGCGCACTCGCTACACGCGCCATCGGCCTGCCCGGTGTCATCGGCGATCCGGGATGGTGGGGGGATGGGTCAGCTGCCTGAGCATAAACCAGGGCAGTTCCGCCCAGGAGGACGGCGGCGGCGAGTGTCAGACGTGCGGTGATGGACATGAGAAGTCTCCAGTGTGCGATTAGATCAGGCGACACGGCCGTAGGCGATCTCGGTCATCAGTCCCGTCGCCGTTTGGAAGGCTTGTGATAGTGCAACAGCCAGTGCCCGGATCGGCGGACCCGTTTACATCGCGAGCCACAGCCACGACTCATAGACAAGCCTCGCGGTAGATTCTGGCATCGAACGAGCACCCACGGGAGGGACGGAAACTACTCAGGAAGGCTGGCAAATGGCAGATCTCATGGAGCGTCATCAAGAATGGCCTCCACTTCAATGAGACCATCGCGAGGTTCAGGAACCGGCATTCTGGACCTTGTCGATCCCGTCCACCGTATTGGGCTCGTCCCGCATCTGCATGCGGTCAACGTCATATTGGCCGCCTCGCGGGCGATATGAATGCGCCGGTCCGTCAACCGGAGATCAACCGTGGCACGCACGATCCCCTCCCAGTCGCCAGGGCGCGTAACTGCTCGCCCAGGCTCAATCCCTGTCGCGAGAATGCTGCCGTACAAACCCAGCGTTCGATGGCTTTCCTGCTGGCCGCTGCGGCGCCGTAGCTCCCCGATGTCCGCCAACCCGATGTCCGAAACGACACGAAGCGGGTCCAGGTGGGCCACCACTTCCATGCGAACGTCCAATGGCGGCGGGCAGGCTCCGGCCGGGTGGGCCAGGGTTGCCGCTGCAATGACAATGGCGGCCGGGCCTGTCATAGGCTGCCGGGGTGCGACTTCTGCCACGCCTGCATTTCGCTGATCTCGTTCTCTTGGGCGGACACGATCGCTTCGGCTAGCTTCCGCATGGCCGGGTCCTTGCCATTGGCCAGCTCGAAGCGGGCCATGTCGATCGCGCCAGCGTGGTGCGGGATCATCATCGTCACGAAGTCCCGATCGGCGTTGCCGGTCATTGGCACCGCCCTCATCGTCTGCGACATCTTCTCCATCGCGGCCATCATGGACTTCTCGGCTTCGGAACCGGCCGGCGTCGTGGCCCCAGCCATGGACTGCATCATGTCCTTCTGGTTCTGCGACATGCCCTGGCCGCCCTGCATCGGCATGGCCGTGCCGCCGGGTCCGGGCCTTTGCGTCTGCTGCGCATGGGCGGCAGGTACGAGCAGCAGGGTGGCCGCGACCGCTGCGGCGAACTGGGCAGAAAGCTTGTTCATGTGAGTCTCCACAGTTGAGTTGATACGAGCGCGTCCGGTTTACTGGCTGGTTGCGAACCGCGCCTGGGCCGGCTTGCCGTCCAGGGTGAGCTGGATCACGGCCGTCATCTTGCCCGCGGCCGGCGCCGCCAGCTTGCCGGTGGCGCTGTTGCCCTCGCCCGGGGTAAGGGCCACGACTTCGGTCTTGCCGCCCACGAGCACGGTGGCTTTGCCGCTCCACTCCTTGGCAGGAAGCGGCTTGTTGTCAGGTTCGCTGACGTACACCGTCAGCTGGTCGCCTTTCGTCACGAGTTCGACCCAGTGCTCGGCTGCCTCCTGCATTTGGCCGCCGTGCGCGGGTGCGGGCGGGGTGCCGTGCGCAATGGCTGCCGCAGGGCCGAGCAGGAGGGCGCAGGCGGTGGCGAAGGTGTGCAACTTCATAGTGGTTCTCCTTGGAATGACGGTCAGAACGCCTCGGCGGGCAGCAGCCCGTCGGCGTCGGGGGTCATCAAGCGCTCCAGCGGCTTGCGCCCGAGGTGGAGGAACAGGACGGGCGTCAGCAGCGTGTCGAGCAGCGTCGCGCTGACCAGGCCGCCGAAGATGGTGATCGCCACCGGATGCAGGATCTCCTTGCCCGGCGCGTCCGCCCCGATCATCAGCGGCAGCAGCGCGAACCCGGCGGAGAACGCCGTCATCAGCACCGGCGTCAGCCGCTCCAGGCTGCCGCGCACCACCATCTCAGGCCCGAACGTCTCGCCCTCGTGCAGCACCAGGTTGATGTAGTGGCTGACCTTCAGGATGCCGTTTCGGGCGCTGATGCCGGTCAGGGTGATGAACCCCACCATGCTCGCCACCGACAGCGGCTGCCCGGACAGCCACAAGGCCGTGACCGACCCGATCAGCGCCAAAGGCACGTTGCCCATGATGATGAGCGCCAGCACCGCGGAGCGGTAGCGGCTGTAGAGCACGGTGAAGATCAGCGCCAAGGATACGCCGGACAGCCCGGCAATCAGCTTGCCCGCCTCCTCCTGCGCCTGGAACGTGCCCTCAAGCTGCACGAAGTAGCCCTGCGGCAGCTTCATCCCCGCGAGCACATCGCGGATTGACTGGACCACCTGGCCCTCGTTAGCCCCCCCGCCGGTGTTGGCCTGCACGACGATGCGCCGGGTGCCGTTCTCCCGCAGGATCTGGTTAGGGCCGTCGTCGTCCACGACCTCGGCAAACGTCTGCAGCGGCACCCGGCCGCGCGGCGTCTCTACCAGCATGTTGGCCAGCGCCTCCGTCGTGCGCCCGGCATCGGACAGGCGTAGCACCACGTCGAATCGCTTCTGGCCATCGACGACCTGACTCTCGACCTTGCCGTTGCTCAGCTTCTCCAGCGCGTCGGTCAGTGTGGCCGGGGTCACGCCGTACAGCGCGGCCCGCTCGTAATCCAGCCGCACCTGCAACTGCGGCACCCGCACCTGCCGCTCGACCAACAGGTCCACCAGCCCGGGGACGCCGGCCAACCGCCCGCGCAGGTCCTCCGCCAGGCCGCGCAGGGTGTCCACGTCCTCGCCGAACAGCTTGATGGCGATGGCGGCGTTCACGCCGGACAGCAGGTGCTCCAGCCGGTGCCCGATGGGTTGGCCGATGTTGAAGGCAGCCGGCAGGATGGCGAGCCGGCGGCGGATGTCGGCCAGGACCTCGTCCTTCGGTCGGTCGGACCTTTTCAGGTCCACGTCCATCTCGCTTGAGTGGACGCCTTCGGCGTGCTCGTCCAGTTCGGCCCGCCCGGTCCGCCGCCCGATGCTCTTGACCTCCGGCACCTGCATGATCAGCCGCTCGGCGACCTGGCCGAGGCGGTTGCTCTCCGCCAGGCTGATGCCTGGCGTGAAGGTCATGCCCAGGGTCAACGTGCCCTCGTTGAACGGCGGCAGGAACGCCCGGGGCAGCCGGGTCGCGGCGTAGCCCGCGATGCCCACCGCCACCACGCAGACGCCCACCAGCAGGCCCATCCGGTCGAACGACCAGCGCAGCAGCCGCGTGTCGCCGCGCTTCAGCCAGCGGACGACGAAGCTGTCCTTCTCCGCCAGATTCTTCATGCGCGGGATCAGGTAGTAGCAGAGCACCGGCGTCACGGTGATGGACGTGACCAGGCTGCCCAGGATGGACACGATGTAGGCGACGCCCAGCGGCGCGAACAGCTTGCCCTCGATGCCCGACAGCGCGAACAGCGGGATGAACACCAGGATGATAATGAGCGTGGCGTAGATGATGCCCGACCGCACCTCCTGGCTGGCGGCGGCGACCACCTTGAGCACCGGCTCTTTGTCGCCGGCCTCGCGGTTCTCCTTCAGACGGCGGAACACGTTCTCCACGCCCACCACGGCGTCGTCCACCAGCTCGCCGATGGCGATGGCCAGCCCGCCCAGCGTCATGGTGTTGATAGACAGGCCGAACGCCTTGAACACCAGCACCGTGATGAGGATCGAGACGGGGATGGCCGTCAGCGATATCAGCGTGGTGCGGACGTTCAGCAGGAACAGGAACAGCACGACGGCCACGACCAGCACGGCGTCGCGCAGCGCCGTCTCGACGTTGCCGATGCTGGCCTCGATGAAGTTGGCCTGGCGGAACAGCACCGTGTCGGCGTGCACACCCTGCGGCAAGGTGCGGCCAAGGTTGCCGAGCGCCGCCTCGATGGTGCGGGTCAGGGTTACGGTGTCGGCGCCGGGCTGCTTCTGGATCGACAGGATAACGGCGGGCTTGCCGTTGGCCCCGGCGTCGCCGCGTTTGAAGCGGGGTGCAAAGCCCACCGCCGCCACCTGGCTCAGGATGATGGACTGGCCCGCCTTGGTGGCGACCACCAGGCTGCGCAGGTCCTCGACCCGGGTGGTGCGGCCGATGTTGCGGATGACGTACTCCGCCCGGTTCTGGTCCACGAAGCCGCCACCTGAGTTGGCGCCGAACTGCTTGATCGCCCGCTCCACGTCGTCCAGCGACACGTCGAGGCGGGTCATCTGCGCGATGTCCGGCGTGACCTGGTAGGTGCGAACCTCGCCGCCGATGGGTATCACCTGGGCGACGCCGGGGATGGACAGCAGGCGCGGGCGCACGGTGAAGTCCGCCAGTTCCCGTATCTCCATCGGCGGCGCGTCGCCCGACATGGCGACCAGCATGATCTCGCCCATGATGGAGGTGATCGGCCCCATCTGCGGCACGACTCCCGCGGGCATCTGCTCGCGCACCGAGGCCAGGCGCTCCGCGACCTGCTGGCGATTGGTGAGCAGCTCGGTGCCGAAGTCGAACTCGACGTAGATGATGGACAGGCCGACGCCGGACACGGACCGCACGCGGGTCACGGCCGGCATCCCGTTCATCGCCGTCTCAAGCGGGTAGGTGACGAGCTGCTCAACCTCCTCGGGCGCCATGCCCTCGGCCTCGGTCATCAGCGTGACAGTGGGGCGGTTCAGGTCGGGGAACACGTCCACCGGCAGCCGGGTCATGGTCCAGCCGCCGTAGCCGACCAACACCGCCGCGATCACCAGCACGAAGACGCGGTTCTTCAGGCTCGCCGTGACGAGGGCGTTGAAGAGCGCGCCCATCAGCGGACCTGGTTCAGTAGGTCGGCGCCCTGGACGACGATGCGCTGCTCGGCCTTCACCCCGGCCAGCACCAGCACGTTGCCGCCGTCCAGCGGCTGCAGGCGGACCGGGCGCGGCACGAACCGCTCGGCGCTGACGTGGTCCCACACCGCCGAGCCGCCGTTCGGCATCCGCACCACCGCCGTCCGCGGCAGCGCGAAGCCGCTCTCCTGCGTGGCGACGTTGGCAATCACCGTCACCGGGGCGCCGACCGACAGGCTCGCGGGCGGGTTCTCGATCCGGAACTGCAGGGGTACCGCACCCTGCCGCAGCGACAGGCCGCGCCCGACGAAGCCCACCTTGATCGGCGTGCCGTCGGTCGCCTTGGCGGACGCGCTGGTCATCTGGCTGGCGACGGCCGGGTCGAAGGCGAGGGCCTCGATCCACAGGCGCTTGGGGTCAACGATCTCGAACAGCACGTCCTTGCTTTCGACGACCTGACCCGTCGTGACGTTGGCGACGGACACGACGCCGGACACCGGGGCGCGCAGCACCTCGCCCTGCACCAGCGTGGGCTGCAGTGCCGCCCGCCGGGCCTGCGCGCCGGCCAGCTCGGACCGGGCGTCGTCAATCTCCTTGCCCGCGACGCTGCCGGCCAGCGCGTTCAGCCGCGTCACCTTTTGCTGCGCGATGCGTATCTGGGCGTCGAGTTCGGCAATCTGCGCCTGCAGCCCGCCCCGCTCGACGCCGGTGATCACCGGGACAACCGTCGCCAGCGCATCGCCCTTCTGCACGGCCTGGCCCACATGGGCGAGGTCGCCGCCGGCCGGCTGCACGCGGCCGCTCTGGGTGCTCTGGACCCGTCCGGCCGTCGCCGGGTCGGCGATGACCTGGCCGATCAGCTGCACCGTCCGGGCGGACTGCGTCTGCGCCGCCAGGACCGTCCGGATCGCCAGCAACCGCTGGGCGTCCTTTGGCATGGCGACGCTGCCGTCGGGCAGTCGGCGAGGGGTGTCCGTGACCGCCGCGGCAGGCGCCGGCCCGTCGCCATCGTCCGCGCCGCCATGCGCGAAGGCCGCGCCGGCCGTGACCAGGCCGACCACCAATACGGCGGTGCCGGACACCGTGCGCCACCGCCCCTGCGCGCGGAGGGCGACGACGGTGAGCATTCCGAGCACGAAGGACAGCGCCGCCGTCACTGCGCCGCGCCGGGCGCCAAGCAGGCCGGCAACCAGGCTGCTCAGTGGCGTGCCGCCCGGGGCCGCCGCGGGATGCGGCGCATCGGGCATGTCGAGGGTGGCCGCCAGCAGGTCCACCACGTCGCCGGCGGTTACGGTGAAGGTCAGATCGTGCTCGCCGGGCTTCCCGACCCAGGGGGCGCGCAACAGGTAGGTGCCGTCCTCCTGAACCTGCGCCGTCGCGGTGCCGTCGCCCTCCGCCACCTCGATGGTGCCGTCCGTGATCGGCTCGTTGGTGGCGAAGCGGTCCAGAGTGATGACGATGGCGTCCCCCTTGACGACACCCACCAGCTCGAATTCGGCGGACGCGGCCTCCACCCGGGGCGCGGCCCCGGCAGGCGCGACCGGAGCAGGAGCTTCGTCGTCATGGCCCGCATGGGCGGAAGCGGGGGTCTGCGTCAACGCAAGCATGACAAGGGCCAGCCCAGCCAACCAAGGTGCGCGCATCCCGATCATCCTCCTTGAAGTCCTCATGGCATCAGGCCCAAGGCCTGGTTCAACCGTCCGCGCGCCTGGTGCGCGCCCACATCGGCGCGCTCGCGCGCGGCATCGGCCTGGAAGGCGAGGGTGCGGGCACGTATCAGGTCCGCAAGCGCCGTGTTGCCCTCGGCGAACGACCGCTCGAACAGCATGCGCTGACGCTCGAACACCGCGGCGCGCTTCGCGGCCAGGTCGCGGGCCGCCACGGCGCTTGCAAGCTCGATGCGGGCACGGCTCTCGCCTCCGCTAAGCTCCCGCTCCAGCTTGGCCAGCGCCGCGACAGCGTCGGTGTACTCCACCTCGGCCGCCGCGCGCCGCGGCGCGTTGCGCGTCTCGGTCGCGAACGGGATGCGGAGCTGCAGGCCCAGCGAGTGGTCATACACGTTGCCGTTGATGTCCCGCGTCCGCCGGCCCACCAGCCCGACCTCGGGGCTGTCGCGGCTCTGGATGGCCGCAAGCTCCCGGTTGGCCCGGGCCACTTCGACGGCCCGCTGCGCCTCGATGACGCGCGGGTCCGGCGGACGCGCCTGGGCCGGCGGCACGGATGGCTCGTTCAAGGCAGCCGTGACTGGGTCCAGGCCGGTCAGGGTGCGGTAGTCCACCCGGGCCGCGTCGAGGGAAGCCGTCTTCTCGGACAGTGTAGCCTCCGCCTCGATCCGGTCGGCGTTCGCGACCAGCAGTTCGGCCTCCGCGGCGTCGCGGCCACGGACCCGGCGGGCCAGGTCGGCCTCAAGCGCGCGGGCGTCGCGCAGCCTTGCCTGGGCGGCCCGCTGATCGGCCTCCGCCACGGCCACGGCGGCAAGAGCCTCGCGGACCTGGCCCGCGACATCCAGAACCTGCCGCACGCCCTCGGCCTCCAGCCGGGACATGTCCGCGTCGGCGGCGCGCACGGACGCCGTGCCCTCCCCCGGCAGCCAGATCTGGGTGCCGAGCGACAGCTCGGCGTCGCGGGCATTGCGGTTGCGTATGACTTGGTCGGTCACATAGGCGGCGCCGAGCGTCGGCGCACCCGGCAGGAACGCCGCGGCCGAACGCTGCTTGGCCGCGATCAGCGCCCGTCGGGCCGCCGCCCCCTGCAAGGCGGCGTTGCGGGACACCGCCGCGTCCATGGCGGCCCGCAGAGCGACGGAGGCTTCGTGCGGCGGCAGCAGGCGGGGTGCAGCCATCCGCGCCGGCGCGCGCGCCGCCGCGGCTCGGCCGCTGCGCGGCTGCGCGCCAGCCTGCGACGTGATGTCCAGATCGGTCAGGCTCGGCCCGCCGGTGCCCGGCAGCGGCTGAAGCTGCGGCTGGCCTGTGCCGCCCGCCCCGGGCAGGGGCGGGACCGCCACGGGCGCCCTGCCTCCGCCCCTTTGCGGACCTAGCGAGGTTGGGCCAATCCCTAGCGGCGGACTCTGGGACTGGGCGAGCGCCGCCGCGTCCAGCACGGGCAGCAACGCCAGCCCAAGCAGCCAAGTCTTCACGCCCGGACCCTCACGCCCGGACCCTCATGTAACGGCCACGACGAAGGGCACCGTCCGAACCTTGCCGCCCGCCGTGAACTGTATCCACAGCAGGTAGGTCCCCGCCTTGGGGGCGAGCACGTGCAGCGTCAGGTCGGGCGACACCCGGACGCCGGCCCGGAGCGGCGGCGGCATGGCGTCGCCGTCCGGCATCTCCATGCCCGCCATGCCTTGATGTCCGGCTGGAGCCGCAGCGGCGGTCCCGGTCAGGTCGCGCTGCATCGGTGCGCCCGTGCCGCCCGTGCCCGGCGCAGCGGCCGGCGTGGCGTGGACGTGAACGTAGGTCAAGTCGGCGGCGTTGATGAACACCGCATGGGCGGCGACGCCGAGGAACGACGTCACGTCGGGCGCTGGCTTGCCGTCGCGGGACAGGTGCAGGCTGAGCTGGCTCTCCTGCCCGGCGCGCAGTTCGAACGGATCGAACCGGGCCGCATAGCGCCCGTCCGCGGCCTCAAACGGCGACGGAGCCGGTGTGGCGGGCGGCGGCTGAGCCGAGGCGCCGCCCACGTCCAGCTCGAATCGCATGACCTGCTGCCCGATGCCGGATGGCACCCCGTCGGCATAGACGTGGTAAAGCCCCGGGTGCGGCAGCGGCACGGCAACCCGGAAATGCCCGTTGGCCGCCGGCCGGTCCGCATGCTCGTGAACGAAGGTGCGGAAGTCGCTGCTGATGGCGATGACGTGCAACTGCTTGGACAGCTCCGTCTCGTATTTCGCAACCGGGTGCCGCTTTCCCAGTTGCGTCATGGCGATGTCGAGCATCTCGACCCCGCTCCGGCCCGGCGTTGCGACCAGCGTGGCACGCACCCTCGGGCGCCCGTCCGGCAGCGCATAGGCGCCGGTCAGGGTCTCTGCCGCATGCACCGCCAGCGGCAGGCAGGCGGCCAACGCGAACGCGGCGGCGCGAAGGGCAGACTGGCTCATGGACTCTCCTCGTCGTCACCCGGGAACGCGGGCCATCCCCGCCGACGGTCGCCGACCCGCCGCTTGTCCCCCAATCTAGGGTTCAGGCGTGTGAACCGCTCATGTCAAAGTATGTCAGCACCGGCAGCCTGGCCTTCCGTGCGGCATACTGCGCCACGATGGGCATGGAGCAGGCAATCAGCATGGATGACGGCCCGGTGGCCAAGGAGCCGCACATCCTCGTCGTCGAGGACGACACGGGGACGCGAACGCTGCTGGCCCGCTTCCTGGGGGAGAACGGCTTCCGCGCCACGGGCGCCCGCAACGCCGCCGAGATGTGGGAGGCGCTGGAGGGCATCGCCATTGACCTTGTCCTGATGGACGTCATGCTGCCGGGGACGTCGGGACTGGACCTGTGCCGGGCGGTGCGGCGCGCCAGCGCCGTTCCGATCATCATGGTGACCGCCCGGGGAGCGGAGACGGACCGGGTGCTGGGGCTGGAACTGGGCGCCGACGACTACGTGCCGAAGCCGTTCAGCCGGCCGGAGTTGCTGGCGCGCATCCGGGCCGTGCTGCGCCGCGGCCGGGGAATCATTGAGGAGCAGGCCGGCACCCGCACCCGGCGGCTGCGCTTCGCGTCCTGGGTGCTGGACACTGCCCGGCACGAGCTGAAGGCGCCGGACGGCGCGGTGGTCGAGATCTCCGGCGCCGAATACGCCGTGCTGCTCGCCTTCCTGGAGCACCCCCAGCGGGTGATGACCCGCGACCGCATCCTTGAGCTGTCGCGCAACCGGATCGGCGAGGTGTTTGACCGCAGCGTGGACGTGCTTGTGAGCCGGCTGCGCCGCAAGCTGGGCGCCCCAGAGGAGGCGAGCGAACTCATCAAGACCGTGCGCGGCGCCGGCTACCTGTTCGCAGCCGACGTGAGCCGGGAATGACCGGCTTCTGGCCTTCGCTCAAGGCGCGCGCCCTCGGCCTGCTGTGGCCCCGCGGCCTGGGCGGGCGGACGATCCTGGTGCTGTCGGCGGCGGTGGTCCTCGTTCACCTGAGCACGGTGCTGCTGTACCACGACGGCGCCACGGACCAGGCGGACGCGGTATTCGCGGGCCAGGTCGCCGGCCGCCTGGCAGCGGCAGCAGGGGCGATGATGGAAACGGAGCGGCCCCAACGGGACGCGCGCGCCCATGCGCTGTCCTCGCCAGAGCTGGTCCTGCACTGGGGGGAACACGCGGCGACCGAGGGGTCTGCTGGCGCCGTGGCGCTGCCCGCGTTCCGCCACCGCCTGCAAGACCTGGTGCCCGGCCTCGGCGGCGTCTCCGTCCAGTTCGGCCTGGCCGGGCCGATGGGCGCACAGGCGATGATCAGCGGCTCCGTCCAGTTGGGCGACGGCACGTTCCTCAACTTCACTTCGACGGTGGCCGGAGGCGGGCTGCCCGAGTCGGTGCATTCCACCCTGCTCTCGACCACGCTGATGGCGGTCGGGGTCATCGGAGTGGCATCCATGCTGCTGCGCAGCCTGATCCGCCCGCTGCGGCGCCTCGCGTTGGCTGCGGACGCGATCGGCTGGGGGCCGGACGTGGCGGTGGCCGAGACCGGGCCGGAGGAGGTGCGGCACGTCGCGCAGGCGTTCAACGGCATGCAGGCGCGCATCCACCGGCTGATGCAGGACCACACCCAGGCGCTGGCCGCCGTGTCGCACGACTTGCGGACGCCGATCACCCGCCTGCGGCTGCGCGCCGGGTTCCTCGACGATCCCGAGATGCAGGCCGGCATTGACACCGACTTGGAGGAGATGGAAGCGATGATCGAGGCGACGCTCGCCTACATGCGCGGCGAGACCGAGACCGAGCCGAAGCAGGTGACGGACCTTGCTGCCCTGCTGTCCACCCTGACCGACAACGTGTGCGACACCGGGGGCACGGCCACCTATGCCGGGCCGAACCACATCGCTCTTCCCCTACACCCATCGGCGGTGAAGCGCGCCTTTGCCAACCTGGTGAACAACGCCGTGACCTATGGCGGCGGCGCACAAGTGACGGCCGCGCGGTCGGGCGCGGGCGTGCTTGTCAGGGTAGAGGATACAGGACCCGGCATCCCCAAGGCGGACCTGGACCGTGTGTTCGAGCCGTTCCAGCGCCTGGAGCACTCGCGCAACCGCGGAACCGGCGGGGTCGGCCTCGGGCTGGCCATAGCCCGCCAGGCTATCGGGAACGAGGGAGGCTCGGTCCGCCTCAGCAACAGGAAGGGGGGTGGCCTCTGCGCGGAAGTCTTCCTTCCAGGAAGCACGGTTACCCGACACAGTTTGTCATCGGGCCGAGACACGGCGGCAATGTCCGGGCCTCATCTCCCTCGCAGCCCCGGCGCCAAGCCTGCCGGAGGCACAATGGAGACTTGAAGCCATGTCCATTCTAACGCGTGTTGTTGCAACGGCGATCCTTCTGGGTGCTGCGGCACAGGCAAGCACTGCCCGGGCCGACGACGCCCGGGTACCGGTTACCGGGTCCGCACAGGGTGAGATCGTGCCCAACGCGCTTCCGGACGGCGGCCCGCCGCACGCCCGCGTCAACGAGGGCCACCTTGTCGCTCCTAGCGGCCAGACCCCGGTCGTTGGCTCCGCGCAGGGCATCCAGCCCCCCAACTCCCTGCCGGGTGCGACGAGGCCGATCGGGGAAGCCCAGCCCCATTCCGACGTGACCTCGCCGGCAGGGCTGATCCCGCGGTCCAACGAGGGGGCACCCCGCGCGCTCAATTCGCGCTCATAGCCGGCAAGCGCCGTTCCGCATCAACGAACGGAACGGTGCTCGAAGGACGGGCAGGCACGCGGCGGCCTGCCCGCAGTCTGGCGCAGACGCCCGAGAGCCGATGGAGGAGCAAGACCGTATCCGGGCTTCTACGGTTCTCTGCGGCGGCGGTCTTCTTGGTTGTGACAGCACGCCCCATGACTGCGCTCGCCGACAATTCGGCCGTGCCTAGGAGCAGTTCGGGAAGCGAGACCGCGGTGCCGGGTCAATTGGGTCCGTTTCCAGCGAAGGGTGCGATAGTTAGGAGCATACCGCCGAGACCTTCCATGCGGACCGCCATCTGCGGTGAACTGGCGCCGACTACCCTCGTCGTGGGTATAAGTTCGACACCAAAACATTGACCCGCCGTGGATGAAACCTGTGGCACTGTTTGCGGGCCATTGGCGGAGAGGTTGGTCGTTCTATGGTGTGATCGAGCCCGCGTATAAGTTGAACCCGGGG
>JAABUQ010009365.1_pt1 | contig 13284 bp, 15 predicted proteins | sample 5560001 | NCBI WGS metagenome assembly JAABUQ01 (sample SAMN10711888, study PRJNA513371) | rock metagenome | isolation source: Antarctica rocks | place: Antarctica: Victoria Land, Finger Mt nord | collected 2015-12-18 | reverse complement strand
TGTGGAAAAAGGGGCGAGGGTCGTGATGTGGACGAGTGGAGCGTTTGGTAGTGGATGTGGAGGGAGGGGGAAAGGGGGGGAGGAAAGCTTACACAATGGAGAGGATTTGGAAGAAATCGTATTTGGCAAAGTCTTTGTGGGGGTGGTGTTCGTGTAGCTGGATGAAATGTCAGTGGTCGGTTCTTCTGCGTGTTTTGGTGCTGTTCGAGAGCAAAGGTTCGAGGGACAGCGAAGCGGGAGGAGGTAGAGCCGAGTCGAGATTGGAGAAGGGAGGGGAGGTCGAAAAGGGGAAGAACATACCGTCCAGAAATTATTCACCAACAAATTGAACACGCTCAGAATCACCACCAGCAGCACCGCAGACCATTTGGCCTTGAACCCCACCACCACCATCACGCACGCCACCAGTCCAAACAAACTCACCAGAATCCGCACGAACCCCCAATCCCCGCTCCAGACAAACCCCAAAAACAGCAGTATCAACAGTATCCGCCCCGCCAATTGAATATACTTCTTCCGATCCTTCTCCGCCGGCAACGGCAACCCCGCGGGAGCGAACTTCTTCCGCACCCATGAGTCGCTGAGCACCATGAGCAGGCCGCCCATGACGGATAGATTGCGCAGGAAGAAGTTGAGATCGAATATCAGCCCGTACCCGAGCGCTTGGGTGATGACCACCCCGATCAGCCCGAAGACGGCGTATTCGGGGTATTTGCGGATGATGATTAAAATGGAGCAGGTGGTCATGGCGCAGACGTTGATGAGGAGGAAGAGGTGGGTTAGGCCCCAGGGGACTGGGAGGAGGGTGAGGCAGTTTAGTCGAGTGTTCTTTGTGGAGTAGGGGGAGGGAAGGGAATCGGAGGGAAGGAAGTACTGTGCCTGTAGTCCTTGAGGTAGAGGAGCTGATCGTTCCATTGGGTGATAATCCGCAGGGCATCTTCGATGAATGTGCACACGATCAGGAAACGGCCCACGGCTGGGATGTATCTACCGAACTCACACCAGTCAGCACATCTCCATCGACAACCGTCACCGAGCCTCATTCCCTCGCTCTGCAAGCCCCCAATCTTCATCGTCGCCCAGGGATTGCGGAAGCACATACGGTTTTATAGGATCGGCCGCGTTATCCAACCACTCTTCGATCTTGTTCGTCTGCTCTCGGATCTGCTCCAGCGGGCTGGGGTCATTGGTGGCATCTGTGCGTCCTGGGCCGCCGAAGCGGTCTTGGGATCCGAGGTTGTAGCCCGCGGTCCCACGTATTTGGGCCATTACTGCTCGCTCATGCACGAAGGAAGGGCAGGGAGATTGATTGTCTAGGATGCTGTGATATGGGATTCGAAAGAAGGGCAATGTATGAGAGTGGTTGTGGCGGGGCAGTCTGTTCTTCACACTGCTTGGGGGGCTGTTTGTTAGGTGGCATCAATAAGGTAAAATACGTTGACGGCGAATTGGGTTTAGCGGCCTTTGCCCGGCTCCAAGCGAAGCCGGAGATACTAGTCAGGGGCGCCATCGGCCGAGATGCTCGTCTAAGTAGTGTCCATTTTTGATATGCCATAAATACTGGGGAGGCCATCGACAGACTGCGTGGAAGCATTGGTGTATCAAGGATTCAAAGAAGATTGTTATAGAACTGCCTTTCATGCTACGCAGACATCCAGCACATTCTACGATCCAGGACGCTTAAAATACTGAAAACGCAAACTTAGCCATCAGGAGCAGAGGGTGTTACAAAATACACTTGCAATTGATTTGCATCACGACTGTATCTTCTCATCCTAGCTACCCCTTCAGTATATTCCTCTGCCTGTCAAGAATCCCCTTCCATCATTCCCTTCAAAAATCCACCTCAAGAAGTATCATTTAAGAACAGAATTGGGATGAAGGAGATCCGCCGATACTCCAGCTTCTCCGGATGATTTGCTGGGTTTGTAGAAGAACATAGTGATTACACAACAAGAAACTTCCTCCTCTTACGTAAACGCGGCTTCGCTCCGGGAAAGCCTCCAATGGCTCTACGCTCGGCAAGGCCTTCGTTGTTGTAGCGATTGATGAACGAAAATAAAAAGGAAATGAATCGTATGGTACACTTGCTGATGCTTTTCGATGCCGGCCCCCCAATGCTGCCTGCGCATCGATTCCCTGTGTTAGTAATGTTGCGCCTAGTATGCGTGCGTCGCTGCAATGCCTGACTGGCTGGGATGGTGTTCGCCAGTACGCTCTGTGGAATGATGGAAAAATTGTGCCTGCAGCAATTAGTATCGAGATATAGTCCAATGTAGATGTGATGTACCTAGGTGACATGGTACAGACTCACTTGCTGTGCATTCAGATGACGGCCCAGTCAGAGTCTGCTGGATGGCCGGTCAAGGCGTACGGGTAGTCTGGATCATAGTCTGGGTGCTCCTTGATGTTCGATCGATTCCAGACACTGTGGTCGATTGTCTCTTTGGTGGCCTTGACACGTCCGGTTGGCTTCTCCCGGCTGGCCTCAAGACGTAGCTTGTCCATCTCAGCGTAAATATTTCTGACAGTGTATTTGTCCTGATTAGTCGTAGATGGTGTTTCGGCGGTGACATCGGCATTCATCCCGCTTGGTGCGACCTTCTTTTCGACTCCGGAAGAGTCTTTCACACTGTAACCTGCAGGTGTCTGCGCAGCTGCCTTCTCAGTTGCCTTCTTCTTGGCCTTTCCACCCTTCTGCACCGTGTTCCATGAGTTGTCACTGTCCATCTCGCTGAACATTCTCATTTGCTCTTCTTCAGAAGGGACGTCGTTGTGCCAGACTTTCTGTTCAGACACAGTGCCATCCTGTCTGTTGGAGTTAGGGTTGACACTAGCCACGGGCTCATCAAAAGTATCTAGGAGTGCAGTGTTTTGTTGCTTTGGAGGTGGTGCCATGGTGCCGGTCCGGTGATTGTCGGTTGTTGAAGGTTTGGACCAAGCGTTTGATGACGGTGCAGTAATTGAACGAAGTCCGTTCTTCATTGGTCGTCCTTCGGCCTCCCTCACGGTACGACGCTGCGTTTCAAGCGCTACAAGCCTCTCTTTCTCAATCTGCTCACGAATTACCTTTTCTTCTTCTTTCTTTTGCCGACGTTGTCTCTGATGCTTGGTCTCTGGTTCTTGAGCAGCTTTCTGCACCTTTGGTTGCCGGATTGGTTGTGGATTAGTTGGCTCAGTCAATCGCAAGACAGACGGACCCTTTGCTGGCGCCTCGAGCATGTCCGACACATCTGCGGCGGAAGGAGTTGTGGTTTGTGTGGCACCAAGCTCAGGAGAAGTCGCAGCAGAAAGATCGTCGTCGGCATCAGCCCCTGTCGTTGAAGATGCAGTAGAAAGGTCTTGCGAGCTCTGCGCTCCGTTGGCCTTGTGTGCACTGCCATTTTCGTTCCCACCAGGTGCCTCGTTGCGTTTGTTCTCTTTTCTCGACTTTTTGTTCTCTGTTGTTTCTGGTTTCTTCAGAGAAGCGCCCGTCCTTGCATTGGAAAATTGCTTCGCGAATTCGGCATTGTCCATGCCTTCGTCCTTTGCGACTTCGTCTTCCTTGCCAGCATCCACGCTCTGCTCGCCGTTCACGTCTATTGCCGAGCTTTGGGCCAGCTTGCTTGGTTGCGACTTCTTGCCCGCTTTGCGTTTCTTCATGCCTTCATTGCCGCTACCCGGGACGGAAGCAGAAGAGACATCTGCGACATCGCTTGCCACTTGGTCTGAAGCACCGGAATTGCTGTCATTCCTCTTGTCTCTGCTATCTGTTCGTGGCTTCGAACCCCGTGATTGGTTGAGCGGTTGAGTGGGAGGTTTTGCACCTCGGCCGCGCTTTTTGTTGCCGGAGGTGCTGTAGTAGTATGCTGCCCCAGCACCGACAGCGCCGACAATGGCCCAGCTCTGCCAGGGTTCCATCCCCATGATGACCGTGTGTCTTGAGTGATTTGTTGAATGTATCCTATTCAAGGTCCAATGCAATGAATTTTGAAAAGACAGGCGGTGTGGTGTACCAAACTTGCGATGAAGGTTGTGGGTGTCGGTCGATTCCGGCTACGGTGTCCAAAAAGCGTCAGCATAAGCGCAACGGGTCTGAGAAGGAAGCCGAAGAAGGAAGTCTCGGACAGTACCGTACCTCTTGATATACGTTGCCCAACGTGAGGGTGAGGGTGCGGCAAGTGATGGGTGTTGAGATGTGAATGCAAGGGGCACGTTGATTCAAGTTAGAGATTTGCCCAGACCTCGCGATCCAGACCAGAATGCTGGACGAAAACTACGCCATGACAAAGGCTGTACCTAGGGGGGTGGATGAAGTCTGTTGCGCTTCTGAAGAATATTGCTCGAGTCGATGATGAACAGCAGGTACGGAGGAACGCGGTTCTCTCGGCAGGGGTTTGACAGACTGACGGCCGCTTGAGACGCAGAGAGTGGTGCTTTAAGGCCAAGGGACCACAACTGGAGGGCAGGTATAAAGATTGAAGGAGCGAAGGGACAGCGTGATGATGGAGAGGAAGATGTAGAGTCGAATAGCTACATAAGTAAAGTACGAGGGAAGTGGTGGAATTGTAATTGTACCTTATGTAGAACAGCTAATAGCCAATAGCCAATAGCCAATAGCCAGGAGATGCAGGTGTTTGGTCTCTTGGCGAAATCTAAATTCCTTTTGCGGGGACGACTGCGCCAAGAACCTTCTGCATTGGGCTTCGGATGGAGGACCGAGGGACCCTATTTATCTAGATAAGGTACAGTATGTGTCTACTGTATCTACACCCCAACCCTGATTTGGTGGCGTTGACAGCCTATCACTATCTAAGTATGTCGAAAGGTCACACAATGCTCCACGAAATAGCTACTTGTTTACGAGGTTGTACTTGGATTGATGTGGATTGGGGAGAGTAATGAATTACTAGGCTATAGGTGCAATATAAACATTTTACGCCTGTTGCAGCCATAACTATTGCTATTAGCGACTGATGCTCTCTAATTCCACCGTGCCTTCCCATCTTCCACCTTCTCCGACCCCCAAAAATACTGCGCTCCCTCATTGAGCCGAATAAGCACAAGCCCATCCCGAACATGGCCAGAACACTGGGTTGGCACCTGTCGTGGCACAAGCCAGCCACTCTTATCAGCACATGCTTCTCCGATCATCCCCGAGCCTATTATAGTCTGTCCGCACCTCGCAGGACCTCCTCCTTCCACCTTGTCTGTTTGCCCTTCTCACAACGCGTAAGGATTCATTGACCGAATCGTCAAACAAGGCGGGCTCTTCGTGAGATCCGTCTTGAGAATGACTGGCACTCGCGTCATCTCCGTCACATCTTGGATATATTCTCCGCCTTCTTCCCGCAATTTGAAAAGACCCAGGTACTTCTCCTTATTTGATAGCTTAGCTTCCGATCCATGGTTGCCGACAAGCTTCGAATCTGACTGGGTCCGCAGAGGTGTCTGGTCTCCTTCAGCCTCGTGTGTGGGCGAGGGAGGCATGCTCTGCGTGGGGCGATCCGACGACGGCAGACCGAGAGATACTCCCGCGGTCGCTTCCGTCATCTCCGAAATGTTATCTTCATCGTCGAACAGCGCATCAACGTCGTCTGTTGACATGGTGCCAGCTTCTGTCTGCTTACGCTGGGCCTCAGCGTTCTCCCTGTCGTGTTGCTTACTTGCTTCGGCATCATTTCCACGGTGGCGCGAGCCGGCACCGGCTTTGGGACGCTCATCCTCCGGCACGTAGGCCGAAGAGGGGACACCCTTTTCCCAGTAAAGCTCCAGAACGCGGTCGTCCTTGCGGAATTCGGCTTTCTTCAACGGAAGTTGATCGCAGTGTACACGTTTTTCAAAGCCGTACTCTGGGATCAACACATCAAAGGCAGATTCGTAAACGCAAAGCACGACACCCTCGCTGATAAATTCACTGCCAAGCTCCTCTCGCTTTTTGTCCATGATGCGGCAAGACTCGATGTGTACGCTCTGTTCTTGCGCACTCTGAGCAGAGTCTTTCTTGGTGTTGCATGACTCTGCGGTCTTGGCGAGGCTTTCGACGTCCTCCATAAATTCCATCGAGCCATTGGATAAAGCCACCTCCAATTGGCGATGTACGACGATGTCTGCATATCGTCTCGATGGGTTGGTGAAATGGGTGTAAAGAGGAAGATTCAGAGCGAAGTGTTGAAATTGCTCTGGCTTCACCTTGCCAGCCACGAAGTATTTCGCCCGTTGCATAGCTTTGATGAGCAGTGTCTCCATGCCCTAACGTCTGCTCAGCACAAGCCTCGAGAGACTAGGGATGACTACGTACCTTTCGGAGATCCGAGTCTTTAACGTTGAACAGACTGTTCTGCAACGTTCCGCTGCTTGTGGTATCCATCCCATACCCAATCCGCGTCATCCTCTCGGCGAAAGTCTGTAACCTACGTGGGTTCGGCGGAGCTTGGCTACGAAGGAGTGCCTTTTGAGGTAAAGCCGACGCGAGTCTCTGGGCCACAAATGTATTGGCTTTGTGGCCAAGTTCTTCAATGATCTCATGCGCTGGCGTCGAGTCGAAGATGTTGTGCTCGACTGGGACGTTCTCATCGTCGAGTTGGTGAATGAGACGAAGAGGTGGTACGTTCTGGGAACGAGAATCAAAACGAGTCTCGCGGAACTTTTGTGCAATTTTCTGGCCAAGGTTAGTGCGTTCTCGCAAGCTAGCTGTGACTTGTTGAGCGTACCTTCAGTATATGGATATCTTTTGGCGTGGCGCCTTGTAGTTGAAAGTCTCCTTGTCCGCCAATAATCGCATCAACATCATCGTAAGTCAATTTACCAACACTCTTGATCATTGCTTTGCCAATCCAGACATCGTCATCGACAACCTTTCCACTGTCAGGATTGACTTTGAAGACTACACTGACTGTGAATCGATCCTGGCCCGGGCTCAGGGAGCAAATTTCGGAAGCGAGCCTGGGAGGTAGCATGTTCACTCCTCGGTTGACTAGGTATACACCAGTTCCCCGTTTCTTTGCTTCGCGGTCCACGAGCGAGTTGGCTTTAATGAAGTGAGCAGCGTCAGCAACGTGAATACCAATCTCGACAAGGCCGTCAGAAAGCTCCTTGACGTGGATTGCATCATCAAGTTCTTGGGTTCCGGTGGGATCGATTGTGAAAGTGGTCTCTTGGCGGAAATCTCTACGAAGAGCCAAAGACTCTTCAGACTCGTTGCTGACCGACCAGTCATCGAAGCCAATGTTTTTCAAGACGGCATCCGAAAACTCATCGGAGCCAAAGTTGTTGTCGCGCAACAAAGCATCGGTTTCGACCTTCAGATCCCCCATTTCTCCCAGTAGCTCTACAAGCGTACCAAATGGATGCAACGAAGTGATTGGCCATCGCTTGATGCAAGCAACAAAAATGCGATTGGCATAGTCTTGATGCTTCTCGACGAAGTCGCGCGGAGCTTGCTCAGTCGGAATGGCGATTAATGGCACACGTTTATCAGTCGGCTTGAACCAGACAATTTTTGGTTTATCTTGCTGACGGTCCATTTGATGGCGACCAGGTCCATCTCGGTGTGAGCGCTCGGCTTCTTGCTTTTCCTTCGTTGCCTGGCTACTCGGCCGGAGGAGGCCAAGCGTACTGCAAAGTATCAGCAACCGCATCCATGACCTACCACGGGCAGGCATTGACTCACCCCGAGAACATTTGGCCTGGCACACGTTCTATGACTGCGACAACGTGCCCAGCGTAAAGAGGCTTTTGCTCATCATTCACCTCCTCTTCTTCCATCAACAAAAGGCTCTGGCCTTCAACCTCGACATCATCATTTTTCTTCTGTGTCGGACGCTGTCTCAAGCTACCACGTCTCCGAAGCCCACCCTCGTTTCCTGTGTCTTGTGCGCCATCACCATTGGTAGCTGAATTGCTACGAGGCCGCCCGCCCTCATTGACATTGTTGCTACTCCCACTCCTAGCATCAGAAATATCCTTGCGCTTCTTCTTCTCCTCTTTTTCGCGTTTCTGGCCCCAAACTTCATCTACGTTGAGGAGTTCAATGGCGACAAGGTCGCCCTCCAGAGCTCGGTTCCTGTCTTTACTACCACAAATGAAGATGTCCGCATCAAGATCGTCGGTGGTAACATATGCATCACTACGATTCTTCTTGTTCACACGTAAGATGCCAGCCACAAGCCGATCGTTTGAAAGCAAAGCCGGGAGATTGGCCTGAGGAAGGTAAGGGGTGAACAACGTCTTACGTTGCTGTTGCTGTGCAGACATCTGGGATTGGTTGAGCTGGGCTCCTTGCATATTGATCGGCTGTCCGCCCAATTGAGCAGCTTGCAATGCTTGGAGCTGCTGGATCTGCATAGGATTGAGCTGTTGACCTGCGAACATTTGAGGTTGTTGTAGCATCATTTGGCCTTGTGGTAGCTGTACCAGCTGTGGCTGGTTTGGGAATTGAAATTGTCCAATCGATCCGATCGACTGGTTAATTGAGCCTCTGACTCGATGACCAGGCTGGAAGGTGTTTGCATTCGGGTTCACGTTCTGCCCAAAATTACCCATTGGAGGCTGTTGTTCCTGAAGTTGTGGTTGGTTTCCAGCTTGCTGTCTCCAATTACCATCAAAATTCCTTGATGATGTACGACCATGACCATTCTGACTCCCTCGTCGTTGGGAGTCGGCTTGTTGGCTCCCAAAAGTCGCACCAGCATCATTGGTGGCCATCGGCGGCGGAAACTGAAAGCCTCCAGCGCCACGCCCCTGTGGGGCACCCCGGCCATTTCCAACGGCCATCGATTGGCTTCTCCCATGTATAGGCCCACCCCGATTGCCCGCTCGAGCTGTCAAGCCAATAGAATTCGGAGATAACAGGGTCTCACCGTCGTTGTCTTCAGCAGTTGACGGGCTTGCTGATGAGTGTGCGGTGGTCGGTGAAGCACCGGAAGCTCCTGGGATGGGAAATTGAAAGCCGGAGGTGGTCCTTTTCTGCTGCGCCAGTTCTGCGGCCTTTTTCGCTTCAGGCAAAGCAAGTGAGTGCCGACGTGCATGGCCAGCACCTCCAGGAGGACCTCCACCGCGACCCCCTCGCTGAGCTCCAGCATCACGGTTTTGGTTGGCCATATTTTGCTGATTGAAGTCGCCAAAGGCTGATCCGGAAGATGGCGCTGGTGGTGGGCCCATACTCATGTTGGGCAGCGCGGACTGGTTGCGGCGGTGAGACGCTGGCTGCGTCGGAGCGTTCATCGGTACTCCCAGCTGTTGTCCTTGCATCTGTTGTGGAAACTGAAATGCATTCGAATGTGGTGATAGGCCAGGCATTGAAACTTGGCCCTGCATGGGTTGCTGGGGAGGGAAATTGACGGTCGGAAGTTGTTGCTGCTGCGGAATCATTCCCATATTTACATACTGTTGATGCATACCGGCTATCTGCTGCTGCTGCTGCTGCAATTGTTCTATCTGTTGCTGTAATGCAAGTTGTTCCACTGTCGCACGGAGATAGGTTAGTAAAGTCTTCACACGACAGGTGAGGCAACACAAGGAGCCTTGGTTACAATGACCCTCGTCAATGTAGGCCAAGTCAGAAGCTTGAGGACTTACTGATCATCGGAGTCATCTCGGAAGGACTGCGCCTATGAGCAACGTGGAACCTTCTGCCTGCCGGGCCAGGAACACGAGGATGTTGTTGCTGGTCCATGGCTGATGAATGTGCAAGTTTTCAGGGAGTGTTTGTATGACGCAGGTGATCTGACGAGTGTGAAAAAGTTTGTATTGCTAAGTCGTCGCTGGAGGCCAAAGCGACCAAAGGGGTGTAATATGAGAGTCGGATGCCAGAGAAAGCGGAAGATCCGGACTGTGGGTATCACTTTTCTTGTGGGGGTTCGACGACAAATACTATCAATGTAAAAAGCCTGGGGAGGGAAAGGGTTGGATTCAGAGGCGAATGATGGTCAATGCTAAAGTTGATGTACAGCATGCAGGTTGATGCTGTACGGTGACGTTGGCTTTCCCGACGAGAATTGGGATAGTGGGAGGCTGCGGAGGCGACGCAAGAAGAGTCGATCACCTGGATGACAGCAACGTATACAATAGAAGGAATTGACTGCTTTGTAATGAAGGAGAGAAGAAGAGAGGGAGTAGGTTATTGGGGAAGAGAGTGACGATGATCAGGGAAGGAGTGATGGGGAAAGATTAGATGGGGATGAAGAGCTTTGATGGGGGAACAAAATAATCGGTAAGGTAGAGCTGTCCGAGGTAAGACCATTAGGTTCCATTGCCAGTGGTGCCAGTCAGTGTCATTAGGGAGTAGGGAGAATCTAGTTAGCCTTCCCGCATTGGCTTCTCCCGGCACCACATCCCCAGTTAACTCTCATAAGGCCATCTACATTCTACGGAATAGGTACATAAGGTAGGTATAAATGTCGACCTCTTTCATTCAAATTGCATCTTATACGTTGTATAAATTGTAGAGGAGTTCTCTGTCGGCGTCGTATTAGTCAATACTAAAAGCTAGATTGATAAAATACCTAGGCTATAGCATATGGCTATCCAACGCTGATGGTAACGCGTTTCTTGACATTTGTGGACTCGTAGAAATTGTGCAACTTTCCTATTTGGTTTACTCATCCTGCCAAGTGAATCTCAGCGGATGAGTCTACCTGAACGAACATAGCATATTAAACTGATCAAAGCAACTTCAATCTGCTGAATCACCGGGCTCTGATATTATTTCACAATGGCCGACGGATATAAGCCGGTAGCTAAACGGCCCGAGCCTGTAGTGCCATCGAGACTCTTCAAGTTTGATGTTTCGACTCCTGTACTCGCTGTGCTTGACACAAGCATTGGAAAGCATGTCGAGTCCTTACAAGTCAGCACCGGACAGTCCCTCGCGTCAGCTTCTATGGGAACTTGCTCAGATATCTATCTCCGCCCAGCAAAACTTCCAAGCACACCTCGACCAAGAGAATGAGGAACGGGAAGGACTCCATACAAAGGCACTTGCTGCTGCCGCTGCAAAGCACGACCGGGTTCGGAGAAGTGTGGAGTTAGAGCGGCAGAGGTTGGACTTGGCCATTCAAGCTGAGCGAGACAGACGCGAAGCTGAGACAATAAAGGAGGTCGAGCGACAGCGAAGGGAAAAAACCGAGAGAGAGATTGAAGAGAGGAAAAGGGAGATTGAACGTGCACAAGCAATCACTGCTGAAGAGAAGAGGAAGGAGGAGCTCAACAGACGTGTAAAGGAGGCTTCCGAAGCAAGGATTGCCCAGCAGCAGCAGCAAGCCGACGCTGCTAGGAAAGCCCAGGAGCAGCAAGATGCCGAGACAAGGAAAGTGGAGGAAGCTAGAGCTGCCGAAGCCAAAGCAAAAGAAAAGCTACTTGCTGCCCAAAAATCTCGAGAGCCTTCAGCTGCATTATCAGCGCTCAAAACTTTACCAACACTCACGAATGGTCAAGCGTTAACGCCAGCACCCCAAACAACAATCGACCCTCAGCGCGAAGCCGAACACGAAATCTACCTCACAATCCACAAACGCCTCAAAGAGCTCCGAAAGCACATGACAGCCAAAGCACGGGAGGTCCCAGAACTCAAGAAAGTAATGGGAGACATGCGCCGTGAACTCAAAAAGTGTGTCGGTCAATTGACCGACGTCAAAGGCGCAAACAAGGTCCCTGTACGCCAGCCCCTCCTTACACTCCTTTCCCCTTCCACAATACCATTCTTCACCCACTCCCGCTAATCATCAACCCCCAGCTGCAAGCTATCCTCAGCATCCTCAAAAAAGCCGCCGCAACCACCGAGCCCACCCTCCCCGTCCCGCCCTTCCTCGCCAACCCACCAAACCCCCTCCCACAAACCACAACCGGCCCCGCCCTCCTCCTCTACCTCCTCAACATCTTCGCCAAAGCCATCCTCGCCCAATTCATCGACGAAGCCGGCGTCTCCCCCAAAGCCGCGGACCCCGTCGGCATAATCGCCAGCCACATCTTCGCCGTCAGCGAATTCCGCTGGAACGGCCTCAGCCTCATCGACATCCTCCTAGCCAAACTCCACCTCGTCTGCCCCGTCCTCTTCGGCATCCACGGCCTAGAAACCACTCCCGCAGGGAAAGACCGCCTGGGCTGGTCCCGCGAAGCACCCAATGGGCCCTTCATCTCCCAGCAACGCCACTACGAGCGCATGACGGGTCTGGGCTCCGGCTTCGCGGCCTTGAGCCTGCGCAACTACGAAAAAGCAAAAGTCAACAACCCCTTCCCCGACCACCATTACTGGCGCGCCCTCGCGGCTATTTGCAACACCCCCGCCGACGAACTCACGCCGACGCATTTCGTGGTGCTGAAGGGCATGATTGAGAATTATGAGGGCAAATTTATTCGTTTCTTTGGCGGGGCGGCCGTCGCGGCGTTGAGGGTTGCGTGTGTGGAGTTGCCTGGCCGCGCGAGGAATGGGGGGGTTGCGGCCAAGGGGGTGGGGGGGCTGGTGGATGTCATGCGTAGGGATAGGAAGATCGCGCTGTGAGATGGGATAGGAAGATCAATTGGGGGGTGAGCACGGTGGGTTGTACTATCGTTACCTCTATCCGAAGACGAAGTTCTGGTGCCTATCCCAGGTCGTGGAGGATTCCATGGACTGTCTTATTGCGAGAAAAAATCCTATCGGGCGCGGCGTTCGATTGGGTGTTAGACCGAAAGCTCAGTTGGCGGCTGGTTGCTTGTATGATATCGCCGCAAGCATCAAATATCACTCGTTCGAGAAACATTACTTTGCTGGAACTGTTGAGGTACTGGATCGCTTCCAGTGGGTTCACTCTCAATGGCCTACACAATCCCAACTTTCTGGTCCCGCCTAGAAACGCGGGTTTGGCCTGAAAAACTTGGGGCCCGGCTGTTGTTATTCATCCAAATTGACGCCTCAACCCCTTTTTCCTCGTCATCATCCGGAGTTTCCCCTGCTCTCGGCTGGTATTGCATGTGCTTTTTTCTAGCCGAGGAACCACGCGTCTAGTGGCAGACAGCTCCAAGCTGTCTTGGGGTATATGATACCGCTGCTATCCAAAGCATCTCCCCTGAGACCCAGCTGCTCGTAAATCCATCCTCACAAACCGGGTCCCTCCCTCGACTGCAACCCATGGCCTGCTTAGGGCCCCCCTATCCCCTTCTCTCCCTCCCAAAATCTCCCTTTTCAAATCTTCCAACTCCAAGCATGCCCCTCCTCATCTCCATACTGAATCCCCTCAATCCACCCCTTCATCCTCCTCGCCACCTCCCCCGCCTCCTCCCCCTCCGGCAACCCACAATCCACCAACTCCCCCCTCCACCCGATCG
>JAABUQ010009364.1_pt1 | contig 13286 bp, 15 predicted proteins | sample 5560001 | NCBI WGS metagenome assembly JAABUQ01 (sample SAMN10711888, study PRJNA513371) | rock metagenome | isolation source: Antarctica rocks | place: Antarctica: Victoria Land, Finger Mt nord | collected 2015-12-18 | reverse complement strand
ATCTCCTGAAGTATTTGCGTCACTACGACAAGGGCGATTTGCTCGCTGCGGCTGAGCGCCTGCGCGCTTTTGATCGTCCAGCGCTGGTCATCTGGGCGGCAGAGGATCGGGTGATGCCCCCAGCACACGGACGGCGTCTGGCCGCACTGCTGCCCCATGCGCGGCTGGTGGAGGTCGCCGACAGCTTCACGCTTCTTCCCGAAGATCAGCCTACGCAGCTTGCCGCGCGTATTCGCGCGTTCGTAGCGAGCGAACCCGTCACAGCTGACGAAGTCGGCAATCACCCAGCGTCATCCACTGCGTGCGGGGGCGATTGACGAAAGACCAAACTGCGTCGGCTCTCCCCTGTTTACGACGCCAGGAACTCGCTCTCTTAGGAGGTTTCGCTTTCACAGATCATTCCAGTGTCCCGATAACCTCTCCACGATCGGGTAAGCATCTCAAGATAGTCTCCCGACACCCCACGGCGGACCGTAATCCTCGCTCACGTTTCCGCAGCGTTCTTGAGCATTGTCAGCCACTTCTCGAGGCGGGTTTTCAGCTTGGTGCTGTTGTAGAACAGGATGAACAGGGGGCCGCCCATGGATTCCTCCGTATAGATCTGCGTCGTGCCCTCGTCGGCCGATGTCAGCAGATGTCGGTGGATGACCTTCGCCCCGAAGGCGACGCCGGTCCATGTGATCTCCCGTCCGGGATCGACAACCGCGAACATTGACTGCATGCGAGCCTTACCGTATGCCCAGTCGAAACGGGCATCCGCCGTCACATTGGACTCGAGGTGGATATCGTGGATGTTCGAGTCCACCATCCCCCAACCGGGGGCGTCGCTCAGTAATTGCCAGACCCGCGCGACGGGGGCCGCGATCAACAGCAGCCCGAGGATGCGGCGGTCGAAGCGGTCGCGGAGGTATTCCGGCTGGTACGGGGAGAGGCGTTCGGCTTCGTCGAGGATCGACTGGAGCGCGAGCCGGTCACGGGGGCGTCGGTAGGGTCCGACTGCGCCGGCTGCCGTGAGCGCTGAGGAACGCAATAGGCGGGCTGAGGAGCCGGTAGACGGGCCGCACCGACCAGGCTGGGAGATAGCGATGACGCTCCTCCGCCCAGACCCTCGCCCGCGGATGGGGCTTGAGCAAACGCAACGCCGGAGATGCGTGGACGCCTGTCGGCTCGGCGGTGTGGAGCTTGATGCGGCAGAGGTGTTTGATACTGACGTAGCCGTACTGGTTGGGGCTGACCAGGCGGGCCGGCGCGCCATGGTCACCGTCGAGCAGACGGCCATCGAGGCGCTCCGCGATGAGCAGGTCCCCTGCCAGGGCGTCCTCAATCGACACGACCGACCGGTAGCCGTCGAGACCACCAAAGACGACATGAGTGACCGACGTGTCTGGTTAGAACTGACGGCTCGATGATCATGCGATAGAAGGTCTCGGAACGCGACTCCCTCCCAGTGTAGGTTGGAGGCGGACCACCCAGCCACGCAGTGAAAGTCGGCGGTGAGCTCTCGGCGGGGAAGCGTCGCGAGCGCGGCCAGTGGCAGGGCGAAGGATTTGGCCACGGCGCCGCTGATCTCGATCACTGGATCGATGGGGACAGCGGGAGCGGGTCGGACGAGGTGCGTACCGAAGCGCGGGAACCCACCGATGAAGTGTTGGCCGGGGGGAAGCGTCACGTCGGGGCGCGTCGCCAGGATGCCGAGCGAGTGCCCGCCCGCCAGTTCCGCTCGATCTGTCGCATCATCGGCGGGTACACGATCAGGTGCCGGAACGGCCTGATCGCGGCCATGTAGGCGGTCCCGAGCAGTCCGTTTGGCTTCACGTAGACGGCCATCTGGCCGCGGTAGCCGCCGGTCCCGTCTGGGACCCAGCCGATGTGCCTGATCCCGTGAACGGTCCGGTTGACGATCTCTGCCACCCACTCGTCGTCGAGCAGGTAGAGCGAGGTAAAATGGAGCGTGTCCGGGCCGGATGGGGTGTCGCGCAGATCCACCGGCAACCGGTCGCGGAGCGTCGGCCGCTCCGAGCTGTGGCCGGCGTCCGGGCCGTCCCAACCGAGCATCTCCCCGACCTTCCACCGGATCGCCCAGAGCGTGCGGGCGGCGCGGGAGGAGCCTTGCGACGGGTCGAGCGAGGCGATCAGCTGCACCAGCCGAGGGAAGTCGTCCGGGCCGCCCGGCGTCGGCAGCGCCCACACGTCCTCCAGCCGGAAGTCGCGGGTGAGCTCGTGGATCCGCCAGGGCCGAGAGGTGTGCGCAGTGTTCGCGAGCCTCATTCGTGGGCCTCCATCCATATGGTAGCGTATAGATGGAGGCTAGCATCATCTGCGGCGGTGTCAAGTCCGCTCGGAACGCGGGGACGCCGCGTATGGCCGCGCGACGATCCTGTTGAATGCTTCCCTCTCCATAGCACGCGAACTCCAAGACGCGAAATTCGAAGGAGAAATCCTCTACTGTCTAGCAACCGTCTATCGCCTGAACGGAGATGCACAACAAGCGGCAACTTTGTATAGAGAAGCCCTTTCAAAGGTTGGCTCTGACTCCCCGATGTCCGATGCGATCAATGCGGCCTTGATCCAAGTGGCGACCTGACACCGAAACGCGCCCAGCCATTTCTCAGTGCTTTGGTGATGATAACAGTCTATATCGCTGTCAGACAAATGGATTTTCGCTTGTGCCACAAGGAACACCGATTCCAGATACGAGCCCACGGGGATCATGATCGGCATCCATTTCTCAGGCGACATGGCCGGTGCGTTCCGCTACGTGGATGCGGCGGGAACGGGACGATCCGCGTCGGCGCGCGCGACGTGCCGCGCATATTCCTCGGCGGCGCGCCCCCAGCCCAGGTCGCGCAGGGCCGCGAGGGAGCGCTCGATCCAGGCGATCTCGGCATCGATCTGTCCGAGCAGGTGATCGGCGGCGATCGCGAGCAGGGGGCCGCGCGCTGGGATGCCGTCGAATTCCGCCGCCACCGCCATTTGTCGTCGCTGCACGGCGCGCAGGCGCTCCGTGAGGAGCGTGATCGCTTCGTGCGGGGTGAGCTGCGCGAGGAAGACGATCGCGACGCCGACGCCGGTGTGCGCGGGGTCGTAGGAGCGCAACTCGTCGCGGAGCAGATCGAGGAAGCGCTGCTCGCCCGCAGCGGTCACCGAATAGATGAGGCGCTCGCCCCGCGGTCCACGCGCGCCCTGCTCGACGCGCACATCGAGGTAGCCGTCGGCGGCGAGGCGATCAAGCAGGTAATAGAGATTGCCCTTCTTGAGGTCGGCGTAGAGTTCGCCGTGGGCGCGCACGGCCTGATGAAGGTTGTATCCCGAGCGCGGGCCGTCGCGCAGGAGGCCGAGAATGATCAGGGCTTTGTACATCGGACACATCCCGTCAGTCGCTCCATGCGTCGTCGCGTCAGTGTACCGCGCCGGGAGACCGAGCGGCAATCGCGCGTCCGCACGGAAGAGAACAGACGCCACGAGTATCGACACGCCACTGCCAAAATCACAACGCCTGACCAAATACGGTCGCATCCGGCGCTCGTTCCGTACGCTCAATAGTCAGTGTTGACTTTAAGCGTGCTGCGGTGTACTCTGAGGCCGGTTAGTCAGCCTTGACTTATCGGCGCTCGTTCATCACGGAAAGGATTCCTCTCATGCTCCTCGCCGCGCTCACCGACCGCGTTACGCGCTCCCGACGTGCGGCGATCCTCACCGTGATCGCCTGGCTGCTCGCCGCTTCCCTCATCCCCCTCCTCGCCCCGTCGCTCAAGAGCGTCGAGGAGAACGCGAACGCCGATAGTCCGCCCGCCGCCGCCGCGTCCGTGGCGGCGCGGGATCTCCTGCGCACGGCCTTCCCGGACCAGCAGGGGACACCCGCCATCGTCGTGCTGCACGACCCAGGCGGGCTCGCCGACGCGGATCTCGCCGAGGTGCGCCGCATCGCGGACGCGCTTACCGGCCCCGACAAGCCGCCGTCCGTCCTCGGCGTCGTCTCGATCGCGACCGCGCCCGCGGCGCGATCATCGCTCCTCTCTCCCGACGGGACGACCACGACGATGCTCGTGCCGATCGGCGGCTCGCCGGCGGACGATGCCTTCCGGCAGACGGTCGCGCGCGTCCGGGAGCTCGCGGGCACGGGGAGCGGCAATCTCGAGATCCGCGTCACCGGCCCGGCCGGAATCATCGCGGATACCTACAAGGTCTTCGCCGGCGCGAATGTCGTCCTGCTGCTGGTCACGGTGGCCCTCATGCTCGCGATCCTGCTCGCCATCTACCGCTCGCCCTTCCTCGCCCTTCTGCCACTCATCGCCGTCGGGATCGCCATCGAGGTGACGAACGGCGTCGGCGCCCTCCTCGTGCAGGCGGGATTGTTCGGCGTCAACGCGCAGGCTGCCTCGATCATGACCGTGCTCCTGTTCGGCGTCGGTACCGACTATTGCCTCTTCATCGTCGCCCGGCAGCGCGAAGAACTGACGCGCGAGCCGGATGCCCGCGCCGCGCTGCGCCGCACGATGCGCCGAGTCGCCCAAACCCTCGCGTCCTCGGCAGCGACGGTGATCCTCGCGCTCCTCACCCTCCTCCTCGCGACCCTGCCGGCGTTGCGCGGCTTCGGCCCGTTCCTCGCGCTTTCGGTCGTCGTGATGCTCGCCGCGGGCCTCACGCTGGTCCCCGCGCTCCTCGCCCTGCTCGGGCGGCGCGCATTCTGGCCCGCCCGTCCGGTCGTCGGACCGGAACGTGAGACAGGACGTTCCCCGTGGCAGTGGGTCGCGGATCGGATCGCACGCCGTCCCGGTGTCGCGATCGCGGGCAGTCTCGCCCTGCTCGCCGTGCTCACGCTGGGTCTCACAAGCTATCACGAGAGCTACAATTTCATCCGGGGCTTCCGCGTCGCCACCGACTCGAAGCGGGGGCAGGAGCTCCTCATGGCCGCCTTCCCGGCGGGGTCGCTCGCGCCGACGATGGTGCTCCTCGATGCCGGGGGCGCGCGCATCGCGCAGCAGCTCGACACCGTGGAGCGGGTCACACAGGCGATCGCCGCTATCCCCGGCGTCGCGAATGTCAGCGGCCCCACCCGGCCCGGTGGACAACCCGGCGGCGACCCGGTCGCGCTCGCCGATGGGCCGGGTCGGCAGTACCGCTCACCCGATGACCGCGTGGCGCGCCTCTCCGTCGTCTACAGCGACGACCCTTACGCCGCGCCCGCGCTCGACCGCACGGCGCGGGTCCGCGCCGTGGCCCGCGAGGCGATGCGGACGACCGTGCCGCAAGGCGGGCGGGCGCTCGTCGGCGGCGAGTCGGCGCAGAATCTCGATATCCGCACCGCCCTCGCGCGCGACACGCGCGTCATCGTGCCGGTGATCCTCCTGCTGATCGGCGCGGTCCTCGCCCTGCTCCTGCGCTCGCTCGTCGCGCCCGTCTACCTGATCGCCACGATCGTCGCCTCATTCTTCGCCACGCTCGGTCTCTCGACCTTCGTCCTGCTCGATCTCCTCGGCAACGATGGGATCGGCAACCGGGTGACGATCTACATCTTCGTCTTCCTCGTCGCTCTCGGCGTGGACTACAACATCTTCATCATGGGCCGGGTCCGCGAGGAGACGCGGGAGCACGGCCTCGCGGCAGGGACGCGCCGCGCGCTGACGCGCACCGGTGGCGTGATCACCTCCGCCGGGTTGATTCTGGCGGGGACGTTCGCGGTATTGATCAGCCAGCCGATCCGCGAGCTGTACCAGTTCGGCTTCGCGATGGCGATTGGCCTCCTCCTCGACACCTTCCTCGTCCGCGGCGTGCTCGTGCCGGCCATTGTGCTCACCCTCGGGCGCTGGAACTGGTGGCCGAGCACCCCCAATCGCGCCCGCACCGATGGTGAGGCGGCGCGGACATCCGACCGCCCCGCTGTTCCCGCGTTGGACTGATGAGTTCATCGCGCGTCGCGGCCGCACAGCGCGTTGGGCTATCGGACGCCTGCGGAAGTGGCGGGCCTGGCTGAAGTGTGCGGGGTAGTGGACTCACCATCCGAGCGGTACAGTTTCAGGGGACGAGCCATCCGAAACGTCTCCGCCGCACCCAAGCGCGCGGAAAGAAGGAGTGAGGTTACGATATGGAACCATCGGCAGTGCTGGTCACCGGGGGGACGGGGACGCTCGGTCGAAAGGTGGTCGAGCGTCTGCGGTCGGAGGGACGCGGGGTCCGCGTGATGAGCGGCAGCGGACGCCCCGGCACGGTGAGGGGCGATTTGCTCACGGGCGAGGGCATCGAGGAGGCGGTGCGCGGCGTGGACACCGTAATCCACTGCGCCACCGGCCACCGCAAGACGCGCCAAACCGACATAGAAGGTACAGAGCTCCTCCTTCGGAAGGCGGCGCAGGCGGGCATCTCGCACGTCGTCTACGTCTCCATCGTGGGTGTGGATCGCAACCCGTTTGTCTATTACCGGATCAAGCGAGACGCCGAAAGCGTGGTAGAGCGATCAGGTGTGCCGTGGACCATCTTGAGGGCCACCCAGTTCCACGACCTCATCCTGATGATTGCCAGCACGCTGAGTCGCACGTCTCTGGTTGCACCGGTGCCCAAAGGCTTCCTCTTTCAGCCCATAGATGCCGGGGAGGTGGCCGACTTGTTAGTGGAGCTGGCGCTCTCTGACCCTGCCGGACGCGTCCCCGACGTCGGCGGTCCGGAAGTGAGGACCCTCGCGGACCTCGTGCGCGCCTACCTGCGGGCCACGGGCAGCGCGAAGAAGGTCCTGGAACTTCCTTTGCCCGGCAAGGCGGCACGCGCCTTCCGCGAGGGCGCGCAGGTGGCCCCGAGTACGGCGTTGGGCACCCTCACCTGGGAGGAGTTCCTGCGAACCAGGTTCGTGCCGACGGAAGCTCGCGTGGCCGGGACGTGAGGGGTAGGAAATTATCGAAAACGAAGGGGAGATGCGCATGGAAGAGAATGGATGCCAAGGAGATCCCGGCGCGCGGAACGGCCTGCTACGGGCCGGACTCTGGCTCTTGGCGGTCGTCAGTGTGGGGGCCGGGACTTGGGCCCTGTTCCTGCCCCGCCTCTTCTACGAGGACCTCCCGCTCCCCGGCAGGGGCTGGGTCTCCGCCTTGGGACCCTACAACGAGCACCTCGTGCGAGACGTGGGCGCGCTGTACCTCGCCCTCGCCGTGCCGCTGGCGGGGGCTGCGATCTTCCTGGAGCGGCGGCTAGTGCAGGTTGCGCTCGTCACATGGCTCGTTTCGGCGGTGCCGCACTTCGTCTACCACATGACCATGCTCCACCACTTTCCTCTTCTGGTCGACAAGGCGGAGCAGGTAGTCGGTTACGGATTTGTCGTACTCCTCCCGTTGATCCTGCTCGGGAGAATCGGCATTGCCGCCAACGACCGGGCGATGCGTTAGAGAGGGGGCGGCGCGGACATCCGACCGCTCCGCTGGCCCCGCGTTGGACTGACGGAGGGGTCGCCGCCGATACGAATGTCGAGCGATGTGAGAGAAGCGGTGCGCGTGGCACGCAATCAACGATCATGCGTGGATCGATCGAAGCGCAATAGAGAGGGGTCGAGATGTACAACGCCGCGATTCGGAGGCTCATTCGCCGCACTATCCAAGCACTCAACGAAGGCCGCTACGCGTCGATACTCGCGGTGTTCGCCCCCGACGCTGAGTTCACCTTCCCGGGTGACAACACCTGGTCCCGACAGCATCGCCCGCCGCAGCCCGGTCGGGCCGCCTTCCCCACGCATCGTGGCCGGGCCGAAATCGAAGCGTTCTTCCGGAACTACGTCGGCCACCACATCCAGATGGAGGTTGAAGACCTCCTCGTGAACGGCCCTCCATGGAATACCAGGGCGGCAATCCGGGTCCACCTTTGGATCCCCGGCCCCGACGGCGACGACCTTTACGCGAACCGGACCGTGCTCATGGTTCACATCGCGTGGGGCAAGATCCGAAGCGAAGAGGTCTACGAAGACACCGAGCGCGTCTCGGCCCTCGACGCGAGGCAGGCCGCTCTTGCCGCACAGGAAACCCCGGCAGGGTGACGCGAGATCTGCGCGGAAGCGATGCATGGCTGTGGGCGGCGCACGCTCGTGTTCGGGGGCGCTGGGCATTCTCTTCATCCACATGCTCCCGCGTATCAGGGTCCGCACCGCGCGACGGGCGGAGTTGCGGACGTGGGGAAGGGTGCGCGACGCCTTCGGCATCGGGCGCGACACGGTCGGGGATGCGGGCGGGCCGGGTACGGGCGGCGACGGTGCCCAACGGAGCGCACCCGATCCTTCTCGTACCCGGTCCCCCATCCCCGACGCCGCATTGCCTCATCAGAAATCGGTTCTGGCACATTCTCGGTGATGTGGGTAGGTGTGGTTCCTTCGGCTGCATCGCGGAAAACTCTCCTCATGCATTGCTAGAGAGATGGCGCACCGCTCGATCAGTCGGCGCGGTAGGCGCAGCGGGCGAAAGCGACGAAATGTCATCACCGAGAGTGTGCCAGAACCCAGAAATCAGCTCTTGCTCACGCTCGATGCAGCCAAAACTCCAGAGACGGCGATCACACACGGGAAACGATTGATTCGACATGATTGGCGTAAATCATGGCAGACCTCGTCAGAGGAAGGAAGGGGTACACATTCCGGTCATAGTTTTGACGGTTTTTCGGCGGATTCTTGTCTCGCTCACTAGCTCCTGCTATCAACTGCTCCTTGCAGGGCAAGGAAGTCGGTTCGGTGAGGTGGCAATCGAAGCGTCGAATATCCGTCACCGATCTGATCGATATGTGTACCCCATCAGGATGACGCGGTATGAGTCCATAAGCGATCAACAGCAGGCTGAGTGCGCCGCAGATGAGCATGCCGCGCCGGAGCGTGCGTCGTGTGATCGATACCCGATCAGGAAGGAGGGTTTCCATCTCTTCCTCATGATAGCACAGCCTCTCTGTTATGGATCCCCAAGGGGTCAACTGACAGGGCTTATTCGTTCTCCCATCACAGGCCGACTGCGGCGACCCACATGCGTACAGACCCATGTGTCTGAGCGTGTCTCCCGGCACTCACCCCCCGGACCGATGGCCACGTCCCTGCTCGACGAACACCTTGAGATGCGCGAGCAGGTCCCGCCAGCCGACGGTGTAGACCGCCTCGGTCTCGTCGTCCAACACGCCGCTCGCGCGGCGCGAGGCCGAAGGCGATCGTCGCCGCCACCGGTCCGCCCATGCCCATCGGCCCCGCCATCGCCAGCTTCCTGCCCCGCCTGCGTCACGACTGCTGCTCTTCCGCTTCGTCGCGCACCACGTTGCCAACGACCTTCGCAATCTCGAACAGATTGACGGTATCGCCCGTGTGGACGAAGGCGACGTTGCTTCCTTGCTCAACCTTGCCCGAGCGGACATGATCGAGCAGGCCGCCGCCCTTTGCCCGATGGCCTTCCCCGGTCCTGCACGCGATGCCGACGAAACCTCTTGCAGGCGATCCTCCGCGTCCGTCGCGCTGGTTTTGCCGATCCACTCGTATGAACGACGGTCAGTATCGCCGCGTGACGGGGCCGGGGTAATGACCGGCTGCTACAGCCCCGTCATCGGCGTCACTCGCGGGGTTGGACAAAGGCATTCCCCAAGACCGCGACGAGCGCAATGCACAGCGCCCCGATGGTCCACGCCATCCCGCCGACGAGGATGCCGACGATGATGTAGAGGATCGAGGCAACCGGCATCGCCACCGAGTAGTATCTCCCGCGTGTCATCGCTGCCTGCTTCCTGCGGGGTGCGCCGATGAAGACCGCGCGGACCCGCGTGAGGAACATGCTCTATCGCCTAGAGTGAGGATATCCTACACCGAGGGTGAGGTAAACAAAAGTGTGAGATGGCGATGAACTTGCAGGCACAACACAGGCACAGTTCAGAAAACGACCCCTACAGCGACACTTTCTGATCTTCGCGCTACGCTTCCCCTGATAGTAAGAAAGGGGGAGGATCATGCAGGCATGCGATACACAGGCGTTCGAACTCGCCGCGATCGGCCGATGGTCGGAAACGCTGGATGACCTCGTGACGCGCATTGCTCATCGTTTCCGGCGCGTTGAAGTGCGCGAGCGGGCCCGGCGGTATCTCGTCGGTCTGCTCGACCGGGTCGAGCGCAAAAACGGCTGGCAACTCGCCGAAGCGATCGGCGAACATGGTCCACAGGGCGCGCAGCGCTTGCTCAATGCCGCCACTTGGAACGCCGACGGGGTGCGTGACGACTTGCGCGACTACGTCATCGAGCACCTGGGGGACGAGATAAGCGGTGTGCTGATCGTCGACGAGACCGGCTTTTTGAAGAAGGGGACGAAGTCGTGCGGCGTCGCCGCCCAGTACACCGGCACCGCCGGGGATACGGTGAATGCCCAAGTAGGAGTCTTCCTCGCCTATGCGTCGCAGAAGGGGATGGCCTTCATCGACCGCACACTCTATCTGCCGCGTGCGTGGACGCAGGATGCGGAGCGCCGGGCGGAAGCAGGGATCCCCGCGGAGATCCGGTTCGCGAGCAAGATCACCCTGGCCGAGCGGATGCTGGCGCGCGCCTTTGATGCCAATGTGCCCGCGCGCTGGATCGTCGCGGATTCGTTCTACGGCCGGTCGCACGCCTTCCGGCGCTGGCTGGAAGGGCGGGAAATCGCCTACGCCGTGATGATCCCGAAGACGAATGCCGTCGAGTATCAGAGGCAGCGACTGCGGGCGGAGCAACTGGGCGAGCGGCTCTCTGCGGCAGCAGGGCGTCCTGCATGGGCGCGTCTCGCGCTTTCTGAGGAGTGTGCCGAGGGGATGGGCCGCTGGCTACTCGTGCGGTATGACGCGGACGATCCGAGCGAGGATGCGTACTGGCTCGCCTACGGCCCGGAAGGGACGAGCGATGAGGAACTGGCGCGCGTGTGCAATACCCGCTGGCAAGTGGAAGAGGGCTTCGCACAGGCGAAGGGCGAGGTCGGCTTGGACCAGTACGAGGTGCGCAAATGGGAGGCATGGCACCGGTTCGCCACGCTCTGCCTGCTCGCACATGCGTATCTCGTCGTCCTGCGCCTGGCTGCCCGGCACGAAGAAACTGAGGAAAAGGGGGTGCCGATTCCGGCTTGATCCCGCTCACGGTGCCGGAGGTGCGCCGCCTGGTGCTCGCGATGGGCGAACCCGACGCGCAACGCGGGTTCCGGTTCGGCTGGTCGCGATGGCGACGGGCGCACCAGGAGATCGCCGCGCGTTGCCACGCCGCGCGACGTGCGCGCGGACGTGATCGACCGAGCATCAGTGGCGCAGCGATCCCGCTCGCACCGGGCGAAGCGGAGTTGACCAATCTCGAATGGGAGCGTGTGCGGCCATTGTTGCCGCCGCAGAAGCCAGCGACAGGGCGACCGCGCCATGACCATCGCAGGATACTCAGCGGCATCCTCTCGGTCGTGCGTTCGGACTATTCATGGCGCGAGATGCCGAAAGAGTTTGGCAAATGGGAGGCTGCCTACAAACGGTATCGGCTCTGGTGCGATCAGGGTCTGTGGCAACGGATCATCGAGATGTTAGGAGACGACGCGAAGGAAGTGTCGCTGTAGGGACGACCGAGCCTGTTGAAAAAGTCGGTGATAGGCCAGATTCGGGTGTCAATACACCTCGCAATCGTCCGAAATGGATCATCTGCGTGTCCATTTCGCGCTTGGAGCGACATGGATTGACCCCCGGACGAGGTTTTTCAACAGGCTCGCCCTACAGGGACACTTCGGTTCAGCAAACCGTCCCCTTGACCCTGAACAGATACCACTTCGGGCGAGACCGGTATGAGCGGTATCACGTGTGATATGCTGCAAAGCAAACGGATGCCCTGGTCGCGGCGCCTGTGTAGATTCCGACGGAGAAGTGAGGCGTGTCCACCTACCGTTCGCGCATCGAGATACCGCCACTCGTCCAACAAGCGCACGGCATCTGCGAACATCTCGCCTTTACCCGCTCGTGCCTGCCTGCGGTCGGTCGCTTCCTCGGTGTGCTGACCGCGCATGTCCAGGACGGCATCATCGGCGAGATTGGCACGGGATGCGGGGTCGCCACCGCATGGATGGCGAGTTTCGTCACCGCCAATACGCAGCTCGTGTCTGTGGAAAATGACGCCACGCGGGCGCAGGCCGTCGCCGCGCTGTTTCGCCATCGCCCCAACGTGCGCATCCTTCATGCGGATTGGCCGGAGATTCTTGCCTACGGTCCCTTCGATCTGCTGTTCCTCGATGGTGGGCCGCTGAAAGCTCCGCTTGGCGGAACGCTCGAGCGCGAGAACATCGAGCGAGTGATCACAGCAACGCGGTTTGGTGGCTGCATCGTGCTTGACGATCTGACCCCTGATGCGACGACGCGGGAGGGACAACGTCCCCCATGTGATCCGGTGCGGGAGTTCTGGTTGAACGATCCGCGATTCGCGGCAACAGAAGTCCTGACGACGCCCGACAGCATTGCGATTCTGGCGACACGTCTCGGATAGCGAGGGCCTGCAAATTTCCCGCTCTGGTCTTCCCGTCGCACAACGTTGCATCGCAAAAAAGGAGCCTGCAGCGAGACGCGTGGCTCGCCTGGTGCGAGCGGTAGTAAATGCCGGGTCGTCGCCCTCTTCGTTGGCTACATTCAACGTCGAATCTGCGAAGTGTCCCTGTAGGGACTCTTATGTGCCGTTGTGACGCAATTTTTCGGCGTAATGCATGTTAGGATAGGACTTACGCAGTTGGGCATTGCGATGGTGTCGTCGCTGCGCCACCCAGCGTAAGCCCCAAGATGAAGAACGTTCCGTCACCACCAGGAGACCTCTTTGACATAGTCCTAGTGGATGAGGCCCATCACAGCGCCGCAGAAACGTGGAACGACTTGATGAATGCGTTCCCATTTGCGTATCGCATCCTTTTTACGGCTACTCCCTTCCGAAGGGACAACCGGGAGATCAAGGCAAAGCCGGTCTACTACTATCCACTTGCACGTGCATACGATGAAAAGACCTTTGGCGAGGTAACGTATTTTCCGGTTGAGGCAAATGGCGATCCTGATACAGCCATCTCTCGGCAGGTGCAAATGATTTGGGACCGTGATAAGGCCCTAGTGGGTCAGTTGTGTTGCTCATCGCCATATCTTCATACTGCCCGCTTCCAGTGAAGCGGCAACGCAGTCCACGCTCCTGATCCGCCAAGTGCATGGCGTCGTTGGCGTACCCGCTCGCGCCGCGCTTGACGCTTGCCACCCCAGACAAACGGCGTTGGTGTCCGGTTCCAGCCATCAGCAGTCGCTTCCAACCAGCCGATGATCTCCTCCGGCGTCTGCGG
>JAABUQ010009363.1_pt1 | contig 13287 bp, 11 predicted proteins | sample 5560001 | NCBI WGS metagenome assembly JAABUQ01 (sample SAMN10711888, study PRJNA513371) | rock metagenome | isolation source: Antarctica rocks | place: Antarctica: Victoria Land, Finger Mt nord | collected 2015-12-18 | reverse complement strand
CATCGGGCGGCAGCAGCGAAACATCGGACAGCGGCAGCTACGTGACCTCCGCCGGCGATGACTCGGACGCGTCCAGCAGCGGCTCCGAGCGCTGCGCTCCCCTTGTCGCGGACCCTGGTGGCTACGCAGCTCGCGCCGGCGCGGGGTGCAGCCGGGGCAGTGCCCTTAAACAGGCGGGCGCGCGACTCGTGCGCGGAGACGCCAACGGGCGTTGCCGCGCCCTTGGACAGCCGTCGCCGCCTGGGCACAGCCCCGCAGCCGGCGCTGGCCGCGGCGCCGGCCCGCAGCCCTGGCCGGCGCACGCGGCGCTGCGCGCCTGGCGCGAGGCCGGCCGCGAGTGCCACTTCTACGCGTACGCACCGCCGACCGCGGCGGCGCTGGCCGCGCTGGCCGCACGCGCGCCGCTCGTGGAGGTGGGTGCGGGGACGGGCTACTGGGCGCGCTGCCTGCGCGGCGGCGGCGCGGCCGTGGCGGCCTACGACGCGGCGCCGCCGGGGCCGCGCGGCGCCGCCAACGCGTACCACGGCCGCGTGCCGGCCGTGTCGCAGGCGCGCATAAGGAGAGGGTAGGGTATCCTTACCCTCCCTACCCCCCCCTTTGCGGCCAGCCACCTGCCACTCCAATGGTCACTGCGTGAAGCAAACCACGTGAACGCAGGACCAGGTCTCGAGCTGCCTGCCTGGCCGCACTGCGCTGCGCGCTTGCCTCGGCCCGCTCGCAGCACGCCGCGTGCGGGCCCCCTCCCTTGCGCGCGGCCATCATCGGCATGTGTGGACACGATGTCTGTGCAGGCGCTTCATGCAGTCCTGGCCGTGCTGAGAGTAATAGGCATGTGCTCATAGTATACGCACGTCCGTGCGATGCGATGCCCGCGGGGCCAGGGCTGTGGAGGATCGAGCGCTTGGCGCCAGTGTGGTCTCTCGTGCTGCGCTCAGGTGGCGCTGGGCGGACCGCGGCGAGCCGCAGCGCATCCGGACCATGCGCTGCTGCTGTGCTACCCGCCGCCTGACGACCCCGTGGCCGAGGACTGCTTGCGCCTGTTCAGGTGGGGCGGCTCGCGCGGCCAAGGATGCTCTGCAGCGCACAGGCATGGTTAAGGAAACCTACCTGCGGCGTGCGCAGGCGGCTCGCTCTGCTGTTGTGCCGTCACACAGCCCCCATCTCATGCTGTGTGTTCTCGCAGCTCAGTGCACGCCATGTAAGGCGCGCAATGGCACGCCCAATGCGAGCCTGCCAGCGACACGGCGAGCGCGGCGCCGCAGGGGCGCGTGCGTGTGCGTCATCGGCGAGCCGCCCGGCGGCGACACCGGCACGCGCGCGTTTGCCGGCGCGCTGGCAGCCGGCTTCCGGCTGGTGCAGCGCCTGCCGCTGCCCAACTGGTCCGACACCGCGCACGACCTCACAATCTGGGAGCGCCGGCGCCCGGCGCCCTGCCCCGGCCCGGGGCGGGAGCCAGGCGACCTGTGTGAGACTCCTTTAGACGGCACCTCGGAGGCCGTGGCGCCCAGGGACGGGCGGCCCTCCGCGCTGCCTGCCCTGGAATGTGCGGCGTGCGGCGGCGGCGCCCACGGCGGCGGCGGCGGCGGGACGCGGGGCGGCACTGTGGCGCGCGGCGGTGCGCGTGCGCCTGCAGCACAGGAGCGCGGCGCTGCCGGCGCCAGGAAGCGGCGGCGTGGTCTGCAAGCCGCGGCAGGGCCCGGCCCGGCAGCGGCCCTCCGGTGTCGCTGGTGCCGAGACATTTTCTGCTCGCTGGCGTGCGTGCGCGCGGGCGCGGCGGCGCACGCCGCGCGCCACGCCCTGCGCCTGCTATTCTTCGCGCGCCGCAGCATGGTGGAGCCGTCGGACTATGAGCCCATGGACGCCGCGTGAGCGTCCCGGCCGGGCGTCCAGGCTGTGTGCTGGTCTGCATGGTTATTTGCACCATGCATGCGAACTGGCCTTGTGCAAGCACGGCGTCTGCGTGTCCATGTATGGGTTTTGACTGGCTCGTGCGTGCACATGTGTTCCATCCTGGTTCAACACTGACACAAAACGATGCTAAGCCATGATTGTAACAGCCTCTCGGCGCAAGTAGGGCTGTTGACATCCCATCTGTATTTTTGCAATTATTTGCAAAAAGGAGAAGGTGGTTGTCGTACACACTGAAAGTACTCAGTTCAAAGAGACAAGGCCAGCTTCAGCTTACTAGTCCTTCACTTTGCACCAGCACCAAAGTCTGGAGACTAGAAAATCAGCTTTGTTTCTGCACTCCCAAAGGCCGCTTCTCTTGTGAGCTAGGAGTGCTCGCAGCACAGACGCAGGAGAGCCTGGCGCTTGTAGAGGACAGGCAGTGTGTGGGGGCGGGCGCCTTGCGGGACTGTGCGCTCCCCAAGCTGGGCGACCGCGCGGCTGGAGCAGCCCAGACAGGCCAGCGCTCGGGAGGGCAGCACTCTGGAGCAGGCTGTGTAGCATAGCACCACAGAATGGAGGCCGACGCCGTGCAGAACTACGTGCTGGCCGAGCTGGTCGACCGCGCGGCCGACAAGCGGCGCCTGGACATTGAGCCGGACGTGCTGGCGCAGATCAAGGCGCTGTGCAGGGCGCGCGAGGACAACGCGGCCGCCGCAGCCGACCTGCTCCTCGACCACCTCAAGGCCAACGACGCGCAGGTGTAGTGACGTTGGAGCAGCAACGCCGAGCAAGCGTGTCTGCTGAGCAGCGCATTGGTGCTGCCAGGGAGTGCTTGCGCAGCCGGACGTGTGCCGGCTTGCGTACAGAGAATGCTGTGTCTGTGCGCAAGTGTCTGTGTGTCTCCAGGCAGGCTTGCTTGGCGGGTACCAAGAGCTCTGGTTTGTTACTTGAAAGCTCCTGCGCACAGGCAGCGCTCTGTCAAGGCAGCTCACAGTGCGGGGGCGGCGTTTCCAGTGTGCGGGGCGGGGCTGGCTGCACGCCGCGCCTGGCGCGGCCGCCCGGCGGTTGCCATGGCTGGGTCCTTGGGTGCAACTTGCACGGGGGTGGCGCGGCGCGAGAGCGCGGCTGCACGCATTGGCGCTGTGCGAGGTGCTGCTGCCGCGCAGCCGCGCGTTGCGCACGGGTTTAGCAGGGGTGGGTGGCGCGGCGCGCAGGCGCGGCTGCACGCGCTGGCGCTGTGCGAGGCGCTGCTGCCGCGCAGCCGCGCGTTCCGCGGCCGCCTGGCGGAGCACTTCCCGCTCTTCCTGGAGCGCGCGGTCGGCTTCCGCGCGGCGCGGCCGCTGCCGGCGCCGGCGGATGTGGCGGCGCAGCTGCGCGAGCGCGCGCTGGCCGCCACCGAGCGCTGGGCCGAGGACCACGGCGCGCATTACCAGCAGGCGCGCCAGCCGCGCCGCTAAGCGCATGACAGCAAGCGCTGAGCTAAAAGGCAGTGGAGGCATGTCGCAAACCTGCCCTGTGGTCGGGTGCGCCTGAGCTACCGTCGAGTGACTGCGGAAAGGTAGCCCTGTCAGATGAAGTGACGCAGACTGCTCTGACGTATTATTGCCTTGACCAAGCCACATCGGAGTTGCCCTGGCGTGGGCTCCACGACGTGCTGCGGCTCGCCGCCGCCATCCTTGCGCCTTAGCTCTTATAGCAGTGAACTGCGCGTGTGCCTCTGGCTAGCATAGCCGGCGCATGGCTGAGCGACCTGCAGCCGCACCTCACAGCCGCAAACACCGGGTGCGCTCAGATCCGGCTGGGCATGCGGTACCTGCGCGACGTGCTGAAGCTGCGCTTCCCCGAGCTGCGCGCGCGCGCGGCGGCGGCCGCCGCGGCGGCCGAGGAGCGCGAGGCGCGCTGCCCCGGTGGCGCCTTTGGGTTGGGCCACTTGCATTGGGATCATCTGCAGGGTGAGGCGATGGCTCGCACGGCGCTGCTGTCTTCTGCAGGGACGCCGCCCGTGCGCACTCGAGGAGAGTGTAATTATTAGCGCATGCAGCGTCCTGCCTGGAGCAGGTCTGCGCCCAATTAGGTGCGTCGCCAGGCCTTTTTGACAGATCGCCTTCCCCGCGTGCGCGCGCAGCGGCGCGCGCGGGAGCTCGTGCAGCAGAAGTACGCGCGCATCGCTGCCGATTTTGCGTCCGGCGCCGCCGACATCTCCTCGGTGCTCGACGAGATTGTGCGCGCCCTGCGGGCGGCGCTGCACACGCCACGCGCGAGATTGCAAAGTATGTTGCATGCATGAAGGCTGCATGATTTGCACTTGTACATGGAACGTCACATACTGTTGGCAACCAAGGTTTCCCTGTCTGCTTGGTTGAGCTGGGGCGCTATGTTGAGGTGGGTGTGATGGCGGCGCCCGCTCGGCAAGAGCTGTTGCCCAGCCGGCCACTATCCCAAGAATACGCCCACTATCCTAAGAACGCGTGCGGGTCACAGCCGCATGGGCCGTTCACAAGCGCGCGTCGGCAGGAGGAGGGCTTCCGGGCGCTGGAGGGCCGCGGCGTGCCAGCCGCGCCGGCCGCCGGCGCCGCCGCGCCGGAGCCCGACGGCGAGGAGTGGGAGGACGTGGCGGAGGCCGGCGGCGCGCCAGGCGGCGCCGCGGCTGCGGCTGCAAGCGAGGCGAAAGGAGATGGAGAAGAAGAGGGTGAAGGCAAAGGTGAAGAAGAAGAGGAGGAGGTGGAGGGCCTGGCGGCGTACGCGCGAGAGGAGCCGCCCGACGCGCTGCTCGCGGCGGCGGCCGCCGGCGCGGCGGGGGACCGGGGGGATCCGGGCCCAGGGCCCACCGGCGCCGGCTGGGCGGCGGCGGACCCGGCGGTCGCGCGCGTGCTGCGCGAGCTGGGCCGCGTGGCCGCGCACCGGCACCTGCCGGCCGTGCGCGACTGGCTGCGCGTGCTGGTCAAGGCGCGCGCCGGGCCCGCCTGCCTAGCTGCTGACAGACGCTCTGTCGCAACAAAAAATCACACGTAGCTGCCGGGGAGCTGGTTATCTGCCCTGCACACCGCATTCGCTGGCCAGCACGGCGCGCGCCTTAACGCACATCGGTGCGCATTGAGCCAAAAGCTCAAGCGTAGATCACTTTTGGGGTGCTCTGCGTGGCTGAGCAAGGCCGCCAGGCGCAAACAGACGAAGAGCAACTGGGCATCAGAGCTGCCGGGCAAGCAGCCAAGTCGCAGCGCCCTTCCCCCCCTTCACATTGATGGCGCGCGGCAGGCGGACGTAGGTGAGCCGGGCAGCGCCGCGCACGCGCGCTGTGAGCGTCTGCTGCGCGCCTGCATCTTGCTGCGCGACCGCCTGGCCGCGGCCGCCGCGCGCGTCGACGCCGCGGCGCCCGCGCTCGACGCCGCCTGCGACGCCGCCTGCGATGCAGCCGCGAGCCCCGGCGCTGGCCCCGGCGCCGGCCCTGGGCCGGCTGCGCCGGGCGCACGCGCGCGCGCGTCGGACGCGCGCATGGCCGCGGTCTTCGGCAGCAGCAGCGACGATGACTCTGACGCAGAGCGGGCCGATGCAGAGGGGGCCGGAGCGGGGCCGCAGGGCCGCGGCAGGGCTGCGGCTAGCACGGCGGCCAGCACCAGAGCCGGCGCACCCTCTGGCTCCAATCCGAGCGGCCGGGCAGCGCCCGCCCCGGCTGAGGCCTCGCGCAGACTCAGGGTCGCGGGGCCGGGCCGCCCCGCCAGGGCTGTCAGGGTCGACGCGCCGCCGATGCCGATCGTCGACCCCACAGAACGCCCGCGCTCGGCGGCGGCGGCGGCCCCGGCGGGCGGCGGGCCCGCCGCCGGGGCGGCGCAACCTGGAAGGGTTCCGGAGCCTGGCGAGCGCGCGGGCGGGGCCGCGGGGCGCGCGGCGCTGCCGCCCACAGTCAAGCAGAAGCTGCTGCAGAGCGTGCGCGCCCTGGCCGCGCCGCCCCTGCGCGGCTGCCACCTGGCATGCTGGGACATGACGTGAGGGGCACCAGGTTGTCCAGCATAAAGTGTTCGGCAGACGGTGTGCAAGGTGACCGCGAGGTGTGCAGCTGTGTGGCGCCATGCGAGTAGGGCAGGTTAAGGCTTACCGGCTCAGGCCGCAGCCCTAACAGCCTGTGGCCCGTGTGACAGGCGCCCGTGCTGCCCGATGGCGCGCACCTGCACTACTGGGACTCCAACGCGGCCGCGCTCGTCAACCAGCGCGGCATGGAGATCAACAACCACTGGTGCCGCCCGCCAGCGCTGGCTCTGCCCCTCTGTGTTTAGGGTAGGGTAATTATACCCTACATTTACCCTTGCACTGTGCGGAGTACTGCTTCCCTACCAAATGAAGAAGGCGAGGAGGTGGCCGGAGCGCTGGGGGGCAGCGTACGGTCTGCGCGTGCCGGCGAGGCAGCGTCGTGGCAGAGTCGGCTCGGGCATGCGCTGTGGGTGCCCGCCGAGCCGTGCCACCCTGGCGCGCGCGCCTACCTGCGAGCCCTGGCAAGCTGCCCTTGCTTGCTGCGCCGGCCGGGGCCGTGAGACGGGGGCGCGGGCGGCAGGGGCGCGGTAGACTCGCACGTCACGCTGGGCGCGCAGCGCCTCGCGGAGCTCTTCGGCCAGCGCGCCTCCTTCTACGTGCCGGCCGTGCAGGCGCGGGGCTCCCTACCCTACCCTATGCGGGGCTTCCAGGCCCGGGAGCCTGCCAGCGCGCCTCCTTTACGTGCCGGCCGTGCAGGTGCGGGGCTCCCAGGCCCGGGAGCCTGCCAGCCCGCTCTCTGGGCTCTGGCCCGGCTAGGCGCTGTGCCGGCTTGCGCAGGCCCGTTGCGGCAGGCTGCTGGCCCCATGCCGCCTGTTGCGTGACCTGTGAGCCCATCAGGGTTGGTCCGGGCGTGTGGACGCGCCTGGACCGTGATGGCCACCGTTGCGTCGCGGGCGGGCTGTGCCTAGGAGGCACGTACGCTGTGCAGGGATTGCGCTGACGTGTGAGCTGAGAGCGCGCAGAACAAGCCCATTGCGCTGCCTGGCGCAGCCGCGTCCGCGCCAGCGCCCGCGCCCGCGCCCGCGCAGCAGGCGCAGACACCGCAGCGGCCGCCGGCCGCCGAGGCGCCCGCGCGCCCCGCGGCGCCGCGCGTGACCCAGATCGGGCTCGACCCGCTGCGGAGCCTCACGGGGGGCAGGCCGGGCGCGGCGGCGCGCGCCGCCTCCGCGGGGCCAGGCGTGCAGCCGCCGCTCTTGGGCGCCAGGTTAGCCGACGCCAGGTCAGGCGGCGACGCAGCGCACGCCGTCACCACGCCAGCCTCGCGCGCCCGCGCAGACTCAGCGCCGGCGGACAGCGGCGCCGCTCTGGAGCCGCGAGCGGGGGCGCCAGCTGAGGCCGCAGCCGCACCGGCAGCTCCTGCAGCTCACAGCGCGAACCCAGGCGGGCCCGGGGGGCGGCCAGCGCCCGCCGCCAGCGCCGCCGCGCCGCAGCACCCGCCAGGCTCCAGCGCGGCGCCCGCCGCGCTGCCCGGCGCGGGCGCGCACGATGCAGCGGCTGCGCCCGCGGCGGCAGCAGCGCCTGGAGCGGCAGCGCGCATGCCTGGCAGGACGGCAGCGCCAGCCGCAGCGGCGGCAGCGGGCGCCGCGCAGGGCCCCGGCGCGTCCGCGCGCGGCGCCGCGCGGCCGGAGCGCCCGGCCGGGGCCAGGCCCGGGGGCAGGGCTGGGGCCGGGGCCGGGTCGGAGCGCGCGTCGGCGACGCAGGCGGCTGCGGACCGCGCGCACAATGCGGCGGTGCTCGCGGGCGCGGCCGGCGATGAGGCGTATGCGCGGCACGTGGCGGAGGAGCAGGCCGCGCAGGTGCGGGCGCGGGCGCCACCGCCCACCTGCTTGAGATGCACGTCACGCTGCTGGCCCCCACCGGCCGGCGCTCGTGCGCGCTGATCGGCACCAGCACGCAAGCGCCGCTCAGGAGCACGCAAGCGGAGCACCCTGCGGTTATGGCCCAGCGCTGCTGCTGCTGCGGGTGGCAGTAGTGCAAGCGCGTAGCCTGGTTTAGCAGCCTGTGCAGCTCCTGTGCCGGCGGGGTAGCACCGGGCGTGGTGTGGCGGGCTGCGCCGCGAATGCGCCGCGCCGCCGGCCGGCGACAGCCGCGCCGCCTGAACCGGCTCAGACGCTGTGCCGCTGGACAGGCCGCGGGCGGGCGCGGGCGCGGGCGCAAGCGCAAGGGCACCGTGGTGCAGCGCCTGGCGCGCAAGCTGCTGAGCGGCCGCGCGCGCGACGCGGCGACCGGCGAGATGCTGGAGGCCGAGACAGCCGCGCAGGCCGCGCTGCACTCCAACCGCTGGGAGGAGCGCTGAGCCCGACGGCGCGGCGCGGCGGCTGCCCGGCGCCGCGGCGCCGCCGCTACCAACAGGCGGACTGCGCGCATGTACACTATGTGTGTAAATTTGAAGACTATTTTACTGCTCTTCAGGCAGTATGTCATGCAAGCGCTGGGCTGTTGGAGCGGACATGACACGGCTGTGGCGTAGCTGCGGCATAGCCTTCCCTAATTTCCTTTGGGTGCTGCCAATTCTGCGAGAGCGCTCTCACTGTGAAAGTTTCACATGTTGTCACCCTGCTCTGTGTGTCTGAAGCTGCAGTGTCAGTGCGCGCATGTCTGTTTGCAGCCTGCATGGCATGTGGCATGTGACCAAGCCCTCCAGCCTTTCAGGATGTAGAGGGACCCTGTTGGCCGCTGCTGTGGCAAAGTGGCAGGGTGGTGTTTACTGCGCGCATGCAGGAAAAGCCCACCTGGTGTAGAAATGTGGTGCATGCAGGTGCAACAGCATGCAGGCTTATCTCAGGGCACTGATCTGCATAAAAATAGATCCCGCGCCTTGAACACCATCCTTTTTATTTGTGTATGCGCAATATGCATGCGCGCTCCACTTTGCGCTTGGCTGACTTGCTCTATACATACTCATATAATACTCAAGTGCTCGAAAGGCAGCCATCTGGGTACCGCGCAGCTCATTGTGTCTGTCTTCTGGCGGCAAGCGTGTCCACAACAGCTGCCCAGTGGTGTGCGTGAATGCTAGCAAGCAGATTGTCTGTGTGAGCGTGCTTAAAGGTCTGGTGACATGCTATGCATCATGCTGACATGTGAAGCATGCGGTGAGGCACCAACACCTGAAAGCAAATGCAGTTCTAGCGTCTCTACAAGGCTTCGTCGGACACCTTGCTGCATACGCAGCGCATGGAGCCCTTGGGCAGTGCCAGGCCGCGATGCCGTGCACCCAGTGCACTGCCGAAGCCATTTGTGCCCATGCATGTCATTTGGACCCCCCTCCCTGCTGTGGCTGCCCCCCGCCCTCGGCCGCCCATGCGCGGATGCGCTCGTGCGCCGCCCTGGCTGCCGGCAGGTCCGGCGCGCCAAGGGCAGGCCAGCGGCGCCAGGCCAGGCGCTGCAGCGAGTTCTTACGCCAAGGCTCTTCAGCCTTGTCAAAAATGCCCACCTCAACGGCAAAGCACTCCCCATGCCTGTCAAGCATCCCACGCACGACCTCAGGACTGGCTGAGGTTGGAGTGGGCCTCAGGGAAATCTGGGAGTAATCTGGGAGTGCTCGGCGCACAGCTCTGCAGCCTGCAGGCCAGCATGGCAGAGATGGTCCACATGGCCATGTCCTCATTTATAAATGTACCAGGGTGCGTGCCTACTTTCATACTTGCATACACGCAAACAGGCGATCACGAGCAACGATGCGCACAGACCTGGATCTGTCAAGTGTAGCGGAGCAGATATCAATATTGATGCTGGACACGTCAAAATGTTGGCAGGCTGGCGAAGCCCTCCAGCATAGGGACGTCAAACATGACGCTCCTCGAACCTTCGCCATCTGCTTTGGTCCTCATGCGGACAGTCTGCAGCCGCGGCAGCCGCCCTGCCAAGCCTGCGGCTGACTCCGGCGCCCACGCCAGGAATCCAAGCCAACTACATTCCGGGCCGAGCAGGTTCAGCTCCTCCAAAGTGCCTGGCAGTCGCTCGGGCCACAACCACACGTGGGGGAACAGCATGTCCCCATCCCCAGGCCCAAGGTCGCAACTACAACTATTGTTGATGCCCAGCTTGGTCAGGCGCAGGCCGCTCAGGTCCAGGGCAGGCCGCTCCGCCTGGCTGGCACGGGCCACCAGCTGCAGCGGCACGCCCGACAGGCTCAGCAGCGTGCCGCCGTGCAGGGCCAAAAAGTTGTCGAGCAGCGGATGCTCCCATAGAGCGTCCCTGGTGCAAAAGCTGGCGGCCTCGACCCGGCCGGCCTGCGCGGGCTCAAGCAGCCAGCGGCGCTGGACCGCGCGCAGGCACGCCGCGCTGAAGTCGAGCGCCAGCGGCAGCGGCTGCGCGCGCAGCAGCTCGCGCACGCGGCGGCACACGAGCGCCAGGCTGGCCGCGTGCGCGAGCTGCTGCCGCGCGGCACACTTCACCAGCTGCATCGTGCGGCGGCCTTTCCGCCCAGGCGCGCCGCAGGATGCCGCGCAGCAGCTCGTCGGGCAGCGGGATAGAAGACGCCTGCGCGGCCAGCAGCGCGCCTAAGCGAGGCAAGCGCACTCACGTGTGTGGCAGGTGCACGCGCGTTCCGCCGCTCAGTGCTGTACAGTGCTGGACGAAGGCCGCGCCTGGTCAGCTGGCTGTGGCTCAGCACTGCACGCTGAATTCCCCGCACCATCAAGGGTGTCCATGCCTCGATGTGCAGGGCTTCGCCCGCGGTCGCGGCGTGCACACAACGGAGAGGGCTTGAACAGCACACGTCAGACGGGTGTCCAGCCAGAAGAAGTGCAGCCGGCAGCTTTTTGCTGTTCATTGACGTAACATGCGCATGTGCCCCACATTGAGCTTTCACAGCATAATCGCACAAGAAACGTTCCGACTTTCAATGCTTGAACCCAAAACAGGCTAGCAGGAGTTCCTTTCTCCATGACTTCTTCCGGTCTGATATAGGATGCGCTTCCTGTAAGAGCTAAACTACAAAAAGTAGAGTGAGCTAAGCGGAGGTAGTATAAGAAGCACAAGCTTAGATTCCCACGTCGTCTGCACCTGAGCACTGTTTATACGAGCCCAGCACTGCATCAGTGCTGTCTGTATTGGTACACTTGGAAGGCAAGCGGGCTGTTGCACAGGCAGTTCCAGTGTCAGCGAACCACCGCTTGCACAGCTGCAAGGGGCACAGAGCGGCTGGGGAGCGCCTCTGGCAGGTGCTATGTGAGCCCCAATGCGGGCCGGCGGCAACGGCAGTGGGAGCCCTGGGCCGAGCGGGGCGGAAGCGGGCGACGCGGGGTGGGACTCGCAGGCGAAGCACAACAAGCCTGCAGATGCTCGGAGCAGGTGCTGGTCCCTTGGCCACCGCGCCGCTCGCGCCCCGCGCTTTCTGCGCGTGAGCACAAGTGACCCCAGCGCAGGCTTGTCTGGCCTGATGTGCTCGGGAAGGTGTAGAAAAGCGCCTACTTCTATCATGTGTTGCACGCTCATGCTTTGGAGCCTGTGCATGATGCGCAGGACAGCTCTCCTGTACCTGGTCTTCTTCCTCGGGCTGTGCGCCGGCTTTGTGGCCGCGCAGCAGCTGTACCTCCGCAGCGCAGCGCGCGCGACCAGGCCCGCGCTGCAGGTGCTGCCTGCGCTCGCGCCCTGCCGCTGCCTGTGAGGCTGCTGCGGCAGCCAAGAGCGTGCAAGAGTAGATGAGCCCAGGCGTCTGCTCGCCCGCAAGCGCGGGCTGCGCAGGCGGGTGTGCGTCAGCCCGGGCGTCTCAGACACCAAACTCTCTGCGGTGACTAACGTGTGGCCTACGGGGGGGTTTGGCGGTGCCGCGCTTGGACGCGCTGGTGTGTCTGACTCGGCGGTGGGGGCGGCGCAGGCGGACGGCGGCGGGGCCAGCCTGCTGCAGCTGCTCGCGCGCGTGGCGCCGCCGGCCGCCGGTCGGCCGCCCGAGGTGCTCATTGCCATCTCCAACTACAACCTCATCGTCGGCGGCCAGCTCAACGCCTGGCTAGAGGCGCGCGCCCGGGGCCCTGTGGCGTTCTGGGGCGTTCCAATGTGCACGTCTGCCCAACTCCCGCTCGCGCGCCGCACCGCTGTCTGCCGGCTCAGCGCCCGGCTGGAGGCGCGCGCCCGGGGCCCTGGGGCGCTCCAGGGTGCACGTCCCGCCCAGCTCCCGCGCCGCACTGCCGGCTGCCGGCTCGGCGCCTGGCGGGAGGCGCGCGCCCGAGGCTCCAGGGCCCGGCCTGCATGCGCTCAGCACCAGCTTCCTACGGCTCGCTCATCCCCGCCCACGCAGGGTGCTTGCCCATGCCCCCGACGCTGGGGCGCGGATGCTTCGGTGCAAGCACCGCACCGTCCAGGGCCCTGCCTGCTTGCGCCTTGGCGCTGGCAGCCGCGCGCAGCCAGTGCGCCGCGGGGGCTCTCACCGCCAGCGGCCCCGTCGGCACGCAACGCCCCGCGGCGCGGCCCCTGCAGCGCCTGCCTGAGGCGAGCGCGGGCGCCTGAGGCGCGCGCTCACGCGCAGACGCGCGGACGGCCGCGCAGCTGCAGGGCGGCGGCTCGCAATAGCCATCGGGGTCCCAGGTCGAGGGGTTCACCCACCTGGCCCCGCGCGCGAGCCCATGTACGGGCGCGCAGACAGTCGCGCGCGCGGGCGTGACCAACTACGTGGTCGTCGCGATTGATGCGGCGCTACGGGACCACCTGGCGCAGCGCGGCATCAACGTGTACTTTAAGGACATCCAGGCGCGCCGCGCGCGCATAGGACACCTGCTCGCCTGCGCGCGCTAGCCTTTGATCATGCCAGTACGAGGAGGGCTGATGCGTGTCCAATTTATATTGTATACATGCCCTGCAAAGTCAGGTTCCAATCTAAACGTATGACTACGTGAATATATTGCCAAGCTGCCCTGCGAGCCCGGCGCCGGCGCGGCCGCGCAGGTGGACAGGGCGCAGGCGGGCACGGGCGACAACCACGCCATCAGCGCGCTCAAGTTCAAGATCGTCCGCGAGTTCCTGGAGCTCGGCTGGAGCGTGCTGCTGTCGGACGTGGACATCGTGGTCGTGCAGGCGCGCGGGCGCCGCGCCCCTTGCTATGCACGGGGCGGGGTGTAGGGTATAGGGTATAGGGTAGGGTTAAAAACTGGGAGCTGCATGTCTCCCTTGGCCTGCATGTCTGCGCGGTGCTCCAAGCCTGACAGGAAGCTGCCTGCCTATCGCGTGCAGTCTGCGCCAGGGCGATCCCTGAGCAGCGCCGGACTTGACAGCGCCCTGCCAAAACTTGCTTGTCTGCGTCCGCGCCATAAGTCTCTCGCGCTCAGTGCGTGCTCTGCAGTGTATGCGTACTGCTCATCCTGCTGGTGTTGCCGGCGGCCGGGCCTGCGACCCTTCGCTTGACTTCGAGGCGCGCCCTATCACAGCAGC
>JAABUQ010009362.1_pt1 | contig 13287 bp, 10 predicted proteins | sample 5560001 | NCBI WGS metagenome assembly JAABUQ01 (sample SAMN10711888, study PRJNA513371) | rock metagenome | isolation source: Antarctica rocks | place: Antarctica: Victoria Land, Finger Mt nord | collected 2015-12-18 | reverse complement strand
TGGAGGGGTTCAAACGCGTTCGGATCTGTCCGCTTGGACCGGTCGTGCCGTGATAATCGGGACCAACTCAGCCGCAGGCGCGTCCGACGCACCAGGCAGAATTTGTCATTTGCGATTAGGCCATCTCAATCAGGTTGTTCAAGTATTTCGATAAGCGCAGCTTCGTGTTTGCGAGTAGCACCCTAAGCTGATCTACAGCACGGATATCAAGCGTTAGACTTTATCCACTAGTACAGGCAGCAGCCCGATTCCTAGCCTCCGGACTCACTTGTTTCGCGTCAGGCCCTTACTGAGCCCGGACGGACGGTGACCGCGCGCCTGGTGCAGGACAATGCCAAGCGACTGCGCGGCGAGTTCGCGGCACTTGGTGACGACGAGCTGCGAACACTGGCCGATCTGCTGGCGCGCCTGCTTTCAGTGCAGGACCGAGGTGCCTGCCCGGACTTGCGAGGCCCGCGGACATGACGCGGTCAGGCATCGGGATGGAGTGTCACGCCAAGGCCTGCCAGCGCATCCCAGAAGCCCGGGTAGGTCTTGGCGACGCAGCCCGGGTCGAGGATCGTGATGCCTTCGACCAGCAGCCCGGCGAGGGCGAAGCCCATCGCGATGCGGTGGTCGGCGAAGGTCTCGATCCGGGCCGGGCGATGCTGCGCGGCCAGGAACGGGTCCGACGCCACCAGCAGGTCGTCGCCGTCCTCTCGGCCCAGGCCGGGGCGGATAGCCGACAGTCCGAGCGCCAGCGCACGCACCCGGTCGCACTCCTTGACGCGCAGGTTGGCGATGCCGGTGAAGCGCACCGGCGTGCGGTTGAAGGCCGCCATCACCGCCACCGTCGGGATCGCATCCTGCATCTGCGCGCCGTCGATCACCGCCGGCATCGACGGGAACGACCGGATCAGGGCGTGCGCCCGCGCGTCCGGCTGGGAGAACGCCGCGGCCTCCAGGCCGATGTCGATCGCGCCGCCGGTCAATGCCGCTGCCGCCCAGAGGTAGGTGGCGGCGGAAGCGTCCGGCTCGATCGCGAGGTCGGTCGGGGCATAGCCGGTGGGAGCCAGCGACCAGCTTCCGGGCCCGTCCTGCGCCACCTCCGCGCCGAAGCGCCGCATGGCGCTCAGGGTGAGGTCGACATAGCCGCGCGCGCCGATCTCCTGGCCGCGCAGCACCACCTGGCTGCGAACGCGACCGCAGGCGCCCAGCATCAGCAGCGCCGAGACATACTGGCTGGACAGCCCCGCATCCACCTCGACCCGGCCGCCCTGGAACCCGCCGGAGCGCGCCTGCCCGTCCACCGTGACCGGCGGACAGCCGGTCGGCGCCGTCGCCATGACGCCGAGCGCCTCCAGCGCCTCGACCAGCGGCGCGATCGGGCGCTTGCGCATGTGCGCGTCGCCGTCGATCACCACTGGCCCGTCGGCGAGGGCGGCGGCGGCGGTCAGGAAGCGGGTCGCGGTGCCGGCATTGCCGAGCCGGAGCGGCGCGGACGGGGCGTGCAACGTGCCGTCCCCGGTCACCAGGAAGCTGGTCGCGTCGGGCTCGTCCACCACGACGCCCATCGCCCGCAGCGCCTCGGCCATGCGCGCGGTGTCGTCGCTCTTCAGCGCGCCGGTGAGGTGGGAGCTGCCATGCGCCAGCGCCGCCAGCAGCAGCACGCGGTTGGTGATCGACTTCGAGCCCGGCGGCGCCACCTTGCCGTGCAGCGCCGCGCCCGGCGGCACCACCGTCAGCGCGGTCGCGGACAGGAAGCGGGGCATCCGGATCAGCCCGGCTGCGCCGGTGCGTCGGCATTCTGCGCGCGGTGGCGCAGCAGGTGGTCGGCCAGCACGCAGGCCAGCATCGCCTCGCCCACCGGCACCGCACGTATGCCGACGCAGGGATCGTGCCGGCCCCGCGTCGCGATCTCGGTGTCGGCGCCCTCGGCGGTGACCGAGCGCATGCTGGTCAGGATCGAGCTGGTCGGCTTGACCGCGAAGCGGGCGACGATTGGCTGGCCGGTGGAGATGCCGCCGAGGATGCCGCCGGCATGGTTGCTCTCGAACGCCACCGCACCCTGCTGCATGCGCATCGTGTCGGCGTTCTCCTCCCCGGTAATGGCGGCGGCGTCGAAGCCCTCGCCGATCTCCACCGCCTTGACCGCGTTGATCCCCATCAGGGCGCCGGCCAGGTCGGCGTCGAGCTTGCCATACAGCGGCGCGCCCAGGCCCGGTGGCACGCCCTCCGCCATCAGTTCGATCAGCGCGCCGACCGAAGAGCCGCGCTTGCGTATCTCGGAGAGGTAGCCGTCCCAGACCGGCACCATCGCCGGGTCGGGGCAGAAGAACGGGTTGCCCGCCACGCTGTCCCAGTCCCAGCGGGCACGGTCGATCGCGTGCGTCCCGATACGCACCAGGGCGCCGCGTATGCGCAAGCTCGCGCCGACGGCATGCGCCAGCACCAGCCGGGCCACGCCGCCTGCCGCCACCCGTGCCGCGGTCTCGCGCGCCGACGAACGACCGCCGCCGCGCGGGTCGCGTATGCCGTACTTCAGCATGTAGGCCAGGTCGGCGTGGCCGGGTCGGAAGCTCCGTGCCACCTCGCCGTAGTCCTTCGAGCGCTGGTCGGTATTCTCGATCAGCAGCGAGATCGGCGTGCCGGTGGTGCGCCCCTCGTATACGCCGGACAGGATACGCACCTGGTCGGCCTCCTGCCGCTGCGTGGTGTGCTTGGACTGTCCCGGCCGACGCAGGTCCAGCCAGGGCTGGATGTCGGCCTCGCCCAGCGGGATGCGCGGCGGGCAGCCATCGATCACGCAGCCGAGTGCCGGGCCGTGGCTCTCGCCCCAGGTGGTGACCCGAAACAGGTGGCCGAAGCTGTTATGCGACATCGACGACGCCGTTCCCGTTGGTCAACACGTCGAACTCCTGAGCAGCCGATGGGGATGTCTACTCCATGCACGGCGACCGGACGAGCGCTCCCTGTGCCCGCCCGTCCGCGCGGCCTAGAGCGTGATCACCCCAGGTTGATCACGCTCTAGATAATTTTGGCGAGCGAGTTCATGCCTTTAGCTTGAACAAGTGGTTCAAGCTAAAGGCATCTTGCTCTAGAGCAGCATCCATTAAATTGGAATCGCTTTGCGATGCCGATCAACTGATAAAGCTGCTCTTTCCTCAGTCAGGCAGAGCATGATCAAGCAGATTACGCTCTAGGCGGCGACGTCGACGCGCGGCATGCGCATGGCCTTGGCCAGCTGGCGGACATGGTCCAGCACCCGGCCCACGGTATCGGCGCCGGCGTTGCCATCCTCGCCCAACGAGGCCACCAGCGTCTCGATCAGCGCGCTCGCCACCACCGCTCCATCGGCCACCTGGCCCGCCTGCGCCGCCTGCTCGGGCGTACGCACGCCGAAACCGATCGCGATCGGCAGGTCGGTATGGGCGCGCACCCGCGGTATGGCGCGGACGAGGTCGTCGGCGTTCGCCGAGCGGGTGCCGGTGATGCCGGCGATGGCGACGTAGTAGACGAAGCCACCGGCGCCTTCGAGCACCAGCGGCAGCCTGGCCGTGTCCGTGGTCGGCGCCACCAGCCGGATCAGGTCGAGCCCGCCCGCCCTCATGTGCGGCGTCAGCTCGTCGGCCTCTTCCGGCGGCATGTCCACCACGATCAGGCCATCGACGCCCGACTGCTCCGCGTCGAGGCAGAAGCGCTCGACCCCGTAGGCGAGGATCGGGTTCAGGTAGCCCATCAGCACGATCGGGGTGTCGCGGTCGGCCTCGCGGAAGTCGCGCACCATGGACAGCGTGCCGCCCAGGCTGCCACCCGCCTTCAGCGCTCGCTGCCCCGCGCGCTGGATGGTCGGCCCGTCGGCGGCGGGATCGGTGAACGGCACGCCGATCTCGATCAGGTCGGCGCCCGCCGCCGGCATGCCGCGCAGGATCGCCAAGCTGGTCGCGTGGTCGGGGTCGTAGGCCTCCAGGAATGGGATCAGCGCGCCGCGCCCCTCGCTCCGGAGGCTCGCGAAGCGCGCGCCGATCCGCCCGCCGCTCACAGCGCCTGCCCGAGATGGTGCGCGACCGTGAAGATGTCCTTGTCGCCGCGACCGGACAGGTTGAGCACGATGATCTTGTCCGGCATGGAAGGCGCCATCTTCATCACCTCGACCAGCCCGTGCGCGGTCTCCAGTGCCGGGATGATGCCCTCCAGCTTGGAGCAGAGCTGGAACGCCTCCAGCGCCTCGTCGTCGGTGGCACCGACGTACTGCACGCGGCCGATCTCGTGCAGCCACGAATGCTCCGGACCGATGCCGGGATAGTCGAGCCCGGCCGAGATCGAGTGCGCCTCGGTGATCTGGCCGTCGCGGTCCTGCAACAGGTAGGTCTTGTTGCCGTGCAGGACGCCGGGGCTGCCGCCGTTGATCGCGGCCGCGTGCGCGCCGGTATCCAGGCCGCGGCCCGCCGCCTCCACGCCGATGAGCTGCACCTCGGGGTCGTCGAGGAAGGGATGGAAGATCCCCATCGCCGACGAGCCGCCGCCCACCGCGCAGACCACCGCGTCGGGCAGGCGCCCTTCGGCGGCCAGCATCTGCTCGCGGGTCTCGTCGCCGATCACCGACTGGAAGTCGCGCACCATGCCGGGATAGGGGTGCGGACCGGCCACCGTGCCGATGCAGTAGTAGGTGTCCTCGACGTTGGCGACCCAGTAGCGCAGCGCCTCGTTCATCGCGTCCTTCAGGGTCGCGGCCCCCGAGGTCACCGCGTTCACCTCCGCACCGAGCAGCTTCATGCGGAACACGTTGGGCTGCTGGCGTGCCACGTCGGTCGCACCCATGAACACCTTGCACGGCAGGTCGAACAGCGCGCAGGCGGTGGCCGTCGCCACCCCGTGCTGGCCGGCGCCGGTCTCGGCGATGATGCGCGTCTTGCCCATGCGCTTGGCGAGCATGATCTGGCCGAGCACGGCGTTGATCTTGTGCGCGCCGGTATGGTTCAGCTCCTCGCGCTTGAAGTAGATGCGCGCGCCGCCGAGGTGCCTGGTCAGCCGCTCGGCGAACCAGAGCGGGCTGGGACGGCCGACATACTCGCGCAGCAGGCGCCGCCACTCGACGTCGAAGGCAGGGTCGCGGCGGGCATCCTCGTAGGCGCGTTCGACTTCCAGGATGTTGGGCATAAGGGTTTCGGCGACGAAGCGGCCACCAAAGCCTCCGAAGCGACCGCGGCTGTCGGGACCGCTTCGCAGGCTGTTCGGAAGGATCTCGTTCAAGGGCGATACTCCTAATGACATCAGGATCGGAGATGGCAGCTCGGGTGGCGGCATCGAAACGATGCCGTACCAAACTTCGCATGGTTGCTGCCGTGACCGACACGTTTCGCGCAACGCTGCACGGCCTGCACTATCTCGCACGAAGCCGCGCCGAAGGGTATGGCAACATGGTCGTTCGAAGAAACAACTCTGTGCCTGCCAAACGGCGACGTACATCCTAGCAAAAGATGTTCGGCATTCATAAGGAAGATCAGGAGAATTCCGCTCGTTGTGAATGATCCACGCGGCGTGGAAGTTGGATTTCATCCAGCTTAGCCTGTAGATGTTGCAGAGCATGTTGCGTGGACGAAAGTGTTCCGGTTTTTGGAAACGATGCAAGAGATCGACGCCGGCGGCACCACTTCCAGGTTGCGCAAGGCCCAGCCACGCAAGGTAATGAGCGACGACCGCAGCATCTGGCTGAAGCTCGGTCATGCCACCCTGCGTCCGAACGCGAAGCTGCGCCGCGCCGCCACGCTCTCCGATGCCGGGCGGGCCGCGCGGGCATTCGCGATCCTGGCGCCGCTCGCACGACGCGGCGTGCCGGAGGCGCAGTTCCGGGTCGCACGCGCCTACCTGGAGGGGCAGGGTGTTCCGCCCAGCCATTCCGACGCGATGCAGTGGTGCGAGCGCGCTGCGCAGGCGGGACTGGTCGAAGCGCAGTCGCTGCTCGCGGCCCTGCACCTCACGGGGGCGGAGGCCAGCCCATCCGGCAGCGGCCTGTTTCCCGCCACGCAGGCGGGAGCCGGCGCCAGGGAGGATGCCGATGCGGCGCTGCGCTGGGCGAGCCGGGCTGCGAAGGGGGGCTGCGCGGATGCCAAGGCGCTGCTCGGCTACCTCCATGTCAGTGGTCCGGAGCCGATGCGCGACGCGGCGCGGTCGGAGGCGTTCTACCGGGAGAGTGCCGAGACCGGTTCTGCCAAGGGTGCACTCGGCTACGGGCTGGTCCTGCTACAGCGTACCGACGAGATCAGTACGGCCGAGGCGGCGCTCTGGATCAGGAAGGCGGCGGAAGCCGAGCTGCCGTTCGCGTTCTACCTGCGCGGCTTGATGCTGGAGCGCGGCATCGGCATGCGCGCCGACCTGCCTGCGGCGATGCGCTACTATCGCCAATCGGCGCAACGCGGCGTCCTGCAGGGCCAGGTGCGGTTGGGCACGGCACTGCTGCAGGGCGACAACATCGTGCGCGATCCGGTGGAGGGAGAGTCTTGGCTGCGTCGCGCCGCACTGTCCGGCGACGCCGAGGCGGCAGCGCTCGTGGGCGAGCTCTACGCCAGCGAAGGCGACCTGCCGCCGAACTATGCGGAGGCGGTGAGCTGGTACACGCGTGCGGCCGAAAGCGGGCACCTGGCAGCCATCCGAGCGCTCGCGGCACTCCATCTCAAGGGCGGCGTGGGCCTCTCGCGCGATCCCGACGAAGCCGGGCGCTGGTTGCGCCGTGCGGCCGAACAGGGCGACCAGGTCGCGCAGGCGGATCTTGCCAACCTGGTGTTCGGCGGCGCTGGCCGACCCGAGGACCAGGTGCGCACCTACACCTGGTTCGAGGCGGCTGCCCGAGCAGGTGACCTGGTCGCGGCGTTCAACCTGGCGATCTGCCTCGCCAACGGCATCGGGACCGAACGCGACGAGCGGCAGGCGGTGTCCTGGCTGCGGCAGGCGGCGGCGCAGGTCGTCGACGCGCAGTACTGGTACGGTCGCATGCTGTCCGAGGGCACCGGCGTGACCGCCGATCCCGAGGCGGGGCGCGCCTGGATCGCGCGCGCCGCGGACGGGGGATCGACGGATGCGCAGATCCTGCTCGCGGAGATGATGGTGAATGGCCGCGGCGGCCCGAGCGACCACACGGCTGCCCTCGCGCTGTTCAAGGCTGCCGGCGCGCGCGGCCATGCCGGCGCCGCCTTCGCGACCGGCGTGATGCTGAGCGGCGGGCATGAGGTAGGAATGGATCGGACGGCGGCGCGGGACTGGTTCCGGCAGGCGGCCGAGCGCGGTCACGCCCATGCGCAGCTCATGCTCGGGCGCTATCTCGCGCATGGCCTCGCCGGCCCGCACGATCCGGCAGAGGCCCGGCTCTGGCTGGAGCGCGCCGGCAATGCCGGCCTTGCGGAGGCCATGGCTGATCTAGCCGAACTGCCGCAGCCTGCCCGCGAGACGAAACCGGTTCGCGCCCCGATCCCGGCATGAAGCTGCTTCCGGCTTGACCGCTATGTCCGCCGCGCCGTCGCGCGACCGCTCGATCGTGCTGGTGGGCATGATGGGCGCCGGCAAGACCACCATCGGGCGTCGCCTGGCCGAGCAGCTCGGGCTGCCGTTCCATGACGCCGACGTCGAGATCGAGCGCGCGGCCGGTGGCTCCATCACCGACATGTTCGCGCGCCAGGGCGAGCCCGCCTTCCGCGAGCTCGAAAAGAACGTCATCGATGGTCTTCTCGCCGGCCGCCCGATCGTGCTGGCCACCGGCGGCGGCGCGGTTATGGATGCGCGGACGCGTGCGACGATACGCGGCAAAGCGACCTCGATCTGGCTGCGTTGTCCGCTCGCGCTGCTGGTGCGACGGGTGTCGGGCCGCCAGCACCGCCCGCTGCTGCTCGGAGGAGAGCCGCACGACACCCTGGCCACGCTGATGCGGCATCGCGAACCCTTCTATGCGGAGGCGGACATCATCATGGATTGCGGCGACGACGCTATCGAGGAGACGGCTGCCAGGACGATAGCGGCAGTCTCCGCCGCGCGGCCGCCGCGACGCGTTCCGGTCACGCTGGAGCGCAGCCGCTACGAGGTGCTGATCGGCGACGGGCTGCTTGCCCGGGCCGGGGCGCTGCTGGCGCCGCTGCTGCCGCAGAAGCGCGCGGTCATCGTCACGGACGAGGTCGTGGCGGCCCTGCACCTGCCGGCGCTGCGGGACGCACTCGCCGAAGCGGGCATCGAGGCGGGCACCATCGCCGTGCCGTCCGGCGAGCGGTCTAAGAGCATCGCGCAGTTCGAGCGGGTCACCGCGTCGCTGCTCGAACAGAAGGTGGAGCGTCGCACGACGGTCATCGCCCTCGGCGGCGGCGTGATCGGCGACCTAGCCGGCTTCGCGGCGGCGGCGACCCTGCGCGGGCTGCCGTTCGTGCAGGTTCCGACCACCTTGCTCGCGCAGGTGGACAGCTCGGTCGGCGGCAAGACCGGCATCAACACTCCGTTCGGCAAGAACCTGCTCGGCGCCTTCCACCAGCCGCTCGCCGTGCTGGCCGACGTGGCGACGCTCGCCAGCCTGCCGGAGCGCGAGCTTCGGGCGGGCTACGCGGAGATCGTCAAGGCCGGGCTGATCGGCGATGCCGCGCTGTTTGCCTGGTGCGAGGCGCACGCGGGCGAGGTGATCGGCGGCGTGCGCGACGTGCAGGCCGCGGCGGTGGAGCATGCCTGCCGCTTCAAGGCAGCCGTGGTAGCCGGTGACGAGCGCGAGGAGATCGACGACGGACGCGTCCTGCTCAACCTCGGCCACAGCTTCGCGCACGCCCTGGAGGCGGAGATGGGCTATGACGGCAGCCTGCTCCATGGCGAGGCGGTGGCGGTGGGGCTCGACCTGGCCTTCGCGCTTTCGGTACGGCTGGGTTTCTGTCCGCAGGCGGACCGGCTGCGCCTGCGCGCGCACCTGGAGCGGCATGGCCTGGAAGGGCGCATCGACAGGCTTGGTCGGCTTTCCGCTGCGACCCTGATCGGTCATATGCAGCGCGACAAGAAGCTGCGGGACGGCAGGCTCGCCTTCGTGCTGGTGCGCGGGATCGGACAGGCGTTCGTCAGCCGCGACGTCGAGCCGGCCTGCGTGAATGAACTGCTGCGCGACGAAGGCTGCATCGCGTGACGCCCGAAAATGATGGGGTTTCCATGGTCGGCGTGAAGATCTGCGGCCTGTCGGATGCGGCCGGGTTCGACGCCGCGGTCGCGCATGGTGCGGACTGGGTCGGGTTCGTGTTCTTCGCCGGCTCGCCGCGTGCGGTCAGTCCGGCGCAGGCGGCGGCGCTGTCCGCGCGCCACCCGGGCGGCGCCGGACGCATCGGGCTGTTCGTGCGCGCCGACGACGCGACGATCGGACGCTGCCTCGACCAGGTCGATCTCGACGGACTGCAGCTCTACGACAGCGCCGAGCGGGCGCGGGCGATCCGCACCCGGTTCGGCCTGCCGGTGTGGCTCGCCTGTGCGGTGGCCACGCGCGACGACCTGCCGCGTGAGGCGCAGGCCGACCGCCTGCTGATCGAGAGCCGGCCGCCGCCGGACGCGGGACGGCCCGGGGGCAACGGCGTGACGCTCGACTGGGCGATGCTGCGGGACTGGGACGCGCCGGCGCCCTGGCTGCTCGCGGGCGGGCTGGATGCGGACAACGTGGGCGAGGCGATCTGCCGCAGCGGCGCCACGGCCGTGGACGTGTCGTCCGGGGTGGAGTGCCGCCCGGGCGTGAAGGACCCAGCGCGGATCGCCGCCTTCATCCGGGCGGCGAAGGCTGTGCACCTAAATCAATCATGAGCTTCCATAGTTGCGCATAATAGAAGCAGTATACTCTACAGGCGGCCTATGCGCCTAATTATAGTGCAGTTTTGCGCTTGATAAGTCGGATCGTGCTGATTAGCGTTGACTTAATGAACTCCGGAGCACTGGCCATGCTATAAGGCCAGCCTTCGCATCATGTTCTTAAGCGGCGGGATCCATGATCGAGAAAACGGCGACATTCGAAGGCGGCGCCATGGGCGCCAGGCTGCTCGACTTCCAGAGCATCCCCGTCATCGACATCGCGCCACTTTCCGCCTCTTCACGCAGCGCCTTCGAAGCCACCGCCGCGGAGATCGGCAAGGCGTGCCGGGAAGTGGGTTTCTTCTACATCAGGAACCACGGCGTCCCGCAGTCGCTTATCGACGGCACCTACGCCCTCTCGCGCGCGTTCCACACCTCGCCGGTGGAGCGCCGACTGCAGGTGCATCTGAGGAACTCTCCCGGCACCCGTGGCTGGGATCCTTCAGACATGGACTACGAGGATCCCGATCCGGAACTCTATCGCCTGGTGCCGCCGAAGGACCCGGAGCGCGACCACCTGACGCGCAAGCAACTACATTCGGCGTTCGACCTCTCCATCGAGATCGACGAGGACGATCCCGACTTCCGGGCCGGCAACCTCATGCTGGTGCCCAACCAGTGGCCGGACTGGATACCCGGCTTTCGCGAGGGCGTCATCGAGTACTACGACGCCGTCAGCCAGGTCGGCGCGCGGCTGTTCCGTGCCTTCGCGTCCGCACTCGACCTGCCGGACGAGTTCTTCCTCGCCAAGGCCCGCAAGCCGCCATCCCAGCTCCGCCTGCTGCACTACCCGAAGAACGACTTCCCGATGGACAACAGGCACCAGGGCATCGTCTCGCATTCGGACTTCGAATGCTTCACGATCCTGAACCAGACTGCACCCGGCCTGCAGGTCATGAACGCCGCCGACGAGTGGATCGAGGCGCCCCCGATCGAGGGCACCTTCATCGTCAACGTGGGCGACATGCTTGAAGGCTGGACCAACAGCCTGTTCAAGGCGACGCAGCACCGCGTCGTCAACACCGGCCGCGAGCGGTTCTCCATGCCACTGTTCTTCTCGGTCGACTACCACACCGAGGTGGAGCCGCTGCCGCAGTTCGTCTCGGACCAGAACCCGCCGCGCTACTCGAAGATCGTGGCCGGCGATCATCTCGCAGGGTTCAGCGTCAACATGGCCAAGCACCTGCGCAAGCGCATCCTCTCCGGCGAGCTGAAGATACCGTTCTCTATCAGCAACGAGAATCCCTTCAAGCGAAAGGCCGTCAACGAGTTCGAGGACCAGCCGAGGCCCTGAGATGAGCGGCAACGTGCCGATCTGGCGCCGCTCCGGCAGCCTCGCGTGTCCCGCGATCCTGCTCGGGCTGTTCTTCGCCGTCCCGTTCCTGCTCACGGTGCTGGTCAGCCTGTCCGCCGGCCCGCAGGCAGCCGCGCTGTCCAACCGGCTGACGCTCGATGCCTACGGCCGCGCCCTGTCGCCGGACTACCTGCGCATCGTCCTCTACTCTATCGGCCTGGCGATCGTGATCGGCGCGCTCAGCGTCGGCATCGCGTTCCCCTTCACCTGCCTGCTCGCCCGCATGCGGCGACGCGCCCAGGCAGCCTGGCTGGTCTTCCTGCTCTCCACCCTGTCGCTCTCCGAGGTGCTGATCGTGTTCGCGTGGCAGATCATGCTGTCGCGACGGGTCGGGCTGTCCAACATCCTGGTCAAGCTGGGCCTGCTGTCCCGGCCGGAGAACTACGCGCCCAGCCTCGGCGGCGTGGTCGTCTGCCTGGTCTACCTCGTGCTGCCCTTCAGCATCCTGATGCTCTACCCGGGCATCAGCCGGATCGACGCGGAGATGACCGAGGCCGCCCGGACCTTGGGCGCGTCACCGCGTCGGACCCTGCTCACGGTGGTGATCCCCAACCTGCTGCGGCCGATCGGCGGCAGCTTCGCGGTGGCGGCGATCATGTCGGTCGGCTCCTACGTCACGCCGCTCGTGCTGGGCAGGCCGGTCCACTGGACCGCTTCGGTGCAGATCGCCACCACCGCCCTGACCGACGGGGACTTCCACACCGCCGCCGCCATGTCGCTCGTGCTCCTGGCCGCCACGCTGCTGCTGCTGTTCGCCGGCAGCGCCGGGTTGCGACGGCTGGAAGGCCCGCGATGACGGGATATCCGCGCATCGCATCTCTGGCCTTCCTCGCCCTCGTCGCGGGGTTCATCGCCATCCCCCTGATCGTGGTGGCGGCCGCCAGCCTGAACGGCGCCATGCGCATGGACTTCCCCCCGGTGCATCCGAGTCTGCACTGGTACGGCAGCTTCTTTCGCGACCGGGGCTGGGTCGCTTCGTTCCGGACCTCGATCCTGATCGCGACGTCGGCGTCGCTGCTCTCGGTCTGCGCCGCCCTGCCGGTCTGCCACGCGATCTGGAAATACCGCTCGCGCACGGTGATCGTCATGAACGCGACCGGCCTGGTGTCGATCTTCGTGCCGACGGTCATCCTGGCGCTGGTGTTCATGACCTTCTGGAGCGTCATCGGATATTCCGGCCACCTCGCCGGCGTCATCATCAGCGAGGCCACGGTCTCGACGGCGTTGCCGCTCATCCAGATCAATCTCGGCTTCCTCTCCGTCAGGGCCGAGCACGTGGAGGCGGCGCAGACGATGGGCGCGCGTCCCGGCGACATCAACCGTACGGTCCTGCTGCCGATCCTGCTGCCCTACCTGCTCTCCGCCTTCGTGTTCGTCTTCATCTCGTGCCTGAACGAATACATCATCGCCTACATGGTGGCCGGCTTCAGCGTCGAGACGCTGCCGATACGCGTGTTCCGCAGCCTGCGCATGGGCTTCCAGCCGACCATGTGCGTCGGCGCCGTGCTCTACGTCCTCACCGGAACCGCCGCCTTCGGCCTGGTCGGCCTAGTGGCCGACCTGCCGAAGCTCCTGGGTGGGCGGTCTTCCTGACACCTGACACGATAGGAGTTCGAGCATGTTGCTTCGAAACGGCTTGCAGGCGGCTTCGTGCGCGTCCGGATTGCTGGCGTCGGCACTGCTCGGCACCACGACGGCATCGGCCGCGGACCAGGGCGGAACAGGCACCGAGATCGTCACCGTCACCGCGCGCAAGGTGCGCGAGGACGTGCGCAAGGTGCCGCTGAGCATCTCGGTCGTCAGCGGCGCGCAACTCCAGGAGCAACATGTCAACAGCGTCGCCGAGCTGACGCGCGCGATCCCCAACCTGTCCTTCTCGACCGCAGGCGGCGAGGGCAACCAGAACCTGGAGATACGCGGCATCAGCTCGGTGGCCGGCACCTCCACGGTCGCGGTCTACCTCGACGACGTGCCGCTGACCGTACGCAACCTCAACTCGACGGGCCAGGCGGAGCCGCGCTTCTTCGACATCAGCCGCATCGAGGTGCTGCGCGGGCCGCAAGGCACGCTGTTCGGCGCCAGCTCGATGGGCGGCACCATCCGCTACGTGT
>JAABUQ010009361.1_pt1 | contig 13288 bp, 11 predicted proteins | sample 5560001 | NCBI WGS metagenome assembly JAABUQ01 (sample SAMN10711888, study PRJNA513371) | rock metagenome | isolation source: Antarctica rocks | place: Antarctica: Victoria Land, Finger Mt nord | collected 2015-12-18 | reverse complement strand
CACAACTACGCAATACTCAGAGCGACTTGGGACGAGGCAGACATCGCAGACGCGTACACGGACAACAGCATCTATGTCGAGATGAACTCCCATCAAAGCCTGACGCAAGCTACCGCAGAGAGGCTGAAGGAGCAGTATCGAATGAACAAGATCGATGGAACCTGGAGGGTCGTGAGTCTTGTCCGCGCTCCCTAGGAGTCACTTCGCCGGCATCGTCCTCGTCATTGCGATGTGGGTAGGTGTTGCGGCTCTACTTCCTGCGAGCGCGGCGGCACAGGAGTGCTCGATGTCGAGCTCGATGCCTGGATGCGCTCCCGCTCCCCAAGCCCGCTTCCGTGGTCAACTTCGTGAGTACGACGTGGGTGCGACGGTTTTCGATCTCGGCGGCCAGGGTTTCAAGACCGCCTTGACGGCCGTGGCGAGCTATCCCGGCGACAGTCATTCCCAACATACGGGTGGACCTAATTTCGATCCTCGGTCTTTGCCAGGCGGCACGGTTGTACGGCCAGTTGTTTGCTCCAGGGACGACTACGCGTTTCTGCCGCCGAATGCTCTGTCAGGGTTCCCGTGCGACACGCCGAGTTCGGGTACGACTACCGATCCACGCCAGATAGCCCTGGGTATGTTTGACCAGATGAACCTGCCATCGATTGCCCTTGGCATGAACCCGCGCTTGGGCATGGTCGCCGTGCCGACGTGGTTCTGGGTTGAGGGGTACGACGGGGATGTCGTCGCGCTCATGGACAGTCTCGTCCTGACACATGAGGAATGCCACACTGTCGCGGACCGAGATGCCCACGGGCAGGGGCTTCTCGACGGCGACGGTGCGCCTCGGACCCGCCGCGAGTGCCAGACGTTCTCCGACTCGATGACGGTCGAGGTACGCGTGTGGCCGAAGACGTTCGTATGGAGCTTCGGCGATAACGGCGGCACGACTATCTCGTGCCCAGACGTGGCCGCCTGTCGGGCCGGCGTGGGACAGCCCTACACCGACCCGCACTCCCCGTCGCCGATTGCGCACGCGTATCAATGGAGCTCACTCGGCGCAAATGGCGATGCCGACGCGTATACGATCGGGCTGCGGATCACCTTCGGAGCGCAGTACCGATTCAGCACCAACGGTGGATCATTGAACGGCTGGCAAGGACTTGGCGAACGTGATCTCAGTCGGAGCGCTAGCCATCAGGTTCAGGAGGCCCAGGCCGTCCTCACGCGGCCCTAGAGGAGTTCGGCCGAAAAGTGCACTGCCGGAAGAGTATTACGCGGCAATCGGTCCCAAATGCGACCAGGCGTCGATATGTCCATTGGCGTTGCGGGTGCGTTATGCGTCGCTTTCGAACGGTGCGAGGGCTTCGAGATGGCTGGCGTCGCCGTGGCGCACCAGGGAGCCGGATTGGGTCTCGGCGTCCCACACGACCTCGGTCAGGCTGGCGTTGGGGACGACCCATCGCCGCCAGTTGGCGGCGGACTCGCCGTGCAGGAGTGTCAGCAGTGTGGCGATCACGCCTCCGTGGGTCACCACCCCGACCGACCTGCCCCGATGGTGGCCGGCAATAGTGTTGATCACCCCCAGCGCCCGCGCCGAAAAGCTGCTGCGCGACTCGCCGCCTGGCCACATGAAATCCTGGAGGTCACTGTTCTCGTCTGCCTCCAGGAGATGCGAATATGCCTCGCGCAGCTCTTCGAACGGCCGCCCGTCTAACTCGCCAAAGTACATCTCACGCAGGTCGTCGATCAGAATCGGCGTGTGGCCCGTCAGCGCCCCGATGGCTTCAGCCGTGCGACGCGCGCGAATCAACGGACTCGAATACAGGGCGTCGATATGGCCGTGCTGCCGGTTGAAGTGGTCCGCCAGAAGGCCGATCTGGCTTTCGCCGCGCACGCTCAGGTCGGTATCGGTCCAACCCGAAAGCCGCATATTGACGTTGTCTTCGGTTTCGGCATGCCGCATCAGCAGCAGGGTGGTGGGCGTGGCCCCGGGCTGTCCTACAACCACTGCGATCAGCTGCTCGCCAGACCCGCGTACGCGGTGAACGCTGCGCCAAGGAGTCCGGCATCATTGCCCAACTTCGAGCTCACGATGACGACTTCGGCCCGTGCTGCAGAGGCGAGAATCTGGCGGCGGGCTATGTCGGAGGCGTACTCCACGTATTGCTCGCCCAGCGCTTCGGCAATGCCGCCACCGATCACTACCACCGCCGGGTCGACCAGGTTGACGGCGCCGCCGATCGCCAGGCCCGTGTAGCGGGCGCTGCGACGGGCCGCGCGAATGGCCACCGCGTCGCCCCCGGCGATCGCCTCCGCCAGGTCGCGACTCGTCAACGCGAGCAGATCGCCGCCCAGGATATCGGTCAACACGCTGCGGTGGCCGCCGCCGACCTCGCCAATCACATACCGACCGACCGCGTCGCGCGCGGCCATCACTTCGAGGCAGCCATACCGGCCGCAACCACAACGCGGGCCGCCTGCTCGGACGACCATGTGGCCGATCTCGCCAGCGCCGCCATGCGCACCGTGGTACAGCCTGCCGTTGACGATCAGTCCGCCGCCCACCCCGGAGCCGACGAAGACCGACAGCATCGAGTCGTAACCCCGCCCGGCGCCCAGCCTGTGCTCGCTCACGGCCGCGGCGCGCACGTCGTTTTCGACGAACACCGGCCGGCCGGGAAGGCGTCGCTCGAGCTCTTCGCGCACGTGAATCTCTACCCACCCCAGGTTCGGCGCCTTCGCCACCACCGATCTCGACCGGTCAAGTGGACCAGGCACGCACACGCCGACCGCGGCGACGCCATCGAACGGCAGGTCAGCCGCGGTCGCGGCCGAGACGGCGCCTTCTGCCAGGCGATCGAGCAGTTCGGTCGGGCGTCCGACCAGATCGCGGCTTGACAGCGACACGCGCGAGCGCACGGTCCCGTTGGCTTCGACAACCCCCGCCAGAGCCTTTGTACCGCCGAGATCGATCGCCACAACCGGCGCAGCGACAGTACTCATGAGCGTGCCTCGACGACGCGGGGTAAGCCGGCCGCGGGCTCGAGATCGACGAGGTGTGGATACAGGCCGAAGCGATCGATCGCCAACTGGCGGAGTGCCGTCGGCTCTACGTGGCCCTCCACGTCGACGACGAACGTCAGATGCTGCTGGCTCCCCAGCAGGACGAAGGTGCGTGGCCCGTTCAACGCCTCGGCGTGCTGATAGAACAGACGCGTACCAGGTACGGGCAGCAGGTTGCGACCGGTAGGGTTCCAGGCGTTGGTGGCGTGGATCACGACTACGAAATGGTGAGCTGCGTTTCGAGCGGCACGATCTGAATCCATACCTGACCCGTCGGCAGCGCGAACGGCGCGCCGTCGGCGCGTTTGAACTGCGTTGCCGCGCGAACGCTGGTCCTGCTCCACTGTAGCTGGACTTGCGTGCCCTCGGCTATCAGGACGCCCTTGCCACTGCCCATCAAGCTGACGTCGACGCGTCCTGCAGTGTCGTGGGGGATCGGCGCCACGTCGACGAATTCGATCACGATCGACACGGCGGTGTACTGCTCACCCGTCGACCCGTCTGTGTGGGGCATGCCATCCATGATGCGCTTGTAGAGCTTCTGAGTCGGGTCGTAGTCGTACTCGACGCTATAGTGCTCCGGGCCCGGGTACGGGATGTTGACCGTGTCCGCCGGCTCCGGACCAGGCAGATACGTACCGAAGCTGAGCGGACCCAGCGTCGTCTTGATCGGCCCGCCGCGTTGCCGAAGCACGTCGCGAATCGACCCCGTGCTCACAAACGCGTTGTGCGGAGCCTGGCGGCTCCGAACGCGAAGAAAGCCGCCATCCCCACGTGCCTCGTCGACGTCTGCCAGGCCGGTGGCGCTAAGAGCGTCGAAGCCCTGCGGCGAGGCGCCGATGTGGACCAGTGGTGCTCGGAACTCATTCGCCAGTTGGACGAAATAGTGGCGCGTGCTACGCACTGGACCGATGGAATCGGCCTGGCCGCCAGCGTGAAGAAAGACGGGCATCAGGCGCGGGATGCCTGCCTCGGCAGGCGCTTCGTACACGACGTCGGCGTTGCCGAGGCCAAACTGCGGCCGCGCCTCCGCGATGTTGTCGATCATGACCGCGAACGGGTAGTCGTCGAGTGTGAAATTCGTCTCGGCCGCCGCCCGTGCAGCGGTCGGCGAGGGCGAGGGCATCGGGGACGGCGCGAGCACGCTCGGGCTCGGCGACACTCCGGGCAACGCCCGGCCTGGGGTGGGTGGGGAGACCGCCACCGCGGCCTCGATGCCCGGCCCGGGTGCAGGTGAAGGGGTCTGGCCCTGGCAGGCGGATGCCAGGACCAGCACGCCCAGTGCGACAGACGTGAGACCGAGAACCCTGACCGACAGACCTGGCTCAGCCCTTGACCGCGCCAGCCGTCAGACCTCCCAGGATTCGCCGCTGGAAGATCAGCGTCAGCGTGATCAAGGGGACCGTCACCACGATCGTCGCGGCCATGATTGGTCCCCACGGTATCTCGAAGCCGCCGCCGGTGCTCGTGGTGAAGTTGAACATTGCGATCGGGACGGTGTACTTGTCGGGCGTCTGGGTGAACGACAGCGCGAACAGGAACTCGTTCCAGGCTCCGATGAAAGCCAGCAGGCCCGTGGTCACCAGCCCGGGCGCGATCAGCGGCAGCATCACCAGGTAGAGCGTCTCCATCGAGGTCGCGCCGTCGACGTAGGCTGCTTCCTCCAGATCCTTGGGCATGGCCTGGAAGAAGCTCGTGAGTACCCAGACCGTGAACGGCAGCGTGAAGATGAGGTACGTGAGAACGAGCGCTGGAAGCGTGTTGTAGAGACCAAACTGGCTGATGAGTGCGAACAGGGCACCGAGGATTGCGACCGACGGGAACATGGTCATCGACAGGATGAGGTACATGATCGGCAGTCGGCCAGGAAACCGGAACCGACCCAGCGCGTACGAGCCGCAGACTCCGATCAGCAGCGACAGGATGGTGACTGACCCCGCAACGATGGTGGAATTGGCCAGCGCTTGCAGGAAGTGGCTATCACTGAATACCTGCTGGTAGTGCGCCAGGGTCGGATGGGCCGGAAAGTAAGACACCGGGGTGGAGAACAACTCGTTGCTCGGCGTGATCGACGAGCGGAAGGCCCAGTAGAACGGGAAAATGATGTACACGAAGATGACCAGCAGCAGCAGGTAAAACAGGCCGCGGCTGACAACGTAGTTCTGTGAACGGGTCATGTCGTTTCGACCTTCAGGAACGTGACGTAACCAACCACAAAGATGCCGATGACCAGGAAGATCGCGACGCTTATGGCGCCGCCATAGCCCATGTCTGAGAAGGCAACAATGTTCTGCTGATCGTAGATCGCCATGGTCTGGGTGTCCTGGCGGTTCCCGAACATGACGTAAAACACGTCGAAGACGCGCAACGAGTCCAGCGTCCTGAAGATGAGCGTGACCAGAATGGCTGGCCGCAACAACGGCAGAGTGAGCGCGAAAAACTGCTGGATCTTGTTGGCGCCGTCAACGTTGGCGGCTTCGTAAATATCGCTCGGGATCACCTGCAGGCCAGCCAGTAGCAGCAGGGCCACGAAAGGCGTCGTCTTCCAGATGTCGACGGCCGCAATGGCCTGGATGGATGTCGCCGGATCGGCCACCCAGGCGACGTTAGCGGAAAGCAGATGCAGTTTGTTCACGAGCAGGTCGTTGATGACGCCGTAGATGTCGTGGTACATCCACTTCCACATCAGCGCCGAAACAGCGGTTGGAATGGCCCACGGCACCAACATCGCGGCGCGCATGGGTCCACGGCCCCTGAAGTTGGAGTTGACCACCATCGCAATCATCAATCCCAGTACGAACTCGAAAGCCACCGTGAGGACTGTGAAGAAGATCGTGACGCGGATCGAGTTCCAGAACGCGCCGTCCTGAACCAGGTCGACGTAGTTCTTGAGTCCGACAGCATTGACCGGTCTAGCGCTGGCCAGGCGGGCATCCGTGAAGCTCTGAAGAATCGTTTGAGCCAGGGGCACGAACGCTACCAGGGCCACGACCGCCAGGGCCGGGGTGAGCAACGCCCAGGCCAGGCCATTCTGTCGCTCCGCCAATCCGCCTGTGAGTTTGGCCCGCGGCACCACTGCTGCTGGGCGCCGCTGTATGTCGGCCTGAACGCTCATGTGACGTACCTCAAAGCAGGGGTCGGGTCGGCGAGGGGCGCGCTCGTCCGACCACGTTCATCCGCCCGCGCCAGCGGTCGCACCAAATCACTCCAGGCTTACGGAGCCGCCTATACCACCAGGCGCTGCAGGCGCTGCTGCACGCCAGGCAAGGCCTGGGCCGCGTCCTGACCATTGAGAATCTGATTCACGCCCTGGAAGATGGCCGTAGACGCCTCGTTGTAGCGGTCGGCGGTGACCTTCGATGGCCGAACCACGCGTACTACGTCCGCCAGATTCTTGAGATACGGCTCGACCTGGAGCACTTCTGGTCGGGTAGCGACGTCCGCGATGGTGGGGACATAGGCGCCAACGACGGCGCGATAGGTCTGTACTTCTGGGCTGGTGAGGTAGCGGATGAATTCGATCGAAGCGTCCTGATTCCTCGAATATTTGGACACGCCGAGCTGCCAGCCGCCGACGGTGCCGGACGCTTTCTGTCCCGCTGCCGCCGGGAGGGGGGCAACATCCGATTTGCCTTTGAGGGGCGAGTCGGCTTTTTCCAGCACGCCCCAGGCGTATGGCCAGTTCCGCATGAACGCGGCGTTGCCACCCGAGAAAGCGTTCAGGGTCTCGTCTTCCTGATAGCCAGTCACGCCGCGCGGCGCGGTCGTACCGACCCAGCCCTTGACTTTGTTGAGGATTGCGACAGCTTGAGGGTTGTTGATGGTGACCGACTTGTCCTGTTCGATCATGGTGCCGCCCCCGTTGGAGGAGATCCATTCGAGCGCATTACACGTCAGGCCCTCGTACGCGTTGGCCTGAAAGACGAAACCGGTGAAGTTCGGGTTGCTACTCTTTTCACCGTCGACAATGGTTTTGGACTGCTGCTCCAATTCGTCCCACGTCTTGGGTGGCGCGCTGATGTTGTACTTCTGAAGCAGATCCTTGCGGTAAAAGAGCATCCCGAAGTCCCCGAACCACGGCATGCCGACAAGTTTGCCGTCGACGGTGTTGTTGTCGATGATCGTCGAGTAGTGCTGCTTGGCTGCATCGCCCAGTTTGGGTGTGAGGTCCACCAGGTGCTGGGCGAGCGATCCTGGCCAGATGACGTCGATCATCAGGACGTCGAGGTCAGGCGACTGGCCCTGGAAAAAGCGCTGGTACTGGGCAAAGGTGTCGGTGGCGCTGGCCGGCTTGGGGACAAGGTTGACCTTGATGCCGGTGTCCTCGATAAAGCGCGTGGTCAGAGCGGTATCGATGTCGTGGCCGAGTCCGACACTGTCGCCGTAGTAGCTGACGATCTGGCTGCTGAATTGCTTCGCTGCTGCCGCGCCAGCAAAGGCCGGAGGATTGCTGAGCGTCATCGCCGGCCCGCCGCTGGCAGCAGCCGCGGGCGCGGGCGCGGCCGCCGCGGCCGCCGCCGGGCTGGCCATTGGGCTGGCCGAGGGTGATGCCATTGCGGAGGCCGACGGGGCCGCAGAGGGCAGTGCTCCAGCGGACGCCGATGGCGACGCCGCGGCACTGGGGGCTGGCTTCGTGGTCGCCGGCGGCGTGGTTGGAGCCACGGGCGCAGTCGCGGCAGCGGGTGTAGACGTCCCGGAACAGGCTGAAAGAACGCTGGCTGCTGTCGCCCCCAGTGCTCCTAACAAGAATGCGCGGCGACTACTAGCGCGACGCACAGCACTTTCTAAATCCATGCCATCTCCTTTAAGCGGAGCATGTTAACAAGCATGATCTGGGCCCAGTGAGATGGGCTCAGGGAAGGGTGCTGGTTTGGAACGCAGGCGTCGCGATACAGTCCCTGGGAACGGAGGATAGCTGGCATGACAACCGACCGCTGGGATCCCTTTCGCGACGTGACGACCTTCAGAGAAGCAATGGATCGCTGGCTACAACAGAGCCTTAGCGGCACCGGTCAACTGCTCTCGAATATGCGGCCAGAGTCGATTGCCGTGGACGTGCTCGAACGTGAGGACTCGTTCGAAGTCCGCGCTGCGGTGCCAGGCGTCAAGCCTGAAGACGTGGAAGTGACGGTGCAAGGCGAGCGAGTGACGGTGCGCGCGGAGGCGCGCGCCGATGCGGAGCAGCCTGGCGACAGCTGGGTCATGCGCGAGCAGCGCTTCGGGCCCGTGCAGCGGTCGATCACCCTGCCCGGCCCGGTCAGCTCGGAGAATGCAGAAGCGCGGATCGAGTTCGGAGTGCTCGCACTGCGACTGCCGAAGATCATGGGGGCGACAGCCCAGCGGATTGTCGTGGCTTCGAGCGGCGCACAGTCGGCTAGCCCCACGCCGCGCGCCTCGACAAGTACCGCCGGCCAGCCGGACTCGGGTGTCGTCAAGAATGTGGAGCATGGCGGTCGCGACCACACCGCGCAAGGCGACCGGGTGACCGAAGAGTCTCAGGAGTCCTTTCCGTCGAGCGATCCGCCTTCCTGGACTCCTGAACGAGCTTGAACGAGCTTGAAGGGGGGATACAGCCCGCGTGACCATCTGGGTGCTCAAGACCGAGCCCGGCGACTTCAGCTTCGACGACCTGGTGGCGCGGGGCGTCGAGCCCTGGGACGGGGTCAGTAACCCAACGGCCCTCCGAAACCTGCGCGCCGCGCACGAGGGGGAGACGGTGGTGATCTACCACACTGGCGACGAGCGCCAGGCGGTCGGGCTCGGAGTCGTCGTCCGCACCTCGTACCCGGACCCGAAGAAGGACGACGACAAAGCGATCGTGATCGACGTCCGAGCCGGCGCTCGTCTGCCGAAACCCGTCCGCTTGGAGCAAATCAAGGCCGACGACCGCTTTTCAGAGAGTCCGCTGGTCAGGATGGGTCGCCTGTCAGTCGTCCCGCTCACCGACGACCAGTACGCAGCCCTCCTCGAGCTTTCAGGCATGTAGCGCTGCGCCCTCATGGGTGGGCCGGCGAGCCGGGCTGGCAGTGGGGGCACCAGTAGGTGGGACGGTTCAGGGGGCCCTGGCGGCGGACCTGGATGGGGGTGCGGCAGCGGGTGCAGGGAAGGTTGGCGCGACCGTAGACCCACAGGCTTCCGCTCGCCGAGGGATCCCCGCGGGTGGTGACGCGGTGCGGGTCGCCGGGGCGCGCGTTGTCGAGCAAGAGGCGTCGCGATGTCGCGATCAGACACTGGAGCGTGTCAGCGTGGAGAGCTGAGACAAGCGTCCACGGATTGACCGACTCTGCAAACAGGATTTCGCTCTTGAAGACGTTGCCGACGCCGGCCATGGCGCGCTGGTCGAGCAGAGCCTCGGCGACTTCAAGGTCGGCTCGTGCCTTCAAGCGCTGGAAGACGAGCTCGGTTGGAAACTCCGCCGCCAGCAAGTCCGGCCCAAGCGACCGAAGGGCAGGGTGGAGCTCGACCGCTCGCGCGTCCATCAACTCGGCGATCGGCGCGTTGAAGCACACCACGACATGCTCCGGCACCTCCAGGACGACGCGCGCCTTCCAGGCTGGAATCTTCCAGGGCTCGCCTGGAGCGTAGCGGTGCCACGTGCCGGACATGCGCAAGTGGGTGTGCAGGGCGAGTCCGTTGTCGAAGCGGATCAGCATGTGCTTGCCGAGCGGCTCGACCGAGGTCACGTGGCTCCCAACAATGCGTTCGATCGCCGGCCCAGGCGCTCGGGCGCGAGCAGCCAGAATGGTACAGCCGACCAGTAGCGGCCGCAGCGCAGCGGCCGTTTGAAAAATGGTGTCGCCTTCAGGCACTCCGCGCTCGTGGATGGGTGGTCAACGCCGCGGTAGAGAGGCGCAACGTCAGGCCGAGGTACTCGCGCTGGAACCCGGCCTGCTCGAGCAGCGCTCGCAGAGGCGACGTGAGGACCGCCTCGCCGTCGACGCGTTCGATCGAGAGCTCCCGCCGGGGCGTGCTTTCAGCCAGCCGTCTCAGGGCGCCAATGGCGTGCGGCGCGTAGTGCTCGAACGCCGGCAGGATAACCAGGCCCTTGTGGCTGCGCTCCACGTACAGCGCCGGCTCGCCGTCGACCAGCACCACGTACGCGCCGCCGACCCGCTGAATCTTCGTCGCAGCCTTCGCGTCAGGAAACTTTGGCCAGGCCAGGGTGGCGCCGTACGGATTGGCTGGATCGGCAGCCGCGAGCACCTGGACGTTCGGCCCCTCGACGGGTACCCGCTCGGCGCGCAGCCGATCGACCGCGCCTGGCAGCGCAAACTGTGCCGCGCCGAGACCCTCGACGAAATAGCCGCGCCGAATCTTGCCTGCCTCTTCCATAGCCCGTAGGACCGGGTATACCGACGCGAACCCGCCCGGCACGCCCTCGCCCAGCACCGACTCGCGCGTTACCACGCCATGCCGCTCTAGCAGCGACAGAGCCATGGCGTGAGCGCGATCAGTTCCCCGCTGGCCCTGGCTCAGGCTCAACTCGGCCGGAGCCGGCACGAGCGACCAGCGTCCAGCCGCTTCGGGCGGCCCGATCCGAGCCAGGTGGGCTGGCCGGCGCGTCTTCGTCTTGCGCAGCAAGCGCAGTCGCAGAGGAGTGAGTGTGTCGTTGGTGAGCTCTCCAGACCACACCAGGGCCCACAGCGCCTCCAGCACGGCCGCGTCAGTGCCACCCACGGCTGAAAAAATCTCGCGGAAGAACGACGCCCCGCGACCCGCCAGATGATCGCGGATGCGCTGATGGATCGGCTCGGTGGGCGGCTCTTCTGGCACGCCTGGCGCCAGCAGGCCCAGGCGCTCGCGACGGAACAGCGCCACGCGTCCGTCTTCGGTGCCGAGCGAGCCGCGTCCGACCCAGACTACTTCTCCGCCAGCGCACAGCTCGTCGAGCTGGCGGGGCTGGTAGCCCCGCACGCGCCCCGACAGCACGTCCCGTTCGTAGACCGACCAGGGCAAGAAGAGCCCCTCCAGCTGGCCGACGACCTCGAGCAATCGATCGAGGCTGCCCGACTCGCTGCCGACCCCATGCCAGGCCGGCAGGAAGCGGCCGAGCGTGGCGGCCGGCACGGGCTCGACTTCCCGCCGCAGACGCGCCAGCGAGCGTCGGCGCAGCGAGCGCAGCACATCTGGGTCGCACCACTCGCGTTCGCTGCCGCCAGGCCGGAACTCGCCGCGCAGCACGGTATTGGCTTCCTCCAGTCGCCGGAGGGCGTCCTGAACCAGGGCAGCGGGCAAGCTCCACCGCTCGGCCGGCTCGCGAGCGGTAAACGGCGCGTGGATGCGCGCCCAGCGCAACAGCAGACTTTCGAGCGCATCGACTGCCGGCTGCAGGAACACTTCCGGCACGCCGCGCGGCGGTTGTACCCCAACGGCATCGCGGTAGCGGGCGACGTCTTCGACCGCTACCCAACGTTCTTCGCCAGCAATGCGCACCTGCACTGCGCGGCGTTCGCTGGCCAGCTCCGCCAGCCAGGCGGCAGACTCGGCACCCGCGCTTCGAGCGGCCACCTCGGCAGACGTCAGGTCGCCGAGGCGGCGCAACAGATCGTGCACCTGGTCTTTGGTGCGCGCGCGCCGCTCGCCAAGCCACTGGAGCTCGATCTCGAGCTCGGCGAGCGCGGACGGGTCGAGCAGCTCGCGCAGCTCCTCCTGGCCCAGCAGCTCGCGCAGACGTTCGCGGTCGAGCGCCAGGGCCTGAGCTCGGCGCTCAGCCAGCGGCGCATCGCCCTCGTACATGAACTCGGCGATGTAGTCGAACAGCAGGGAGCGGGCGAACGGCGACGCCGAGGCCGTCTCTACCGATGTGACCCGAATCTGGCGTTGCTCGATACGCCGCAGGATCTCCAGCAAGGCTGGCAGGTCGAAGACGTCCTGGAGGCACTCGCGGTAGGTCTCCAGCAGGATCGGAAACGACCCGTACCGACTGGCCACGGCCATCAGGTCAGACGCACGCTGGCGCATCTGCCACAGCGGCGTGCGGGCATCACCGCGGCGACGCGGCAGCAACAGCGCACGCGCTGCGTTTTCGCGGAAGCGCGAGGAGAACAGGGCCGAGCCCCCAAGCTCGCGCACCACGAGATCTTCCGTGCGTTCGGCATCCGGGAACAGCAATTCGTCGATCGGCCCGTCTTCCAGGCCCTCTGGCAGACGCAGAGCGATGCCGTCGTCGGTCCAGATGGCGTACAGCTCGGTCCCCAGCCGCTCGCGGATCGCGGCGCCAATGGCCAGCGCCCAGGGCGCGTGCACCCGCCCGCCAAACGGGGTCAGGACGCACACGCGCCAGTCGCCGAGCTCGTCACGGAACCGCTCGACGACGATCGTCCGATCGCTCGGCACCGCGCCCGTGGTCGCCTTCTGTTCGGCCAGATAGGCCAGCAGGTTGCGGGCAGCCAGCGCGTCCAGCCTGTGGTCGGTGGTGAGCGTCGCCAGAGCCCGATCTTCGTCCATGCCGACCATGCGTCGGCTGAATTCGCCGATCGCTCGGCCGAGCTCGATGGGCCGGCCGGCCGCGTCGCCGTGCCAGAAAGGGGTTTTGCCAGGCTCGCCTGGCGCCGGCGAGACGATGACCTGCTGGGGCGTAATGCGCTCGATGCGCCAGGTGCTGGCGCCGAGGACGAACGTCTCGCCCGGGCGGGACTCGTACACCATCTCTTCGTCGAGCTCGCCGACGCGCGGTCCGCCTTCGCCCAGAAACACGCCGTACAGCCCGCGTTCGGGGATCGTGCCGCCGCTCGTAATCGCCACCACCCGCGCGTCGCCACGCGCCACGACCGTGTCCGCCACCCGATCCCAGATCAGGCGCGCCTTGAGATTCGAAAACTCGTCGGACGGGTAGCGGCCAGCCAGCATGTCGAGGACGCCCTCGAACAGGCTGCGCGACAGCGTAGCGTAGTTGTAGGCGCGACGGCAGATGGCATACAGCGCGTCGACCGACCAGGCTTCTTGCGAACACATGGCTACGAGCTGCTGCGCCAGTACATCGAGCGGGTTGCGCGGCACGCGCGTGGACTCGATGGCGCCTTCGAGCATGCGGCCGACCACGACGGCCGACTCGAGCAGGTCGCCGCGGTACTTGGGAAAGATTTTGCCGGCGCTCACGGCATCGACGCGGTGCCCGGCCCGGCCAATGCGCTGCAGGCCGCTGGCTACCGAAATCGGCGATTCGACCTGAATGACCAGATCGATGGCACCCATGTCGATGCCCAGCTCGAGCGAGCTGGTGGCCACCAGGCCGCGC
>JAABUQ010009360.1_pt1 | contig 13288 bp, 14 predicted proteins | sample 5560001 | NCBI WGS metagenome assembly JAABUQ01 (sample SAMN10711888, study PRJNA513371) | rock metagenome | isolation source: Antarctica rocks | place: Antarctica: Victoria Land, Finger Mt nord | collected 2015-12-18 | reverse complement strand
GCCGACACGCCGCGCCCGCCGGCCTGTGCGCGGTGGTCAAGGCCGACGGCTACGGGCACGGCGCGGTGCAGGTGGCCCGGGCAGCGCTGTCGGCGGGTGCGAGCTGGCTGGCGGTGGCCACCGCCGGGGAGGGCGCCGAGCTGCGGGCTGCCGGCATCGGCGCACCCCTACTCGTGATGGGTGCACTCAGCGACGAGGAGCTGCCCGTGGCGGTACGTGCCGGCGCCGACGTCGTGGCCTGGTCTGAGAGGTTCGTGGACGCCGCCGCGGCGCTGGCGCGGGAGGGGGAGGCGGTCAGGATCCACGTCAAGCTCGACACGGGCATGGGCCGGCTGGGGACGCGTAATTCAGAGCAGGCGCTGGCGGTGGCGCGACACGTCCGGCGGTCGGTTCCGGCCACCGTCCTCGTCGGCGCGATGACTCACTTCGCCACCGCCGACGAGGATCCCGAGTTCATGGCAGCGCAGCTCGCGGCCTTTGGCGACTTCGCTGCCGAGCTGCGGGTGCTCCAGCCTGAGCTGGTCCTCCACGCCGCCAACAGCGCCGCCACCCTGCGTGACGGCGCCGCCCATCTGAGCATGGTGCGCTGCGGGATTGCGATCTACGGCTGCGACCCGATGAACCGCGATCCGTTCACGCACGACCTCGAGCCGGCGCTGGAGCTCACCTCCTATCTGGCCGCGGTCAAACCGGCGCTCCCCGGGCAGAGCGCCGGCTACGGGCGGACCTTCGTGGCCCAGCAGCCGACGTGGCTCGGAACCGCACCGATCGGGTACGCGGACGGCATCCGCCGCGCGCTGAGCAACAATTGCGACGTCCTGATCGGCGGACGCCGCTGCCCGCTCGTCGGGAACATCAGCATGGACAACATCACCGTCGACTTGGGACCGGAGCCCGAGGTGGTGGTGGGCCAGCCGGTGACGATCATCGGCGGCGAGCGCAACGAGCGGATCACCGCCGAGGAGCTGGCCGGTCGTATCGACACGATCAACTACGAGATCGTCTGCGGCATCTCGGGACGCGTTCCCCGCCGGTATCACCGAGACGGCGAGCCGGCTTGAGCCAGGTCGATCCGATCCAGGCGCTCGCCGGACTGGTGAGCGGGGAGGCCTGGCTGGTCGGCGGAGCCGTCCGCGACCACCTCCTGGGGAGGCCCATCCTCGACTTCGACGTGGCCGTGCAGGAGGATCCCCAGCCGCTGGCCAGGCGCCTGGCACCCCTCCTGCAGGCGCACCCGTTCAAGCTCTCCGAGAGCTTCGGTGGCTGGCGCGTGGTGCCGCGCGAGGGCCGCTGGCAGCTCGACCTGCTGCCGCTGGTCGGAGAAGCGATCGAGTGTGACCTGGCGGCGCGGGACCTCACGGTCAACGCGATCGCACGGCCGCTGCGCGGCGGCGAGCTGATCGATCTCTGCTCAGGGGTGAAGGATCTGGAGGCCGGGATCCTGCGCATGGTCTCCGGGATCGCCTTCGCCACCGATCCGCTGCGGTGCCTGCGCCTGGTGCGGCTGGCCTGCGAGCTGGAGTTCGCCATCGACCCGGCCACCGCCGCCAGCGCCCGCGCCAGTGCCCGGGAGCTTGGACGGGTGGCTGCCGAGCGGGTCTTCGCCGAGCTCAAGCAGATCGTGATCTCGCAGCGCGCCTCCCGGGGGCTGGCGCTGATGGACGAGCTGGAGCTGACCGCGGCTATCCTCCCCGAGCTCGTCGCGCTGCAAGGCGTGGAGCAGAGCCGCTACCACCACCTGGACGTCCACGGCCATACCCGTGCGGTGCTGGAGAGGACGATCGCGCTGACCGAGGACCCCGAACCACTGTTCGCCGACCAGGCCCAGGCGGTGGCGGGGGTGCTCGCCGAGCCTCTGGCCGACGGGCTCACCCGCGGCCAGGGGCTGCGCTTCGGGGCGCTGCTGCACGACATCGCCAAGCCGCAGACCCGCGGCGTCACCGCGGGGGGTCGGGTGACGTTCATGGGTCACGACGAGGCCGGCGCCGCGGTGACGGTGGCGCTCCTGCGCCGGCTGCGCGCCAGCGAGCGACTCGCAGAATACGTCGCCGCGCTCGTTCGTCACCACCTGCGCCTGGGATTCCTGGTGCACGAGATGCCCCTTAGCCGCCACGCCATCTACCGCTACCTGCGTGCCTGCGAGCCGGTGGAGGTCGACGTCACGCTGCTGAGCATCGCCGACCGCCTGGCCACTCGCGGTCGCGGCTCCGAGCCGGCGATCACCCGCCACCTGGAGCTGGCGCGTCAGCTGCTGCGGGAGGCGCTGGCCTGGCGGCGCGAGCCGCCGCGCCCGCCCGTGCGGGGTGAGGAGCTGATGCGGGAGCTGGGGGTGGGGCCGGGACCCAGGTTGGGGCAGGTGCTGGCCGAGCTGGAGCAGGCGGCCTTTGCCGGGGAGCTGGCCGACCGCGAGCAGGCCATCGAGCGGGCACGATCGCTGCTTCGCCGTCCCGCAGCTGGGGAGCTGTAGGCTGGGCGCCATGAGCGCGCCGGAGTGCATCTTCTGCCAGATCGTGGCCGGCGAAGCCCCCGCCCAGATCATCGACCAGGACGAGCGGACGATGGCCTTCATGGACATCAGCCCCGCCACGTCCGGGCACGCTTTGGTGATCCCGCGCCGCCACTCCCGTGACCTGCTGCAGATAGACGCCGAGGATCTCAGCGCCACCGTGCAGACCGCCCAGCGTCTGGCCGGGCGCCTTAAGGATCGCCTGGGCGCGGACGGGATCAACCTGCTGAACGCCTGCGGGGCACCGGCGTGGCAGGCCGTGTTCCACTTCCATGTTCACGTGATCCCCCGCTACGAGGGCGATCCGCTGAAGCTGCCGTGGACGCCCTCGCCCGGGGACGCCGACGAGATATCGGCTGTGGCGCAGAGGCTGCGATGAGCGCCGTCGGGATCGATCGCGACGGGGTGCTCACCGTTGTCAGCTTCGACTCGCCGCCGCTGAACCTGTACACGGCCGAGCTCGGAGATGAGCTGGCGGCGGTGATCGGCGAGCTGGAGGGGGCGCGGCCGCGAGCGGTGCTCTTCCGCGCCGAGGGGCGGGTCGTCAGCGGGGGCGTGGACGTGGAGCTGTTCGCCGCTCAGGAGGACGCCGGTTCCGCGGCGAGGCTGTTCGACGAGCTGGTCGAGCTGGGGCGCCGGGGGGACCGTCTCCCGTGCCCGACCGTCTTCGCCGCCCACTCGCTGTGCCTGACCTGGGCGTTCGAGCTGGCGCTGAGCTGCGACCTAATCCTGGCGGCGGAGTCGGCCAGCTTCGGGTTGGTGGAGAGGGTGGTGGGCCTGACCCCGGCGATGGGGGGGACCCAACGGTTGGCCGAGCGTGCCGGCACCGGGCGCGCCCGGGAGCTGGTGATGACCGGCGAGCGCTACAGCGCCGCCACGCTGGAGCGCTGGAGCGTGGTCAACCGCGTCCTTCCCGACGATGGCTTCGACGCGGCCGCGCGGGCCTTCGCCGCGGGGCTGGCGGAGGGTCCAACGGTGGCGCACGCCGCCACCAAGCAGGTCATCCGGGACTTCCGGGAGGGGGGCGTGGAGCTCGCCAACGAGCGCGTGGGCCAGGTCGCGGGGGGGTTGTTCGAACACCGAGGACCTGCGCGGGGCGGTGCGCACGTTCCTGGAGCAGGGGGCGGGAAAGGCCACGTTCTCAGGCCGCTGAAGCTCCCGAGGCTACGCGGTAGGCGCAACTGCCGCCGTCGGTTGGTGTTCAATGGGGGCATGAAACGCTTCTCTCCAGCCCTTCTGGCTGCTGCCATCCTGACCTGCGCGCTCGCCGCGACCTCGGCCATGGCCGACGTGCTCGAGCTCGGGGCGGCCAAGACTCCTGTAGCGGTTCCCTCCTGCCCTCGCGGCGTCAGCTCGGCCAACTGCACGATCATCCTCACCCAGGTGACGGGGCTGGAGACGATCCGCGCCACCGCCACCTACCCGACGACCGTCACGAGGTCGGGCTACCTCGTCGCCTTCACGCTCGGCCTCTCCCGGCTGAACGCGAGTGCGCGCGCCGCCACCCAATCGGTGCACTACCTCAACCGCAAGTACGGCGGTACCACGCGCGCCGCAATCACGGTGCTCGAGCCGATCGGGAAGCCGCGGCTGAGGCGCTGGACGGTGATGGCGCAGAGCGATGTCATCCACCTGCAGCCCTACCTGGGGCAGGTGGTCCAGTTCCCGCTCGCCACTCCGATCCCGGTCACCCGGGGTGAGGTGGTCGCGCTCACCGTCCCGACCTGGGCTCCCGTGCTCTCCATCGACCTGCCCCTGAAGCGGGACGCCTACCGCCAGAGCCGCGGGAAGAACTGCGCCAACCCCGCCAACAGTACCCAGGTGCAGGGTGCGATCGGCGACACCGCCAACTACGTCTGCAACTACCCCGGGACGCGGATCGAGTACAGCGTCACCGAGGTCACGAGCCCGATCAAGTCTAAGCCGCAGATCCACTGAGCGGGGGGTCGTCCCAGTCCCCTGCTGGCGTGAGCCCTAGCCGGAGGCCCGGGTTCTGCTGGCTAGCAGGCGCCCGGGTTCTGCTGGCAAAACGCCGATCCCAGCCCGGCACCGCCACTGCCGGAGCCGCCCGAGCCGCTGCCTGAGCCCGAGCTTCCAGACGTGCCCGAGCCGCTGGTGGCGCCCGTGCCGACGCCGCCCGAGCCCGAGCCCGAGCTCGAGCCACTGGTGCCCGAGGTCCCGCTCGACCCCGTGCCGGTCCCCGAGCCGGTGGAGCCCGACGTGCCTCCCGTGGGCGCGCTGGTGCCTCCCGAGGAGGGAGAGGATCCCGACGAGGACGTGGACGCCGAGCTGCCGCCGGCCCCCGCGCTGCTGCCGGCGCCGGTCGTAGGCGTGGTGGAGGTGGTGGTGGTGGTGGTGGAGCTCGTGGTGGCAGCGCTGGCGGCGGCACTCCCGCCCCCGGCCCCGCCGGTGGGCACCGTCAGCGTGGGCGCGCCGCTGGTGTCGGTGGAGGATCCGCCCCCGCCGCAGGCGGACACGCCCATGGCGAGGGCGAGACCGGCCACGAGGCTCATGAGCAGGCGGGAGCTGGGCACGGCGCGTCCCTGCCCTCAGTCGTCCAGCGGGTCCATCCGCCGCGCACAGTGCGGGCAGTCGTTCATGTCCTTCTGGGTCAGCTGATCGCACCAGTTGCAGAAGCGCAGGTTGTCCACCGACCATGGGAGCTCGGACACGGTCGGCGCGAGGGGGAGCAGCTGGGCGACGGCCTGCAGCGGCTCGCCCGTCTCCCGATCGATGTACTCGACGCCGGGCTCTGCCTCGATGATCACCTCGCGACCGGTGCTCGGCGAGCGCATTCGGTACCTCTGACGGATTCTCATCGCGCGTCATGCTACCAGCGGCTTCGGCGCCCCCGAGGTCGAGCAAGCCGGGCCTCCGGGCGCCGGCGGGGCCTCCAGGTGCCGCGCCCCTGCCTGCTCGGATAGAGTGCCGCCGGCAGTCATGAGGAGAGCACGCGCAGGCATTTCCCGGAGTCTGGTCGCGCTGGGCGCGTCCGCCGTCACGCTGCTGGCGTTGAGCGGCTGCGACCTGAAGCATCCGACCCCCAACCTCGTCCGCGGCAAGCAGCTGTTCGTGCAGAAGTGCGGCTCCTGCCACACCCTCAGCCACGCCGGTGCCAGCGGCGCCGTGGGGCCGAACCTGGATGACGCCTTCCGGCAGGACCGCGCCGACAAGCTGCGCGGCACCGACATCCGGGGGCTGGTCAGCTACTGGATCCAGTACCCGACCTTCGGGGGTGCGATGCCGGCCCAGCTCTTCACCGGAAGCGCCGCCGAGAACGTCGCCGGGTACGTGGCCGAGGTCGCCGCCAAGCCTGGCCAGGACACCGGAGCGCTGGCCAGCGCCGTGCCGAGCGTCTCCCAGAAGCCGGCCGTGGCGAAGAACGGTACGCTGGAGATCGACGCCGACCCGACGGGACAGCTGAAGTTCCTGGCCTCCAGCGGCAGCGCCAAGGCCGGTCAGGTAACGCTGCGGATGAAGAACATGTCATCGGTGCCCCACGACATCGCCATCAAGGGCGGTGGCCTCAACCAGGTGGGCGCGATCGTCTCCGGAGGCGGCCTCTCCACCGTCAGCGCGACGCTGAAGCCGGGCAGCTACACGTTCTACTGCTCCGTCGACGGACACGAGGCCGCCGGCATGAAGGGCACGCTCACCATCAAGTAGCCGCGGCGCGGGCTCGCACCCGCTCGCGCAGCTCCTCGCCGCGTCCCGCCGCCACCGCGCGTGCCGCGCGGCGCTCGTCCAGCTCGACGCCCTGGGTGGCGGCGTAGTCGAGCAGCAGCTGGCGCTCCTCGCCCTCCCGGGCGACCTTGAGGAACAGCCAGCAGAAGAGCGCGATCGTCAGCAGGCTCTCCTCCACCATCATCACCCCGGCGGCGGCGATCTGGTCGGCGGACGCGCTGATGTGGTGGTGGGCCTCAGCCAGGCGGTAGTAGGGATAGAACACGGTCCCGGAGAAGATCATGGCGTTGGCCAGCACCGTGCCCACCAGGCGTACGGCGACGACGTATATCAGCCGCGCCCCGTTGCCGAACCACTGCGGCTTGGGCAGGGGCCCGAGCAGGCCCATCCACATCGCGATCCCCAGGCCCAGGAATGTGGCGTGCTCCAAGGCGTGGATCGCGTCGTGGCGCAGGGCGGCCTGGTAGAGCACGGGGAGGTGCCAGAGGTAGAAGTTGATCGCCCAGCTCAGCACCGCCACCACGGGGTGCGTGAGCACCCGCAGGGGAGCCAGCACGCGGCTTCGCAGCAGCGGGGCCAGCATCAGGCCCGTCAGCCCGAGGACGATCAGCAGCGCGGCCAGATCGCCGATCAGCAGGTGCTCGACCATGTGTGCCACCAGCAGCTCGTCGGCCAGCTTGCCCACCGGCGGGCTGAGCGCGACGGCGAGGGTGATCAGGCCGGCGGCGTAGCAGCCCCGGCGCCAGCCCGGCACGGCGCGGCCGTGGGCGGCCAGCGTGCGGGCGCGGGCGTGATAGGGCAGCCAGTAGAGCAGCACCAGCAGCGGGAGGGCCACGGTGCCGCCCGGACCGCTGGCCCCCAATGGAAGCGCGGTGGGCACGCGATCGAGCCTACGTCAGTGCCTGGATCACCAGCACCACCACCACGATGACGGCGACGATGGCCACGAACCACAGCAGCGCCCGGAAGGCTTCGGCCTCGGAGCGGAGGGGATTCAGCACGAGGGGGACAAGCGTTCGACGCCGGGCGCGGAGCGCGTTGCCCGTCTCAGATCACGTACACCGACGTGTACACGACAACCCACATGATGTCGACGAAGTGCCAGTAGATCCCCGGCACCTCCATGCCCCGGTGCTGCTCGGGAGAGTAGTGGCCGCGGAAGGCGCGGACGGTGACCATCAGCAGCAGGCACAGGCCGATGAACACGTGCGCGCCGTGCAGCCCGGTGAGCGAGTAGAAGACCGTGGCCTGGGCGGAGTCGTGCGGCGCAAAGCCGATGTGCACGTACTCGTTGATCTGCACGGTGAGGAAAGTCACACCGAGCAGGAAGGTGGAGAGCATCCCCGCCCGCATGCCGAAGCGATTGCCGTTCTTGATCGACACCAGCGCCCAGTGGAGGGTGAGCGATGACGACAGCAGGATGGCGGTGTTGACCCCGGCCACGGCCTCCGGAAGCTGGGTGCCGGCGGCCGGCCACGGATCGTGGTTGACCACCCGGATGAAGAAGTAGGCGGTGAAGAAGGCGCCGAAGATCATCACCTCGGAGATGATGAAGAGCAGCATCCCCAGCGTGGCCGGCTCCGCCCGCGAGGAGCGGTGGGCGGGCGGGGGCCCGTGGTGCTCGGCGTGGGCGTGGGTGATCGCGGCGGCTTCCATGGCTCCTCGTTGCTTCTAGGCGGGGGCGCTGGCGGTGTCTTCATGGACGACGTGCTCGACCGGCTTGCCGCTGACCCGCTTGACCCGGTCGATCAGGTCCGCGCGCAGCCATCCCGACTTGGTCTCGGCGAAGGTGGAGATCACGATGTCGTCGACCCGGAAGTACTGCAGCGCGTTCATGATCGCCGTGTAGGGGTCGGGATCCCCGATCATCCCGGCGGCGAACAGGCCCGCGCCCAGCATGCGGTCCAGCACCAGCTTCAGGCGGGTGCGGGCCCGGCGGGTGGCCGAGCCGTCCCCACCCTCCTGGGGCACGACGACGATGAACAGGTTCTGGGCCTGCTCGCCATCCCGCGACTCGGCCTTGAGCGCCTCCAGCAGCTCGTCGCCGCTGGCGGTGCGGTTGGCGACCGCCAGGGTCACCTTGAAGGGAAGGCCCTCGCGGTCGGGATCGGTGACGACGTGCTCCACGGCCAGGCCCGAGGCGTGCTCCACGCGCTCGATCAGATCCCGGCGCAGCCACCCCGAGCGCGTCTCCGGGTAGGTGGAGACGATGATCTCGTCCGGCCGGTACTCGCGCACGGCGTCCATCGTCGCGGTGTAGGGGTCGGGATCGCCGACCTCGCCGAGGGCCTTGATCCCCTCCGCGTGGACGAAGCGCAGCGCCAGGTCGACGCGCGTCTGAGCGGCGTCGAACACGGCGTCGTCGTAGATGACCAAGCCCGCCCGGGGCCGGGTCTGCGGCACCACGAGGACGAAGCGGAACTCCTCGTCCTCGGCGACGCGCCGGCGCACGGCCTCGATCAACGACCGACCCCCGAGGGTCTCGTTGGCGACGACGAGGGCGGTCTTCATTCGTGGCTCTCCTGGCTGGGCGGCATCGAGACACTGCCGGCCGCGACCGTCTCAGCGGCCTCGGTGGGCGACTTGAAGATACCGTGCACTGCCCCCGGAACCCCGTACTCGTAGGGGCCGCCGACAACGGTGGGGACGGCATCGAAGTTGAAGATCGGCGGCGGCGAGGAGACCTGCCACTCCAGCGTCAGCGATCGCCACGGGTTCGCCGAGGCCCGCGGACCGCCGCGCCAGCTGGCGGCGATGTTGTAGAGGAAGATCAGCGTGCTCAGGCCCAGCCCGAAGCTCGCCAGGGAGATGATCAGGTTCCAGCTGGCGAACTGCGCGGAGTAGTCGGCCACGCGTCGCGGCATCCCCTGGATCCCGATCAGGTGCATCGGTGCGAAGGTGAGGTTGAAGAAGACGAAGGTCATCCAGAAGTGCCATTTGCCCAGGCGGTCATCGAACATCCGCCCGGTCATCTTCGGGAACCAGTAGTAGACGCCAGCGTAGATCGTGAACAGCGAGCCGCCGAACAGCACGTAGTGGATGTGCGCGACGATGAAGTACGTCTGCGAGACGTGGATGTCGAAGGGGATCATCGCCAGCATCACGCCGCTGATCCCGCCCAGGGTGAACATCGTCAGGAAGCCGAGCGCGAACAGCATCGGCGTGTCGAGGTGGAGCACCCCCCGCCACAGCGTGGCCAGCCAGGAGAAGATCTTGATCCCGGTCGGGATCGCGATGATCGCAGTGGTGATCATCATCGGGATGCGGATCCAGGGCTGCATCCCGGAGACGAACATGTGGTGCGCCCACACGGTGAAGCCGAGGACAACGATCGCCAGCAGCGAGAAGGCCATCATCCGGTAGCCGAAGATCGGCTTGCGGGCCTTGACCGCCAGGACCTCGGAGATAATCCCGAACCCGGGCAGCATCATGATGTACACGGCAGGGTGGGAGTAGAACCAGAAGATGTGCTGGTACATGACGACGTTGCCGTTCCGGCCGGCGCCGACGAAGGCGTCGAAGAAGTGGAAGCCGAGCGCCCGGTCCAGCAGCGTGAGGAACTGGGAGGCCGCGATGAACGGCGTGGCGATGACCACCAGCAGCGAGGTGGAGAAGTTCGCCCACACCAGCAGCGGCATGCGGAAGAAGCTCATGCCAGGAGCGCGCATCGTGATGATCGTGACCAGGAAATTCAGCGCCGTGGCGATCGAGGAGGCTCCGGCGAACTGGACGGCGATGGTGAAGAACAGCTGTCCGAGCGGCATCGAGGTCGACAGGGGGGCGTAGGCCGTCCACCCGGCCGCGAACGAGCCGCCAGGGGCCAGGAAGCTCATCAGCATCAGCAGTCCCGCGAGGGGCAGCATCCAGAAGGACAGCGCGTTCAGGCGCGGGAAGGCCATGTCCGGGGCCCCGATCATCAGCGGCAGCACGAAGTTCGCCAGGCCGGCGAAGACCGGGATCACGAACAGGAAGATCAGCAGCGTGGCGTGCATCGAGAACAGGCCGTTGAACTGCTCGGAGGTGACGAACTGCATCCCCGGCTGGGCCAGCTCAGCCCGCATCAGCATCGCCAGCAGGCCGCCCACCAGCAGGAAGAAGAACGACGTGACGACGTACTGGATCCCGATCACCTTGTGGTCGGTGTTCACACGGAAATAGTCGCGCCACGAGTGAGCCCCATGGGAGGAGTGGTCCTCGGCGCGCGTGGGCTTGCCGGCCGCCCACGCGAACCAGTAGTCGGCGGTCCCCAGACCAGCCAGGAAGAACAGCGGCACCGTGATCAGCGCCACGGTCGTTATCGCGTTTCCGTCGAGCACCGGGTGGTAGTGCATCAGCGCCCGGATCAGGACGGTCAGGCCGAAAGCGAAGCCGAAGCCGAGCACGTCGAACAGGGCGGCCCGGTACCAGCCCGGGGCGCGCAGCTTCAGCGGAATGGCCATGGAGAGACCTCCTTGCACTGGTCGCGGTGGTCCACGGGCATCTCGCGCGGGGGGGACATGGACATCGATTCTGTCACTTGCGCTGGGGACTGGAGGAAGACGCGCCGGAGCCGCTGCTGCCGGCTCCGCTGCCCTCGGAGGAGCCACCCGCCGGTGCGGAGGACGAGGCGCCGGGCTCGCCCGCCAGCGCGGCGCCCGCCGGGGGCGTGCCCACAGGGGGAGCCGCGCCCGGGTGCTGGGAGGCGAGCCAGCGCTGGAAGGCCTGCGGCGTGACGACATGCACCGGCGCGCGCATCAGCGAGTGCCCGGCGCCGCAGAGCTCGGTGCACTCCGCGGGATAGGAGCCCAGCCGCGTGGGGGTCACCCGCACGGTGGTGGTGATGCCCGGAACGGCGTCCAGCTTCTCGGAGAACTCCGGGACGAAGAAGCTGTGGATCACGTCTAGCGAGCGGAGCTTGAAGACGTAGGGCTGCCCCTTAGCCAGGTAGAGCGTGGGGGAGACGACCGTCTTGCCGCCCGCGGCGGCGTAGGAGAACTCAAAGGCGAACTGCCGCTCGGTGACGTTCACCGTCGTCTCGCCCTTCTTGCTGTCCTCGTTGGAGCGCAGCACGCCGTAGGCGTAGGCGCTCAGGGAGACGACCAGGATCGCCGGAAGCGCGGTCCAGATTACCTCCAGGCGGGTGTTGCCGTGGATCGGGGGACCATCCTTCTGCTCCTCGCCGGGGCGCATCCGGAACTTGACCACGGAGTAGAGGACGACCGTCACCACCAGCACGAACATCGGCACCGAGACGATCAGCAGGACGTCATAGAGCGTGCGCACGTTCCCGGCCTGCCGCGAGCCGTTGTCCGGAAACCACGGTATGACCAGGGCGATCGCGATCCCGATGACCGCGGCGATACCGCCCATGACCAGCATCTGCACCAATGGGTTCTTACGCACGCTTACTCCCTGGGTGGCTGCCCATGCTCATGCTCAGCGCGGCATCCTATGACTTCTGCGGGACGAACGGCGCCCCGCCGCGCGGCTCCGAGCAGGCGTCTAGCCGAACCTTAGCCGTCTCCACTGCTCACGACATCGGGATCAGCGCTTGTTGTGCTTGATTCGGTCGGCTTTGAAGGTGATCGTCCTGTGAGAATGACGTAGCCGCCGGTTTGAGTGAGCGTGAGCTCAGCCTTCAGGACGTGGTGTTGGAAGAGCAGGCGCCTGCACCGTGGCCGCCGGGGAGCGTCTCGGTCACGGTGAGCTGCAGCCTCTCGACGCAGTGCGAGCCGCTGGGTCCAACGTAGCGAATGGGCACGCTCGCGGTGGTCCCATGGACCTTGATCTGACCGACGCTCGGTGTACCCGGAGCTGAACTGCCGCCGCGGGTTGTGCCGCCGCGGGTTGCGCCGCCGCCGGTCGTGCCGCCGCCCCCGGTGGTGCCCCCGCCGCCGATTGTGCCCCCGCCCCCGGTGGTACCCCCGCCGCCGGTTGCGGGATTGGTGCCGGTGATCTCGCGCCCGAAGTCGTCGATGGCGGTGCACTGGCTGATCGACGGGCATGCCACTCCGTTCGAAATACCGCCGGTGGCGTCGATGATCGTGCGATAGAGATTCTCGGGGGAGGCGGGGTCGAACGTCAGCGCGCCGCCGTTGGTATCGACCACGATGCACTGGCTGGTCGAGGGCAGGCCATACCTGCCACCAAATGGCCTGTGGCAACGGTGGCGCGGACGGGACTACCGGGAAAAGCGGGATCGAACGTCGCCACTTTGCCGTCGTAGCCCTCGACGGTCGTGCATTGGCTAATCGACGGGCACGCCAAGGCGACAATGGCGCTGCTTCCCGTGCCGATGAGAGCGCGCGTGGGGGCCTTGCGCGAGAAGGGATCGAACGTCAGCTCGCCGCTGCCGCTGTCGATCACGATGCACTGGCGGATCGACGGGCACGCGACGCCGGAGAGGAGCTCGCCCGGGTCGATCTTGGTGCGAACGGGGGTGACGGGCGAGGCGGGATCGAAAGTCACCTCCACGCCGCTGAAGAGGTCGATCGCCGTGCACTGGGTGGTAGACGGGCACGCGAGGCCGCCCTCGGGCGGCGTGCCTGGGTTGACGGTGGTTCGGGACGCAGAGCCGGGCGCAGCAGGATCGAAGGTCACCGCCCCACCAACGTCGTCGAGGGCGGTGCACTGGCTCATCGAGGGGCAGGCAACGGTGTCAGGGCCTCGCCGGGGTCAACGTTGGTGGCGGTAAGGGCCCCAGGCGCGCCGGGTCGAACGTCAGCGCGCTGCCGCTCCCGGTGACCGCGGTGCACTGGCTGGCCACGGGACACGCAATCGCGTTGAGAAACTCGCCCAGCGCGCCCGAGCCGATCGTCGTGCGGGTGGGGGTGCCCGGCGAAGTCGGATCGAACGTCAGCTCCGCGTCATAGTCGATCGCGATGCACCGGCTGGTCGTAGGGCACGCTACGTCGTTCAGGTATTCGCCCTGCTCAAGGGTCATACGGGTGGGGGTGCCGGGCGAGGGCGGATCGAAGGTCACCTGCCCTCCGCTCTGGTCAACAACGGTGCACTGATTGCTCGACGGGCACGCCACGCCATGCAGAGGTTGGCCGGCGTCGACCGTGGTGACGGTAGGGGTCCCGGACGAAGTCGGGTCGAAGGTCACCTCTCGGCCGT
>JAABUQ010009359.1_pt1 | contig 13289 bp, 15 predicted proteins | sample 5560001 | NCBI WGS metagenome assembly JAABUQ01 (sample SAMN10711888, study PRJNA513371) | rock metagenome | isolation source: Antarctica rocks | place: Antarctica: Victoria Land, Finger Mt nord | collected 2015-12-18 | reverse complement strand
TACAACTACGAGCGTGCCCACACCGGACGACGAAGCGCCGGCAAGACGCCGGCAGAGTCGATCTATGGTGCTAGGAAGATGCGCCCCCGATGAGGTCCACCTGTCGCGTTATCTCGGAAGCTGTTCACGTTAGATGTTAGCTGTCCTGATGTCGCGGTTCTCCGCGATGCGGGCCTCGTCTCGGAGCGCCGCGGCGGCCGTGTGCCGCTCTGCGGCTCGAGCCGGACCGGCTACGGGGGTGGGCCGTTGGCTGGCCAACTTCGAGCAGTCCTGGATCCCGCGGCCGCCGTCGGCTCGGTCGCCGCCCGGGTTGGGCACCACCTTATTCGCCGCGTTCGACGTCGCCACCGGCGGGATGAGCTGCTACCAAAGCATTGTGACGTGTTCCCTGGGCTTCCTCAACCTGCGGGATAGGTCCCAAGCGCAGAGGCCACGCCGACGCGCGGTTCCGCGTATGGGAACCAGGAGCGATCCACTGCTGCGGTCACTCCAGCAAGCGGTCGCTCAACTCCTTGGCGAGGTCGCGCCGGAGCCACGCCTCGAGCTCCGCAGGAGGTGGCGCTATGGGCCTCGCCGTGATCTGCAGCAGCCCAGACGGACCACGCTTCACTACGAAGTTGACGCACAGGTCATCGGCGAGCGCCAGATAATCGGATCGATTGTGGCTGCCGCGCGTCTCGTGCCGCTTGATGGCTCCCAGAAGGGTCGCCTCGGCGGTGAGCAGCCCAGCTCGCAGGTCTAGGGCGTGCGCCAGGTCGCCCCAGCCCTCGGCGCTGGGCCGTACGTCGACGCGCTCCGCGGCCGCCCGCAGCTCTGCCAACTCGGCCAGGCCACACGTGAGGTCGCTCCCCTCGCGGATTACGCCACAGCGGTTCCACATCAGGTCCCGAAGCGCTCGCTGAAGCGGTCGAGCCAGTTCGTCGCCCTCCTTCACCGACTCGTCCAATTCGGCGGCGGCAGCATGGATCACGTCTCGCGACCGATGCGGCGCCCGCTCACGGGAGAGACTCGCCGCGGCCTCGCCGGCACGCCGGCCGAAGATCAGGGTCTCCACGAGCGAGTTGCCCCCAAGGCGGTTGGCCCCATGGACTCCTGCCGCGCACTCACCAGCGGCGAACAGCCCCACCACATCTGTGGCGTGCGTCTGCGGGTCCACCACGATGCCGCCCATCGAGTAGTGAGCGGTCGGAGCGACCTCCATCGGCTGGCGGGAAATATCCAGCATCTGGTACTCGATGAACTGCCGGTACATACGTGGGAGCTTCAGCAGGATCTCGTCCTTGCCAAGATGAGTGATGTCCAAAAAGACGCCACCGTGCGGTCCTCCTCGGCCGGCCTTGATCTCTGAGTAGTTGGCCAGCGCGATCCGGTCGCGCGTGCTCAACTCCATCCGGACAGGATCGTAGCGGGTCATGAAGCGCTCACCGAGGGCGTTGACCAGGCGTCCGCCCTCCCCCCGGACGGCCTCCGTAACAAGCGTTCCGGCCATCTCCTCGGGAACGAGCATTCCGGTGGGATGGAACTGGACCAGCTCCATGTCCATCAGGCGGCACCCCGCGTCAAGCGCCAGAGCCATACCCTCCCCATAGTTCTCGTCCCGGCGCGAGGAGCTGCGGCGCCAGATGCGAGTGTGACCGCCCGTGCAAATGACCACGGCGTCGGCGTCGAACACCGTTCTCTCACCCGAATCGAGATCGAAGGCCAGGGCGCCGAAGCAGCCACCGTCATCGACCAGAAGGCGGCAGACGTATTGGTTCTCGATCACGGGGATGCGCAGCCGGTGGACCCGTTCGAGCAGCGTGCGGACCATCGCGCGGCCCGTATAGTCGCCCGCGTAGCACGTGCGCCGGTACACGTGCGCGCCGAAGTACCTCTGGTCGAGGCGGCCGTCCGGCAGCCGAGCGAAGTCGCAACCCCAGTCCGCGAGCTCCAGAACAGCCTCGGGCGCCTCGCGAGTGAGGAGTTCGACCGTCAGTGGATCGCCCAGCATGTACCCCTCACGGAGCGTGTCGGCGAAGTGCTGCTGCCATGAATCCTCGGGATCGCGCGTGCCCAAAGCGGCGTTGATACCGCCGGCTGCCAGCACCGTATGGGCGTCGCCACTGAGCCGCTTGCCGATCAACAGCACATCGGTTCCAGCCGCGTCAGCGGCGATAGCGGCTCGCAGGCCGGCTCCGCCCGAGCCGATCACGAGGACGTTGCACGTGCGAGTTCGGTACGGCGGAGAGGTTGACATTTGATCGATCTCGCCCCCTCAGGGTACGGGAGTACCTTCAGAGGCACGTTGCCGCCATCACCTGAATCGATCGGGTTGGCGATGGCCTCCAAGGTTCATGGTGAGGTGTAGCTGGCAGACTGGCACCGGATCGAGGAGGCGCCCTGGAGATCTCATCCGTCGCCAGCCCCTGTTCGAGTTGATGGGTATTGCGCGGATACGGGCGAGGTCGAGTGCCTGGCTAGCCACGGCCAGCCCGACGTTGCCGTCTCGACATCAGGATGCCGGGTGTTGCCCGGAGGCGGCGCGACGGATCTGTGCTCGCCGGTAATGCGATCATGGCGCTCTTTGGCCCTTCCGCGACGCTCCGTTGTCAATCAGATGATGGTGGCGGGGGGCCGCCTACCTGGTCAAGGCAAGAGTTCCGCGGCCAACATCATCCTGGCGATCATGAAGCTGCCACCGCTCGTTGGGTTTAAGCTGGGCGCCTTTCAGTAGAGAATGGTCCTTATGGCACCAACTGAGCAACCCGGAGAGAAGACGGTGGAGCGGTTCGCGGCCAAGTTTTCAGCTCCGATTATCGAACTGGACTTGCCCCATGAGCTTGGAGAGATCCGGAGTGGCGATGCTTACCGCGGCGCCGACCACGCCGCGAAGACGCTCGTCAATGAGACGGAGCTCCGCGTCGTCCTCATCGCTTTGCGGCCCCAAGGACGACTTCAGGAGCATCGGGCTCACGCCCCTGTTGTCCTCCACGTCCTCGAGGGACACCTGCGTCTGGGCATTGACAAACGCACGCTCGAACTAGCTCCTGGAGGCCTGGTCGCGATGGATGCTGATCTCCCGCACGATCTCGAGGCGCTCGACGAGTGCGCTGTCCTCCTGATCATCGGAGGTAAGCATGGACGCCGTGCCCGGAATCATGATGCGAAAGACGCTTGAATCCTCGGCTTAGCTTCAACCGGCGCCTTTAAGCCCAGCTTGATTGGCGGCGGCGACCGTCAGTGCTCGAAGGTCGGTTGTAGTGCTCTATGCGGAACAAGGCATGCAGAAGGTTGGCGGACATCGCGGGCGGGGTGCGAGCTCTTTCATGCTGCGCCGCTCGCGCCCAGGGGCCAAGCCGTCCACCCTTATCGCTAGCAGCGATGATGAAGAGTGCCTGCCCAGTCAGGGCCCACACCGAATCGTTCGCGGGGATAGGGAACCATTCGGGGCGTCAGGGCATCGGGCTTCGTCTCGAGCGAGCGAATCTCCGCATCGAGCATCGTGTACCGCGCAGACACACACTTGTGCGTGTCGCCTCCGCGCCTCCTATGGGTGGATGGGAGTGTAATCGGGGCACGCTCACAGTGTGGATTCCCAGAATCGCTGCCCTGCTCCGTTGGTCGGGCGGCTGGACCGCTGGTAGAGAGCAGCGGCTGGAAGACATGGTTGGCGGTGTGACGCCCAGGGTCATGTGGACGTGTGCATGCTTCAGCCGCCGCGCGGCCAGGAGTCTGGCAGAGCAGCCACCGACGACGAGGACGCGATGGCCAGGCTCGGGCTTCACGACGGCCTGGGCGCGACGAGCCCTGGGAAGGGCTCGGTCAGGCTGCTGAGCACGTGATCCGCGCCCGCCTGCTGGAGCTCGTCGATCCGGTACTTGCCGGTCGCCACACCGATACCAATGGCCCCAGCCGCGTGGGCGGCGGCGATGTCCATCGGTGTGTCGCCCACTATGCGGACGTGGGCGGGGTCGAGTGGCGCACCCAGCACGATGCTGGCCCGGCCGATCGCCGTACGGGTCAGCTCACCTCGATCCTTGGAGTCCGAGCCGAAGCCGCCGAACGAGAAGTACTGGTTGAGGCGGGCCCGCGCCAGCTTGATGTGTGTTGCCGCCTCGACCGCGCCGGAGGTGATCCCGACCAGGACACCGGCTTCGATCAGCCGCAGCAATAGGCCTTCAACCCCTGGCAGGACTCGATAACCGGGCGACTCCGCGACCTCCTGAGGCAGGTACCCAAGGTAGGCGTGCATGATCTTGGCCAGCTCCTGGGGCTCCGGCTCGCGTCCCATGACGCCCTTGAACGTGATCCGTCCGACCTCGGGATCGGTCATCCCACCCTGGGTGTACATGCTGATGTCGGCCTCGACGCCCCAGAGCTTGTCGAAACCACGCATCCAGGACCTGGCCCCGGCGCCGCCGGTGCTGACCATCGTCTCATCGACGTCAAACGCGACCGCCAGGAATGTCGAGTGTTCGTTCATAGTTGGCGAGAGCCGACCAAGGCTGTCGCCTTGCGCCCCAACCCCAGCGCTACGCAACCCCTGGTGTTCACCTTGGCCGATCTAGGGCGGAGTGAAAGAAGGCAAGACTTATGGTTCAGAGGGTCATGAGCGATGGAAGCGGCAAGCGGCAATGCTCCGAGGACTGATGCCGTATATCTCCCCACTGTGAACTGCGCGGTGCTGCGACAAGCCCAATAGCTGCCGCTGGCAGGAGCCGTGCTGATCGTCAGTTGCTCGATAGATCGGTGAGCTCGCCGAAGGTGCGCTCGCTGCTGAGCGCCAGGGGGTCGAGCGTTGTCTGCACGGGGAGGGCCTGCTCGTCCTGGGGCATCACGTCTGCGGCGTCGCCAGCCTGGCTTGAGAGGTAGGGAGCGAGGTAGCGGCCGCTAATCTTATCCGGCGGCCACCAGAGAGCCTCGCCGGATATGGTTGGCTCGACCGCACCGCCGCTGATGTCGGCGCGCAGGTATCGCGGCGCTCCGCCAGTTAGCAGTACGCCGCGCAGGACGGGCCGGAAAGGCTGGGGATCGATGTCGGCGCCCACGGACGCCGCGATCGCCTCGGCGACAGCGTCGGCCTGCTGGGCGGCCAGGCCACCCTGCTTGATCGGAAAGCTCGTCGCGTCACCCGCGGCGAACACTCCGTCCAGGCCAGCAAGCCGACCATGGGCATCCGTGGGGATGAACCCGTCTTGGTCGCAGGCAATGCCGCGCAGGCGCGGACCGACCAGGCGCGGCTCGGTGACGACACGGTCCACCCGCAGACCGCGCTCACCCGGGGAGATATCGAGCCATCCCGGACGAGTGGGCTCGCCGTAGCTGCTGGTATACAGGGTCACGCCGCTGTCCTCGAGGAGCCGGCGGATCGCGACGCTGGCGGGTTTGCCGAAGATCCCGAGTGGCTCCTGTTCAGGGGTGATCAGACTCAGCTCGACCTCGGAGCGGTCGTGCGCGGCGCAGTCCGCCGCGGTCGTCCGCGCCAGGTCATACAGCGGCAGCGGCCAGCTCGTCCGCGCGGGCTTGACGAACGCCACCCTGCTGATCCGGCCCTCGCGAAGCTGGTGTAGTAGCAACCGGTAGCTGGCACTATCGCGACCGCCGTGATAGGTCAGCACTCCCTCTGACTCCCATTCCCACTCAGGGTGGGCGCCAAGCGCGAGCACGAGCAAGTCGTAGGGAAGCTCGTCGCCATCCTTGGTGACCGCCAGATGGCGCTCGGGCTCAACGCGGTCCAGCGCTCCGCAGTGCCAGTGAGCGCCGAGCTCGGCCGCCGTGGTCTCCAGCCCGAGGCCACGCACGCGTTGGGGCTTAAACGGCTGGTCGACAGCCATCGACAGGTTGATGAACTTCAGCTCCGGCGCCACGATCGTGACCTCGACGCGATCCCCCGCAAGCGCGCGCAGCGCCAACAACGTCTCCAACCCTGCGACCCCACCGCCGGCGATCACCACCAGCGCAGTTCAGGTGAGGGTTCGCTGGACACGGAGCTCAAACCCAGCGTAGCGCAGGTTCAAGAGGGGCGTGCAACCAGGCACCGTGGCCGCCCGCAAGGCTGCTGGTCAGATGCACACGAGCATCATGCGAACCCGCCGATCACCGTCCAGTATCCTAAGGCGCCTCCAACTCGAAGCTGGCGGGAGCCTGGAGCTGACCCCGGGTCGCCGGCTCGCCGTCGATGAGGGCCTGCCTTCCAGCATTATGGGCATCGAGGAGAGTGGCTTCCTGCTGACCATCGGATGCTGGACCACGCGTCGTGATTCCCATGCTCTTTCCGCGCTGCGTCAGGGTGAGCCTGGTCGGTCTCCACCTGTTGAGCGCGTCGCCTCTTTCCCGATCCAGATCTTCGCAGGTAGCCGGGCCTCGCTCTTTCCGGTCCTGGACGGCAGCTGGGATGCCGGCTGGCCGGAGCCGCAGCGGTTTCGGCCTGTGAAGAGCCGTCGTTGGCCCCTTCGGCGTGGTCAATATGTCTTCGGTCAGGATCGACCAGCGTCTGTCACGCGAGAAATAGCACCACTACATTCAAAGCATCGACGCCACATTTGAGGCCTGCGTCGGATATACGAACAGGGTCTCCTTCAGCACGTCGGCGTGCATACCTGCCCGGACGGCCAGAGCAAAAACATTCGCCAATTCATCGGCTTCGGGGCCTAGCAGGTGAGCGCCTAGGATTTTGCCACTGTCTTTCTCGACCAAGACTTTGTACATTGAAGCGGGCTCTGCCACACGGCGTGCCGAGTACCAACTCGACGTTTCGGCCTGGCTAACGGTGAACTTCAGTCCCTGCCGTTGGGCCTCATCTTCGGTCAACCCCACAGCCGCCAACGGCGGAATGCTGTAGACCACGCTGGCCATGCCACGGTAATCCGCCCTGAGCTTATTCTCCTCCAGGAGATTGCGAGCTACCAGGCTGCCCTCATATTGCGCCAGCGGCGTCTCCGGCAACCCTCCGCTGTTAGCAGCATCACCGGCTGAAAACACGGACGGGTTCGAGACGCTCTGGAGGTATTCATTGACCGCCACCCCCCGGCGGTCGAACTCCACGCCAGCGGCAGGCAGGTCGAGATCGGCAAGCTCGGGTGACCGACCTGCCGCGTGCACCACCATGTCGGCGTCAAAGGCCTCCGACTTGGAATCGATCGATGCCACAACCCTGAATTGTCCGGGGCTTCCCTCCACGGCGATCACCCGCGTGTTTGTGCGAAGGTCGATGCCCAGCGCACGCGTGCGTTCCACCAGCCTGGCGACCAGGTCGGGATCGAAGTGCTCCAACGGGCGCTCGCCTCGATGCAGGATGGTGACCTGCGCCCCGGCGCGGGCGGCAATGTGTGAGAACTCGAACGCGATGTAGCCGCCACCTACAAAGACGAGCCGCCTCGGCAGTTCTTCTAGCTCGAGGAACTGATCGCTGCGCGTGAGGTGTTCCTCGCCCGGAATGGTAAGTGCGGCAGGCCAAGCTCCCGTGGCCACGACCACGTGGTTGCCTTCAAGGACATCGTCACCGACTTGGACCGAAGTCCTGCCGATGAAGCGTGCCGGCCCGTGGAAGATCGCGGTCCCCGCCTTGACGAAACCATCTTCTCGAGCCTTGGGGAAGGGATCCGTGAACGTGCGCTTGAAGCGGATGAGAGCCGGCCAGTCAATGCGGGCGTCACCGGTGACGCCCTTGTCTTGCATTCGGATCTTGCGATCGACCACCTCGGCCGCACCCACCAGCACTTTCTTGGGATCGCAGCCCCGCAACCCGCATGTGCCCCCGAAGGGTCTGGAATCGACTATCGCCACCTCCCGACCAGCCGCGCGGCAGCCTGTAGCCACCGCCGAGCCTGCTTCGCCGGTACCGATCACGATTAGGTCGAATGAGCGGTGCATTGATCTCCTCCTGCTTTTTCCGTCGACATGGTGGAGCGCGTGACCAGGATGCTGAGGCATCGCCGGATCAGGTCAGCTCAGGCGTGTCATCCTAATGATCCCTTCTCGCGGAAACCGGTGCTCTCTGCTCGCCTGGCCGGGCCTGAGCCGCTCACCGTCAGCCTACCGTCACCTCCTCGTCTCGTCGACGTCTTGGTCCGGTTGCACGAAGCTCTTCCGTAGGGGCGGCAGTGCCAGGCAGTCGGCCACCGCGCCGTGGCCGGGGGCTACGATGGCTTCCATGGCCGTAAGGCTCCAGCGGGTCTACACAGAATCGGCGCCCGGACCCGGGAAACGCGTTCTTGTTGACAGGGTATGGCCACGAGGGGTGAAAAAGGATGCGCTGCGGCTCGACCTCTGGCTGCGCGATCTCGGGCCGTCCAACGAGTTGCGAAAGTGGTTCGGGCACCGCGCCGAGCGCTGGCCGGAGTTTCAGCGTCGCTACCGCGAGGAGCTCGAGCAACCCTTCCGGCGCGAACTGCTGAGTCAGCTCGCCGAGCTGGCGCAGCACGGCCCGCTCACGCTGCTCTACGGCGCTCGTGACGAGGAACGCAACCAGGCCGTGGTCCTGCGCGCACTTCTCGAAGAAGGCGCAGAGTCCTGATCCGCGCCTCCTAGCGGTCGACCTTTGATCCGCGCCCGTGAGCTCCCGGCCGCGTGACCTGCGTTCATTTTTTAATCAGCGAGGTCCTCCTGCACGCGATCTGGATAGAGCCGGCCACCCTGCAGATCGAGATTCGAGGCGGTCTCGTCCGTGGGTGAGCCACAGGTGGAGCGGTGAACAGCGACGTGCGCGCTCTTCCAGAAGGACCACGTTGCTGGGCGCCGACACGTGAGCAGGCAGGCACCGTTTCCTGATCAAGGAGGGGCTCCCGGACGAGCGGTGTGGAGGTGGTCTCTGTCAGCTCCGGCCTCAGGGTTGGTGGGGAGGGGACGGGATGACCACCACCGGCCTCTTGGCGCGGTGTACCAGGTACTGGCTGACGCTGCCGGCGAGGAGCTCGGCAACAGAACTCCATCCGCGCCGACCCGTCACGATCAGGTCGACCTCATCGCGCTCGGCGGCCTCGATCAAAACTGCACCGGCTCGGCCCTCCCCGAAGACCTCGCGATAGCGGACACCAGCCTCTTGCAGCGGGGCGCACCACTGAGTCCGAAAAGCCTCCTTCGCGCCGTCTCGCATCGACTGCTCGAACGATCCCACCTCCGTGGACACGCCGAAAGCCGCACCCCCTGCCGGAGGAGCGAACGCGCGGTAGGGCAACTCGAAAGCGTGCAGGGCAATCACCTCAGCATCTATGGTCTTAGCTAGGTCGATCGTCCAGCGCAGGGCGGCAGCCGAGCCCTCCGAGCCGTCGAGGCCGACCATGATCTGTTTGATCGATTTCTCGTTCATGGAATGGAACTCTAGCTACTTGCCCAGGTCTGGGTTTCGAAAGGATTGCTGAGATGGACCTGTATTCGACGACAGAGCCTTCCGGCGTATCGCCCACGCCTGGAACCGGGGCGTCGCGGAATTGATCGCACTCAGCTCGAGGCGGCTCTTCGTCGGCATCAATCCGCGCCTCTTTTCCGGCGCCGTTCGGCACCACTTTGCACACGTGCCGTCCGCAAAGAGACTCGTAGAATGGGTTGAAGATGGGTGATGTGATACCGCAGGGACCGAAAGTGAAGATGCCAGATTTTCCCGGCGGCGAGGTCGCTACGGACCCACCGGTGCACCGGAGCGGCGGTTTGAGCGCGAGCGAAGGCATGGCTGTAGCGACCGAAAAGGCTGAGCGATACTTCCCTTGCCCGCACTGCGGGAACGAGATCGACCGGCTGCAGTTGGTGACCTTTTGGAACGAGTGGGGACGCATCTGCGATTGCCCAAGCTGCGGCACGGAACCAGATTGCCCGGCGTTCCCCCCGACTCAGCGTTAGCTGAGAGAACGCAGCCGGGACCCTGTCCGGTCAGCCCGCCAGCCCGCCTCATGTTGGCCAGTCCGTCGTCAACCGTCAGTCGGCTGGCGTGAGGGAACGCATTGCCGATCCCTCCTTCACCCGGCAAGCAGGGCCAGCATCGGGGCAGACGATGGTGCGGAAGTTGGGCGCTTTCGCGGCCGCCGCCGACTTTGGGTTCCTCTCCGAAACCGCCCGAGAGACCTTAAAGCTCCGCATCCTCGATGCGGTCGGTGGCGCAATCGGAGCTCTGGGCTCTCAGCTCTTGAAATCAGTCCGCAACGAGGTCAGGGAAATGGGAGGGAGGCCGCTGTGCACGCTGGTCGGCGGTGGACGTACGGCTCCCGACCGAGCTGCATTCTTCAACGGTGCAGCCGTCCGCTATCTCGACTTCAATGATTCCTACCTGGCCCCAAGTGAGACCTGCCACCCGAGCGACAACCTCGCTCCTGTGCTTGCGGCGGGCGAGTACGCAGCTGCCAACGGCAGAGACCTCCTGACCGCTCTTTCCGTCGCCTACCAGGTCCAGTGTCGGCTCTCCGACATTGCTCCCGTCCGGGCCCACGGATTCGACCATGTCACTCAGGGGGCGTATGCCGCTGCCGCCGGCATCGCACGGGCCCTCGGTCTGGACGCGGTAGCGACCGCGCACGCGATCGCCATCGCCGGCACAGCCTACAACGCTCTCCGAGTCACTCGCACGGGTGCACTCTCCAATTGGAAGGGCCTTGCCTATCCCAACGTTGCCTTTGGAGCCGTTCACGCAGCGATGCTTGCACGTCAGGGCATTACCGGCCCGGACGAGGTCTTCGAGGGAAACAAGGGCTTCATGGACGCGATAGCGGGCCGGTTCGAGATGGACTGGTCCAGGGAGGACTTGGAGAAGGTGGGGGAGACCGTCGTCAAGCGCTACAACGCGGAGATCCACTCGCAGTCCACGCTCGAGGCGGTGCTCGAGCTGCGGGCCGAGAGCACGATCGACGCGGCCGAGGTGGCGCGCGTCGAGGTGGACGTCTTCGATGTGGCCTACAACATCATCGGCGGGGGCGAGGAGGGCGGTAAGAAGCTGATCCGCACCAAGGAGGAGGCGGACCACTCGATCCCCTACCTGGTCGCGGTCGCACTCCTGGACGGCCAGGTGCTTCCGCCGCAGTTCGAGGTGGAAAGAATCCTGCGTCCAGACGTTCAGCAGCTGCTACAGCGTGTCGACGTAAGCCCGGACCCCGGACTCTCCGCCCGCTTTCCCGCAGAGCACGCGTGCCGGGTAAAAATCTCCCTGTACGACGGTCGCGTCCTGGCTCGCGAAAAGCGGGACTACCTCGGCTTCCGGACTCGGCCAATGGGCTGGGCCGAGATGCTCCATAAGTTCCACGGTTTGGCCGATCCCGTTGCCGGGAAGGAGCTGGCCGATCAGATTGCGGCCGCCATCCAAAGGCTGGACGAGCTCACCGCCGCCGATCTGGGCCGGCTGCTGGGCAGAGTCCGGGCCCCCGCGCGGCCACAAGGAGTAGAGCCATGACCGAGCAGCGCGCATTCGACTTCCTGCGCATGAACAAACGCCAGACGAAGGTTCGGACCCAGGGCGTCACCGAGATTCGCGGACCCTATTACAGCGCCGTCGGAAGACGCTACCTGGAGGATCTCTTCGAGGGCTTCGGCGCCTACGCCGACATCCTTAAGTTCGCGGGCGGCTCCTTTAGCCTCATGCCCCCGAAGGCGCTCGTGGATCTGATCGATCTCTGCCACGGCAACCAGGTCAAGGTTTCGACCGGGGGCTTCCTGGAGTATGTCCTCACCCAGGGCGAGACCGCAGTAGACCGCTACCTGGAGAAGTGCTACGAGGTCGGCTTCGACATCGTCGAGATCTCGACCGGCTTCGTGACGATGCCGGTTGAGGACGTCGTCCGGCTGACGAAGCGGGTTCAGGAAGCGGGGTTGCTCGCGAAGCCAGAGGTCGGAATCCAGTTCGGAGCCGGCGGCGCGACCAGCGTCGAGGAGCTCGAGGCCGAGGGCACCAGCGATCCTGGTCGGGCGATCGAGATCGCTCGCCGTTGCCTGGAGAGCGGCGCCTACATGATCATGATCGAATCAGAGGGGATAACCGAGAACGTCCGCACCTGGCGCACCGACGTGGTGGCCAGGATAATCTCCGAACTGGGTACCGAGAAGGTCATGTTCGAGGCCGCCGAACCGGCGGTGTTCAACTGGTACGTCAAGAACTACGGGCCCGAGCTCAACCTCTTTGTCGACCATAGCCAGCTCGTCCAGCTCGAGTGCCTGCGCTCCGGGATCTGGGGGACCGCCAGCGTGTGGGGTCGGGTCGTTACCTACCGGCCCGAAACCGCGCGTGCACCTCAGAAGCAGCCCGTGCCTGGGGATACCGCCTGAAGGATGGTTCGGGAGCGGAGCCGCTCCTTCAGGAGTTCTCGGACTACACCGGCTGGTTCCGCTCGGTGTCTCGGGCTCCATAGAGCAGAGTCAGCGGCCCCCTCCCGGCCAGCTCGACCAGCTGCCCAGTGGCTCGCACTGCTGAGGCTGATCGCTAGCGGCGGCGGGACTCCTCCCATCGATCGGAACGTGTCCGAACCACTTCTTGAGCTCGTCCGAGGGTCCGATGTCCCGCAGCCAGAGTTCCGCGCCGAGCCGGTGCTTCTTGATCCCTCGTGGCGATCCACCAGGAGCGAGCGGCTGGCGCCGCGTTGGCGCTCGTGCACGCGCCGTTTATGGACAGATCGGGCCACTACGTTAGTCGCAGGCTGCATCAGCGCCATGCTCGGGCGTGATCGAGCTCCCGCGGCCGGTCCCATCGTCCAGAGGATGATGAGGCAGGCGAACGCAGTCAGACCCAGGAGCGCAAACCCGAGCGTGTGGCTGCCTGTCATCGACTTCACGAAGCATCACGAGCGGCGAGGAAAACCCGCCCAGGCCACCGGCGGCACCAACGACCCCGGCAACAGCGCCGACCTGGGCCCCGGACCTCCAGAGCCATCAGCTTGAACACGGCGTCGGCTGGCCAGCCCGGCGTCCTGGGGCCCGAGCTGGCTTAGATCCAAGCGTGGATCGGCGGCTGCCTGGGCGCGACAGAGACCTCGGCCCAGGCTCCCACGTCATGCCGCGGCGATCATGCAGATCCTGTGCGGCCAGGCGGCCGGCGCGATTAGACAGGCACATTAAAGAGCAACTCGCTGGCCAACTTTGCAACTGGCGACTCCGTTGGTGCCACCTTAAATGGCACGCCTTCTTTGGGGCCGGATGGCCCAGCCGTCAAGGTAAGGTTGCCGCAAGCTCCACAGATTCACATAAGGCATACGACCCGTAGTACGGCGGCCATTGGGCCTATCAGTTGACGACCCCCGGCCTTACCATGGCGGCATGCTGAGGTACCAGCGAGGTTGATGTCAGGCAGTGCCCGTTACCGAAAACCGGCCGGGTGGTCGGTTTTCCTCTCGGTGCGTGAC
>JAABUQ010009358.1_pt1 | contig 13291 bp, 7 predicted proteins | sample 5560001 | NCBI WGS metagenome assembly JAABUQ01 (sample SAMN10711888, study PRJNA513371) | rock metagenome | isolation source: Antarctica rocks | place: Antarctica: Victoria Land, Finger Mt nord | collected 2015-12-18 | reverse complement strand
CAGTGGGCAGTGGGCAGTGGGCAGTGGGCAGTGGGCAGTGGGCAGTGGGCAGTGGGCAGTTTATGACCTCTCCACGACCAAGGACGACATACTTAACGACCAATAACTGCCTACTGCCCACTGCCCACTGCCCACTATTCAGCGTACACGTGCCGGGTCAGGCTAGCGGGGTCGGGGGGGGCGGCGGCCTCGGCCTCGTCGGTGGAACGGTCGACCAGCAGCTTGGTGCGCGCGCGCATATCCGCGTCGGTCTCCTCGTCGAGGAAGCCCTGGGCCAGCAGGTAGCTCTTGAAGCGGTCGAGGGGATCACGCTGCCGCCACTCCTCGACTTCCTCGGAGGTGCGGTAACGGCGGTCGTTATCGTCGCTAGAGTGGGGGACCAGGCGGTAGGTCTTGGCCTCGATGAGGGTAGCGCCATCACCCGCGCGCGCCCGGCGCGCCGCCTCGCGCGTGGCCTCGTAGACGGCGAGGGTATCGTTGCCGTCGACCACGACGCCTGGCAGGCCGTAGCCCGCGGCGCGGTCGGCCACGTCGCGCACCGCCATCTGCTTCTCCTGGGGCTCGGTAATGGCGTATTGGTTGTTCTCGACCACGAAGATACAGGGCAGCCGGTGCACCCCGGCCCAGTTGAGCGCCTCGTGGAAGTCGCCCTGGCTGGTCGAGCCTTCGCCAAGGTAGGTGATGGCGACGGAATCCTGGCCCTTGATGCGGAAGGAGAGGCCCAGACCGGCGCAGTGCGGAAGTTGCGAGGCGACCACACTCGACTGCGTGATGATGTTGCGGCGGCGCGAGCCCCAGTGGGCGGGCATCTGTCGACCGCCGCTGGAGGGATCGTCGCGTCGGGCAAAGACGCCGAGCATGATGTCGCGCATGGTCATCCCTTGCGTCAGCACCACGCCGAGGTCGCGGTAGTAGGGCAGGAAATAGTCTTTCTGGCGGTCCAGGGCATAGGCCGAGCCAACCTGCGTGGCCTCCTGACCCTGGCACGAGATGACGAAAGCCGCCTTCCCCTGCCGGTTGAGCACCCACATCTTCTGATCGAGCAGACGCGCCTGCAGCAACAAGTCGTACATCTCGAGTAGTTGGTCCCGGCTCAGCCCCAGAGCGACGTGTTTGGGCTCGGCCGCCGCGGTCGCGCCCATGATAGACGCCGTTGTCTCCATGTGTCTCCTCGTGGCGAGTGATTAGTGGTTAGTGGCTAGTGACGAGTGAACAGATACGACGAACCACCTCGCCCCTGGCCCCACGTGATTATAGACCTTGTGACAGTATAGGACTACAAGGTTCGCGCGACGGCAGGACGTACACAACGTATAGGTACCGGTACAATCGGCTTACCACTATACCTCACTCGTCACTAGCCACTAGCCACTTGTTTGTAGCGCATGCCGTAGGCCACGTCGGCGGTGCGGGCGCGCTCCCACATGCGCGGTTGGTCGGGGTAGCCGTCCCTGGCGATGGCCAGCCACCACTCGTCGCCGGCATGGTAGAGCCGGCGCAGATCCTCCACCGAGTGGGCATCCCGCTGCAGCCGCTCCAACACCGGACGGATGATGCTGGTGAGCTCGACCTTGCGCCGGCCCATTTCCAACCCCTCGTAGCGCGTCAGCGCCGCCAACCACGTCTGCTCGTCCTTGTCGGCGCCCCCGCTCCCCTCGGAGTTGTCGGGCAGCGTGACGCCGGACACGGACTCCTCATGCTCGGCGGATTCGGACATCGTGCCCTCCCTCAATCTTATCCACGCCGTTCAGGCCTAAACGACCTGTGACGGCGCGTCGTCGAGATGCAACACCTCCAGGGTACACGGGACCTCGTACACTGGAGAGGGACACGGGCCTGAGCCAACTGGACCGACCAGTACAAGGTGATGGGAAACCAACCAGGAGGACAAGCCGATGGCTGCCAACCCCGATGATGTCTACATAACCGTCGAGGACTACGTAGAGGGCGAGAGGCACAGCCAGGTCAAGCATGAGTACATCGATGGGTACGTCTATGCCATGGCCGGCGCGAGCGACGCGCATGTCACGATCACGCTGAACGTGGGAGCCTTGCTGCGTGACCACCTCCGCGGTCGTCCATGTCGCACCTACGTGACGGACATGAAGGTGCAGGTAAACGACGCGGGCCGCTACTTCTACCCCGACGCGTTGGTCACCTGTGACGAACGTGACCGGACGGCCGAGGCAGCGTACACCAAGCGCCACCCCACGCTTATCGTCGAAGTCGTCTCGTCCTCGACCGAAGCCTTCGACCGCGGCAGGAAATTTGCCTTCTATCGCCAGATAGACTCGTTGCGGGAGTACGTTCTCATCGACCCCACGCGCTTGAGCGTGGATTGCTATCGTCGTGGCGACAACGGCGCCTGGATCCTGTATCCCTTCGTCGAGGGGCAGGAGGTCAGCTTCGCCAGCGTCGATCTGCACAGCTCGATCGATAGGATCTACGAAGATGTCACGCTGGAGGAGACTCCTGCTCAAGAAAACTGACCGAGCAACGATGATAGATGACAGATGATAATGGAGCCGATGGTATGAGCGACGAGACACGGGACCCTCTGGGCGGGGGCCTGATCCTGGATGGGCCGACGCGCGCGGCCCTGGCAACCTACGTGCTGACCTGGGCCGACGATGAGCTGGTCCTGGGGCATCGCGATTCGGAGTGGACGGGCTTCGCGCCGCAGATCGAAGAGGATGTGGCCTTCTCCTCCATCGCGCAGGACGAACTCGGCCACGCCACCCTCCTCTATGGGCTGGCCGCACAACTCAGCGGCGACGACCCTGACCGCCTGGCCTTGCGTCGCGCGGCGCCGGAGTATCGGCACGTCGCGCTGGTGGAGCGGCCGAACGGCGACTGGGCGCAGACCATCGCCCGCCACTACCTCTATGACCTGGCGGATGCTATCCGTGTTGACGCCCTGCGCGATTCGCTCTACGGGCCGCTGGCCGCGGCGGCGCGCAAGATGGCGCGCGAGGAACACTACCATCTGCTCCACGACGCGACGTGGTGGGAGCGCCTGCGCGATGGGACGCCCGAGAGCGCGGACCGGCTCGCCACGGCGGCGCGCGACGTCCTCCCGCTGGCGGTCGATCTTTTCGGAGAGATCGCGGACGAGGACCGGCTGGTCGCGGCCGGCATCCTACCCTGCCCCTCGGCCGCCCTCCTGGAGGAATGGCGGCTCGGCCTGCCGGGCGCATTGTTGGCCCAGGGTCAGGAACAAGGACGGCGCCAGGAGCCACAACAGCGCCTGGAGCAGGACCACACCAATGCGAGGCCTTCGTCCTCTTCGCTGTCCGCGCGTTGGAGCGCGCTGGCGCGGGACCTGCCGGGGCTCGTTGCCGTGTCGCCCGCGCCGCGCGAGGAACGGGCAGTCGGAGCGGACTTCCAGGCCCTCTACGCCGAGATGACGAGCGTCTCAGCCTCGGGGCTGGGGGAGAGTTGGTGATTAGAAGTCGAGTTGGTTGACGAAGTCGCGGAAGACGCCCAATTTGTCTTCCTCCTCGCTCGGCGTGGAGACGGTCACGGCGAACTGCGAGAGCACATCCTCCTCCACGTAGATCGGGGCTCCAGCGCGCACCGCGAGGGCAATAGCGTCGCTGGGCCGCGCGTCGATCTGCATCGTCGTGTCGCCCTGCTGGATCGTCACCAGCGCGTAATACACGTCGCTCTCCATATTGTTGACCACGACCTCGGTGACCTTGGCGCCCAGGCGCTCGACGATCGTCTGCACGAGGTCGTGCGTTAGCGGCCTCTCATACCGCGCCCCCTGTAGCTCAGAGGCGATAGCAAAAGAGACATCCTCGCCGATCCAGATGAGCAGGTAACGCTCGATCTTCGAGTCCTTGAGGATAACCACCCGCGTGTTGTTCGCCAGGTTGATGCGAACACTCTCAACGATGCATTTGACCAACATGGTGTGTGAGCCATTCCTACGTACAGGGCGCGTGACGCCCACTGTCTTCGATACATGCATTGTACCACTGCGTTCCCGCGACCGCCCAGCCCTCTCCCTATGACCGGATGTGGCCCGTGGGGGGAGTCGGCCTGCGACTAAAGTCGCAGGCGTCGCAGGTGTCGGATGCCACAATCTCGGGGCATACCCAGGGGAGTGGGCGGAGAGGGCCGCAAGCATGCGAGAATACATAACGGTTGAAGCACACGGCGGCGCTCAGGAGCCAGGGCTCGGGACTTGAACACAGAGAGTGGAGGGGATGCGCACGATGATGGAGACGGACCGCGCGGAGATCGACAGGAGAGGCGAGACACGGGATGAGGACGTGCCGGCGCGGCAGGCAGCGGCCGGGCGGCCGGCAATCCTGGTGGCGGACGTGTTCGCCGAGCCGGGGATGGAGTTGCTGCGCGCTCAGGCGCGCGTCGACGTGCGCCGCGGGCTCGACGAGGACGCCCTCGCCGCCGCGCTGATCGAGGGTCATTACGATGCGCTGGTGGTGCGCAGCGAGTCCCGCGTCACGGCCAGGGTTCTGGGGGCCTCGCCCTCGCTGCGCGTGGTCGCCCGCGCCGGCGTCGGCATCGACAACATCGACGTGCCGGCGGCGACGCGCCGCGGCGTGCTGGTGCTCAATATGCCGACCGGGAATACAGTGACCACAGCCGAGCACACGATGTCGCTGCTGTGCGCGCTGGTGCGTACCCTGCCCCAGGCCAATGCGTCGTTGCGCGCCGGCCGCTGGGACCGCGGCCAGTTCCTGGGCATGGAACTGCTTGGCAAGACGCTCGGCATCGTGGGACTGGGCCGCGTGGGCAGCGAAGTGGCGCGCCGGGCGCAAGGCTTCGGCATGAACGTGGTCGCCTACGACCCCTACATCGTGCCCGAGGTGGCCGAACGCCTGCACGTCACCCTGCACCCGTACCTGGACGACCTGTTGCGCGAGGTCGACATCCTCACCGTGCATACCCCGCTCAACGGCGAGACGCGCGGCATCATCGGCGCCCGCGAGCTGGCGCTGCTCCCCGCCGGCGCCCGCGTCGTCAACTGTGCCCGCGGCGGCATCGTCGACGAGGCGGCCCTGCTGGCGGCGCTGGAGAGCGAGCACGTCGCGGGAGCGGCCCTCGACGTCTTCGTCGGCGAGCCTATCCGCGACCCCCAGCATCCCCTGATCAGCCATCCACGCGTGGTGGCCACGCCTCACCTCGGCTCGGCCACGCACGAGGCCGAGCTCAAGGTGGCCTTGGGCACGGCGCGCGAGACGCTGCTGGCCCTGGACGGGGCCCCCGTCGGAACGGCGGTGAACGTGCCCACCGCGCCCGCGGGCGCCGTCGAGGCCGTGACGCCCTACCTCACCCTGGCCCGCACGCTGGGCCATCTCGCCGTGCAGTGGGACCGCGGTCCCCTGACCGCATTGCGCGTCGGCGTCAGCGGCGAACTGACCGGGTTGGAGACGAGTCCCCTGGTCGCCGCGGCCCTCACCGGCGTGTTCGCGGGCGTCACCGACGAGCGCGTCAATCAGGTCAATGCCCGCCTGGTGGCCGAGGAGCGCGGCCTGCGCGTGGAGGAGGTGCGCAGCAGCGACGCCTCGGAGGAGGGCTATCGGGGCGCGCTGCACCTGCGGCTGCAGCGCGACGAGGCGCACGCGGTCGACCTCGCGGGCGTGGTCGTGCATGGGCAAGGCCGCTTGCTATCCATCAACGGCTACCGCCTGGACCTACCGCTCGACGAAGGCGAGTGGCTGATCACACGCCACCAGGACCGGCCGGGCTTGATCGGGGCGATCGGGCAGTTGATGGGGGAGTCGGGCATCAACATCGGGTTCATGCAGGTCGGACGCGACCAGCCGCAGGGCATGGCGCTGATGGTGGTGGGCGTCGACGCGCCGGTCCCCGATGCCGTCCTCGCGCGCGTCAAGGACCTGCCGTTTGTGCAGAGCGCGCGCCGCCTGCGCATGGGCAGTAGTTCATCTTCATAATTAGATAGGCATACCAGATGTTGTGGTCACAAGCCCAAAATCGGGTCTTCGACCACTACATCTGGTACCCGAATTTATTATGAAGATGAACTAGTAGGCAGTAGGCGGTTGCCAGTAGGGGCGTATCGCATACGCCCTGCCAGTTGCCAGAGTGTCGCCTGATGGACGGCTGATAGACCGAGGACATAAGAGAAACGAGGGGCGGGGGGCGTGCATTCGTGCACGCTCCCCCGCCCCTCGCTCTGTTCGGCCGCTGTTTGGCCGCGACGCGATGGGGGACGGCGCCGTTGGTCGACCGCCGGGCTGCGGGACCGTCGCGCACATCCACTTCCTCAAACGGAACCCCGACGGCGACACGGCCTTCCACCAAGCTCTCCCTGCGCGTCCGGTCCCGCAGCGGGTGCTTCGTGATAGTACTTTCGTATCGTGACCCATAGCATTATCGGGGCTGACGTGCTACTATAAGTCAGGCCCTCGACGTCGAGGGGCACGTCGTCATAGATGCCATCGCGCACATTAGTACCGTGGAGGACATCGCTAGCATGGAACATCGCCGGCTTCCCCGTATCGCCCTTGTCCTGGCCGTCATCGCGTTGATCGTCCCCTCGTTGGTCGCGGTCCCTCACACCAGGGCCGCTGACACCGACTGGGTATCGACGCATACACTGGCCACGCAACTGGTCAACGCCACCTCCCTCGGCGCCCTCGACGGCGCGACGCCGCTGCGCGTCACCGTCGGGCTGCAGTTGCGCAACCGCGCCCAACTCGACGCCTTCTTCCGCGACATCACCACCCTGGGGAATCCGCTCTTCGGACAGAGCCTGACCCCGCAGCAGTTCGACGCCGCCTACGACCCCACCCCCGGTCAGGCGCAGGCCGTCGCGGACTACCTGACGTCGCAGGGCCTGACCGTCACGGGGACCAGCGCCGACCACCTGCTTGTCTATGCCAGCGGCACGGCGGCGCGGATGGAGACGGCGTTCAACACCGCCATCGATACGTTCCAGCAGACCCTCGACGGCAAGGTCAGGACGGTGTACGCCAATGTCACGGCGGCGCAGGTACCGGCCAGCCTGGGCGGCATCGTCGCCTCGGTGCTGGGTCTGACCAACGCCTTCAAGATGTCGTCGCCGCTGATCGACCGCGGTGCGGCGGCCGCGAGCAGCACGAGATCCAGGCCCGCCGCGACGATTACCGGCGGCCCCTCGACCTACTATCCTGCCGACCTGCAACAGGCCTACGGCGTGATCACGCAGACCACTGGCATGACGCGGACGCCGGACGGCTCCGGCACCACCATCGGCATCTTCACCGAAGGTGATGTGGACCCCACGGTCTCCGACTTCATTCAGGAGCGCAGCCAGCCCGGCCTCGGCCTCATTCCGGTACCCATCGACATCGTTCACGTCGAGCCGATGACCTCGGACCAGTCAGGCCTCGGCGAGTGGGAGATGGACACGCAGGCCTCGGCGGGCATCGCCGGCGCCGTCAAGCACGTCTACCTCTACAACTTCATGTCTCTCCAGGATCTCGACATCACGCAGGGCTTCGACGCCTTCACCACGCCTTTGAGCGCCACGGGCAATACGCTGGTCAAAGCTGGCAGCGCCTCGTTCGGCGGCTGCGAGTACAGCGAGTTGATGGACGGCGCGCTGTACACCGACGACCAGATCTTCGAGAAGGCAGCCCTCCAGGGGCAGACTATCTTCGCCTCGACGGGCGACAACGGTGGGACCTGCCCGGCCATCCCCGTCGATGTGAACGGCCTCGCCCCCGCCGGCGCGCCCGTCGTGAACTACCCCGCCTCCTCGACCTACGTCGTCGGCGCCGGCGGCACCACCCTGCTCACCAACGCCGACGGCAGCTATTTCACCGAGAAGCCGTGGGAGTACGGCGGCGGCGGCATCAGCGTGCTGGAGTCCCAGCCGAGCTGGCAGGTCGGCGTCGCCCCCCCGACGAGCATGACCGGCTACCTGGGTAAGACCCTGCCGGACGTGGCCATGGACGCCGACGCCAACCTCAGCGGCTTCAACTATGTGCTGCAGGGCCAGCCGACCACCAACGGCGGCACCAGCCTGTCCTCGCCGCTGTCGCTCGGCACCTGGGCGCGCGTCGAGTCAGGCCACGGCAACGCGCTCGGCTTCGCCGCTCCCCTCTTCTACGGCCTCTATAAGAAGCCGCCCTATACGACGCTCCCGAGCGCGGCGAACCCGGACAGCCCCGAGGACTATCCGGGCTTCCACGACGAGTTGGCTGGCAGCAACCTCGTCTACCCGGCGCTCCCGGGCTACGACCTGACGACGGGTCTGGGCAGCTTCGATATCGGCGCCCTCAATCAGGCTATTAGCAGCATCACCGGCACGGCGCCCCTGACGACGGCCATGGTGCCGCCGCCCACCTGCAACCTGTTCAGCGCGCAACCGGGCGGCGCCATGCCGACCGGCCAGACATCGAACGTCGACTCGCTCGACATCCTTGCTGGAGGTCTCTACAGCGACAGCAAGAACATCACAGGCACCTTGCTGCTCAGCAACCTCCACGGCGGTCCCACTGGCGGCCCGCAGACCGTCGGCAGCGGCAACGCCTATTACATCACGTGGGTCTACAACGGCACGACCTACTTCCTCAACGCGGAGTATGGCGCGCTCACTGGGCCGACCACGGGTCCCACGTTCAATTACGGCATGATCACCAAGGTTGCGACCAGTTCGCAGTACCGGAACAGTGGGACGGCGACCGGCCAGCTTGATACGACGAACAACCTCATCACCATCACCGCCCCGCTCACAGGGGTGGGAAGCCCGCCCGTGAATGACCCCATCAGCGGGACGGCGGTCCTGAGCGGAACCGGCGGCGTCACCTTCGAAGAGATCAGCACGCCGGCCGTTGGCTCTCTGCAGCAGGCCAAGAGCGTCGGCCCCGGCCGCCCCTATATCCTGGACACCGTGGCCCCGTCGTGCAGCCCGTCGACCTCCGGCGGTGAGGGCATCCCATCCCCCGGTCCGTCGGGGTCGGCGACGTCGACCGGACCGGTCATGAGCCCCACGTCCGTCGCGTCTGCCGTGGCGACGGTGCGGGCTACAGGTAGTCCCATGCCGATGGCAACGGTTAGCGGGACGCCGGGGGTCTCGGTGACGCCGGGGACCTCGGTGACACCCGGGGCAACCACGACGCGAGTGATGGGCCCGGTCGGCTCAGCGACCACGACGTCCGGCACGCCGGGCGCCGGTGCCACGCCCTCCCCCGCGCCGACGTCCGTCATGGGCAACCCAGGCGACTTCGGCTTCGTCAGCAACGAGCTGGGCTCGACGCCCGTCGGCGTGACCTGCCCCGGCCCCATGACCTGCACCAACATCGCCGCCGAGCCGGCTATCCGCGCCGACAATGCTGGCAACTTCTACGGCAGTTCCGAGAACGGCATCGGCGCCGGCACCCTGTACTGGAAGTCCAGCGACGCCGGCCAGCACTATACCTACTTCGGTACGCTGGACAGCGCCTCCGCCGTCAGCAACACCGGCGCCGCGCCCGGCGGTGGCGACACCGATCTGGCCGTCGCGCCGGACAAGAACGCCAACGGCTTCTACAACGTGTACGTGGCCAGCCTCTCGCTCGCCAACGTCGACGTCAGCACCTCGATGGACGGCGGCCAGACCTTCACGCTCAACCCCGTTGGCGCAACCGTGGCGGGCGACGACCGCGAGTGGATCGCCGCCGACACCGGCGGAAAGGTCTGCGTCAGCTACCACGATCTCTCTACCGATAACATCAACGTCAACTGCTCGATGAATGCGGGCACAACGTTCACCCAATTGGGCGAGGCGATCGACACCAACCACGAGGCCTTCGACGCCGGGCCGACCGGCTCGAACGAAATCGGCAATATGGCTATCGACCCCAACAACCACAACATCTACCAGACCTTCTCCGGCCTCGACGCGAACGATATGGTCAGTAATACGGTCGGGACCGCCAGCGGGCTGCACGTGGTCTACATGGCGGTCTCGACCGACGGCGGCGCCACCTTTACCGACTACCCGGTCTACGACAACCCCGACACCACGGTCTCGTACGGGCACCAGTTCGTCAACGTCAGCGTCGACCGCGCCGGGAACGTCTACTCGGTCTACAGCGACAACCATAACCTGTTCTACAGCTTCTCCAAGGACCAGGGGAAGACGTGGAGCGGCCCGTTCCAAATCAACACCGCGCCCTCGAACACGGCTATCGAGCCGTGGAGCGCGGCGGGCGATAACGGCAAGCTCGACGTGGTGTGGTACGGCACCTCCTTCGACGGTACCACGGCGACGACGCCGACCGTGCCCGACAACTATCCCATCACCGCGCAGTGGCACGTCTACATGGCGCAGAACCTCAACGCCGCGACGGCAGGCAACGGGTTCACGCAGGTGCAAGCCAGCGACGTCGTCCACCTGGGGGGCGTCTGCGAGGGCGGTATCAGTTGCACAGGCAATAGCTCGCAGAACCGCGACCTGTTCGACGACTTCGGCGTCGCCGCCAGCCCCACCACGGGCCTGGCCTCGATCTTCTTCAGCGACGACCAGTACAATCCGCTCCAGCCTAGCGGCTGCATGATGTCGCAGAACAACACGAGCGCCTGCGACCACACGGCGTTCCTCTCGCAGACGAAGGGCAGCGGCATCTTTAGCCCGACCGGCGGGACCAGTGGGACAGCCACCGCGGCGTCCACGACCGGCACAGCTCTGCCCGTGCTCACCGGCACGGCACAGCCGACGACCGTGACGGGGACGGCCACTCAAACGTCCGTGGCGGGCACGGCGACGGGCACGTCCGTGCCGGGGACAAGGACGAGCGTGTCCAGCCCCACGTCCATCCTCACGTCCATCCCCACAATCATTAATACGGGTACATCCGTGCCGGGGACGACGACGGGCACGTCCGTGGCCGGGACGGTTACTCAAACGTCCGTGGCCGGGACGACGACGGGCACGTCCGTGGTGGGCACGGCGACGGGTACATCCGTGCCGGGCACGGCCACTCAAACATCCATCGCCACGATAAGCAACACAAGCCAACCTGCGTCGGCAACGCCGATGGCTACGCCCGTGCCGTCCGCGACGAGCACGAATACGCCGATGCTGACTGGCACGAATACTCCCACGCCGACGAGCACGAGCACGAATACGCCGACGAGCACGAGCACGAATACCCCTGTGCCGCCGACGAACACGAGCACGAGCACGAGCACGAGCACGAGCACGAGCACGAGCACGAGCACGAGCACGAGCACGAGCACGAGCACGAATACCCCCACGGCGACGAACACGAGCACAAACACGCCCGTGCCTCCGACGAGTACGAACACCCCTGTGCCGCCGACGAGCACGGCCACACTCGTGCCGCCGACGACGACGAGTGCTGCCGCGTCGCCGCAGGCCACGACGGCGCAGGCAACCGCGCCGCCGACCCTGGCGACCGAGGTAGCAACGGCGGTCCCCAGCCTCGTCGCGGGCCTGCCGTCCCGCTTCGACCACCCCGCTATCACGTTGAACCCCGGCACGGCTGCGCCCGGCAACACCGTCACCGTCACCGGCGGCGGCTTCGTGCCCGGCGAGACAGTCACGCTGGCCCTCAACGGCGCGGCGCTGGATACCCGCCCCGGCACGGTCGTGGCCGACCGCACGGGGCACGTCCGGGCGACCTTCGCGGCTCCGGACGGACTGCTCAGCGGGGCCAACACGGTCTCGGCCATCGGCACGCGCGGTGGGATCAGCACCGCCGCCACCCTGGTCGGCCGCCTCTCGGTCGCCTCGCGCTTCTTCCTGGCCGGCGGCCAGGACGGCGCGGGCACGACCTCGCGGTTGCAGCTGCTCAACCCCGACGGCGGCAGCGCCACCGCTCACCTGACCGTCTACTACACCGATGGGACCGTGCGCCGGGCCACGTTGACGCTGCCCGCGCGCACGCAGCGCACCGTCTCCGTCGCGGGGCTGACCGGGCGGGCGGGCCAGTTCGGCCTGGCCCTGACCGCCACGCGGCAGATCGCGGCGCAACTTCAGTTGACGCGGCCGGGCCGCGACGGCGACACCATCCTGGCCAACACGGGCCTGGGCACGCGCTGGTACCTGGCCGAGGGTTACACCGGCCTGACCTTCCACGAGACGGTGGCCATCCTCAACCCCAGCCCCTCGCAGCCGGCCTACGTGGCGCTGCGCCTGCTGGCCCTCGGCGGACGGGGCAGCCGCACGGTCTCGCTGGCGGTGTCGGCGCACAGCGAGAGCGTGGTGGACGTGAGCCGGCTGCTGGCGGGGCGTTCCCTCAGTGTGATCGCGACGAGCGACCGCGGCGTGGTGGTGGAGCGCACGCTGACCTTCAGCCGCGACGGCCGCGGGACGGGCTACGGCCTGACCACGCGGGCGGGGACCAACGTGGCGGCCACCAGTTGGCTGTTCGCCGAGGGCGCCACCGTTAACCACTTCGAGACCTACCTCACGATCCTCAACCCCGGCGCGGCCCCGGCCCGCGTCATGGCGCGCTTCTACGGGCGCGCGGGCCGCCTGCTGGGCAACAAGACGCTCACGGTGGCGGGCCTCAGCCGCGCCAACATCCGGCTCAACGGGCTGGTCAACGCCTCGGGCATCGCCAGCACGGTGATGAGCGACCGTCCGGTGATCGTGGAGCGGCCGGAGTACGTCGGGTCGCCCAACGGGACCCGCGTGGCCGGCAGCGTGGTCTTCGGGCGCAACGGGGGGGCGCCGCGCTGGAGCTTCGCGGGCGGCGACACCGCCGGGACCAGCGAGTTCCTGCTGCTGTACAACCCGTCGCCGCGGGCCGTACCGGTGACGGCGACGTTCTACGGGGCGGACGGGCGGCTGGCCACGGCGCGCGTGACCATCGCCGCCCGCGGGCGGGCCACGCTGGACGTGGGGCGGTCTGTCCCGGGGCTAGCGGGGCTGCACGGCGTCACGCTGGCCTCGGACGGCGGGCAGGGCTTCGTGGCCGAGCAGACCGTGTTCGCGCCCAACCTGTCCACCCTCAACTCCACCCAGGGCTTCGCGCAGTAGACCGCTAGCGGTCAGTAGACCGTGAGCTTTTCTCAAGGGGCAGGACCGCTTCTAGCGGCCCTGCCCCTTGTGCGTCTCCTGACTACCGCAGCTTAGTCTGGATTTCGCACGGAGATAAGATGGGATGCGGGGCCGCAATGACCGACGGCCTCGCCGTCCCTTGCACAGCGCAGCGGTTAGTTATGGTAAAGTAGAAGGGGGGGGCAACCGGTGCTTGTCGGCCCCTGCTCTCGCCCGCCCGCTCCTCGCCCTGCTCTCGCCCGCCCGCTCCTCGCCCTGCTCTCGCCCGCCCGCTCCTCGCCCTGCTCTCGCCCGCCCGCTCCT
>JAABUQ010009357.1_pt1 | contig 13292 bp, 4 predicted proteins | sample 5560001 | NCBI WGS metagenome assembly JAABUQ01 (sample SAMN10711888, study PRJNA513371) | rock metagenome | isolation source: Antarctica rocks | place: Antarctica: Victoria Land, Finger Mt nord | collected 2015-12-18 | reverse complement strand
TCAGTTTTCTTTTTATATAAAATAAAAATACAATTTTGAAAATACAATATTAAAATATTAAAATAAAAATTTAATTTTTTTTACTTTAATTTTATTAAATATTTTAAAAAAAATTCAAAAAATTAATATACAAAATATAATTAAATATCAAATAAATAAATAAAAAATAATAAAGAAGTTGAAAATTTCTTAAAGGAAATTTTAAAACAAGTTTAAATATTAATTTTTTAAAAATTATTAATATTATCAAATAAAAATATAAAAAGGAATATAAATATAATTATAAATATAAATAAATAATATATAAAGTATCAAATATAAAATATTTTTAAAGAATTAATATGTTATTATTAATTAAATATTATATAAAGATATAAGGCTTTTTTATAAATATTTAGCAAATTGAATATGGTAGGGGAAATAGTAATACGGGGTTGTTTTTAGCGTGGTACAGACCTTTGACGTAGTACTGTATATCGAAACTTCAATGGAATAGCTGAGTCTCGTGGCACTCGCCGCGAGACAGAATGTGCCAACCCCAAACATGGCTGCTATTGCCAACCTCTATGACAACGGCAATTAAAACTTCCATACTAATGGTAGCAGCAGAATCAGCATGATCACATCAATGAAACTAAAGATATTATGAAGTTAGCGCCATTTTCCCCTCGTGGTTCTCGTCGAGCAAATGTGACAAAGAGATTTGACCAAAGGCGTACCTGCTCAACGCTGCAGTCATCAATCTACCCACCATGACATTTGGACAGCTCCCTCCTGGAATGTTTTTATCCCAAAATTACTACACCGGCCAACATCTAAACACCGCATTGAAGAAACTGCCCCAAGTCTATGCTAACAAGAATGCATGGGTCGAATGGATGGCTAAACGAAACCGTGGAGAAGCCTAGCTGAAGATACGATTGAAGAGCAAGCGATTAGACAATTTGACCAGATGGGTTATCAAGTTCCAGGTCAGTTCGAGGCATAATGCGTCTGCAAAACGCGCACGAGAGTCTCGGGTGTTTTGGCTTGGGCGGGCGAGTGGGGAAGTTTCGAGAGCGGCGTGCTAGAGGGAAGGGAAAGCAGGTTTGGAGCGATGAGGGTGAGAAGGTGGCGCCTCATACCGAAGCGGTCGCAGAAGAGGATTTCGACCATCAAGACGTAGACGCAGAACTAGACGTTCACACAATCGTTAGCTCTCATATCGTCAGTGATTCCGGTAGGTTCAATAAAAGCATTCAGGAGATGTTCACCAAAGCGAGTACTATCACAATGTCATCGGCCTGCCACTTAGCCTTCTTGACGCTTCGAGCCCAGAACCGGAGAGTGACAAAGATGGTGGAGACAACAGGGAGGCAATGGTCACTCCGATGATTTGCTTACTCTTGCGCTCGTGGATGAGCTGAAATTGGTAGTAGAGGTCTTGCGGGGGCATTGGCGACGCCATGAATGCAGTCTAGTTATTGAAGAATTAAAGACAACCGTTGTATTATTGCTGGTGTCTACTATGGACGAAGAAAATGATCCTTTAAATAAGGGGGGGATAATACCATCCATGATATCTTCGCAACCCCTCGGACATTCTAGAAGAAATAGCAAAGCCATCCCTGCTCGAAAGGGCCTATATCAGCCGCACTGGTAGCAGTAACCAAAGGTCCAAACGCTGTATTTCAAAATGAATTAGAATCATGACAAGAAGTGCTAAGCCGTGACTTATGGCTTTGTAACTCTAGTGGGTGCTAAATTAGGTCTGACATGCTTGCGAGTTAAATCTCCGACCCGCAGGATCGTGAGTCGAGCGCTTGTACACCCCACATTTGAAGGGTTTGGGGTCAGGGCCCGATGGGCCTTCTGCTGAGAGCTTGGGGACTCTTGCACTCCCGCAAGTGCGATCGGAGACTTGGTTTGATTTAAAAGACATCAGGATTACACATACTAGTGAAACTAGATTATGACATATATTCCATAGCAAGAGATTGCTAGTTGGGACAAAATAAGAAGATCCTTGCTGGACCCTTGCAGGAGAAAGCGTTGATTGACGAACAGAGTTGGACACCCCGTTGCTCCATTCGCAGAAATATCCTTCTGGAATGTACTGTACCCTTGTCGAGCTAGAGCCTAGAGAACACGCGTAGAAGTAGTAACGTTTTCCAATTTGATTGTGCCCTTACATTACTAAGATTTAAGGCTTAGAAGGCTCGGTAAGAGAGCCTGCCTAGAGCACAGTCGTAGCCTCGTAGGGATTGTATTTCATTTTTGAATCGGAAAAGATGTAACAATTTTTAAAATTCCAGCCTGGATATTATTCAAATCGTCAAGTCTTTAGGCGGTCTGGGGTTTTCACTTAGGGTGAGCAGCCAGTTTTTGGGGCCAAAATAGCCTTCAGCCTAACGGGTACCAGCGCAATTCAAGATAGTTGTTTGGTGTTGTCCTCCGTATATGCATCGGAGATGGGTGTACGTTCGCCACGAGCCCGATGCTATCATCTTTGCGCTTTTTTTGGTGTGAACCTCGATAAATTGCAGAGCACTGATACAACCCATGAAATCCGCAGGAAATGTGATGCACAAGGAAGAGGATGGACATTTTATAGTTAATCAACACCCCCAAGAGCGCGAAAAACCGCACCCGACCTCCAGTATGCCTGCAAGAGCAGGGGCTTCGACGGCAACAGCAACCATGGATCTGGAAGAGCCGCAACAGGATATGCCAGGACTGCAATTCAATGAGCCTCTATCAAAGTCCTGGGCTTTGTTAACCGTGGATTCAGGCATTGTGGTGTCACGGAACATGGACCTCGACCCATCACCCAAGCCAGCCCGTCATCTCTTCTTCCCACCTCCTCCCCTCCCACCCCTGCTCTTTCCCCTCTCACCTCCCCTCTCTCCAGCCCTCCCACCCCTCCTCTCTTTCCCACCAGCACCACCCCCCCTCTCCCTCCCTTTCTTCCACACCCGCCCCTCCACCCTCTCCCGCCCATCATCCAACCTCTTCTTCATCTTATTACTCAACTTCCCCCCTCCCCCCGGGCCATTCAACTCAACCCTCCCCATCTCCTTCGCCTTCGCCTTCTCACGCGTCGACTCAAACCAAGTCCGTTGAGGTCGCGCGTGGATCTCGTCTGCATGCGCGAGGTAATTCTCTCCCTTGCGAATCTGCATCGCGTTCTCATCCAACGCCTTCTCTTCCTTCTCGTCGCGCAATACCGCTTCTACCCCTGCTTCTAGCCCGTCGACTTTCCCCACCCATTCATCTGCAATGCTCGAGTCCACCACGCGTGAGACAACTTTGGCCCCCTGCGCCCGCGCGCTGCGTACAATCTCCCTCACGACCTTTCGATCCGGCTCGGCGGCGATGGTGCATGCGCGACCGGCGCGGCCGGCACGCGCGGTGCGGCCGACGCGGTGGAGGTAGATTTCGTGAGATTGAGGGGTGGAATAGTTTAGGACGGTGGAGATGGAGGGGATGTCCAGGCCGCGGGAGGCGAGGTCGGTGGCGCAGAGGTGGGTGGTTGTGGTGGTGCGGAAGGAGGTTAGGGAGGTGATGCGCTTGGATGGGTTAGCGGATTTCATGAGAGTGCTTGAGGAGGTTGGAGTGGAGAGGAGAAGAGGGGGCAGGGGGGAAAATTACCTGTTCTTGAGTCATACTGCCGTGGAGCTCGCCAGCCTTGATGCCGCAAAGTCCGAAGATGATACGAGCGCGATGGGCTTCTTTTTTCTGACGAAAGAAGATGATGACGCGCTCTGTGAAGACTTCTTTGCAGAGGTAGAGAAGGTAGCCTATTCGTTTCTCCTCTCTCCCCGGGCGCAAACGGACGAATTCCTGGATGAGTGTGCCGACGGTCTGTTTTCTCGCATCGACCATCAGCCGGACTGGGCGATTCAAGCCTACGCGGATGAGTTTGTCGACTTTATCCGTCATTGTGGCCGAGAAAAGCATCGTTTGGCGTGACTTGGGGATTGTAGTTAGGATCTCGTTAAGCTCGTCTGCAAAACCGTCCTCAAGCATGCGATCCGCTTCATCTAGCACTAGAATTTCAAGCATATCGACCGCAAAGCTGGCTGAATTCCGCATATGATCGATGAAACGTCCAGGCGTGGCGATGATGACATCGGGTCGACTTCTCAACACGCTTTCTTGCTCTCGTAGACTGAATCCTCCGACCAGCTGGCAGAATGTAACGTCCGTGAAACTGGCAAGCTTTCTCGCAACGTTGAAACATTGCACTGCTAACTCTCGAGTCGGCATGAGGATGGCAACCCGGCTTGTGGGCACTTTTTTGGGTCGGTAAAGAAGACGCTCTAAGATTGGTATTATGAACGCTGCCGTTTTACCTGAGCCTGTAACAGCGCCGCCAACGACATCTTTACCTAGGAGAGCGACAGGGATGGTTTTGTTCTGGATTGGTGTGGGGTTTGTGAAGCCTACAGCTGCAAGGCCACGGAGGATGGGTCGGGCGAGAGACATGGTCTGAAAGGACCTGGAGGACTTTTTGTCGTTGACTTTGATTGCTGGGTCTTCTGGAGCAAAGAAAGCTTCACGGCGTGCTCGCTCTTCAGGCCTGTTGCTTTCAGCGGCTGAGTCGTCTCCCTCCATGTCGTCGGGCTCTGGCATTGGGTCTGCAACCTCTTCCTCATCCGACGATTGATCTGGGACTTGTTCTTCCCCTGAATCTTCTGCGCCGTCCTCCTCGTCTTCCAATGTAGCTGCCATGCCAAATGCATCCTCTGCCAGAGTCTCGTCTTCGTTTGGGTCTTCATCTTGTGGCCCCTTCTCCGAGACCTCTTCTTCGCTCAACACGTCGCTTCCCTCCTCCAGATCCAGTGCCTTCTCTGAAGCCTTCTCATTGAAAATTACTCCCTCTGCTCGACCCCACCTCCTTGCAATCAACTCGTCGATATCCACACTGTGCTTGCCACCTCGGCCCCGCCCCGCGGATTCCACAGTAGTCCCACTTAGACCCCAGCCATCAAGGTCCTCTGTAATTCCCGAATCTAGGTCTCCAATCTGGAATTCAAAATCCGAATCCATGGCCCCATCATCCTCTCCCTGTGCGGTCCACGTTTCCGCCTCGTAGTCTTGATCCATAACGCCATTCTCTGCGGGGTCCTCGATCGGCTTTTTGTTCTTCTTATCTTTCTTGGCCTTTCTATTTGTCTCCTCAATCAGAGCCTCACCACCGTTGTTATCACGCTTGCGCTTCTTGCCCTGCTCTAGTTTCATGGAGATGTTAAGATTGTTGAATGATTCTTCGCCCGGAAACGGCTGAACAGGGTCCTCGTCTGAAATTGTGTGCACAAAATCGTCATCCAAGTCTGACGCTATCATCATGGGCGCCGAACCTAATTGAGTGTCTTGCTTGCATAATTCGAGGTTGAGGAGTGAGAGAGTTTTGAAAAGGTTTAGCCGGTAATTAGCCGCTATAGCGGGCTATCGTCTAGTTCGTGTCTCCAGATGCAGCCCCTCAGCGCCCCTGTGTTTAAATGAGTGTTTTAACGCACTTCAAAGTACTTTATTAAAGGATTTGTAATTATTATTTAAATTTTAATATGTTTTTATTTCTTTAAAATACTCGTTGATAATTTACATTTTTTTTCAAAATATTTCAATAAAATAAGTATTTTCAATTTGTATAATTATTTTATTTTAATATTGAATTTGAAAGAAAATTTGCAAAAGTTATTTAACAAAATTCAATAAGAAATTTTTGAAATCAAAATTTTTTTTTTTTTTTTTTTATAAAATTTAATATAATAATAATTCTTTTTAATAAAGATAATTGTAAATTTTCTTTGATTATAATTTTAAAATATTATTTTTTATTGAAATTGTTTATTTTTCGAAAATTACAAATTATAAAAAGTGAATATATTATTAATATATATATTTTTATTTTATAAGTTTTCAATTCTCCAATTCTTTTTCAAATATTTGTCGTTACATCAGTCGAGAGGATATTATAGAATCTGCAATGTTTATGTAGCCCTTATGTTTCTCTCGAACTATCGTTATTGCCCGGCAGGCTCATTGGAAACAGCTGCCCCAAAGCCTCCCTGTTTTCTATATGTATTTTCTCCCTGATCAGCTTCCAATCCAAAGTATCCTTTGGATCGCCCCTGTATCCACCACCCTCAGCCCCGCTGGAGCTCCAGCTCTCCCAGCCACTCCTTAATTGTTCCATCTCCTCCTCACTTACCTCCCCAAGCCGCTCCACGACCTCCTTCATCGTGCGATTGAAATTCGTCAACCCGTTGATCAGCTTGCCATTCCACCTGCCCCGCTCATCGAACATCGTGCTGATGTCGAGCATACGCTCGTCCTGCTTGATGCCGTGTATCAGCATCGTCTCGTTGTTCACGAGGTACTCCAGCCCAATGTCCCACGCCTGCTCCAGCTCCACGGGCACGAACTCATGCTCGATCTTGTCGGTGTAGAGAAAGTACTCCGGGAGCATGTCCTCGGCCAGGTGCGCCCCCTCGAAGTCGAAGCCGGGGTCCGCCGCGTATTTCCCGGCGAGGAGCTCGAGGGTCGGCCAGCTGACGGTATACATTCGTCCGGAAGTGTAGGCGAAGGGCTTGCCCCAGGACATGGGCCGGCCGATTACGGTGAGGGCGTTCGGTTTGTGCTTCTCCCCACCAGGCAAGCGGGAGGCGATGAAGGTGTTATAGAAGGGGGGAATGTTGAACCAATTATCGTCGTCGACCTTGCTCACGAAGTCATATCGCCGCCCGCTTGTCCTCTGCTGGCGTACTAGATAGTTGAAGAGTTCCATCGCCTTAATGTGGTTGGCCGTTGTTTGGTCATCGGGCACGAAGTTCTCGAGTGCTAAGATGTCTCCATGGGTGGCATTTTCAGCGGCAATCAAGGTCGCCCACGGGCTTGACCTGTAGCCGCCGATGATGAAGCGGCACTCGTAGAAAGGGTTCGGATAGCGGGTGGCCCATGTTGAGCGGATGACAGCGCGGCGGACAATCCGCTCCGGGGGGAGGAAGATGGCAAGGAGCCATCTCGGGTGGTCCGGGGGGGTTGGGGCGCTAAGGGAGAGGAAAAGAGGATGGAGTCTTCGCGAATTGAACTCCCAAGTGATAAGGAAGATGGACAAGATGAAGACTACGGTGCACGTAAGGCAGGGGTGGCTGAACCGGCGGGAGAAGATCATCTTGCAAGTGTGCTGACCAACTGATGAAGAGAAATGGATGCGAACCAAATTGAGTAGAACAAACAGAAAGGAGTTGGATTGAATTCTTGTCTCCAATGCAGCCCCCCTGTTTAGCGGGGAAATTAGTGTATTGCGTACTTCCCCGTCAGGGGGTTTTCTACCTAAATGCTGATTTTTAATATGTTTTTGCTTCGCGAAAATATTAATTGATAATGTTAATACATATTCATAACCATGGAGTGGATTCACTAGTACTATTCAATGACATTCATAACAACAAAGGCGTCGCTTTTTCTTTTCCTTGCCCAGTTACAGTACATATAACATACTTGTACTAATTAAACCATTATATTGAAATCTTTCAGCATAATTCTCTTAGTATTATTAAATAAAAAAATCAACTTTTTTTTAATATGAACTAATTTGCTTTATAAATATTTTATTAATAATATTATTACGCTTTGGAATAATTTGAATTAAATTGAATTTTTTAATATTAAATTTAATTTTCAAATAAATTAAATAGAATTTGATTAATTTAATTTGAAATTGAATTATATTTACATTATTCAATTACATTATTCAATTACATTATTCAATTACATTATTCAATTACATTATTCAATTGAATTGGAATTAAAACAAAATTTAAATTTATTTAAAATAGTTTATATTTAAATTATTTAATATAATTTAATTCGAATTAAACTAAGCAATTTAAATTAAATTAAATTAAATTTATAATATAATTATTGTTAAATTAATAATTTAATTTTTTTTTAAATATTTCAAAAAATAATAAAATATTAATATAATTTTTTTATTATAAATTTATAAATTTATAAAATATTAATATTGTATTAAAATTTATATATAATTTTATAATTTTGTTTTGAATATTAATTAATTAATTGTACAATTCAATTATATATAATTTTTATTTTTATTTTTATTATTTATTTATTTATTTAAAAGTTTTATCAATACATATTAATAATAAATTCGAAAATACAAAATTTACTTTTTAATAATTAATTGTTTATTTGATAATATATACTAGTATATCAAAAGTTTAAGCCCAAACGCAAAAAACGCGAACAATATATTTATACTTTATTAACTCTACTACCCCCTATTACCTCTAGTATTATAGTATATATACTATTAGGTTTAATATCTGCTAATAAGACTCTTAAAAAGGAGTTTATTTTATCCGAAAAAACGATTATTTATAAAATATTTTATTTGTAAGAAAAAACTGCCTTAATAGCTTCTTATAAAAATCTTAAAAAAATTATTATTCGAAGTATTATTAAATATTACTTTATTTAACTTTAAAATATACTAAAGTTATAATCGGGATATCCTCCTAAATTATCAGAATAAAAAAAAATTTATTATATATATTATTAAAGAAGAGTTTATTATTAAATATAAAGAATTAATATTATAATATATAATAGGATATTCGAAATCTATTATATACCGTTGTTTTAAAAAATATAACTTTATTAATTAATTTGCTTAAAAAAAATTTTAAAAATTATAATATATAAATAAATAATTTAATATAAAATATAAAAATATTAAATTTTTAAATAATAATAAAAAATATTTTAATTTAATAAATATTTTATAAAATAAGGAAAAAGCAAAAAATATATATAAATATTTTAAAAAAGAAATAATATAATTTATTTTAAAAGATAAAAATATATTAATAATAATTTAAAAAAGCTTTTATAACTCGGAATAATATAACTTTATTATTATAAATAAAAATAAAATTATAAAATAAAATAAATATTTAATTAATAATTATTTTAAAGTTTTAAAAGAAATAATCCTTATAATTTATAAATTAAACTTTTTTTATATATAAAATAATACTTTTATATATATAATATATAAAATATAAATATAACTTTAAGAATATAATATTAAAATATTAAAATAAACTTTTTTTTTTTAATTTAATCGAATATTTTTAAAAAAGGTTTAAAAAACTTGTTTATAAAATATAATTAAATATTAAAGAAATATATAAAAATTATAAAAAATTATAAAAGGTTATAAGGGAAGTTTTAGAACAAGTTTAATAATTATTTCTTAAAGAATTATTAATATTATTAATTAAAAATATAAAAAGGAAGGTAAATATAATAATAAAAGTTAAAAAGTAATATATAAAGTATTAAATATAAATTATTATTAGGGAATTGATATATTATTACTAATTAATTATTATATAAAGATATAAGGCTTTCTTATAAATAATTGGCAAATTGAATATAATAAGGGAAATAGTAATATAGAGTTATTTTTAGCTTGGCCTAGATTTTTGACATAATATTATATAATGTAATTAAAATATTTCATAAAGAATTATTTTTATAATGTTCATATTCTTACAATTGGTTAATATTTTTAAGAATAAATTAAAGGAATTGAAAATTAAATTAAAAACAGCTTTAAATAGTAAAATAATAATTATATAAATTTAATATATAAACTTATTAAAAAAAGTTTTATATACTAATTTTATATAAATTACAATTTGATTTGATATTGTTAATATTAAAAAACTTAAATAAAAATAAAAATTCTAATTTAAATTTTCATTGTTAAATATATTAATAATATTAATAATATTATAAATATATATTCAGAATTTATTATTAAAACTTATTATTATAATATTATAATTTCAAATATTAATTTCAAAATTATATAAAAATTAATCAAAATTAAATAATAAATAATAATTATATAAAAAAATTAAATAATAATTGTTTTATTTTATATATACATTTGAAATGAATATAGAAATTAAATACATATTTATATTATACAAATATCAAAATCGAAAGAAGCTGATTTGATATACTATGCAATAGGTTCGGGTTGGGTAGTTGGATGAGTTTTTATCCTACCTGGCCCCAACTCGGATCCGGATCCGTTGCAAAGGGTATTTTTCCTAATTTCATAATATATATAAAAAAGTACTACTGCGACGCTTCCTTGAAATAAGGCTATTGTAAAATAAATAATAAAAAGGGATAATATTAAATCTATACTTTTTATAATTAAAATATATAATATCAAAATTAAAAAAGTCTCCCTAATACCGTAGCAATACAAAGGCTATTGTAGTTGATATATAAATTTCGTTGAACTATTAATTAACTGATTAAATTTACTATTTAATAATATTATCTTAAGTAAGTAATACTACTAGTTAAAGCTTCAATTATTAACTATATATATAATAATATATTGCTACTTTGGTTCTATAATATTAAATAAAACTTTGTAATTAAAATAATTATTACTTTATATTTTTTTTTAAGTTTTTCAATTATTTAAATATATTTATTTTATTATTAATATTAATAATATATATATAAAGTATTAAATAGTAAATATAATATATCGTATAATATATATTTAATAATCAAAAAAGTTATTAATTAAATTCGATAATTTTTTATAATATTTTTAAGTTTTTTACTTTTTTTTATTCTTATTCTTAATATTCTTAATAATTATTTATATAATTAATTATTTAATAAAATATAACATTTTATTATATAAATTTTAAATAAATATAAGAATAATTATATTAACAATTTATTATTATTATTTTATATATTTAATATATTAACTTAATTATTTTAAAGAAATTAGAATTTAAAAATTAAAAATTTCTTAAAACGACCGGTTATTCCATCGGATTTCAATAGCAAAATAATATAAAATTAGCGAAAATAACAATTATTATAAGGCAATTATTAAAGGAGGGAAAATTCTTTATTGCAAATTTTTTTTTAATATATATTGTTTTAAGTACTTTATAATAACAACGTTATACTTATTTAAAGAAATATAATATTATTATATTAAACCCTTACTAATACTCTATTAAGCCCTTATTAATATTATATTATATATTAATTAATATTAAAGGAAAAGTAGTAATTAATTAAATAAATAAATATTACTTTATTAATTAAGTAATTGACTAATTAATTATAATATTTAATTAATTAACTAATTGCCTGCAGTAAGTTGCAGTAGTATATTGAATTGATAATTCAATATCAGTTTTTAACAAGATTTATACGTTAATTACAATAGGGCTCCTCCTTTACTCCGTTTGAATGTTGCTTTGAAATCCAACTTCTTATTAAATTTTTATGACTTTAGCTTTTATTATTTTATTATATTTTAAAAAGGATATTAATTTTTGCAAATTTATAAAATAATTTCTTCTTAAATAATATAAATATTAAAAAGTATTATTAAAATAGATAATTTAATATATAAAACAAAATAAAATAATAAATTTAATAAAAATTATAAAATATAAAAAGGATATTAATAAAATCTACTTATAATGATAATTATTACAAAAGCTTTAAAATAATTTATTTTTTATATAATATAATTATAACTTTATTATTTATTTCGAAAATAAAATACTTAAAAATAAACAAATATTAATAATAAAGGAAAAAGCAAAAAAATTATAATTTATTTATATTAAATTTGAAAAAAATTATTAGAAAGTAATAAAATTATAATAAAAATATTATAATAAAAAATATAAATTATAAATATTCCCTATAAATCCTTTAATATTATTATTTATTAATAATTTAAAACAAAAACGCTTTAATAAAAAGTTACTTTATAAATTTATTAATCCTTTTTAAATATTTAATATAATTAAAATTAAAATTTATTATTTAACGTTGTTTAATATTTATTATATTTATTTAATTTTTTATATTTTATTATTAAAACCTTATTATAATTTATAAAAGAATAATAATTATTTTATATTATTTCTTAAGTTAATAAATAATTGATAAGAATAAAAAATAAAAAAAGTATTAAGGAAATATTATTAAAAAGGCGTTATATAATATTAAATTAAATAAAAAAATTAATAAAGAAAATATAAGAAATATTATAAAAAATATATAAAACTTTAAAAACAAAATAAAAAAATAATAATCTTATTAAATATAAATATTCTGAAAAGCTTAAAAATAATAAAATTTTTTTATTATTTAAGAATTAAATTTATATATTAAAAATATAATAATTATTTAATTTTAATATTAAATAAGTTTAAAAATATTATCCTTTTAAAGCTAAGTTTAATAATCGCTTTTATATTAGGTTTATATTAAAATAGTAATTATATAATATTAATTATAATATTTATATTTATATTACTTCTTTATAGTTTTAATAATTATATTTTTAATCTTTTTTTTCCTTTTTTTTATTCTTTTTTATTCTTTTTCCTTAATACTTCTTATTTCTATATCCTTTTATATAAAGGTTAATTAAGTTATATAAAATTTAATATAAAAACGAAATTTATATATTTTTCTTTTTCCTCGAATATTATAAATATTATCAAGGAGGTTATAAATATATCCTTAAGTATTATAATTTTATTCTTTTTAATAATAATTTATTTTTTTATTTTTTTAATAATAAATTTCCCTTATAAAAGTTAATAGAAACTATACGGGATTATTAAATATAATAATCAAAAAAATAAATTAATACTCTTTTTAAACAAATAATAAAGAAATCGAAAGCGTTTTATAAAGTAATAAATTTATAATAATTATTATAAACCTTTGTTTCTAAAGTTTTTAATAACTCTTTTATATAAGTTATAACCTTAATAATTAAAAGTTTATATATAAAATCCTTTAGCCTTATAACTTATAAAGAATTATAATAATTTTTAATAAGGATTATCTTAATAACCTCTTTGATAAGATCGAAAATATCGGTTTAAATATATAAAAATAAAAAATTAATATAAATATAAAAGATATATAAAAGGATTATATATTTATTAAAATTATAATATTTTTAATAATATCGAATATAAATATAGTTAAAAACAAAACTAAAATAAAATAAAATATTTTTATTTTTAAAAATAATAATTATATAATATAAATAAGGAAAAAATATATTATATATATATTAATTATAACTATATAACAATTACGGAATAAATATATAATAATAATATATAATAAGTAAAATAAATATAATATAATAAAAATAATAAAAATATATTAAAGTTTATATTTATAAA
>JAABUQ010009356.1_pt1 | contig 13295 bp, 12 predicted proteins | sample 5560001 | NCBI WGS metagenome assembly JAABUQ01 (sample SAMN10711888, study PRJNA513371) | rock metagenome | isolation source: Antarctica rocks | place: Antarctica: Victoria Land, Finger Mt nord | collected 2015-12-18 | reverse complement strand
GGCCGCGATCGCGGCGCCGGTTCTGGAGGAGGGCCCGGAGATCCCAAGTGCGACCGATCCCTCATCCGAGATCGACCCCGACTCCCCGTCCGAGCTCGACCCCGGCGCATAGCCCTCGCCGCCGCACCGGGCACTTACGTCGCGCGGTTCGCTAATCTCTGTGGTCACCAGAGAAAGGAGGTGGTCCGCCTGTCTGACAGTCATTACGGGACCCTGGAGGTGTCCGGCCGCTAGGTCGGAGGCTGACCCCGCGTAGCGGAGTCCCCCCGAGACACCGCCGCGGTGAGTGCCGGAGCTAGTCCCAACGGCAGTCAACGCTCACCTCGGATCAGAAGCAGCCAGCTGTACGCGAAGGGCGCCGGTGTCGACGGCGCCCTTCGTGCGTTCGGGGCCGCCGCTGGCTCGTCTAGCCGGTGCTGCGGGTTCGTCTCGCGGTCGCCGTGCCGGTCTCGGTGAGGTGGATCCCGGAGTCGCGTAGACCGCGGTCGAGCTACGCTTGCTCGATGTGCCGAAACATTCGTCCGCTCCACAACTTCGATCCTCCGGTCACCGAAGATGAGGTCCGCGCCGCCGCGCTGCAGTACGTGCGCAAGATTAGCGGCTTCAGCAAGCCCTCCCGCGTCAACGAAGTGGCGTTCGAGCGCGCGGTGGAGGAGATCGCTCACGCCTCGATGCGGCTGCTGAACGAGCTCAGCACCGCGGCGCCGCCGAAGAGCCGTGAGGCCGAGGCAGCCAAGGTGCGTGCCCGCGCCGCCGTCCGGTACGCGGCGTGACCGTGCCCGGGCCTACGCGGCCTGACCTGACCTACGCGGCCAGGTAGGCGCGCCACGCCGCCGGGATCGTCGGGCTCGCGACGTGGATGAAGACGTTCGGGTTCGGGCTCCGGGGCTGGTGGAGCAGCTGCATCCCGGCTTGCCTGGGCAGTGCGTCTCCCTTGCGTCGATTGCACGGCGCGCAGGACGCGACGATGTTGTCCCAGCTCGATGCGCCGCCCTTGCAGCGCGGCACGACGTGGTCGACGGTCAGGTTCGACCGCGCGCCGCAGTACTGGCAGGTCCAGTCATCCCGCGCGAACACCGCCCGCCGCGTGATCCGGCGCCGGCGGTGCTCGCGCGGGACCCGGACATAGCTGACGAGGCGGATCACGACCGGCCGGGTCACCGTGGCCGTCGCCGAGTGCAGCTCCCAGTCTCCCCGCTCGATGATCTCCGCCTTCTCCTTGAGCAGCAGCACCACGGCTCGGCGCACCGTGCAGACGTTGATCGGCTCGTAGGTCGCGTTCAGGACCAGCACCCGGCCAATCTCAGGTCCACGCCGGTGGTGCTTGGAGGGCGGCGCGGACCCCGATGGCGCGGGTGGAACTGAGACGCCCATGGCTGGCGCCAGTGTAGCGAGGGCGAGCCCGGCCACGGGGGGCGTGGCGGCCGTGGGTGGAGGTATCCGCGGCACTCCTGGCTACCCTCTCGCCGTGCCCTCCGGCGACGTCGCAGTGTCCCGGATCGGATCACCCTGGTCTGGGACACCGTCTCCCGGTAGCGCCATGCCGGAGACGCAAGCCGCTCTGCCGGGGAATGCGGATGCACGATCACGAGTGGCTGCTGGGCGCGGCGGCCGAGTCGGGACTCCTCGAAGTCGAAGTGACGCCGCTGGACGCCCTGCAGGGATCAGAGGACCTCGCCCGGCTCGAAGCTGCCCTACGCGCTCCTCGGATACCGCAGGCAAGACAGTGGGCTCGTGTAGGCTCAGGCCGCCGGGAACGAGCCCAGCACCCGCAGCACCTCGACGTGGGCTCTCAGCGCGGTCAGCGCGCCGATCACCTGCGGCTCGCGGTCGCGCCCCTCGAGGTCGGCGAAGAACATGTAGCGCCCGAGGCCCTGCCGGCGAGGGCGAGACTCGATCCGGGTCAGGTTGACCCCGCGGGTCGCGAGCTCCGACAGGCAGCTCACGAGCCATCCGGGTGACTCCGAGCCGACGCCCCAGAACACGATCGCGGTCTTCCAGGGCCCGAGCGACCCCCGCGCCCGGCCCGCTGCGCAGGGCGGAGCCCCGGCGGGTCCAAGCCAGGCGAAGCGAGTCTCATTTCCGACGGCGTCCTCGACCCCCGCGCGCAGCACCTGGCAGCCGTAGCGCTCGGCGGCGAGGCGGTTGCCGAGGGCCGCCCATCGTCCGTCGTGCTCGGCGACGATCCGGACCGCCTCGGCGGTCGAGCTGCCCGCCATCACCCGAGCCCCCGGAAGCCGCGAGCGGATGAAGCGCGCGCACTGGGCGTTGGCCTGCGGATGGGAGACCACCGCCTCGATCTCCGAGAGCTCCAGGGCGGTGCGCGCGATCAGGCAATGGCGGATCGGGTGGATCACCTCGCCGAGGATCGCGACATCTTCGGTTTCGATCGCGAGCGCATCGAGGGTCGCGTTGACCGACCCCTCGAATGAGTTCTCGATTGGCACCAGCGCCCGCTCGACGTCGCCTTCGTGCACCGCCATCACCGTGTCGTAGATCGTCGGCAGTGAAGCCAGCGTCAGCTCGCGGCCCTCGGTCGCGGCGATCAGCGCCTCCTGGGTGAATGTGCCCTCCGGTCCGAGGTAGCCGACCCGCACGGTCCCTCAGCCCGCGTCAGTCGATCCGCTCGCCGCGTCCCTCGAGCGCGCGAGCCGGACCGCCTCGGCCTCCTCGGGAGAGAGCTCGAGCTCGCCGCGTCCCTCGTGCACCTGCTTGGCGTACAGCCGGGCCTGATCGCGGTGGTGGATCGAGGAGAGCACGAGCCCGGAGCGCGTTGCGTCGAGGACCGCGATCGAGGTCGACTGTCGGCCCGACATCTCGCCATACGCGTCGTAGCGGATCAGCGAGCGATAGGTCATCGCTCCGTCGAGCCGCTGCTCGGCGCTTCCCATCCGATCGTTCAGCCGTGCGGCCGCATCTCGAACGTACCCGGCCAGCGCCTCGAACTGCGTGTGCAGCGAGGCGGCGTGGGCGACCAGATCCTCCTCCTGGTCGCCGAGCACCCGGCGCTGGTCGGCTCGCACGGTGCGTAGCTTGAGCGCCAGGCCCGCGCTCACTCCGAGGGCCACCAAGGCCACCACCCCAGCCCCGATCGCAACGATGCCCGCCGTGCTGGTCAGGTCGTCCACCGCCTGAAGAATAGGCGTCCACCACCCCGGACCGCCTTCGCGGGAGGCAGCTCCGCTCGGATCGCCGGCCGGCAAGTGCCGGTCCTGCTAGCGGAACGTGACCGGGAACGAGAGCGAGTTGTTCGTTTTGTCCTGCTCGCCGGGAACGGATTGGACGGTCGCGGTCACCGTGTAGGTGCCCGCCGGGGGGGAGGTGGCCAGCGTGACCTGCCCGGTGGCGTGCTCGCCGGGCGTCGTCTGCGGAACGATGGTCTGGCCACTGGACGACGTCCCGCTGACCGTCACCGTCAGCTTGACGTTCGTCTCGGTGTTCGTGCCGCCGTTGGTGAAGCTGAGCGTGAACGTCGGCGCCGGGCTGGCGGGGAGCGTGTTGGTGGATCCGGTCTGAAGCGTGGTTCCGCCGACGCTGACCGAGCCGAGCGAGTGGCCGTGCAGCCCGGGCGCCGGGTTACCGCCGGCTGCCGGCGAGGAGACTCCGAGCTTGGACATCACGAAGGTAGGACTCAGCCATCCCACGTCCGGCAGGAATTGGCCGCTGTCGATCGACTCGCCGTTCGGCCCTCCGACGGCGATCCCGGCGCCGTTCAGGGCGCCGGCGATCAGCGACGCGGCGTAGCTCTTGTAGACGACGTCGGACGCGTAGAACCGCGCCATCTGCGTGGCGATCGAATTGGCCGCGTCCCGGTTCGCGGTGTTGCCGAGCGCCGCCGGGATCTCGGTCGCGATGTTCGCGATCCCGTCTCGTCGCATCTGCATCACGAGCAGCAGATCCTGCTGCGCCCCCCGCATCTCGTCGGGCACGCTGAGGCCCTTGGCACGGCTCAGCTGCAGGTCGGCGCTCGCCCGCGTGTTGTTGATCGACGTCTGCAGCATCGCCGCGTTACCGGCGCCGCCCGGGCTCGTCAGCGCTCCGAACAGCCCGCCGGCGGTCTGGTCTGAGCTCTGGATCAGTGAGGAGACGCTGTTGGTGTAGTCCTGCAGCGCGCTCTTGCGCGCGCTGGCCTGACAGCCGCGGACTCCCAGCACGATCAGGATCAGAACCGCCAGGATCGCGACGGCAGCCACGATCCGCCGCACCTGGATCGCCTGGCGGTCCGTCGGCGGAGGGCGCCCGGTCGCCGACGGCCGGCGCCTGCGGGGTGCTGTGCGAGGCTCGTCCACCTCGTCGAAAAACGACACGCTCTCTCGCTCCTTGTGGGATCGGGAATCCGCAGTATGACCGCCGGGGCGGCCGGAGCTGCAAGATCGCCAGCGTTCGTGCGACCGCCCCCGCGGGCGGTACGAGGCGCAGTGCGGCGCACGCCCGGGCCCAGTGCGGCGCACGCCCGGCCGCAGGGATCACGGGACCGGGTAGAAGTTGCGTAGCATCAACGGGCCCCCCGGGGCGTCCCATGAGCGTCCTCAAGAGCCTCGAGAGCAAGATATCCGGCCTGGTCGAAGGCACGTTCAGTCGCGTGTTTCGCTCCGAGGTGCGCCCGGTCGAGCTCGCGCGCAAGCTCGCGCGCGAGATGGACGAGCACAAGTCCCTGTCGCTGTCGCGGACCTACGTGCCCCACCGGTATCGCGTCTACCTGTCCGAGCGCGATCGGGAGCGCTTCGCTGATTACGAGGAGGCGCTCGCCGCGGAGCTGTCGGGGTACCTGCTCGAACACGCACGCGGCGAGCGCCTCGCGCTGCTGGCCCAGCCCGTGATCGAGTTCGAGACCGACGACCGGCTGGGTCTGGGCGAGTTCGGCATCCAGGCCAGTCTGTCCGAGCCCGCCGGTGAGCCCCAGCAGCCGGCGAGCCTCGATCCCCTCCCGGCCGCTGAGCAGTCGGGGCGCACGATGGTCTACAGCACCGCTGGCCGCGTCGTCGAGTCGCTCGAGGAGCGGGCGCACGCGCGCCGGCGTAGCGCGCTGCTGCTGATCGACGGCAGGCGGGTGGTGGTCGGGCCGGGCGGGGTGACGCTCGGGCGCTCTCGCCAGTGCGACGTCGTGCTCGATGACGCCAATGCCTCCCGAGAGCACGCGGAGATCCGTCCGCGCGGTGGATCCTGGGTCCTGACCGACCTCGGCTCGACCAACGGCTCGAGCCTCAACGGCCGGCGGATCGAGGGGCCGGAGACGATCAGGGCCGGCGACGAAATCGAGCTCGGCGCGTCGGTGCTCAAGTTCGAGCTGGAATAGGCATCGAGGCCGCAACCATGCTCCAGCCCGTATCGGTTGGCCTCAAGTTCGGCTTCCTGGCCGTCCTGTACCTGTTCCTGCTGTGGGTGGCGCGCAGCGTGCTAAAGGACCTGCGTAGGGGTGAGGGTGGGACCGGGGGGTTCGACCGGGCGCCCCCGGCTGACGCGACGAGCATGCACTCCGCGGCGGCGCGGCCGGCGGCCGCCGATGGCGCATTCGAGCCGATGCTGGTCGTGGAGCAGGCCACCGGTCATCAGGCGGGGACGGCCTATGACCTGTCGGGCGGCGCTACTCTCGGCCGCGGAGAGGTCGAGATACAGCTCGGCGATCCATTCGCGTCCTCGCGCCATGCGCGTATCTCGCAACAGGGCAACGTGGTCGTAATCGAGGATCTGGGATCCACCAATGGCACCTACCTGAACGAGCAGCCGCTCACCGGCCCGCAGCCCCTGCACGCCGGCGACCGGATCCGGATCGGCGACTCGGTGTTCTCATACCGGCAATGACCCCCGCGACGCTCACCTGACGATGCTGCGTGCCGCTGAGACGACGTGGAGGACCGACACCGGTCGTCAGCGCCGAGACAACGAGGACAGTGCGCTCGCCCGCGCACCGGTGTTCGTGGTGGCCGACGGGATGGGTGGCGCTCAGGCGGGAGAGGTCGCGTCGAGGATCGCGATCGAGGCGTTCGAGCAGGGCCTGCCGGATCCGGGCAGCCCGGAGGAGCGCCTCGCGCTGCGCGCGCGGGAGGCAAACCGGCTGATCCACGAGCACTCACGGGCCGAGCAGGGTCGGGAGGGGATGGGCACGACCCTCACGGCGGCCTACCTTCACGACGCGGAGCTCGCGATCGCGCACGTCGGCGACAGCCGGGCGTACCTGTTCCGTGACGGATCGCTGGGGCGCCTGACCAAGGACCACACGCTCGTCGGCGCGCTCGTCGACGAGGGGAAGCTCACCGAGGAGCAGGCGGCGGAGCACCCGCAGAGGTCGATCATCACCCGGGCGCTCGGCCCCGAGGCATCCGTCGAGGTCGACACTTGGTCCTACCCGGTGCGCGCCGGCGACGTGCTGCTGCTCTGCAGCGACGGGCTGACCTCGATGATCAGCGACGAGCGGATCGCCGAGATCCTGTCCGCCACCGCGGAGCTCGGCCACGCTGCCGATGACCTGATCGCCGGCGCCAACGAGGCGGGCGGGCGAGACAACATCACCGTCGTCCTGACCCGGCTAGAGGACGCCGGAGCGCCGGCGAGCCCAGAGGAGTCGACGGTCGTGGGTCTCGGCGCCCCCCGGCCGGCGCGTGGCGCCACCGCCGCCACCGCCGTCACGCGCCCCGTGGCTCGGGCCGGTACGGCCGCCCGGTCCAGGACGCACGAAGCGCAAGCGCAGGGGGCCTCAGCGACCACACGGTCCCCGGTAGCGCGGCGGACCCGGCGCCACGCAAAGCCATTGGCGGCGCTCGTGGCGACGCTCATCGTCCTCTTCCTGGTGGGCGGGGGGGGCTGGCTGGCCACGCGCCAGCTGTACTTCATCGGCACCAACCCCCAGGCGATGGTCACCATCTACCGCGGCTTGCCGTACGACCTGCCGGCGGGGATCAGGCTATATGAGACGTTCTACGTCTCGGGAGTCCCGGCGCAGCTCGTCCCGGCGGACCGCCGCGGGCAGATGTTCGACCAGCACCTGCGCTCACAGTCGGGCGCTTCGGCGCTGGTTCGCGATCTGGAGCTCGGGAAGATCTCCAGGTGAGAGGGTGAGCGCGCGCACGCGAGAGCTCGCCGGCCTGATCCCCGCGTCGCTGCTGGTGACCGCGGGCTTTGCCGGGGTCTTCATCCAGCGCTCGAACGCGCTGTCGAACATCTCGCTGACCTACGGTGCGATCTTCCTCGGCCTGTGCCTGGCGGGACATGTCTTCATCCGGATCACGCTTCCGCGTGCCGACCCGTACATGTTCCCGTTGGTGGCGCTGCTGGCCAGCTTCGGGATGGTGATGATCTACCGGATCGACGCGACGCTCGCGCGACAGCAAGCGCAGTGGTTCGTGCTCGGGCTGATCCTGTTCGCGGGCACGATCGTCGTGTTCCGCGACTACCGCAAGCTCGAGCAGTACCGGTACGTGATCGTGTCGGTCTCGCTCGTCCTGCTGCTGCTCCCCCGCCTGCCGGGGATCGGCTACCAGGCCAACGGCGCCTTCCTCGGGATCCGCGTCCCGGGCCTGTTCGTCTTCCAGCCGACCGAGTTCGCCAAGATTGGCCTGGTCATCTTCCTCTCGAGCTACCTTCGGGACACGCGGGAGGTGCTGGTGCTGGGGGCGCGGAGGATCCTCGGAGTGACGATCCCGCCGATCAAGCACTTCGGTCCAGTGCTGATGATCTGGGGCATCGCGATGCTGATCCTGGTCGTGCTGCACGACCTCGGCTCCTCGCTGATGTTCTACGGGGGCCTGCTGTCGGTGCTGTACGTGGCGACGGGGCGGCTGTCGTTCGTGGTCGTGGGGCTCGCGGCGTTCGCCCTTGGCGCGTGGTACCTGGGCACGCACATCCCCCACGTGCAGGACCGCGTGCAGGCCTGGCTCCATCCGTTCAACCAGGCGCTGTACGACAAGACCGGAGGGAGCTACCAGATCGCCAACTCGATGTTCGCCCAGGCGGCCGGGGGCCTGTTCGGGCAGGGCTTCGGAGAGGCGACGCTGCTGATCCCGGGATACGCGACTCCGCACTACCTGCTTCCGGCCCCGCAGACGGACATGATCTACGCGGTGATCGCCGACGAGCTTGGCCTGTTCGGGGCCGCGGCCGTGCTGCTCACCTACCTGCTGTTCGTCGCCCGCGGCTTCAAGACGGCGCTGCTCGCCCGCGACTCGTTCTCGACGCTGCTGGCCGCGGGACTCAGCTCGATCTTCGCCCTGCAGGTGTTCGTGATCGTCGGCGGGGTGACCCGCGTGATCCCGCTGACCGGGGTCACGCTGCCGTTCATCTCCTACGGCGGCTCCTCGATCATCGCCAACTTCGTGCTCCTGGCACTGCTGCTGCTCGTCTCCGACCGCGCGCGAAGGACGACCTCCCGGTGAGCTTCCTGCGGCGATCCGAGGGAGCTCAATGAGCGGCCCGATCGTCCGGTTGTTCGGCTTCGTCGCGGTGCTGTTCGCGCTGCTGATCGGATGGACCTCGCGCTGGACGGTGTTCGACGCGAAGTCGCTCAATGCGAACACCCTCAACCACCGCACGTTGATCGACGAGCTGAAGATCAAGCGGGGACGGATCCTCGCCGTCGACGGCACCGTGCTGGCGCGCCCGGTCGCGGGGCGTGGGGGGACCTACAGCAGGTCCTACCCGACGGGGTCGCTGTTCTCGCAGGCGGTCGGGTACTCGATCGCCTCGACCGGACAGGACGCGGGCCTCGAGCTGTCGCTCAAGGATGCACTGCGCGGCGCGCAGACCGGGATCAGCGGGGTGTTCGGGCAGCTCAGCTCTCGGCGGGTCGGCAACGACGTCTATACGACGCTCGATCCCAAGGCCCAGCGGGTGGCGCGTCAGCAGCTGGCCGGACGGGCCGGCTCGGTCGTCGCGGTCGACCCGCAGACCGGCGCCGTGCGGGTCATGTATGCCGAGCCCGGATACGACGACAACCATCCCGACGCCAAGGGACCGGGCGCTTCGACCGGAGCTGCCTCCCCGCCGACGCAGTTCAACCGCTCCACCCAGGCCGGCTACCCACCCGGCTCGACGTTCAAGGTCGTGACCGCGACGGCGGCGCTGGACAGCGGCAGGTACACCCCGAGCTCGACCGTCAACGGCAACTCCCCGATCGCCGTCTCCGGCGTGCCCCTCGCCAACGACAACAAGCAGAGCTTTGGCCCGATCGACCTCACGACCGCGCTCACGTTCTCGGTCAACACGGTATGGGCGCAGGTCGCCCAGTCGGTCGGACGCCCGACGATGACCAGGTACATGCGGCGATTCGGGTTCTACGCCAAGCCGCCGCTCGACTACCCGCCGGGCGAGTTGAAGGCCAGTCGGCCGTTCTCGAGCGCGACCGGGCGCGCCTACGCTCCCGGCAGCCCCAAGGAGGACATCGGCCGGATCGGGATCGGGCAGGGGGGCCTGCAGGTCACTCCGCTGGAGATGGCGATGGTCGCGGCGGCGGTCGCCAACGGCGGCCGGCTGATGGTCCCGCACCTGACCGACAGGATCGTCGACCCCGACGGACGCACTTCGCGGACGATCGCCCCGGCCGTCAGGGCCCAGGTGATGAAGCCCTCGACCGCGCAGGCGGTGGCGCAGATGATGACCCACGTGGTCGGGGAGGGGACGGGAACCGCGGCGGCGCTGAACGGGATCCAGGTCGCCGGCAAGACGGGCACCGCCCAGATCGACATCATGCAGAACGTCACCCAGCCGTGGTTCATCGCCTTCGCCCCGGTCCAGAATCCCAAGGTGGCGATCGCCGCGACGATCGAGCGCTCTCAGGGCGGCTTCGGAGGCACGGTCGCGGCGCCGATCGCCAAGGCAGTGATCCAGACGCTGCTCGCCGAAGGCAGGTGAGCCGTGGCTGATGATCGAGACGCTCGCGCAAGGCGGATGAACCGTGGCTGAGCTGCAGCCCGGAACGCTCGTCGACGATCGCTACAAGGTCCTCGCCCGCCTCGGGACGGGCGGGATGGCAGACGTGTTCCTCGCCCAGGACGGCCAGCTGGGCCGCAAGGTGGCGCTGAAGCTCCTGCACGGGCGCTTCGCCGAGGATCCGGGGTTCGTCGAGCGCTTTCGTCGTGAGGCCCAGGCGGCCGCGGGCCTGCAGCACCCGAACGTCGTCAGCGTCTATGACCGTGGGTCCTACGACGGCACCTACTACATCGCGATGGAGTACCTCCCGGGCCGCACGCTCAAGCAGCTGATCCAGCAGGACGCGCCGCTGCCCCCGGTCCGGGCGATCGACATCGCGATCCAGATCCTCAGGGCCGCCCGCTTCGCCCATCACCAGGGCGTGATCCATCGCGACCTCAAGCCGCACAACGTGATCGTCGACGACGCCGACCACGCCAAGGTCACCGATTTCGGCATCGCGCGCGCCGGTGCTTCGGACATGACCGAGACCGGGTCGATCATGGGAACCGCCCAGTACCTCTCCCCCGAGCAGGCGCAGGGATACGCCGTGAGCGCCTCCTCGGACCTCTACTCGGTGGCGGTCGTCCTCTACGAGATGCTGACCGGCCGTGTCCCGTTCGACGCGGAGGCCGCGGTCACGATCGCGCTCAAGCACGTCTCCGAGCCCCCCTCGGCGCCGCGGGCGATCAATCCGGAGATCCCGGTCGAGCTCGACCAGGTCGTGATGTGGGCCCTGAACAAGGACCCCGCCGACCGCCCGGCCGACGCCGATCAGTTCATCGCCGCGCTGGAGCAGGCCAGAGCGGCGATCGTCTCCGGCGTGAGCGCGCAGCACACCGCGAGCATGCTGGCGATCCCGCCCATGGCCGCGGCCGCGGGGGCCGCGGCGGCGGTGACCCCGAGCCCCGCCTCCGAGCCGGCCCCGGCCGCCGCATTAGCGCCCGCCGCACTAGCGCCGGGCGCCGACGGCTCGCCTGCCCCGCCCCGGCCTCGCCGGCGCCGGAGGCGATGGCTGTGGGTGCTCGTCGCGCTGGTGGCGCTGGCCGGCGCCGGGGTCGCGGCATATGTGCTCACGCGCCCCTCGCGGACCGTCGTCCCGCAGGTGGTCGGCGGGGACCTGAACACCGCCCGCACCGAGTTGCAGAACGCCGGCTTCGGGTTAAACACGATCAGCGTCACCAACGGAAAGCCCGCCGGAAGGGTGATCTCCCAGCAGCCGACCGGCGGGACCAGGGCCGACGCGGGCTCGACCGTCACGCTGACCGTCTCGCAGGGTCCCGGCAATCGGACGGTGCCGCCCGTGAAGGGGCTGCCGGTGGCGATGGCCGAGCGGCTGATCACCAGGGCGGGGCTGAAGGTCGGGCGGGAGCCGCGCCAGGCCTCCGCCCAGTTCGCGGCCGGCGAGGTGACGGGCACCGACCCTGCCGCCGGCGTGACACCGCCCGTGGGCACCGCCGTGACGGTCTTCGTCTCCACCGGCAAGGCCAAGGCGCCGGTGCCCGACGTGACCGATCAGCCTCGCGCCGACGCGACCGCGACGCTCCAGGCCGCGGGGTTCAAGGTCGCGAGCAGCACTCGGACGTCGGGCACGGTGACGCCGGGGAATGTGATCAGCCAGGACCCCGCCGGCGGCTCCAGTGCGACGGCGGGCTCGGTGGTGGCAATCGTCGTCGCCGGGGCGCCGAGCACCGCGATGGTGCCCGACGTCACTGGAGACACGGCCCGCGCCGCGACCAGCGCGCTCACCGCGGCCGGCTTCCAGGTCACCCAGACCACCAAGGACGTCCGCAAGCAGTCAAACGACGGGATCGTCCTCTCCCAGAGCCCGGGGGGAGGGACGACCGCGGGCAAGGGCAGCACGGTGACGATCGTCGTCGGGCGCTTCTCCGGGTCCGGGGGGCCCACCGGGACCACGGGCTCCACCGGGCCGCCCCCGAGCACCACGACGACGACCTCGTCCACCACCACCACGTGAGCGCGCTGCGCGTAGCGGTGCTCGGTGGCGGGCGCTCGTCCGAGCACGACGTCTCGCTGGCCTCGGCGGCGTCGGTCTGCACCGGCCTGGCCGCGGCGGGGCATCTCCCGGACGCGATCGAGGTCGGTCGCGACGGGGTGTGGCGGCGGGACGGGGAGCAGCTGGCGATCGAGCCCGGACGTGGACTCGGGGGGGCCGACGTCGTCTTCCCGGCGCTGCACGGAGCGTTCGGGGAGGACGGAACCGTTCAGGGCCTGCTCGAGTGCCTCGACGTCCCGTATGTGGGCGCCGGCGTGCTCGGCTGCGCGCTGTGCATGGACAAGGTCCTGTTCAAGGATCTGCTGGCGAGCGCCGGCGTCCCCCAGGTCGATTACCGGGGCGTGGGGATCGAGCGCTACGAGTCCGAGCCGGGCGCGGTCCTCGCCGACCTCGCCGACCTCGGGATGCCGTTGTTCGTCAAGCCGGCGCGGCTCGGGTCCTCGCTCGGGATCGTGCGCGTCACGAGCACGCAGGAGCTGCCTGCGGCTCTGCAGAGCGCTTTCGAGCACGACCCGCTGGCGATCGTCGAAGCCGCCGCCGCCGGACTCGAGCTCGAGTGCTCGGTGGTCGGGGGCGGTCGGGGCCGAGGCGGACAGCCGATCGCCTCAGAGCCCGGCGAGATCGTGCTCTCGCCGACGCGCAGTGGCTGGTACGACTACGAAGCCAAGTACTCGCCGGGTGGGATGGCGCTGATCGTCCCCGCGCGGGTCCCTGACCACGTCCGCGAGCGGGTGCGAGAGCTCGCCGTGAGCACGTTCCTGAGGGCGCGGTGCAGCGGCCTCGCCCGGGTCGACTTCTTCGTGCGCGGCGAGGAGGTGCTGGTCAACGAGCTCAACACGATGCCCGGCTTCACCGCGACGAGCGTGTTCGCGTCGCTGTTCGCCGCGAGCGGGACCCCGTATCCCGACCTCCTCGACCGGCTGGTGGGGCTGGCGCTGGAGCGTCATGCGGCGCGGCGGTGCCATCGCTTCTGAGCCCAGGTCAGCGCGACCGCGCGGTCGCCCGGGCGGTCAAGGTGTACAACGCGATCTCGTTGACCGAGACGTTGTCCCTGGCCGGCGGAAGCTTCGTGATCCAGACCAGGAAGTAGCGGTAGCGCACGCCGGCCCCGCTGAGCGTGATGTCCTGCTTGGAGTGAACGTTGGCCGCGGCGCCGACCGGCGCCCACCCACCCGCGCCGGGATCGAACGTGCCGGGCTTGGGCGGGCTGTTGCGGGCGTAGATCTGGGCGCTCCAGCCCGGCGTCGCGGTGTCGATCACCAGCTCGTGGGCGACGGTGCCCGGCTTGGCGTCGACGTATATCCCGACCCCCGGCTTGCCGAGCGTGTGGTCGTAGTAGCGCTGGGTGGTCCAGGCGGTGGCCGGATTGGCGTCGACC
>JAABUQ010009355.1_pt1 | contig 13296 bp, 11 predicted proteins | sample 5560001 | NCBI WGS metagenome assembly JAABUQ01 (sample SAMN10711888, study PRJNA513371) | rock metagenome | isolation source: Antarctica rocks | place: Antarctica: Victoria Land, Finger Mt nord | collected 2015-12-18 | reverse complement strand
GGATTCTTCGGCGTAAGACCGGCAGCCAGCGCGCAATAGCCCAGCAACGCGAGCATTCCGAGCAAGATGGTATAGAGCGGCAACAGCGCGGTATTGGGCTGAATCACTAACCGGCTCTTCGCGCTCAAGATACTGGTGATAGAATGTGGATAAATGAAAAGCGACAGGCACGATCCGAATGCAAGCGTTGCATAAGCAAAGTACATTGAAGGCGGGATAATTAGCGCGCCGGGTGGTTTCTTGAGGGCCAAGGTTCGACCGGCAACATCGAAGATGTGGGCGAAGCCACCGAGTTTGGCCGGAATTACGACGATTGCAGCAATGACCGTTACGTAGATCAGCGCGTCCTTCACGAACGCGATGAGCGCTGGAGCTCGCAACCCACTCGTATACGTGTAGGCTGCCAAGATTGCGAATGCGAGGACCAGCGCAATCTTTTCGGCGAGCTGCGCATGAACGCCGCCGATCTGCGCGAAGACCACTTGCATCCCCACGAGCTGCAGAGCGATGTACGGCATCGCAGCAAAAACGCCGGTGAGCGCCACCGCTAATTCTAGGCTGCGGCTGCCATAACGATCGCGTACGAAATCGGCCGTCGTTACATATCCACGGCGTTTTGCAACGGTCCAAAATCGCGGCATCACCAAAAACACAAATGGGTACGCAATGGTGGCGTACGGTACCGCGAAAAAACCGAGCGCACCGGCCCCAAAGACAAGCGCCGGAACTGCGACGAAGGTATATGCGGTATACAAATCCCCGCCTAACAGAAACCAGCTGACGACGGTGCCGAACCGCCTGCCGCCGAGTGCCCACTCGTCCAGATTGTTCAGGTTGCCCGAATTCCAGCGGGCGGCCAAGAAACCCATAACGGTTACCGCAAGAATCAGAAAGACGAATATCAGTAGACCGCTAGACATCTTCGGGTTCTTTGTTGACGATCAATACGAAACCGAGAAGCAGCGCGGTCAGGACCACCCAAAGCATTTGATACCAGTAAAAGAACGGCAAGCCAGCGAGGGCGGGGTCCCGGTGCGCGTAAAAGGGCGGCCACAATGTTGCGATAAACGGAACGACCAGCAGCCAGTACCATACTCGTTTGCGAGGGTTCATACGCCGCGATTCGAGTGGCCGTACCGCAGCCCTGTCAGCCGGCGTCCGGGTGAGATGCAAGACTTTGACCGCTTCTCCGCATAAGTGGCCGATGCATCATGCAGAAGCAACACATACAGCGCTCGGCAGGCTACGGCGGCATCGCGTTCGTCGTCGTGGCTATCGCGGGAGCGGCTCTGCCGGGCGTGCCGCCCGACTCCACCGCGCGGACCGGCGACATTGCGGCGTATTTGAACGCCCATCGCTCCGCCTGGATACTTTCGACCTGGTTTGCCCTGCCAGCCGGTGCGTTCTTCTTATGGTTTGCCGCGGGACTTAACGCTTATCTTCGCGCGCTCAGGGAACCCGACGAAGCCTTGTTGTTCTGGGGAACTGCCGGCGCGGTTGCTGCGGCCACGATGTACTTCACCTTCTCAGCGATTCAAGCCGCCCTGGTTTATCATACGGCGCCGGCCGGGGGCAGCGATTTTTTGCGCGGCGGCTTTGACGCTCTCAACGTTCTGGCGGCATACTTTTTCGCGCCTTTTGCCATTTTTGTGGGCGCCGCGTCGCTCAACGCGCGGCGTCACGGCGTTCTACCACGCTGGATCAGCAGTCTGGGTTTCATCGCCGTTGCGGTGGACGCCGTAGGGACGCTGGCACCCTTGTTTCGAACAGGGCCCCTGGCGCCCGGCAGCTTCTTTGTAGTGATCGGCTTCGTCGCCCCGATGCTTTGGATCATCGCCATCAGCATCGCAATGGTGCGCACGCCACTCTCGCGCTGAGCGCCAATCGTGTCATGCTGAGGTTCGGTCGAAGCACAGTCGTTGCTCAGGCGCGGCATTTGACTCCTTACGGCGGCTCTTGTATAATTCGCTAGTTGCGGCCCACCTCGAGGTGAGGCCATATTTGTGTGTGGAATTGGGAGACTGAGTGCCGACAATTAGCCAGCTGGTTCGTAAGGGCCGGGAGAAACTGCAAAAGAAGGTTAAAACGCCCGCGTTCCGGGTCGTTCAGACTGGGCCTAAGCCCGGTCACCCCGACCTGCCTCTGCGCAGCTTTGAAGTCACCGGCAACCCCCAGCGTCGCGGCGTTTGCACGCAAGTCAAGACGATTACTCCCAAGAAGCCGAACTCAGCGCTGCGCAAAGTGGCGCGCGTGCGCTTGACCAATGGGGAAGAGGTCACGGCGTACATCCCCGGTATTGGCCACAATCTGCAGGAACATTCCGTTGTACTAATCCGCGGCGGACGCGTGAAAGATTTACCCGGAGTTCGCTACCACATCATTCGTGGAACCCTCGACACGTCGGGCACCGCCAACCGCAAGCAAGGCCGCTCCAAATATGGCGCCAAGCGAACTGGGAAAAAGTAGCCATGCCACGCAAAGGCCCAGTCCCCAAGCGGCAGATCTTGCCCGATCCCAGGTTCAATTCCAAAGTGCTAGCGCGCTTCATTAATAAGGTTATGCTCGCCGGAAAGAAATCGACGGCCGAGCAGATTACCTACGATGCGCTCACCATCGTGCAAGATCGCATGGGGCGGGACCCCATGGACGTCTTTTCGCAAGCACTCGGCAACGCCATGCCGCTGGTGGAAGTTCGGCCGCGCCGAGTCGGGGGAGCCACCTACCAAGTTCCCATGGAAGTGAGGCCCGACCGCCGCCAGGCGATGGCGATGCGTTGGCTTATTACCTTTGCCCGCAAACGCCCCGGCCGCTCCATGGAAGAGAAACTTGCCGGTGAGCTGATGGATGCCGCCAATAATCAGGGCGCGGCCATCAAAAAGCGCGAGGACACGCACAAGATGGCGGAGGCCAATAAAGCCTTTGCTCATTATCGCTGGTAGCTTCGTTGACAAGACATGGCTAGGGATTACGCTTTAGAAAAAACTCGGAACATCGGCATCGCCGCGCACATCGACGCGGGCAAAACGACGGCGACCGAGCGCATTTTGTTTTACACGGGCCGCACGCACAAGTTGGGTGAAGTGCATGAGGGCGCTGCGACGATGGACTGGATGGTCCAGGAGCAGGAGCGCGGCATCACCATAACGTCGGCCGCCACAGCCTGTACGTGGCGCGACACCCGTATCAATATTATAGACACGCCTGGGCACGTGGACTTCACCGTGGAGGTTGAGCGTTCACTACGCGTCCTCGACGGGCTGGTTGCCCTGTTTGATTCGGTTGCGGCGGTTCAGCCGCAATCCGAGACTGTCTGGCGTCAGGCGAACAAATATAAAGTTCCGCGCATCATTTTTGTGAACAAAATGGACCGTATGGGCGCGGATTTCTTCAACGCCGTCTACAAGATTCGCGAACGTTTGGGTGCTAAAGCTACGCCCATTCAGATTCCGGTAGGCGCCGAAGATCAATTCAGGGGTGTCGTCGACCTCTTTAAGATGAAGGCCGTCATCTACCGGGATGACCTTGGCTCGACGATGGACTTGCAAGAGATACCCGACGACTTGCGGGCGACGGCTCAAAAATGGCGCCACGATCTGATCGAAGCCGTCGCTGAAACCGAAGACTATCTGACCGAAAAATTTCTTTCGGGTGAAGAGATCAGCGAAGAAGAGCTCAAGAGTGCGTTGCGCCACGCAACCATCAGTGGTGCGGTACTTCCCATGCTGTGCGGATCGGCGTTCAAGAATAAAGGCGTGCAGCCGTTGCTCGATGCTGTTGTCGATTTCTTGCCTTCGCCCATCGATGCCAAGCCAATCGTTGGCATCGATAAGCGGGGCGAGGCGATCGCGCGCAAAGCCGACGACAACGAGCCGTTCGCGGCTCTGGCATTCAAAATTGCCACCGACCCATACGGCAACTTGACGTACTTCCGCGTGTATTCGGGAACCCTCGAGAAAGGTACGTACGTGTACAACGCCCGTTCCGGCAAAAAGGAACGCATCGGCCGTATTTTGCGGATGCACGCAAACCATCGGGAAGACATCGATCAAATTGGTGCCGGGGACATTGCGGCCGCGGTGGGCTTAAGCGACACGCGCACGGGTGACACGCTCTGCGATGAAAAGAATATCATCATCTTAGAGAACATTACTTTTCCCGAACCCGTCATCTCCCAGGCGATCGAGCCGAAGACCAAAGGCGATCAGGACAAACTGGGCATAGCCTTGACGCGCCTCGGCCAAGAAGACCCAACCTTTCGCATGCGCACGGATGAAGAAACGCAGCAGACAATTATTGCCGGCATGGGCGAGCTCCATCTAGAGATCATCCTCGACCGCCTCCGCCGCGAATTTCGCGTCGAAGCGAATGTCGGAAAGCCGCAAGTGGCCTATAAAGAAGCCATCACGCGCACCGCTGAGAAGCAAGGCAAGTTCGTACGGCAGTCCGGCGGCAAGGGACAATGGGGTGATGTGTGGATCAAGGTTGAACCGGGCCCACCGGGGAGCGGGTACGTCTTCGAGTCGAAAGTTGTGGGCGGAACGGTACCTAAAGAATACGTCAAGCCGGTGAGCGAAGGTATCGCCGAAGCGTCTCAAAACGGAGTCCTTGCCGGTTACCCCGTGCTCGACTTCAAAGCGACGCTCTTTGACGGCTCGTACCACGATGTTGACTCCTCGGAAATGGCTTTCAAAATTGCCGGTTCGATGGCGTTCAAAGAGGCGAATCGCGCAGCCGGCCCTATTCTCAAGGAGCCCATCATGGCGGTGGAAGTAACCACACCGCAACAGTTCATCGGCGCAATCAACGGTGATCTGATGCGCCGGCGCGGCGTCATCCAATCAACCGAGGAAGCCCCCGGCGCGGCGCAGGTGGTAAAGGCTCACGTGCCCCTTTCCGAAATGTTTGGGTACGCTACGGATATGCGCTCGGCGACGCAGGGCCGTGCGACGTACACCATGGAGTTCAGCCACTACGAGAAAGCCCCGAAGTCGGTTGAGGAAGAGATTGTGGCCAAGGCAGCCGGAAAAAAGCCGGCCGCCTAGACCCTGAAAACCCCAAGGGCAAATAACTTTACAAGCACTGCTTGAACAAAGGATAAGATAAGGAAAACATGGCGAAGGCAAAATTTGATCGTAGCAAACCGCATGTAAACATCGGCACGACGGGGCACGTTGACCACGGCAAAACTACCCTTACCGCGGCAATCATCAACTGCCTCGCCACGGAAAATTCGAACATCGCCAAGCGCAGCGTTGACGATATCGACAATGCCCCGGAAGAAAAAGAGCGTGGCATAACAATTGCGATCTCGCACCAAGAGTACGAAACGGCGAAGCGTCATTACGCGCACGTGGATTGCCCCGGTCACGCAGACTACATCAAGAACATGATCACTGGCGCCGCGCAGATGGACGGCGCAATTTTGGTTGTATCGGCAGCCGACGGCCCGATGCCGCAGACGCGCGAACATATTCTCCTAATGAAACAAGTGGGCGTTCCGTATATCGTCGTCTTCCTTAACAAAGTGGATCAAGTCGACGATGCTGAGCTGCTGGAATTGGTCGAGATGGAAGTGCGCGAGTTGCTCACCAAGCAGGGGTTTGCGGGTGATGATCTGCCAGTCATCCGCGGATCGGCGCTCAAGGCCCTCAACTCGAGCGGCAAGCGTGCCGACCCCGATGCTGAAGCAATTTTCGCCTTGATGGATGCGGTCGACAGCTATATTCCAACGCCGGAGCGCGCGGTTGACAGACCGTTCCTAATGCCCGTTGAAGATGTTTTTACGATCACGGGCCGCGGCACTGTTGGCACCGGGCGCGTCGAGCGCGGTCAGATCAAGGTCGGCGAGGAAGTCGAGATCGTTGGCCTGCAAGAAAAGGCGCGCAAGTCGGTCGTGACCGGGATTGAAATGTTCCGTAAATTGCTCGACATGGGCATCGCCGGCGACAACGTGGGTGTGTTATTGCGTGGGATTGAACGCAACGATATTGAGCGCGGACAAGTGCTTGCAAAGCCGGGCTCGATCAAGCCGCACAAGAAGTTCAAGGCGGAAGTCTACGTGCTTTCCAAAGAAGAAGGCGGCCGTCACACACCGTTCTTTGCCAACTACCGTCCGCAGTTCTATTTCAGGACCACCGACGTCACTGGAACGATTAGACTCCCTGAAGGCGTCGAAATGGTCATGCCGGGCGACAACGTGGCGATGGACGTCGAACTGATCACCCCGATCGCTTGCGAAGAGGGCCTGCGTTTTGCGATTCGCGAGGGTGGCCGCACTGTTGGAGCGGGCGTCGTTACCTCGGTTCAAGACTAACCTCGGTGGCTAAACAGAAAATACGCATCCGCCTGAAGGCGTACGACCACCGGGTACTGGACCAGTCGGCGGAGCGTATTGTTGACACGGCCAAGCGCACCGGCGCCTTTGTTAGTGGCCCGGTACCGTTGCCGACCGAGATAAACCGCGTGTGCGTGCTGCGCTCGCCCCACGTCGACAAAAAGAGTCGCGAACATTTCGAGATGCGCACGCACAAGCGTTTGATAGACATCTTGCAGGCGTCGCCCAAGACGATGGATGCCTTGATGCACTTAGATCTGCCTGCGGGCGTGGATATCGAACTTAAAGCCTAGGCCAGCTTTTATCTGAATCTTACTAAACTGTGCTGTGCACGGCGAGGAATCCCATCAATCAGACAGCGCGAACGATGGCGGAACCTTCAAACGAGACTGCAATGGCATTGTTCGATGGGATGACTGGCGAGCTAGAGTACATAAATTTCGCGGGCAGAAAATTTTTCCGACACAACGTCTTCCACGATGTGCGCGACCGCGTTCGAAGCCTTTTGCACAGTACCGATTTCTTCGTTTCCGATCAGCTGCAGGTTGAGGTTTCAGAAAAGCCAGGCGTCAGCGAAACCGTTCCGGTAACGATCACCTATCTTCCACATATTACGGGGGAGCGGGCGGGTTGCTTCATGGCGCGTTTGGGGGCGCCGCCGGCAGCAATACAAGCTCAACGCTCCGCCAGTGAGCGCTTGTGGGAGTTGCTCCTAGTTCAAGGGTTCGATAGTGCGCGGCACAGCGAAGCCGTGATCGAACTTGGTCTTGCGGAGCTGGGACTGCAGTTCGGTTCGCTCGTTCGCGTGGATGAACAGGTGGTCATCAACGAGTATATCGTCGGTGAGCTGCCCTTGCGCAGCGGCGCTAGCATCCCCCGCGCGCAAACGTTGTCAGGCCATGTCGCACAACTCCAGCAAACTTTGTCTTGCGACGATACCAGTCTCCATCCGGAGATGGCGCAACTGAACATGGTTAAGCGGGGCGGGATTCGCAGCTTCATTTCAGTGCCGTTTCTGGCGGACGAACAGCAGTGGGTTTTGACGTTGTCGTCAGCGCAGCCGCGACGTTCTTCCTTCCGTGAGTCCGAGCAGCGGTATGCAGAATTGATCGCAACCGTGTTGGCTCGCCTAGTGCGCCGGCGAGAGACTGATGAACGTTTAGAGTTCCTTGCATTTTACGATCCGCTTACGGGATTGCCGAACCGCTCTGCGACGCTTTCGCGGCTACACGAGATTTTGGCTGGAGCGGCGCGAGGTTCACGGCGTGCCGGCCTGATGTTCTTGGATATCGATGGCTTCAAACAAGTGAATGACACTTTAGGACACGGTGCCGGAGACATTGTCCTAATTGAGGTCTCGCAACGCTTCCGTAGTGCCTTGCGGAAGGGCGAATACGTGGGGCGCGTCGGCGGTGACGAGTTCGCGATCTTATTCCCGGAATTTAGCGCCGACGACCAGATTCAGGAAGCCGCTGAGCGCATCGCGGCCGTTTTAGCGCAACCCTTCGAAGTGCACCATCACAGTTTCGAACTTGCGGCCAGCATTGGGATCTCGGTTTTTCCGAGCGATGCGCTCACGGCCGATGAACTGCTTAGCTGCGCCGACGCTGCAATGTACCGGGCCAAGCAAAGCGGCGGTAGAACCATCTCATGGTATAGCGCCGGCCTCCATGAGGAATTGGAAAAGAAGCGCGAGCTTTCCAACAGCCTGCGCTCGGCTTCGATGAATCGAGAGTTCCTGCTCTGCTATCAGCCCGTCGAGGATATAACCGGGAATTTAGTAGGGAGCGAGGCCTTGCTGCGCTGGTTACATCCTTTAAAAGGGCTGTTGTCGCCGGGTGCCTTTATGGAGATGGCCGCGCAAAGCAAGTTGGTGCCGTTGATCGACGCCTGGGTACTTAATGAAGTGCTGGGCCAAACGCGCCGCTGGAAGCATATCGGATATAAGCCCCGCGTCTACATTAACATCTCCGGCTTAGATAACTCTCTATTGGGTCAAATCGATACGGTCGCAGCGGAACAGACGTTCGACGCATCAACCATTTCCTTGGAAATGACTGAAGGTCTGATCATGCGAGATTTACTCTTGAGCCAACAATTCTTGGAAGGTTGCCGCCTTCGTGGCATAAGCGCCGGCCTGGATCGCTTCGGGAGTGGGAGCACTTCCCTTAAGCAGCTTGCGTTGTTGCCGCTTGATTTTGTCAAATTGGACCACGGACTTGTGGGAATGCTGTTTCGCGATCCACGAGCCGCGGCAGTGCTCGACGCAAACATTCAGACCGCCAGGCTGTTCGGGTGGGATATCGTCGCAGAAGGTGTGGAAACCGAGCCGCAAAGAGAATGGCTGGTCGAAAAGGGCGTCGAGAGCCTACAAGGATACAGGGTGGGATACCCGCTGACCGCGATCGACTTCGAAACCTGCCTGCTATCTCGGACGGCGCAAAGGGAATCCACCGACCCCGTTTAGTCTAGAGCTTTTGCGACGATCTCGGTGCGACTGTGCGAGCGGGTTTTTACCATCAGGCTGTTCAGATGGTAGATTACCGTCGTTGGCGCGATGAACAACGACCTAGCCATTTCAGACGTCTTTGCACCGCGAACCAATAAATGCAGGACTTCTTCCTCGCGTTTGGACAGAGCGTAACGCTGGGTTGCCTGTCGTACGTAGTTACGCGACTTAAACTGCTCCACAAAAACGGCGATGTTGCTCCCTAATTCACCAGCGAGCCAGACTGCCCGAACGAACAGCGAGGAGTTGGGGAGCGCGACGAGCGTTTGATCGTTGCAGTGTTCGCGCTGCCTGCGTTCGGCTAAGTTGCGGACGGTTTTCCCGATCAGCGGCGGCAGCTCGCGAGTGCTGGGATCGAATTTACAGTCGGCACGCTTTTCGTGGTACGTCGAGTCAATGTGGAAATTCAGTACGTTAAACGCTTGGTTGACAATGTAAAAGGCAGGTAGAGACCGCTCAGAAACGAGGGCCCACTCGGTGGCGCTGGCATTCGCTCGCTTTTCGCTGGTAAGCTCGTCGAAGGCACTGATAACCGGGAGCCTGTTTGCCATTGAAAGCCGCTTGGCAGAGCGAGCTGGCAACTCCTTGTTACGCGAACCCTCAATTCTTACAGTTACCGTTGGCCTGCTTATCCTGTAGTCTTATGTACATCAGCGTACATCTCGGAAAGGACGTTCCGCTGTCATGACCTCGTATAAAACCCTCTTGTTCGGTACGGCGATGTTCGTCTGCGCGGTAGCGCCGGCGCTAGCTGGCATGTCGCCGCTTCCCGGACCGAAGACAAACGGCATGTCGCCGCTTCCCGGACCGAAGACAAACGGCATGTCGCCGCTTCCCGGACCGAAGACAAACGGCATGTCGCCGCTTCCTGGGCCACACCCTAATGGCATGTCCCCGCTTCCCGGTGCACACCCTAATGGCATGTCCCCGCTTCCCGGTGCACACCGCTAGGCCAGGTCTTCCTCAGGACGCTGCGCTAGGCTCTAGTTGTCCTGATTAACGACGACATCAATCATTGCCTCAACGATCCTAGGATCGAACTGCGTTGATCGGTGTCGTTTTAATTCTTCCAAGGCCACAAGCGGGGAGAACGGTAATCGATAGGTCCGGCGAGCGATCATCGCATTGAACGCATCCGCGACAGTAACGATCCTGGCGAATAGGTCAATGTTAGTTCCCTGTTTTTTATCCGGATAGCCCTTTCCATCGAAGCGTTCGTGATGTCCTCGAACCGCTGGAACCAGGTGCCTTAGGCGGGGGATCTTTTCAATGATTTCGACGCCTGCGATGACATGATGTTGCATGATGCGCCATTCACGTTCGTCAAGCGCGCGTGGAGCATTTAGTATGTCCTTGGGCGTCGTCATCTTGCCGATGTCGTGAACCAGGCCGCCCCTCATGACAAGTAAGGATTCCTGGCGATTAAATCCCATCCGTTTTGCAATTCGCGCGCACCAGAGAGACACGGAACGTGAGTGTTCCGCGGTCGCTGGGTCCTCCGTGTCCAGTTGCGTTATCAAATCGTCAATCTTGGCATCGATTTCGTCAACAGCACTAGCTTGATCGTCTTTGCTGCGGGAAGCTGCTGTGTTGATTAAGAGTACTACATTACGATGTATCTGGTGCAAATCTGGTTTAATGCGCCAATAATCGATGTTCCGTTCATCGAGGACTCTCTCCACCGCTTGAATAGCGTGCATTAACAGTTTAGTGACTATCTCGACTTTAGGGTGATCAACCAGTAAGGCCTTGGCCCATAGAATCAAGGATTCATCTTCTGAGGCGTGTGCCGTACTTTCAAGGAAGTCGACATATTGGTGCGCCATTATCGTCGCGAATAAGGTTCTCTCCGTAACGCCAGATAGCGAGATTATTGCGTCAACTATCACGTCGCGCAGCTGCGCGATATGTGTAGCAAATGCGGCGCGCTGTCGCATGGTTGGATTCGGGATTGTTTGCATGCTACCGGGCCTTCAAAGACATCGGTAACGATTCAAAAACAAGCGCAACTCCCCCAAGATTATTCGCCCTCAACGCTCGAAGTCCGGAGATGACTTCAGCGTGGTTCGGGGTTCCGCGCCAGTTCTCGAAAACAGACTTCACACACCCGTAAAGGCATCGCAACCGTAATGAATGGTTAGCGATTTGCGCCCCTATTCCAGCAAGCAGCTCAGACGCATCGTCAACTCTGTTCAGCAATGTGAGGGACAACACCAGATTGAGAGCTATCTGTACACCTCGAAGATTAAACGTTCTTTCCCCTTGAAGGTATTCCATTGGGAAACGCACTGCTGAATTGGCTTCAAGTTCGAGCGAAGCTGCTGCTGCGTATAGCGCTATCTCGGACCACCGCATCGCCCGTCGATCTTCAGTGACTTGGTGCTCGGCACTTGGCGCAAGTAACCGGAACGCCTCTGCGAAATGCCCGTTTCCAGCCATCATTAATGCCTGGCCCGGTAGCAAGCTTTCACTTGTGGAGACGTCGGAATAGCTTACGTGGTAACTGTTGATTGCCTTACTAAGAGCTACAGCCCCCTCAGTGTTTCCTCGCTCGACTTCGATCAAGAAAGCACCCGTCAACGCGTACAACCGAATTTTTACATTACTTGAATTGAGGGCGCACTGCGCAATTTGTGTCAATATTTCAAGCGACTGATTTGGGTCATCGTCAATGTCAGAAGCAATGTTGTACAAAATGCTGAGCGCTCGCGCGGCAACATCGTAAAGTCCCGCGTCGAGCGCAGCCGCGTGCGCCATTGGTGCCATGCGGCGGGCCTCTGCCACGTCACCGGCAAAGAGGGCGGCTCCCGATGCGGATTGGTATATCTGTGCATGGAGCACTTTGCTGTCTGTAAGCGAGAGCAAATCAAGCGCTCGAGCCATTAAGCTACGGGCCTCGGGAAACCGCTGCGCCAGTACGTATGCCATACCTAGAGTTGAGTAGATAGATGCTTTTAAGTCAACGTTTATGTCCGAAGCATCGATATACGGTTCCAGTAACTCAATACATTCAGCAGTCTGACGCCGATGCATCAATGCGGAACAATAGCGGACCGTGACTTCGGCCTTCTCTGTGAGAGTATCCGCTCGCGTTATCCCTAAAAGAAACCAAGCGTCCGATGTATCGAAGCGGCCACCTTGGAACTCAAAGAATCCGCGAAGCGCGCAGACTGCAGCGCTCTGTTCATTAGCTTTTTCCGCGATAGGCATCGATTTTTGAACAGTGTCCGCATTCCCGCTTTCTATGAGGTTAAAGCCGTAATCCTGGAGCAGTCGCGCGACATCGTTTGAGCTGCTTATTTCGGTATGATAGTCCAAGGCTTGAGCAACGCTACCGGACCGCTCCAAAGCTTGTGCGGCGTGGCGCATTGCGTTGATATACGCGTGATCGCCACTTTTTCTTAATTCTTCTTGGAGGAACTCTCGCAGCAGTTCGGGGTATTGAGGGGCGCCTTCACTCGTTAAGGAAATGACCCCGCCTTGATGGCCGAGTTCGGTCAGTATTGCGGCATGGTCTTTCCAATTGCTATTTTCCAAAAGCCGCCCGTCAAGTGACGGAAAAACCGAGGTTTCGAGCAAGAACTTTTTAATGCGTGGCTTGACGTTTTCTAGCACGCTTTGCGCGAGGTAACGATAGATATAGCCGTGCGTCGGTGCGGTTCTTTCCCGAAGGGCTGAAGTTCTCTCGGGCGTAGATAACCCGAGCATAAAAGCGGCCGGCCAGCCATCCGTGAGATTTAGGAGCTCGGCGATTTCATCGTCCCCGAGTCGAGCGTTCGTGAGTCTGGCTACAGCTCGGGCATCGTCTACCGTAAAGCGAAGATCGTTCTCGTCGACTGGAGCGTCCATGGCACCGCTTTCGCTCCAAGCGCTCACCGGCAACTCCATGTTTGAACGCGTTGAAATAATCCAGCGCTTCTTGCCGCGCGTCTGATCGACGAGGATCCTTAGAAGGGTGGAGACCGACGAGACTTCGGCATCAATACTTACATAGTGCAGATCATCGATAACGATCGTAGTTGGCGCGCTTTCGAGGTGAGCCAGGAGCCAGTCGGCAAGTGCCTTGGCAGGGTCCGTCGATTGCTTCGCGGCTTCTAGCGCGCCTGCTAACGAAAGCCGCAGATGGGGATTCGTCGCTGAAATAGCATTGGCCAAGCCGCGCACGAAAGAGATTAGCGACCGATTGTCGGGCTTTACATTGAATCGAACATGTTCGAGAGGATGCGTTTGTAGAAAATCTCGAACCGCGATACTTTTGCCAAAACCGGCACCTGCCACGAGCATCGTGAGCCGAAATTGCGTCGCGCGTAAGATCCGTTGAACCAGTCGCTGCCGGAGAATAGACTGAACTGGGACTTTCAGCTCAGTTTGCGCGAAGGCCATAAGGCCCTAGCTTCGTCGCTTAGGGGGCTGGTATCTTCCTGCCTGGCCTGGGCCTAGGAGAGACTTAACA